>Ga0073899_10002236_pt1 | contig 17513 bp, 8 predicted proteins | sample KloWWTmetaKNB5Ph_FD_88975 | JGI IMG/M metagenome (GOLD analysis project Ga0073899, IMG submission 88975) | Active sludge microbial communities from Klosterneuburg, Austria, studying microevolution and ecology of nitrifiers - Klosterneuburg... | ecosystem: Engineered > WWTP > Aerobic digester >...
CGCGACGAACGCCACCTTCGACGTGAACAGATCGTCGGTGAGGTGGGCGCCGGGGTCGACCGCGGCCAGCAGCTCGTCGACCGGCAGGTTGGGGCCGGTGTCGACGTCGGCGTGCCAGCGCAGCGCGCGGCCGAGCTCGTTGGACAGGCCGTCGATCTGCTCGAACGTCGCCTCGAGGCGCGCGAACAGCGCGTCGACCGCCGGCGGGGTGGCGGCGAAGTGCTCGCGGACGAACGCGGTGAGGTCGCCGTCGCTGGTGCGCCACAAGGCCGCGACCTGATCGACGCCGCGGTCGATGCGCGCGCCGGCGTCGGGGTACGCGGCGCGCAGCGCGGCCTTGGCGGCGGCGATGTCCGCGGCGGCGATGTCCGCGGCGGCGACCGGAGCGGGAGCCGGAGCGGGAGCCGGAGCGGGAGCGGGAGCCGGAGCCGGAGCCGGAGCGGGAGCCGGAGCGGGAGCGGGAGCGGGAGCCGGGGTCGCGGCGCGGGGCGAGGCGCCCGAGCACGCGGCGAGGAGCAGGGCAGGGATGAGCGAACGGACGGTCGGGCGCAGCACGCGGGGATGGTGGACCGGCGCCGGGGGCGACGCAATCGCGGCGAGGGTGCGTGGTACAACGCTCGGCGCGTGGCGCTCGCTCCGTACCTCCGCGTGGCGCTGGCGATCGGCGCGACGGCCGCGATCGCCGGAGGCTGTCAGCGCGCGCCGCGCCGCCCGGCGGCGGCCAGCCTGACCGTGCGCATCACCGACGGCGCTGGCGGCCCGCTGGTCGCGGCGCGGGTGCTGCTCTGGGACGGCGATCGGCCGCTGCCGATCGGCCGCGCCGAGCTGTACGGTGGCGTGCGCCAGGCCAAGGGCGCGTGCCACCTGGGGCCGCGCGCGATCGGCACCGTCGCCGGCGTCCTGGTGCCCGACGGCGTGGCGACCTTGCCGGTGGGCGGCGGCGACGACTGCGAGCCGTCGCCGGCGATCCCGCTGGGCCGCTACCGGGTCACCGCGTGGCGCGACGTCGAGCACGAGGCGTGGGAGGGCGAGGTGACGATCGCCGCGGGCCAGGCCGCGCGGCTCGACATCGCGCTCGAGCGGGCGTGGCGCGTCGACGGCGCGCTGGTGGCCGATCTGCACGTCCACGCCGCGCGCTCCAACGACTCGGGGCTGGCCGACACGCTGCGCGCGATGAGCCAGGCCTGCGCCGGCGTCCAGGTCACCGCGCTGTCGGACCACGCGTCGAACGGCGACCTGACCGCGGCGATCGCCGAGGCCGGGCTCGCCGGCGTGCTGGCCTCGGTGCCGTCCAACGAGATCGGCAGCGACGTGGCGCACCTGGGCGTGTACCCGACGACGATCACCGCGGGGCCGCGCGGCGGCAGCCCCGACGCCGCGGCGCTGGCGGCGATGTCGCCGACCGAGCTGATGGCCTGGGGCCACCGGCAGCGGGCCGGCGCGCTGGTGCAGGTCAACCACCCGCGGTTCCGCATGTACGCGCTGTTCGACAACACCGGCTGGGACGGCGCGCGCTGGCCGCCGCCGTTCCCGCTCGACTTCGACGCGGTCGAGGTGCTGGCCGGCCACACCGCGTTCAACGCGCCCGGCGATCGTCGCAGCGATCAGGGCGTGCGCGACTTCTACGCGCTGATCGCCCACGGCGCCTGGGTGACCGGCGTCGGCTCGAGCGACACCCACCACCTCAACGGCGTGCTCGACGGCGTGGCCCGCACCTACGTGCTCTACGACGATCCGCGCGCGGCCACGGTCGCGCCGTTCGACGTCGACGGCTTCGTCGCGCAGCTCCGCGGCCGGCGCGCGGTGGCGACCACCGGGCCGTGGCTCGACGTCGAGGTGGTCGACGTCGGCGGTGGGCCCAGCGCGGGCCCGGGGCAGACCGTGCGCGCGGCCAGCGGCCGGGTGCGGGTCGACGTCGAGCTGGCGCAGGCGCGCTACGTCCACACCGATCAGATCCGCGTGCGGGTCGGCGGCGAGGTCGTGCGCACCGAGCGGGTGCCGCCCGACGTGCGCGTCCACCGGCTGACGCTCGAGGTGCCGGTCACCGCGGCGACCTGGATCGGCGTGGACGCGTCGGGCGAACAGCCGCTGCCGGAGTGGATGACCGGCAGCTACCAGCGCGAGAAGGGGCGGCCCGGCGTGGTGCCGTACGCGATCATCAACCCGATCCGCGTCGCGCCGGCGGGGGCGCCGTGATCGAGCGCGTCGTCGCGATCGCCGCGCGGGCGCTGGTGGCGCTGATCGCGCTGGCGTGTCTGGTCGGCCTGGCGCTGGGCGCGCGCGCGCCGATCGCCGACGCGCTGGGCGCCGGGCTGCGCGGCGGCCGCGGCGTCGCGGTGCTGCTGGCGGTCGCGATCGGCGCGGTGGCGGCGGTGCGCGGCTGGTCGCCGGCCAGGGTGCTGGCGTGGCCGCCGCGGCGCTGGTTCGTCGCCGGCGCGGTGGTGATCGCGCTGGCGTCGGGCGTGTGGGCCCACCACGCGATCGCCAAGGGCGTCCCCGACGTGCCCGACGAGCTGGGCTACCTGCACACCGCGCGCACGTTCGCCCACGGCCACCTGACCGCGCCGTCGCCGCCGGCCACCGAGTTCTTCTACGTGTCGTGGGGCGTCCACGATCACGATCAGTGGTACGCGGTGTTCCCGCCGGGCTACGGCGTGCTGCTGGCCGGCGGCGAGCTGGTCGGCGCCGCCGGCTGGGTCAACCCGCTCCTCGGCGCGGCGCTGGTGCTGGTGCTGTTCCTGCTCGCCGAGGATCTGCTCGGCAAGGACGGCGTCGCCGCCAGGGTGGTGGTGCTGCTGTACCTGGCGTCGTGGTTCCGGCTGATGCACGCGGCCAGCTTCATGGCCCACCCGACCGCGGCGCTGGCGGCGGCGCTGGCGATCCTCGGGCTCCTGCGCGGCGTCGCCGGGGCGACCGACCACCGCCGGGCCTGGGCCGGCGCCGGCGGCGCGGCGCTGGCGTTCCTGGGCGCGACCCGCCAGCTCGACGCGGTGATCGTCGCGGTGGCGGTGACGCCGATGCTGGCGCTGGCGCTCGGGCGCGGTCGCGCGCTGGCGGCGCGGCGGCTGGCGCTGGCGGTGGCGTGCGCGCTGCCGATCGCCGGCGCGTACCTGCTGTACAACCGCGCGCTCACCGGCGACGCGATGCTGCCGCCGCAGCAGCGCTACATGCAGCTCAAGGAGCAGCGCGGCGACTGCTTCCGCGTCGGGTTCGGCCCCGGCGTCGGCGAGTGCCCGATCACCCAGGGCACCCACTTCGGGCCCAAGGGCTTCCAGCCCAAGCACGCCGTCGCCAACAGCAAGAAGCGCCTCGACGCCTGGGTGCAGTTCTCGTGGGGCTGGACCCCGCTGGTGCTGCTGCCGGCGCTGGGGCTGCTCGGCGCGGCGGCGCGCGGCGGCGCGCGGGCCCGCGGGCTGGCGCTGGTCGGCGGCGTGTTCGTCGCCACCGTCGTCGGCTACGGGCTGTTCTTCTACCACGGCGTGATCTACGGGGCGCGCTTCTACTACCTGGCGTGGCCGCTCGCGCTGATCGCCAGCGCCGCGGCGATCGTCGACGGCGGCGCGCTGCTCGCGTGGGTGCTCGGGCGGCTGCGCTGGCCGCGGGTGCGGGCCGGCGTGATCGGCGGGCTGGCGGCGGCGCTGCCGGTGGTGCTGGTGACCGGGATGCTCGCCGCCTGGCCGGCGGTCAAGCAGCACGCCGGCAAGCGGCCGCGCACCGGCGGCGGTGCGCTGGTGGCCGCGCTCGACGATCCGAAGCTCGACGACGCGCTGGTGTTCGTCGACTCGATGACCCTGCCGGCGACGGTGACGTTCGATCCGGTCGACCTCGACGGCAACCACCCGCTGGTGGTCAAGGACCTCGGCGACGCCGCCGACGCCGGCTTCGCGCGGCTGTTCCCGCGCCGCCGGCCGCTGCGCATGCAGGGCAAGCAGTTCGTGCCGCTGACGTTCGCGCCCGACGCGCCGATGCGCCACGAGGGCGGCGCGCTGTACCCGCTCGACGACGCCCGCGGCGGCTTCGGCGATCGCGCGCCGGGGCCGGCGGTCGGCAACGTCGCCTTGTCGGGCGGCGAGGCGCTGCGGTTCGTCGTGGCCCAGCCGGGCGCGCGCTTCTCGCTGCCGGTGTGGGTGATCGCCGCCGACGCCGGGCCGATGACGATCGACCTGGCGACGGTCGACCACCCGGGCAGTCCGGCGATCGACGTCACCGTCGACGGCGTCGTGGTGGCCACCGCGATCGCCACCGAGGCCCCGGCGTGGACGCTGGCGCACCACGCGCTCAGCGTGACGCTGACCCCGGGGCGCCACCGCGTCGGCGTCGCGCTGCCGACCGCGCGCAAGGGCCAGGTGTTCGCGCTCGACTACGTCGAGCTGCGGCCGCGGCGGTGAGCGCCCGCGGGCCTGGCGCCGTGCAACGGCCGGTCACTGCCAGAACGGCGACTGGCGATCGCGCTGGCGCTGGGCGTCGAGCGCGGCGCGCATCGCGGCCAGCTGCACCGGCGAGGTCGCGGCGCGATCGGCGAGCTCGCGGGGATCGGTGCCGAGGTCGTACAGCTCGTCGGCGCGGCCCGGCGTGCGGATGATCTTCCACCGCCCGACCACCAGCGCGACCCGGCCGGCCGGCACGTAGCGATCGGCGACCATCGCGGCGTAGGCGCGGCCGGCGGCGAGATCGGGATCGCGGGCGCCGGTGAGCAGCGGCACCAGCGAGCGGCCGTCGAACAGCGGGTGCGGCAGCGGCTCGAAGCCGGCCAGCTCGAGGATCGTCGGCGCCAGATCGAGCAGGCTGACCGCCTCGCTGACCCGCCGCGCGACCACGCCAGGCCCGGTGATGATCAGCGGCACCTGCAGCTGCGAGTTGTACAGGTCGCTGGCGTGGAACGGCGCGCCATGATCGCCGAGCGCCTCGCTGTGATCGCCGGTGACGATGACGATCGGCCGGCGCTCGATGGGCAGCCGGGCCAGCGCCGCGGTCAGCTGGGTGACCACGCCGTCGACGCGGGTCAACGCCTCGTCGTACAGCCGGCGCTTCTCGGGCCGCATGTCGGGATCGCCGCCGGCCCACTCGTGCAGCTCGATGAAGTGGAGCCACGCGAAGCTGGGCGGCGCGTCGGGGCCGCGGGCCTCGAGCCGCGCGGCCAGGCCGGCCACCAGCTTGTCGGCGTCGTGCTCGAGCACCAGCTGGTCGAAGCCGGCCTCGAGGCCGGTCGGCCGGCTGCGGCTCCAGAACGCCTCGCAGCAGAACAGCCCGAAGGTCTGGTAGCCGCCGGCGCGCAGCCGCTCGGCGATCGTGATGTGGCGCGGATCGAGCCGCAGCGCCCAGCCGGCGACCCGGCCGCGGACCCGGGTCGCGGCGACGCCGGTGGCCAGCGCCGGCAGCGAGCGGCGGGTGACGTTGGATGGCGCCAGCGCCAGATCGAACAGCGCGCCCTGGCCGGCCAGCGCCGCCAGCCCCGGCGTCGACACCGGCCCGCCGTAGGCGGCCAGCCGATCGGGGCGGAAGGTGTCGATCGTCAGGAGGATGATGTCGCGCTGGGGCGCGCCGACGCGGCGCGCGGGCCGCAGCGCCGCGGCCGGCACCGCCCGCCGCACCCGCCGCTCGTTCACCAGCAGATCGATCGCCAGCGCGCCGAAGCCGTCGTTGCCCCACAGCCCGAGCACCAGCGTCGGCCGCTGCCAGCGGGCGTAGCCAGCGGCGCCGCCCAGCACCAGCGCCGCGATCAGCGCGGCGGCGCCCAGCGCGCGCCGCGGCAGCCGCGCCCACGCCAGGTGGATCCCGACCAGCAGCGCCGCGGCCAGCGCGACGAAGCCGGCCCCGTCGAGCGCCACCTGCTTGAGCAGCGGCCGCACCGCGACGATCCACGCGGCGATCGCGACGCCGGCGGCGGCCAGCGCGGCGGCGACGAGCACGCGGCGCGGCGTGAGCAGCGGCCGCCGGCGGCGCGCCTCGATCGCCGCGAGGCCGCGGCCCAGCCCGACCGCGATCGGCACGGTGGCGATCGCGATCAGCGCGACCGCGGCGATCATCACGACCGGCAAGATCACGCTGATGGTCTTGGGCTTCCACGCGGTGGCGCGGGACAGGCCGATCACCGCCTGGTGGGTCGCTACCGCCACCAGCGCCAGGCCGACGGTGCCGCCGAGCAGCCACCCGGCCAGCCGCGGCGCCGCGCCGCTGGCGTCGGTCAACCGGGCCACCAGCGCGCGGGGCCGCCAGCTGGCCAGCGCCGCTCGCGCGGCCAGCGCCAGCGCCAGCCCCAGCGGCCCCGCCAGCGCCAGCGCGAAGCCGGCGGTGACGACGATCCGCAGCGCGCCGTCGGCGTAGGTCGCGGCGTCGACCAGCCCGGCGATCGTCGGCGCCAGCGCCGCGGCCACGACCGACGGCGCCAGCCACGCGGCCGCGCGGCGAGCCCGGCTGGGGGCGCCGGCGGGGGACGACATCGCGGCCCATCCTACGCGACTGCCGCCCATCGCGCCCGTCGGCGCGGCGCGCGTGTAGGATGGCGCGGTGAGCGACGCCCCGCGCCGATCCCGCGTCCGCGCCGCGGCGCGCTGGCTGGTGCGCCTCGGCGCCGGGCTCGGCTGGGCTCGCGCGGTGGTGGCCGCCGGCTTCCTGGCCATCGCGCTGATGTACGGCTGCAACAAGGACATGGGCGGCGATCCCAAGACCCCGCGCGGCGACGGCGTGTACCGCCCGGTGCTGGCCCGCGGCGACGGCCACCTGATGTATCTGATGGCGCGGTCGCTGGCCTACGACGGCGATCTCGACTTCCGCAACGACCTGAACCGGTTCGGCGATCCGTTCGGCCCGCCCGGCGGGTGGAAGGTGCGCCCGACGATCCCGCACCCGATCGGCCCGCCGCTGGTGTGGATCCCGCTCATCTACGCTGCCCAGGGCACCGCGGTGGTGGCCAACGTCTTCGGCGCCGGCATCCCGCTCCACGGCTACACGCTGTGGCACCAGCGCATCGCGTTCGCGTCGAGCGCGCTGGCCGCGATGCTGGCGGTCGGGCTGGGCCTGGTGCTGGCGCGGCGGCTGCTCGGCGGGCGCTGGGGCCCGGCCTACGCCGCGGTCGCGATCCTGCTCGGCACGTCGGTCACCTACTACGCGACGTTCATGCCCAGCTACAGCCACGCGCTCGACGCCGGCGGCGCCGCCGGCTTCCTGACCGCGTGGGCGCTGACGATCGGCCGCTGGGATCGCCGGCGCGTGCTGCTGCTGGGCGGCCTGCTCGGCGTCGCCGCGCTGATGCGCACCCAGGAGCTCGGGCTCGGCGTCGTCGTCGCGTTCGAGGCCGCGCTGGCGATCATCGGCGCGCCGCCGGCCGGCGCCGATCCGTGGCGGTGGCGCGCGCGGGTCGCGATCGCCGCGACCGCGATGGCGGTGATCGCGGTGATCGTGCTGACGCCGCAGTTCCTGGCGTGGAACGACATGTACGGGAAGTTCACGTCGTTGCCCCAGGGCGAGAAGTACACCCGGCCGCGGTACCCGATGGTGCTCGAGCTGTTGTTCGCGTCGAAGAACGGCTGGTTCGCGACCCACCCGCTGGCCTACGCCGGCGCGCTCGGCCTGGGCGTGCTGGTGTGGCGCGGCCCGCGCTGGCACGCGCAGGCGCGGATGGTCGGTATCGGGCTCCTGCTCACGGTCGCGCTGCAGGTCTACTTCAACGCGATCATCCTCGACTGGTGGGGCTCGGCGAGCTTCGGCCAGCGCCGGCTTTGCTCGATGACGATGCCGCTCGTGGTCGGGCTGGCCAGCTGGCTGCGGCTGGGCGCCGACGTGGTGCGCCGGGCCCGGTGGCCGCGCGCGATCGGCCACCCGCTCGCGGTGATCGGGCTGGGCTGGTTCGTGTGGTGGAACCTGGTGCAGGTGTGGCCGCTGCACGGCGGCCGCCCCGCGCAGTACAGCGCCGCGCCGGCGTGCTGCAAGAAGGTGCGCGGGCCCATGCGCGCGATCGCCTCGCCGGTGTACCGCGCGATCGGCAACCCGTTCGCGCTGCCGGCCTCGGCGTGGTTCGCGTGGAAGCACGACGTGCCGCTGCAAGCGTGGGACGACATCGTCGGCGACTACCCGTGGTTCCCGGGCATCGACTACACCGCCGCGCAGCTGCGCGCGCAGCCTCAGAGCTGGCGCATCGGCAGTCCGCGCCAGGACGAGTACGCGATCCGCGGCTTCGCCAAGGGGCGGCCCGAGATGGGCGGCGTGCGCTGGACGATCGCGCGCGCGGCGACGTTCCTGGTGCCCAACCTGATCCCCGAGCCGATCACGCTGACCTTGTGGCTCAAGCCCAACCTCGCCGCCGGCGCGACCACCAAGGCGGTGGTGGTCCGGTGGAACGGCAAGGTCGTCGTCGATCAGGCCATCGGCGCGGCGACGATGGTGGCGTGGCCGGTGGTCGGCGCGGTCGGCACCAACGAGCTGACGATCGAGGCGGCGATCGATCCGCCCAGCGCCGAGGCCACGACCTACGCGGCCCAGGGGCCGGTCGGCGTCGCGGTCGGCGAGCTGCGCTTCAGCGGGCAGTGACCCGGCGGCGCCGGCGCCCGAGCCACGCCGCCACCACCAGCGTCGCGGCCGCGCTGACCGGCCCGTCGTGCTCGCCGGTCGAGCAGCAGCCGCCCTCGGCCGGCGGCGGCTCGGGCTCGCACGGCGCCATCGTCGACGGCGGCGCGGCGACGCCGGTGGCCAGCGCGTGGACGCTGCCGTCGTAGGTGGCGACGATCAGGTAGCCGCCGGCGGCCGCGATCGCGCTGGCGATCGGCGCGCCGAGCTCGACGGTGAACCGCTCGGCGCCGTCGGCGGCGTCGAGCGCGGCCAGCACGCCGTCGGGGCGGCCGACCCACACCCGATCGCCGGTGACCACCGGGCTGGCGACGAAGCCGGCCTGGCTGGAGCGGTAGTGGGCGAAGTTGAGCGGGCCGCCCGGCGTCGCGTAGCGCCACAGCTCGGCGCCGGTGGCGGCGTCGAGCGCGACCAGATCGTCCCACTGCGTCGGCACGAACAGCCGGCCGTCGGCCAGCGCCGGCGCGGCGGTGACGCTGTAGCCCCAGTCGAAGCCGCCGTCGGTGGTGCCCCGGGTCCACAGCACCCGGCCGGTGGCCAGCTCGGCGGCCGAGGCCTCGCCGCGGGCGTTGACCATGTACAGCACGCCGCCGTCGACGATCGGCGTGGCGTTGATCGCCACCGTGGCGCCGCCGGTGTTGGCCCACAGCGGCGCGCCGGTGGTCGCGTTCCAGCCGGTCAGGCCGTCGTCGCGGTTGAACGCGACCAGCGCGGTGCCGTCGGCGACGGCGATCGCCGCCAGCGTCCCGAGCCACGGGTAGCCGGGCGCGCGATCCTGGTTCCACAGCTCGTCGCCGGTGGTCAGGTCGAGCGCCGCCAGCTTGCCCTGCACCGCGACGTAGACCACGCCGTCGGCGACGGTCGGCGCCGCCCACAAGGACGACTCGAGCATCGGCAGGCCATCGGCGACGTCGTGGGTCCAGCGCGCCGCGCCGTCGGCCAGCGCGACCGCGTGGACCTCGCCGTTGCCCAGCCCGACCACGACCGTGCCGTCGGCGATCGCCGGCGCGTTCGACGGCGGGTACGGCGTGACGTAGCGCCACTTGATCGCGCCGGTGACCAGATCGAGCGCGACCAGCCCGCCCTGGTCGCCCGCGGCGCGATCGGCGACGCTGACCACGACCGTGCCGTCGGCGATCACCGGCGAGCCCAGTGCCAGCGCGCCGCCGACCGCGGTGGTCCAGCGGGTGGTCAGCGGCGGCGCGATCGCCGCGGCCTGGCGGCCCTGGTGCGCCGGCCCGCCGCCGAGCTGCGGCCACGCGCCGATCGCCGGCGTGGCGTCGGCCGCGGCGCACACCTCGAAGCGCACGGTCTTGTCGACGGTGCGGCCGGCCGGGGTCGCGGCGTGGAGCTGCACGACGTGGGTGCCCGCGGCCAGCGCCGGCACCGCGCCGCGGTAGGTCCAGCCGCCCACCGGGGTCAAGGTCATCGGCGCGCCGCAGTCAATCGTCGCGGTGACCTCGGCGGCGCTGGCGTCGAGCGCCGCGGCGGCCAGCAGGTCGAAGCCGCCGGCCGGCGCGCACGAGCCGGGCGTCGGCGTGACCAGGCCCAGGTGCGGCTCGACCAGGCGCTCGCGGTGCACCACCGTCGGGGTGTCGCCGTCGAAGGTGATCACGCGGTAGCCGGCCGGCGACGAGTCGATGCCGCCCATCACCAGGGTCTGGGTGCCCCACTCGACCATCCCGGTGCGCTCGACCCGGCGGTTGGCGTGCCAGTGACCGGTGAACAGGTAGTCGACGCCCAGCGCCGCCAGTTGATCGGCCACCTCGTCGCGCGGCGAGCCGTGGCCCAGGCCGACCACGATCATCGCCGGATCGACCCGGGCCAGATCGGCGGCGAAGAACGCGACCTGCGTCGGCTCGGGCAGGTTGGCGTCCCACACCACGACGTGCAGGTTGCCGATGTCGAAGCTGTAGTTGTCGGGCCCGAAGTACCGGCGGTAGGTGGTGCCGCCGTCGTACCAGTCGTGGTTGCCGGCCACCGGCACCCACGGCACCGTGACCCCGGCCAGCGCCGCCTGGACCCGCTCGAACTGATCGGGCGCGTTGCCCTGGGTGATGTCGCCGACGATCGTGAAGAACCGCGGCGGCGTCGGCAGCGAGATCGCCTGGTCGATCGCGTCGGCGAGGTCGCCGCCGTCCCAGGGATCGGTCGCGGCGATGGTGTTGGTGTGCGAGTCGGCCGCGACCACGAAGGTCAGCGGCGCCGCGGCCTCGGCCGCCGTCAGCGCCACCAGCGGCAGGTCGAGGTCGGGGGCGTCGGCGTTCTTCCAGATTGGCCCGGGGCGGTAGCCGTCGGGCACCCGGACCCAGACGATGCCGACGGCGGCGGCCACGTCGAGGCGGTAGGTGCCGTCGGCGTCGGTGACGGTGAACGCGCCGCGGTCCAGCGCCACCACCGCGCCCGCCACGCCCGGCTCGTCGGCCTGGCGCTCGTGGTCGCCGTTGCGATCGACGAACACCCGGCCGCTGACGGTCGCGGCGCAGGCGGCCTCGGTCAGGCCCGCCAGCAAGGCGGCAGTGAGCGCGAGGCGGTGCACCTGACGATTGTGCGGCAAAACGCCTGCGATGTCGCGGGGCCCGGAGGTGGCGGTGGTCACGGCGGGCCCCCGCCGGCCCTGGCGCACCCCGGGATCCGACACTTGCCAAGCAACCGCCGCCGGCAGTGGCCGATACTCCGGCCATGAGCGACTCGTCCGCCCGCGCGCTGCGGGTCACCGTCACGATCGGCACCGCCCCCCAGCGCATGCTCGAGCTGGTGTCGCCGGTCTTGTGCGGGTCGGGTCGGGCCGCCGACGTCCGCGTGATCGACCCCGGGGTCGCGCCGCTGATGCTGCGCCTGACCCGCGAGGGCGACCGGGTGGTGGCCATCGCCGCGGCCCCCGGGGTGACGATCGACGGCGTGCCGGCCGCGGTCGATCAGCCCGTGGTGGTGACCGGCAAGGCGATCCAGGTCGGCCCGGCCCGCCTGGTCGTGGCGCCGTGGTCGCAGGCGCTCGACGCCGACGCTGCGCGCACCGACTCCTTGGCCCGCGAGCTGATGCGCGACCTGCTCGGCGATCAGTCGCCGCCGCCGCCCGAGCTGGTCGTCGAGGGCGGCCCCGCCGCGGGCCAGCGGATCGCGCTGCCCGGCGTCGGGGCGCGCGTGGTGATCGGCCGCGGCGACAGCGGCTGGGTGGTGCTCGATCCCGACCTGTCGCGCAGCCATGCGGTGATCGAGCACCGGGCCGACGGCGCGTGGCTGCGCGACCTCGAGTCGAAGAACGGCACCCGGGTCAACGGCGCGCTGGCGCCGATCGCCGAGCCCGGCGTCGTGCTGTCCGAGGGCGCGATCATCACGCTGGGCAAGACCACGATCCGCTACCGCGACCCCGCCGCCGCGGCGCTGGGCGGCGCCGCCGCCATGCTGGTGGCCGACACCCACACCAAGACCACCGGCACCGTCATCCCGGTCGACGTCCCGCCGCGCTGGCCGATCGCGGTGGCCGCGGTGGTGGCCGCGGCCGCGTTCGCGATGGTGATCGTGCTGCTGGCCGGGGGCTGAGCGGATGGGCGCGGCGTCCCACGTGGGAGATGGGCGCGGCGTCCCACGTGGGAGATGGGTAGGCCGTCCCACGTGGGAGATGGTTGGGCTCCGGCACCGGCACCGGCACCGGCACCGGCTCCGGCTCCTGCGCTATTGCTGCTGGATCTCGAGCTTGCCCGGCGGCAGGTTGGTCGGATCGAGCGCGTCCCAGGCCAGCGTCGCCCCGGCCGCGGCCAGGTGGAAGCCGTCGAGGGTGCGGGTCGAGGCCACCGCGGTCGGCGCCCAGGCGGCGCCGGCCTTGGCCGCCACCACCAGATCGGCGGTGGCCGCGTCCTGGTAGGCGATCGCCGGCGCCCCGCCGCGCAGGAACACCGTCGCGCCGGCGCCCACGGGGTGGGTGCGATCGCCGGCCCGGGTGCCGTCGTCGACCAGCTCGCTCGGGCTCGGTGCGCCGTTCCAGCTCAGGTAGTGCACGGTGTTGGCGCGCGCGTCCTGGTAGGCGACGTGGAGCGCGCCGTCGGGGCCGACCAGCGCGCTGGCCCACATGCCGCGATCGCCGGTCGCGTCGAGGACGGTCTCGGTGAACGCGCCGGCGCCGGGCGCGTCCTCGACCAGCATCACCAGCGAGGTGCGGCTGCGATCGTAGAACACCATCGCCAGCTTGCCGTCGGGCAGCGTGACCAGGTTGACGAACAGCCCGGTGCCCTGCGGCAGGTCGCCGGCGGTCGGCGTCGGGATCGCGGTGCGGCAGGCGCCGCCGACGCACGCCTGATCATCGGCGCACGCGGTCGGGCAGCCGCCGCCCGGCGTCGCGCAGGTCTCGGGATCGCCGTCGGCGGCCGGCGCCAGGCACACGTCGCCCGAGGCGCAGCGGCCCGCGCACGAGCCGACCGCGCTGGCCACGGTGGTCAGCGTCCAGTCGGTCGACTGCTCGGGATCGGCGGTGCGGGCCCGGGCCAGCCGCAGCTGGGTCTCGAGCGCGCCGCCCGCGGCCGGCACGTTCTCGGCCAGGTACGCGATGGCCGGGGCGCCGGTGCCGTCGAGGGTCAGGCTGGCGTAGGCGCCGACCGCCGCGGCGGTGTCGTCCTGGACGACGTAGGTCTTCCACGCGCCCGCGCTGGTCTCGATCGCGAACTTCAGCGCGAGCGCGTCGTGGTCCTGGTAGGCGACGCGGGCCAGGCCGCCCTTGAGCGCGACCGACGTGTGGTAGCCGACGTCGGGCCCCGGCGTCGCGACGCCGCCGCGGTAGGTCGCCGGATCGTAGGTCGGGGTCTCGTCGGGGACGCCGTCGATCGCGGTGAAGCGGCGGGTGCCGTCGGCGGCGACGTCGACCAGCACCAGATCGCCGAGGAATGCGTCGTAGGTCGACACCACGGTGCGGGTGCCGTCGGTGGCGGCGCCGTTCCAGCGGCCCAGCGTGCCGACCGCGACCTCGCCCGGCAGGCAGTCGGTGCTGCCGCACGGCGGCGTGCCGCCGCAGTCGCAGGCCGGCAGGGTCGCGCCGATCGCCAGCACCAGCGCCGCGGTGGCCAGCCGGCGCAGCGCGCGGCGATCGATCGTCCGGCGGCGGCGGCGGCGCAGCAGCAGGCCCAGCGCGACCGCGCCCAGCGGCAGCGCGTCGGCGGGCTGGCCGCCGGTGGCGCAGTTGCATCCGCCCTCGCCGGGCGCGCCGTGGAAGCCGGCGCGGGTCTTGCCGCGCTCGGGCGCGATCGGCAGCTCGAGCACCACCGGCGTCGGGTCGATCGACTCGGCGTGGCCGCGGATCCGGGCCCGCACCTCGACGCGGTGGATGCCGGGCAGCCACAGCGTGCGGCTGGAGATCGTCCGCGTCGGGTACGGCGACCACGCCGACCACAGGCTGTCGTCGACGCGGGTCGACCACTCCAGGTCGCGGGCGTCGCCGCCCAGCGCCAGCGCGATCCGCGGCGCGTCCTCAGTGCTCCAGCGGTCGGGATCGGCCAGCGCGTCGGCGCCGGGCAGGATCACGTCGTCGATCTGCGCCTCGGTCTCGACCGGCGGCAGCGCCTTCATCGCCGGCACCAGGTTGGCGAAGATCGCCAGGAACTGCTTCCCGTCGACGGCGGTGATGTCGGTGACCTCGATGTTGAGGCCGCCCAGCGACGGCAGCGCGAACGAACCCAGGCCGCCGGCCAGGCCGGGCAGGGCCAGCTCGAGCAGCGACGGGAACCGCAGCGCCAGCTGCGCCGGATCCTCGGTGAGCGCCTCGCTGTTCTTGACCGACAGGTTGGTGAACGCGCCGGCCAGATCGCCGAACACCGGCTCGAGCTCGCCGGCGGCGTTGACCTGCATGCCCAGCGGCAGGTGCAGGTCGGTGACGATCGTGAAGATGCGGACGTACTGGTCCTCGATCGACACGAAGAAGTCGAGCTCGAGGCCGCGGAAGTTGATGTCGAGCAGCGGCTCGTCGACCGCCACCGTGCCGTCCATCGCGGTGGTGAAGGTGTTGGCGCCCAGCAGCATCGTCGGCGGCGCCTGGGGCCGCAGGCCCACCGCCACCGCGCCGGTCTTGCTGAGCAGGTTGGCGAGCGACGGCGCGATCAGGCCCAGCGTGTCGGTGGTGAGCAGGTCGACGGTGCGGGTGCCGACGGTCAGGCACAGGAGGCCGCCGTCGTAGAGGCTGTAGGCCAGCTCGTCGACCTGGCTCTGGTGCAGGCCGAACGCCAGGCCGAAGGCGCCGCCGGTGTCGGGGCGGGTGTTGCCCTGGAAGAACGCCGACTGCGGGATCGTGACCCGGGCCGGCGCGGTGGCCGCCGGGCCGCAGCGATCGCGCGGCGTGCCTACCGGCCGGAAGCCGCCGAGCAGGCCGAGCGCGAGGCCGTTGTTGTTCGAGGTGGCGTAGCCGCCGGCGACCTCGTAGACGTCCATCGCGCCGCCGGTGCCGGGCGACAGGCTGGCGAACAGGTTGGCGCCGCGGGCGCGGCCGGTGATGCCGACCTCCTGGTAGCAGGTGTCGTCGGCGCGCATGCAGACGTTGCCGGTGCAGGCGGTGGCGAACGGGCCGCACTCGCCGACGTCACCCGACGGGCAGGCCTTGCACGCCTGATCGGCGATCGCGCCCTTGATCGCGTCGGAGAACGTGCTGGTCAGCGTGCCGATGAAGAGGCCGATGCCCAGGCTCGCGACCTGGCAGCCGAAGCTGCCGGTCAGCGCCACGTCCTGCGAGGTGAGCTGCGACACGACGACGTCGCCGACCTCGATGCGGGTGGTCGACGCCATCGCGTCCTGGCGGAAGTTGACCGGGATGTCGAGCTTGATGTCGGGTTCGGCGCCGGGCGCGGTGTCGATCTTGACGCCGCACGCGCCGACCAGCGGCACGGTCACCGGGATGTCCATCTGCGAGCGCACCCGCGCGCGCACGGTGACGTCGAGGCGCGACGCGCCCTGGGCCGGGCGCAGCTCCATGCGTGGCAGATCGCCGGGGTGGGCCGCCAGATCGATCACGATGGGGCCGCACGGCGACTGCGGGTTGCCGCCGGGGCAGCACACCGGCGTCGAGCCACCACAGCTGGCCGGCACGTCGAACGACAGCCCCATGCCGCCGAGCAGGCCGCCGAGCAGCGCCGCGGGATCGGCCGCGACCGTGGCCAGCCCCGACTGGCTGACCCGGACCTGGCCGGCGTTGGGCGTGCGCGCCGCCGACGGAAATCCGCCAGGAATCGGCTCGAGGCTCGAACAGCCGCCGCCGCATCCCGACGATGCGGCGGCCACTGCGAGCACGATGGTCGCAAGATAAGGCTTGGTCATGATGGCTCCCCGGGGCGATGGGACCGGATGCCGCCGCGGGGGTCAAGGGAGAACGGCGGGAGGAAGGCGCGCGGCGACCGCCGAGCGCACCGAACCCGCTGGACCTCAGCGCCAGAAGTCGTCGATGCCGTCGTCGAGCGCGGCGAAGTCGTAGGCCCAGATCTCGACCTCGACGCCGTCCAGCGCGCTGGGATCGACGCGGGCCCCGTCGCGCCACACCTGCGGCAAGCGCGGCCCGTCGCGGACGAGCTGCTCGTCCCGCACGCGCAGCGGGTTGTGGCAGGTGGGGCTCCAGCTGGTCTCGACGTCGAACCCGGCGGCGCGGATCGCGGCGTCCACGCGGTCGACCACGTCGGTGGCGTAGGGCGTGTCCCCGTCGCGCGTCAGCAGGCAGTCGCCGTCCTCGAAGCCATACTTGCCGAGCTGCCAGCCCAGGTCGAAGCGCCGCAGCGCCACCGCGGCCAGCGCGCGATCGTCGTCGAGCCGCGCGAGCACGCCACGGCCCTCGCGCAGGAAGCCCAGCTTCAGCTCGCGGTGGTCGGCGAACGTCTCCCACACCGGCTCGATCGTGACGTAGCCGGCCAGCGGCCCGACGAACGGGCACGGCGATCGCGCGACGTGCCACGGGCGCGCGGCGTAGGCGTCGGGGCCGTCGACGCGATAGCGCAGGCCGCTGGTCCCGTGACGGCGCTCGATCACCTCGCCGGCGTCGCCGAGCGCGTAGCCGTACGGCGCGAGCGCGGCGGTGACCCACGTCCGCAGGTCGTCGACCGGCGCCGCCATGATCGCGAACGCGAACACCGCGCGGTGGTACCACGCGAACCGCGGCCGGGCGATTGAGCCGCGGGCCGCGTCCGCGCTAGCCTGTCGTCGGTGCCCACCCGCCGAGCGTCTCCGCAGCGCTACCAGCTCTCCAAGCGCGCGCTGGCGGTGGTGAAGGAGGGCCACCCGTGGATCTTCCGCGGCCAGGTGTCGAGCGCGACCAGCGCGCTGGCCGACGGCCAGTGGCTGGCGCTGTACGACGGCGGCAACCAGGTGGTCGGCCACGGCGTCTACGCCGCTGAGGGCGCGATCGCGATCCGCGTGCTCGACCGCGCGGTGGTGCGGCCGCGGGCCGGCGACTTCGCGGCGCGGGTCGCGGCGGCGCTGGCCCGGCGCAAGGCGCTGCGCGACGAGACCGACGGCTTCCGCGCGATCAGCGGCGAGAGCGACGGCCTGCCCGGCGTGGTGGTCGACGTGTTCGGCGCCGCGGTCGTGACCCAGGCCTACGGCGCCGGCCTCGACGCGCTGGCGCGGTTCGCCGGGCTGCGCGTGGCGCGGGCGCTGGGCGCGGCCGGCGTGGTCGTCCGGGGCGCGCAGCGGCGCGTCGGCGGCGGGGCGGCGGCGCCGCGGGTGGTGGCCGGCGTGGCCGCCGACCTGGCGTGGTTCCGCGAGGGGCCGCTGGCCTTCGCGGCGCGCCCCAAGACTGGCCAGAAGAGCGGCACCTTCCTCGACCTGCGCGGGCTGCGCCGCTGGTGCCGGACCGCGCCGCTGGCCGAGGCCCGGGTGCTCAACCTGTTCGCGTACACCGGCACGCTGGGCCGGGCCTGCGAGCACGCCGGCGCCGCCCACGTCACGCAGATCGATCGCGCCGCCGACGCGCTGGCGTTCGCCGCGGCCCA
>Ga0073899_10002237_pt1 | contig 17510 bp, 9 predicted proteins | sample KloWWTmetaKNB5Ph_FD_88975 | JGI IMG/M metagenome (GOLD analysis project Ga0073899, IMG submission 88975) | Active sludge microbial communities from Klosterneuburg, Austria, studying microevolution and ecology of nitrifiers - Klosterneuburg... | ecosystem: Engineered > WWTP > Aerobic digester >...
CTGGGCCTGGGCCTGGGCCTCGCCGAGCGCGCGCTGCTGCTCGTAGAAGTCGTAGTCGCCGACGTAGGTGACGAGCTCGCCGCCGTCGATCTCGACGATCTTGGTGACCAGGCGGTTGAGGAACTCGCGGTCGTGGCTGGTCATGATGACCGCGCCCGTGAAGTCCTTCAGGTACTTCTCGAGCCACAGGATCGACTCGAGGTCGAGATGGTTGGTGGGCTCGTCGAGCAGCAGGACATCGGGGCGCATCAGCAGGATCCGCGCCAGCGCGACCCGCATCTTCCAGCCGCCGCTCAGCTTGCCGACGTCGCCGTCCATCAGCTCCTGCGCGAAGCCGAGGCCGGCGAGGATCTCCCGGGCCCGGGCGTCGAGGGCGTAGCCGCCGAGCTCGTCGAAGCGCGCCTGCACCTCGCCGAAGCGGTTCACCAGGCGGTCCATCTCGTCCATACGCGCCGGGTCGGCCAGCGCGAGCTCGAGCTCGGCCATCTCCGCGGCGACCTGCGCGACCGGCCCGGCGCCGTCCATCGTCTCGGCGACGACGCTGCGCCCGGTCATCTCGCCGACGTCCTGGCTGAAGTAGCCGAGCGTGATGTTCTTGTCGACGCGCACCGAACCCTCGTCAGGGGTCTCGGTCTGCATGATCATGCGAAAGATCGTGGTCTTGCCCGAACCATTGGGTCCGACCAGCCCGACCTTCTCGCCGCGAAATACCGTCGCCGAGGTCTCCACGAACAGGATCTGCTTGCCGTGCTGCTTCGAGATGGCGTCGATGTGGATCACGGGGGCGGAGATTACTCGAGGCCGCGGCTGTGGTCGGGGCCCGGGCGTGTGAGGCGGCTCCGGCGGTCTCTTGTCCGTTCGGAAGGCGGCTTGTCCTGGGGGGCCGGGGCGGGGTGCGCGGACGACGTCGTGGGTGGATGATGTCGTGAGAGACGGTGCCGGGGCGGGGTGCGCGGATGATGTCGTGGGTGGATGATGGCGTGAGAGACGGTGCCGGGGCGGGGTGCGCGGACGACGTCGCACGGGCCGACGTGGGTCCGGCCTGGCGTCGCACACCTGGGCGCAGCCGGGTGTCCGGCGGGCGGCGCGACGCTCAGACACGTCGCGCTCGCTGTTGTTCATGGGTGCTTGGACGACGATATCCCTCGCGCTCGACTCGGTCGCGCCGCCCGCCGGCCCCCCGGCACCACCAGTTGCGCTGAAGGACGGAGCGGTCGGCGGAGCCGAGAGCCGGACCCACGCCGACCCGCGGGCGCAGTGTGTACGCGCGGACAAGCACGCACTTGGGCCCGTGATGGTGTGCCTGAGCGACGCGGGCCCGCTCCGCGGTCATGCGGTCATGCGGTCATGCGGTTATGCGGTCATGCGGTTATGTGGTTATGTGGTTATGTGGTTATGTGGCCACGCTGGTATGGTTTTAGTATGTCGTGAGGGACATGTCTGAAGGGACAGAGAGAGCCTGAGATGTAGGTAGGTTTCGTCGCTCGACCGGGGAAGACGAGCCGCGCAGAGGCCGGGCGCAGAGGGTCTCCTCGGCGCAGCGGGGGCCGGCCCGGGAAGCAGGCGGGAGGGGCCCGTTGACCGCACGCAGGCGCGCCCAGCGATGGACTCGGTCTGGGCGACGAAGTCGCAGGACCCTGCAATGCGCCGACGATGGGCAGAGGCCGATCGCGAACCGCGGCGCCGAGTACGGGCAATGGGAGGGCCCCCGCCGTCGCAGGGACCCGGCGCCCGGCCCCCGCCCCGCCGCCGATCGCGTCCTCGCCCGGCAGGCCCGGCCGGCGCGAGCGCGTGCAGGCCCGGCCGCCGATCGCGTCCTCGCCCGGCAGGCCCGGCCGGCGCGATCGCATGCAGGCCCGGCCGGCGAGCGCGTGCAGGCCCGGCCGGCGAGCGCATGCAGGCCCGGCCGGCCCGGATCGCCCGAAGGCGGCGTGGTCAGCCCTTGAACACCTGCATCAGGTTGCTGTATGCGTCGGTCCAGAGCGGCCAGGGTCGCAAGTCGTCGGGCGGAGGTTGGCCCGGGGTGGCGAGGATCTCCGGGGCCGCGAGGGCGGCGGGGCCCTGGACCATCAGCATCCAGTCGCTCGAGTAGACCATGTCGTTGTTCTCGGGGTCGTCGATGCGGATGGTGACGAGGCCGAGGCGCTCGGCGATGGCGCGGACGACCGGGTCGAGGTCGAGGTAGCGGTTGGAGATGTGAATGGCGAGGATGCTGTCGGGGCCGCGCAGGTGGCGGAGGTAGAGCTCGACGGCCTCGACGGTGAGCAGGTGGACGGGGATCGAGTCGCTGCTGAAGGCGTCGATGGCGAGCACATCGAAGCCCTGGTCGGCCTCGCGCTCGAGGTTGACGCGGGCGTCGCCGAGGGCGACCTCGACGCTGCCGCGGCAGTCTCGCAGGTAGGTGAAGATCGGGGCTGGCCCGGAGGACAGGGCGACCATGTCGGGGTCGATCTCGTAGAAGCGCACGCTGTCGCCGGCGGCGGCGTAGGTGGCGAGGGTGCCGGCGCCGAGGCCGACGAAGCCGAGGCGCAGCGGCTCGCCGCGGCCGCGTCGCTGGTGGTAGCGGATCGCGAGGCCGATCGCGCTGCCGGGGCCGTAGTAGGTGGTCGGCTGGCGGGCGAGGTCGGGGTCGGAGAACTGGATGCCGTGGGTGATGCGACCGTGGCGCAGGCGGTAGCGCAGCTCGCCCGACTCGCCGGTGTCGGTGTCGACGCGCAGGACGCCGAAGAAGCCGCGGCTGACGACGACGTGGTCGTCGAGCTCGGTGTAGGTCTGGTAGCCGAGCACGGCGGCGAGGGCGAGCAGGTAGACGAGGCCGAGGGCGGTGGCGAGGCGGCGGAGGTAGACGATGGCCCGGTCGTCGCCGAGGCGGCGCAGGAGGCGTCGCAGGTCGAGTCGGTGGGGCCAGGTGCTGTCGCGCGCGCTGGCGAGCGCGAGGGCGCAGGCGGCGAAGAGGGCGAGGGGGAGCTCCCAGAGGCCGAGGAACAGGGCGGGGGCGAGGATGCCGGTGAAGATCCCGCCGGCCGCGCCGCCGGCGGAGATCGTCAGGTAGAAGCCGGTGAGGTGGCGGGGGTCGGGGCGGCGGCGGACCAGCTCGCCGTGGCAGACCATGCAGGCGAAGAACAGGGTCAGCAGGTAGACGGCGAGCTGGAGGAGCATCGGCGCCTCGACGCCGACGCGGATGATCACCGCGGTCGCGGCGCCGCCGAGCAGCAGCGCGGGGATCCAGAAGCCGCGGTGGTAGAGGCGCTCGTACTCGAAGCAGAGCACGAAGCTCAGCAGGTAGAGGGCCAGCGGCAGCATCCACAGGAACGGGATCACGGCGACCTCGAGCGAGATCTGGCTGGTGATAGCGAGCAGCAGGACCGAGGCGACCATCGCCAGCGCGAACCACAGCAGCCGGTGCGCGCGGGCCGGCGGGTGGATGTCCGTATGAACATGTCCCGAGGGACTGGTCCGTCCGGCGACCGGTTCACGGCCGACGAGCACGGCCGCGGCGCCGCAGCCGAGCACGAACACCAGGAAGCCGGCCGACCACACCCAGCCCTGGCCGGCGAGCGGGAGCAGGGGCTCGAGCGCGAAGGGGTAGCTGAGCAGGCCGAGCAGCGAGCCGAGGTTGGAGAGGGCGTAGAGGCGGTAGGGCGAGGCGCCGGGGAAGCAGCGGGCGTACCAGCTCTGCAGCAGCGGGCCGGTCGAGGCGAGGACCAGGAACGGCGGCCCGATGGTGAACAGCAGGAGGCCGAGGATCGCCGGCACGGGGCTGTCGCCGGGGCCGGGCTTCCAGGCGTCGGAGGGGGTGATCGGCGAGGGCCACAGGGTCAGGCGCAGCAGCAGCAGCGCGGCGGCGACGGCGAGCGCGGCGAGGTGGATGTTGCGCTGGCGGCGGGGGTCGGCGAGCTGGCCGAGCAGGTGCGCGTAGGCGTAGCCGAGCAGCAGCAGCAGCTGGAAGAACAGCATGCAGGTGGTCCAGACCTGCGGGGCGCCGCCGAACCACGGGAGGATCTGCTTGCCGAGGATGAACTGGACCTGAAACAGCAGACAGGCTCCGACGCCGATCGTGGCGGCGAACAGGAGCACAGCGCGCGGGTGGGGCGAGGGGCGGCTCTCCAAGGCGACGGAGTGTACCGTCACCCCGTTTCGCGGAGAAGTGCGCGGACGAGGGGGCCGGGGGTCGGGGCCGCGCGGGGGCTCAGATGCCGGGGCAGCTGGCGCGGGCCTTGCTGCAGGCCGGGCCGTCGGTGGGCTCGGTCGGCTCCTTGCCGAGGTCGTTGCAGGAGGCCGCCTTGAAGGCCGTCGCGGTGGCGTTGTTTCTCTCGGTGAAGCAGGCCTCCATGTCGCCGACGGTGGCCTGGCACATGGTCAGGTCGCCGAGCATGCAGGCGCCGCCGCTGTCGTCCGGGGTGTATGGCATCTGGATGCACATGTCGTAGATGCCCTCGCAGGTCTCGACCATGCCGCTGATGCTCGCGGCGGCGATCGCCTGGAACACGCAGTTGAAGTGGTGGATGTCGTCGTTGTCGAGCTGGCTGGCGAGGTGCCTGGCGCTCGCCTCACACAGCTGCTCGGCCTCGGCGTCGCTGAGCTCGCTGCCCTTGCGCTCGGCGGGGAGTCCGGAGTCGACGGGGCCGCCGCTGTCGCTGCCGCCGCAGGCGACGAGGGTGCAGGCGAGGATGAGGAGGAGGGTGGGGCTGCGCATAGCGGCCGATGATGCGGCCGCGCGCCGTCCTGGGCAAGCTTCGGGCAAGCTCCGCCGGCCGAGCTCGGCCGCGCTCGGCCGGGCCCACGCGCACGAGTGCTCGTACAATGCGCGCCGAGAGCCCATGATGCTGATGATGCCGATGCCGCTGATGCCGCTGATGCCGCGCCTGATCGTGTTCACGCTGTCGACCCTCACCGCCCGCGCGAGGGGGCAGCCGACGGCGGCCCCCCAGGCCAAACCCGGCGACGCCTTCGTCGTCACCCGCGACACGCCGTTTTATGACAGCGGCTGCGCCCAGGCCCGGGCCAATGACGGCAAGCTGAAGAAGGGCACCCGCTTCACGCTGGTCGGGGTCGATGGCAGCTGCTGGAATGTCAAGCTCTACGACGAGGACGAGGTGTACATCCAGCCGGGCAGCGTGGCGCCGGCGCGCTGAAGGGGGGTCTTCACACGCGGGGGCTCGCGGCGTACGCTGAGGGCTTCTGTGGCCAGGTGCGTCGCAACTTGTCGGGCGCTCGCGGGCGCGTCGAGGGGGCTCCTCGGGGTAGGCCTTTGGGACATGTCCGCCTGGACAGGGCGAAATGGACAGGGCGATGGTTGAGCGGCGATGGGTCGGGCTGGTCGGGCTGGTGACGCTGGCGGCGGCGGCCTGGTGGCTGTCGCGTGGCAGCGAGGATGGTGGGGCCCGGGAGGTCGCGGAGGGCGAGGCGGCCGTGGCGATCGCGGGCGAGGGGCCGCGGACGCGGCCGCTGCCGGTGATCGAGCGCCGCGACGGCTTGCAAGCGGTGATCGCGGGGACCGTGAAGGACCCGCAGGGCCGGCCGGTGGCGGGGGCGCAGGTGTGCGCGCTGACGATCTCGGAGCGGCTGGCGGGCAGCGAGACGCGCACGCCGAGGTGTGCGCGCAGCGAGCGGGACGGCCGCTATCGGATTGAGAAATTGTTCGGCGTGCGGCACCGGGTCAGCGCGAGCGCGCCGGGCTTCGTGCCGGTGTGGTTCGGTCGCGGCGAGGGGGCGGCGCGGCGCGAGTGGGTCGACCTGCGGCCGGGCATGGAGGCGCGGGGCATCGACCTCACGCTCGAGGCCGGCGGCGTCGAGATCTTCGGGGTCGTCAAGGACCTGAGCGGCGGCCCGATCGAGGGCGCGGCGGTCTCGGGCGGCGGCATCATGGCGGGCAGCGGGCTCGCGGTCGCCAGCTCGGGGCCGGACGGCGAGTTCTCGCTGTGGGTCCGTCGTGGGCGCGTGCGGGCGTGGGCGCAGGCGGACGGCTACGCCTCGGGCGCCGATGACGGGGCCGCGCCCGGGCACCGCTTCGAGCTGTACCTGACGCCCGAGTCGGTGCTCGTCGGCGCGGTGGTGCGGGCCGGCGACGGCTCGCCGGTCGCGGGCGCGGAGGTGCGGTCGGACGGCGGCGGCGGCGGGGCGCTGACCTTCACCGACGCGGGCGGGAGGTTTCGCATCGACGGGCTGCAGCCGGGCGTCTACAAGCCGCGGGCGGAGGCCGACGACGGGGTGGGCGTCGCCGACGAGCAGGTGGTGCTCGGCCTCGGCGAGACCTCGACGTCGATCGTGATCACGGCCCATCCGGCGACCTATGTCGAGGGCAAGATCGTGATCGCGGGCGGCGAGTCCTGCGACGACGGCTGGCTGAACCTCAGCGATCGCGGGCGCGGGCGCAGCGGCTCGGGGCAGACCGAGGGCGACGGCCTGGTGCGCGCGCGCGGGCTGCTCCCGGGGGTCTATGAGGTGTCCGTGCGCTGCGGCGGCTTCGTCCCGGCCGAGCAGTACGCGTCGGTCACGGTGGAGGCGACGCCGGTGAGCGGGCTGCGCTGGGATGTGACGCGCGGGCGATCGATCCGCGGCGTGGTGGTCGACGCGAGCGGGCAGCCGGTGACGCACATCTCCGTCGCGGCGCGACCGGTGGCCGACCCGGCCAAGCCGCGCGGCCAGACGACGAGCGTCAACAACATCAGCCCCGACCCGCAGGGCCGCTTCGAGCTGCCGGGGCTGCTGCCGGGTCGCTACGAGGTGTTCGTGTACAACACCTCGACGCCGCGCGCGGTGCCCGACCAGCCGCTGACGGTGACCTTGTCCGAGGGACAGGATCTCGAGGGCCTGCGCATCGAGCTGCCGGCGAGCGGCGAGCTGCGCGGCCTGGTGCACGACGTGAAGAGGCGTCCGGTCGCGCGGGCGCTGTTGCACGTGGTCGCGGGCAGCCGGGCGCTGCAGGTGCCGGTGGGCGACGACGGGGCCTTCGTGTTCGCGCACCTGCCGGTCGGGACGCACCGGGTGTTCGCGACCCGCAACGGGTCCCCGCTGCGTGCGCCGGGCACCGGCGACGACGACCTGCAGGGCGAGATGGTCGAGCTGCGCGCGGGCGCGGTGGCGACGGTGAAGCTGGTGGTCGAGGCCGACGCGGGGCAGATCTCCGGGGTGGTGCGCGACGCCGACGGCGGGCCGGTGTCCGATGCATTCATCGCCGCGAGTCGCGAGTCGGAGAGCGCCGCGGCGGGCGGCGACGCGGCGATCCGGGCCCGATTTCGCGGGGGGGGCGAGCGTCCGCTGCTGACCGACGCCGACGGGCGCTTCGTCGTCCCGAACCTGCGACCCGGGAAGTACACGCTGCGCGCCGAGCGACGCGGCGGCGGCGAGGCGGTGCTCGAGCACGTCGCGCCCGGCAGCGAGGCGGTGCTGACGATCGCGGTCACCGGGAGTCTGGCGGGCGTCGTGACCCGGCCCGGCGGCGGCGCGCCCGAGGAGTTCACGGCGACGCTGCGCGACCGGAAGACCGGCTATCGCCGCAGCGATAATTTCTTTCGTACGGGCGGCGCGTGGAGCTTCCCCGAGCTGCCCGGCGGCGACTACGAGCTGGTGGTCAGCGCGGGCGAAGGCACTGGCACGATCTCCGCGACGCTCGCGTCGGGTGAGGCGCAGACGGGGCTGCGCGTCGAGCTGGCGGGCAAGGTGACGGTGCGCGGCACGGTGGTCGACCTCGAGGGCGCGCCGGTGCCGGGGGTCACGGTGCGGATCGGCGTCGGGGCGGTCTCCTATGGCGGCAACACCGGGGACCTGCGCCACGTCAGCGACGCGGCGGGCCGCTTCGAGGTCGCGCAGGCGCCGGTCGGGGTCGTGATGATCGCGGCGGACCCGGGGGTCGGCAGCGCCGTGATGAGCTCGATGACCACGATGCAGCTCGGCGGCGAGCAGGCGGTGGTCGAGCTGGCGCCGATCCGCCTGGCGCCGCGGCGGCTCGCGACCGGTGAGGTGGCGGGCGACCTCGGCTACTCGGTCAAGCAGCCGGAGATGGGGGCCGACCCGCTGCAGGCGCGGCAAGTCGTCGCGGTGGTGCGACCGGGCGGGCCGGCGGCGGCGGCGGGCCTGCAGGTCGGCGACGAGATCCTGACGGTCGACGGCCACGATGTCACCGGCGGCAACAGCCCGCTCCACACGCTGCTGCGCGGGGTGCCCGAGGGGACCGTGCTGCGGCTCGGCCTGGCGCGCGGGGTCACCGTCGAGATCACGGCGCGGAGGCGGATCTGATGGGAACTATTTTGGCGACGGCCGTGTACGTGCACGGGGACGAGGTCCTTCGGGACATGTCGAGACGGCCAGAGCGCGGGAGACAGCGTGATGACGGATCAAGGACGGTCGAGGCGGGTGATTGTGCCAGTGGCGCTGGTATTGCTTGGCGCGGGGCTGTGGTGGCTGCTGCGTGCGGATGGGGCGCAGCCCGGGGATAGGGTGGCCGGCGAGGTAGCGAGTGAGGCGAGCGCGAGCGAGGCGATGGGGCCGCGCAGCCGTCCGGCGCTGGTGGTCGATCCGCTGAAGCTGGCGCGCGCGTCGATCGCGGGGACGATCAGCGACGCGCAGGGGCAGCCGATCGCGGCGGCGCAGGTGTGCGCGCGGACGCGCGCCGAGCGACTGGTGAGCAGCGAGACCCGCAAGGTCGAGTGCGCGACGAGCGGGCGCGACGGCGCGTATCGGATCGAGGGTCTGCTGGGCGTGCGCCACATCGTCCTGGCGAGCGCGCCGACCTTCATCCCCGGGCCGTACTTTCGCGGCGAGGGGGCGAGCCGATACGAGTGGGCCGAGCTGCGTGCGGGGCAGGAGCTGCGGGGCGTCGACATCACGCTGCAGGGCGGCGGGGTCGAGGTCCACGGGGTGGTCAAGGATCTGAGCGGCGGCGCGGTTGAGGGCGCCCAGGTCATGGCGGACAGCGCCTTCGCGCTGACGGGCGCGGACGGGCTGTTCTCGATGTGGGTCAAGCCGGGGTCGCTGTGGATCATGGCGCAGGCCGATGGCTATGCGAACGGCGGCGACGATGGGGTTACGCCGGGCCACCGCTTCGAGATCTTCCTGACCCCGGAGGCCGTGTTGATCGGGAAGGTGGTGCGCGCCGCGGATGGCACACCAGTCGAGGGCGCGCGCGTGACCGCGAATTCCGGGGGCTGGAACTGGAACGAGGCGGCGGCGTTGACCGACGCGGGCGGCAACTTTCGCCTCGATGGCCTCGAGCCCGGGGCCTACAAGGCCCGCGCCGAATCCGATGATGTGATGGGGATGGCGGAGGAGCAGGCGATCCTCGGGCTCGGCGAGACCTCGGCGCCGATCGTCGTCAAGGCGCATCCGGCGTTCTTCATCGAGGGGAAGATCGTCACCGACGACGGCAAGGCTTGTGAGGCCGGCCGGCTCAACCTCAAGGATCATGCGAACGGCCGCGACGCGTGGGGGCAGGTCGAGGCCGACGGCCTGGTGCGCGCGCGCGGGCTGCTACCGGGCGAGTTTCAGGTGACCCTCGGTTGTTCGGGCAAGATCTCGGCGGAGCGCTACGAGCGGGTGACGATCGCCGATAAGAGCGTGTCCGGGCTCCGGTGGGAGGTCACGGGCGGGCGGGCGATCCGCGGGGTCGTGGTCGATGCGGCGGGCAAGGCGGTCGAGGGGGTCAACGTCTCGGCGCACGCGAAGTCGGACCCCGGCAAGCCGCGCGCGCAGCAGACCAACGCCTGGTCGTGGCACACCGATGCCGGGGGCCGCTTCCAGCTCGAGGGCCTGCTGGCGGGCGAGTACGAGGTCAGGGTCAGGGCGAACGACCCGCCGCGCGCGACGCCGGACAGGCCGACGCCGGTGAGCGTGTCGGCGGACCGCGACGTCGAGGGGCTGCGGATCGTGCTGCCGGCGAGCGGCGCCCTGAAGGGCACCGTGCGTGACGCGCAGGGGCGGCCGGTGGCGAAGGTCGAGGTGTCGATGCATGACGGCAAGCGCTGGCTCAACGCCGCGGTGGCCGATGACGGGAGCTTCCGCTTCGAGAGCGTGGCGCCCGGCGAATATCGGGTGCAGGCGAAGCGCGATTGGGAGGCCATGCGCGCGCCGGGGACCAGCGATGACGATGTGCAGGGCGAGAAGGTGAGCATCCGCGAGGGCGGGGTCGAGACGGTGCAGCTGGTGGTCGCGGGTGCGGCGGAGAAGATCGCGGGGGTGGTGCGCGACGAGGACGGCGGGCCGGTGGCGGACGCGTTCATCGAGGCGACGCTCGAGTCGGACAGCGCGGCGGCGAGCGGCAACGCGGCGCGGCGCGGGCGCTGGGGGGGCTTCTTCAGCGCGCCGAACCTCAGCGACGCGGACGGTCGCTTCACGCTCGCTGAGCTGTCGCCGGGCAAGCACACGCTGCGGGCCCACCGCAAGGGCGGCGGCGAGGCGATCCTCGAGCACGTCGAGTCGGGCAGCGACGTCGTGCTGACGATCGCGGCGACCGGGCGCATGTCGGGGACGGTGGCGCTGCGCGGGGCGGGACCGCCGGAGGACTTCACGATCAGCGTCTACGACGAGCAGACCGGGTTTCGCCGCAACGACAGCTTCTTTCGCACGGGGGGCGCGTGGAGCCTCGCCGAGCTGCCGGCGGGCACCTACAAGGTGAAGGTGGGCGCGGGCGGTGGCTCGGCGGAGGTCGAGGCGAAGATGACGGCGGGCGAGGACACGACGGGGCTGCGCGTCGAGCTGGTGCCGAAGGTGACGGTGCGCGGGACGGTGGTCGACCTCGACGGCAAGCCGGTGCCGGGGCTGAGCGTCAGCGTCAGCGACGGCGGGGCGGCGTACGGGGCGGGTGACGAGAAGAAGCTCAACATCACCGATGCCGCGGGCCGCTACGAGGTCGCGCAGGCGCCGACGGGGAAGGTGCGGATCTCCGCGAGTCCGCAGAACTGGAACGGCGACGACTATCAGCACACCTCGATGTGGTCGGTGGTCGAGGCGAGCGGATCGGTGGTCGAGCTGCCGCCGATGCGGGTCACCAAGAAGCGGGTCAAGCAGGGCGACACCGCGGGCGACCTCGGCTTCACGCTCAAGCAGGCCGAGCCGGGCGCGGACCCGCTGACGCTTCGCTGCGTGGTCGCGGTGGTCCGCCCCGGCGGACCCGCGATCGCGGTGGGCCTGGTGCCGGGCGACGAGGTGGTGAGCGTCGACGGCAACGATGTCACCGGGGCCAGCCGCTACCTGTTCCACCAGTTGACGAACGTGGTGCCGGGCACGGCGGTGACGCTCGGCCTCGCGCGCGGGGCCAGCGTGCAGGTGACGGCCGGGGCGCCGCCCTGAGCCGGGCTCTGGCGGCATGTCTCTGGCGGCATGTCGATCACGACATGTCACTGGCGGCATGTCGATCACGACATGTCACTCAGGACATGCTGACAGGGACATGTCGCAACGGGCAGGTCAGGCCGCGTCGGGCAGCCTGGGGTTGGCGCGGCGCCAGCCGCCGAAGGCGTCCTCGATCGCCTGGGCGGCGGCGATCGTGAGGCCGTCGTTGCCGCGGCGGCCGATGACCTGGACGCCGACCGGGAGGCCCTCGTGCCAGAGCACCGGGACCGTGGTGGAGGGGAACTCGAGCACGTTGAAGAGGCCGGTGCAGACGAAGTCGAAGGGGGTCAGCAGCGGGTAGGTGTGGCGGGGAGCGGGGCGGCTGTAGGGTGGGAACAGGAGGACGCCGCGCGGGCCGAGGGCGGCCTCGAGCTCGGCCTGGAGGGCCTTGCCGACGGCGAGCAGCTGGTGTTTGCTGCCGGTGAAGTAGTTGGAGAGGTTCTCGAGGCCGACGACGAGCACGGCGGGGAGGGTGTGTCGTGAGCGGCCGAGGGCGAGGCGTGCGAGCTCGCGGAGGACGGCGACGGGCTGGCCGCCGCCGAGGATCTCCGAGTAGGGCGGGCTGCCGGAGAGGGACATCATGGCCGACCAGATCGGGAAGGCGTTGCGCAGCTTGCGGTGGTCGAGGCTGCCGATCGCGGCGCCGCGGTCGGCGAGCGCGGTCGCGGCCTTGTCGACGGCGCGGCGCATCGGCTCGCGGATCCATATTCTGCCGTTGCCGGGCATCGGGTAGACGGTGACGCCGCGCAGGTCGACGTCGGCGGGGCGCTCGAGCGGCCAGTCCTGGACGACGGTGTCGACCTGGTCGTGGCCGGCGAGCACGGAGAGGATCGGGTGGATGTCCTCGACGCGGCGGGTCAGGGGGCCGCAGACGAGGTAGGCGCTGAGCTCCCCGCTGGGCTCGGGCCAGAAGCCGGTGTTGGGGACCATGCGCCCGGTCGGCTTGTGGCCGACGCAGCCGCAGAAGGCGGCGGGGATGCGGATCGAGCCGCCGACGTCGGCGCCGAGGCCGAAGGCGACGCCGCCGCTGGCGACGATCGCTCCCTCGCCGCCGCTCGAGCCGCCGGCGGTGTGGGCGAGGTTCCAGGGGTTGTGGGTGCGGCCGTAGACGTCGTTGTAGGTCTCCATCCACAGGCCGCCCTCGGGCACGTTGGTGATGCCGACGAGGATCGCGCCGGCGCGGCCGAGGCGGGCGACGGTCTCGGCGTCGGTGTCGGCGCGGATGTGGCGGCGCGACCAGATGCCGGCGCTGAGCGGCATGCCGCGGGCGCTGATGTACTCCTTGGCGGTATAGGGCAGGCCGAGCAGGGGCGGCAGGGCGTCGGCGGGCTCGTGCATGACGCGGTCTTCGGCGGCGCGGGCCTCGGCGCGGGCGGCCTCGTGGCGCTCGGCGATGACGGCGTTGATCGCCGGGTTCACGGCGGCGATGCGGGCGATCAGGGCCTCCAGCAGCTCGCGCGGCGAGAGCTTGCGCTGGCGGATCCAGCGGGCGAGCGTGACGGCGGAGGCGTCCAGCAGTTCGTGCACGGCGGCAGTGTAGATGAATCGCGGTCGCGCGCCAGCGCTCGGCCCGCCGTCCAGGGCGGCTCCGGGGCGAGATCCGGGGCGAGAGCCGGGGCGGGCGGGTCCGGCGGGCGGGGCGCCCGGGCGATTATGTGTACACATGTCTTATGAGTCAGGTCTTGGAACAGGGCGACGCGGCCGGCGCCGCAGTGGTTCAGCGAGGGTTCAGAAATGCACCACGAGACTGCGATTAATTCGGTTGCTATCCGAAAACGACTACGGGTATAGTGGCCCCCACAGAGCAGCGGTCGCGGCCCGGGTCCGGGCGGACTGCGAGGGGTGGAGGGGTGGGGCCCGCGCCGGGCGGGCGAAGATGGCCGGATTGGGTGGGTGGATAGTAAATCTGTGGGTGTAGGGATAGCGTTGGCGTTGGCGTGCAGAGCTGCCCGGAATGCGGGCGGTCCCGAAGTGCGAACATTCTCGTGCCCCCGTGGTGGTGTTGCCACTGTCGGGGGCATGAGAATTTTCTGCGTCCGGGCGCGTCTCCGCCCTTGACGCCGGGAGATTGGCCGTGGATCCTCTGCCGGCGGCGCGCCTGGGCGCGTTCGCTCGTTCACCGCGCACGACCTCGCGCCGACCTTCGAAGGACCCCCATGAAGACCCTGCTCGCTGCTCTCCCCCTCGCGCTCATCCTCGCCGCCTGTTCCGGTGGCGGCGCCGCCAAGACCGCCCCGCTCGACCTGCCGAAGCTCGGGCTCAAGGCCGACGCGCCGGCCGACTCGACCGTCAACGACGCCATCATGGGCACCGGCCACATGATCATGGGCCCCGGCCTGGTGGTCAACGTCGCCGAGGCCTCGGATTCGCAGCCGAAGACCGCCGACGACGCCAAGAAGGAGGCCGACATGTTCACGCCCAAGAACCTGAAGGACGAGAAGCTGGCCGACGGCTGGGTCGTCACCTTCGACAACGAGGGCAGCATGGGCAAGAACTTCTTCGCGCAGGTCCGCCGCGACATCGGCGGCAAGGCGATCTGGTGCGAGACCACCGCCTCCCAGCCCGAGCAGCAGACCAACGCGGTCAACTTCTGCAAGAGCCTGAAGAAGTAGTCCGGTCCGCGTGCGCGCGCACGCGAGTGCGGCCTGGCCCGCCCCGCCCGTGAGGTGAGGGGTGCGGTGCCAGGCCGTTGTTGTTCGTGCTGACCGGCTCAGGTGCCGCTGAACTGCACGTTCTCGAACACCAGGGTCGGGGCGCGCAGGCTCGAGTACGGGTAGGGGTCGTTGCCGAGGGCGACGAGGCTCTTGTAGAGCGCGGGCAGGTTGCCGGTGACGTTCATCTCGCCGATGGGCGCGCCGATCTTGCCGTTTTCGATCAGGTGACCGCGCAGGCCGAGCGAGAAGTCGCCGGTGGTCGGGTCGCTGTTGCCCCCGAGCCAGGAGGTCACGTAGACGCCGGTGCCGGCCTCGGCGATCAGCGCGGCGAGGTCCTTGTCGCCGAGGGCGACGACGCGGTTCGAGGCCGAGCCGGTGGTCGGCGCCATGCCGAGCTTGCGGCCGTAGTAGGTGTCGACGTAGAGGTTACGGACCACGCCGTTCTCGACGATCGGGATGCGCTTCGCGGCGATGCCCTCGCCGTCGAAGTGCCGCGAGCCGAGGCCGCGCGGGATCAGCGGGTCATCGGTGATCGTCAGGCGATCGCCGAGCAGCGGCTGCCCGAGCTTGCCGGCCCAGTACGAGCGACCCTGCTGGATCGCCGCGGCGCTGGCGGGGCCGAGGGCGCGGGAGATCAGCGAGACGGCGGCCTCGGGGTCGACGACCATCGTCGCGCGCAGGGTCGGGCCCTTCGTGCTGCCCAGGCGCTCGAGCGCGCGGCGCAGCGCCTTGTCGGCGACCTTGCCGGGCTCGGGCAGGGCGGCGAGGAAGCGGCCGACGGCGGCCGCGGAGCCCTCTGGGCGCTTGTCCTCGCCCTCGCGGACGGTGGCGGTCGCGCTGTAGCCGATGTAGCCGCCCTCCCAGGTGCCGGAGAAGCCGTTGGAGCTGGCGGAGGCGCCGAGCGAGTCGCCGCTGAACAGGCCGCTCTCGGCCGAGATGACGCGCTTGTCGGCGTGGGCGCGGGCGTCCATCTCGGCGCACCAGGCCTCGCGCTGCTCGCGGGTGACGCCGGCGACGGCCGGGTCGACGCGCTCGAGGTCGAGGGTGGGGCGGCCCTCGAACAGCGCGGGGTCGGGGATCTTGCGGTGCGGGTCGGGCTGCAGCGCGCGGGTCAGCGCGACGGCCTCTTTGATGAATGCCTGCAGGCGTTCGGGGCGCAGGTCGGTGGTGCTGTGGCTCGAGTAGCGGCCGTCGACGTAGAGGCTGATGCCGAGGCCGCGCGAGGTGCTCTCCTCGACCTTCTCGATCTTGCCGTCGCGGAAGGTGTAGTTGATCGACCGGTCGCGCGAGAGCGCGGCCCAGGCGTCCTGGGCCCCGGCCTCGCGGGCCATGTCGACGGCCGCGGTGGCGCTGTGCAGCAGCTCGCTGGCAGCCGCGGAGGGGCGTGAAGTGGACTCGGCCGCGGAGGGGCGTGAAGTGGACTCGGCGGCGGAGGGGCGTGGAGTTTGAGCTTCAGACATTTTCGCCTCCGACGGTCATCTTCGACACGAGCGTGGTGGGCATGCCCTGGGAGACGGGGACGGACTGGCCGTCCTTGCCGCAGGTCCAGCCGCCGAAGTCGAGCTTGGTGTCGTCGCCGACCATGGTGACGTTGCGCAGCGCCTCGGGGCCGTTGCCGATGATGTTGATGTCCTTGATCGGGGCGGTGATCTTGCCGTCCTCGATGAGCCAGCCGTTCTTGATGTAGAAGGTGAAGTCACCGGCGCCGATCTGGACCTGACCGTTGGTGAAGGTCTCGGCGATGATGCCCTTCTTGACGGAGGCGATGATCTCGTCGCGGGTGTGCGGGCCGTTCTCCATGTACGTGCTGCGCATGCGCGGCATCGGGGCGTGGCGGAACGACTCGCGCCGGCCCGAGCCGGTGCCGCGGTGCTTGTAGTGGCGGGCGCTGATGCTGTCGTGCAGGTAGGAGGCCATGACGCCGTGGTCGACGAGGATGGTCTTCTCGGTGGGGTTGCCCTCGTCGTCGATGTTGAGGGCGCCGCGCTCACCGGGCTGGGTGGCGTCGTCGACGATGGTGACGAAGTCGGGGGCGACCTTCTTGCCGATCATGCTGGCGTAGATGCTGGTGCCCTTGCGGTTGAAGTCGGCCTCCATGCCGTGGCCGATGGCCTCGTGCAGGAGGATGCCGGAGGCGCCGGCGGCGAGGACGACGGGCAGCTCGCCGGCGGGCGGGCGCTTCGCCTCGAACAGGATCATGGTGCGCTTGACGGCCTCGGCGGCGACGAACTGGAGGCGCTCGTCGCTGTACCAGTCGAAGCCCTGGCGGGCGGCGAGGTTGGCCGAGTTGGCCTGGGTGACGCCGTTCTTCTTGGCGGTGACCATGCACCACAGGCGGGTCATCGGCCGAACGTCGGTGTGGATCTTGCCGTGCATGTCGACGATGAGGACGGCCTCCTCGCCGTCGGCCCAGCTGACGGTGACCTTCTCGACGGCGGGGTCGGCCGCGCGGGCGAGGGCGTTGAGTTTGGCGATGCGGGGGAGCTTGCGGGTGACGCCGACCTCGGACCAGGGCTGCGTGAGCGCGTAGTAGCTGGCGGCCTGGCCGTGGCTGTAGGCGACGGGCGGGACGACCTTGCTGCCGTGGGCGATGCTGGCGGCGGTGCGGGCCGCGGCGAGCATGGCGGCGAGCGAGAGGTCCTCGGTGAAGGCGTAGCCGGTCTGGTCGCCGACGACGACGCGGAGGCCGACGCCCTGGTCGACCGAGGAGGAGGCGCGGCTGATGATGCCGTCCTCCATGGTGATGCTGTTGTCGCGGCTGTGTTGGAAGTAGAGGTCGGCCGCGTCGGCGCCGCGGGCGGTGAGCTCGGCCATCACGCGGGCGATGGTCGGCTCGTCGACCGAGAAGAAGCCGAGGTGGTCGGAGAGGGTGGAGTGTTCGCCTGGGATCATCGGGGTTCCGGGTGCGGCGGTGCGGCGGCAGCCCGGCAGACCGGAGGCGCCGAGCAGGACGGCGCCGGTGGCCGTGCCGCGGACGAAGCCGCGGCGAGTGGTGAGGAGGGGCTGCATGGTTGTAAGGCTCCCGGGATCGAGGATCTGCGCTCGGAGGGCCGAGTCGACGCTTGGAGCGCAGCGATCAGCCGTGAGGTTTCACTTGTCGGACCAGCTGCTGGCGATCAGGGCCTCGGCGACGATCGGGACGTCGGGGACGACGGTGGCCATGGCGGCCTCCATGGTGCGGCTGACCAGCTCGCGGGCGGTCTCGGCGGCGGCCTCGGGGACCTCGGCGAGGTACTCGTCGTGGACACACAGGACGCCGCGGCCGCCGATCGCGGCGAGGGCGACGTGGAGGTCGATCATGGCCCGCTTGAAGCCCTCGGCGGCGGTGCCCTGGACGGGGATGTTGAGCGCGGCGTTGAAGCTGAAGTGGCCGGCGGGGAAGCGCTTGCGCCGGCCGAGGGCGGTGTGGACGATGATGTCCTCGCGCTGGCTGCGGTGCTCGAGCGCGCCGATCCGTCGGTGCCAGGCGGCGATGCCGGGGAAGGTGGCGAAGAAGGCGTCGCGGGCGGCCTGGGCGGCGGCGGCGTC
>Ga0073899_10002238_pt1 | contig 17508 bp, 14 predicted proteins | sample KloWWTmetaKNB5Ph_FD_88975 | JGI IMG/M metagenome (GOLD analysis project Ga0073899, IMG submission 88975) | Active sludge microbial communities from Klosterneuburg, Austria, studying microevolution and ecology of nitrifiers - Klosterneuburg... | ecosystem: Engineered > WWTP > Aerobic digester >...
CGCGACGCTCGGCACCACGCCCGAGCACGACATTCCCGCGCAGGTGATCGAGTTTGCGAGCGAGTTGCTGAAGGCGCCGCGCCACCTCGGCATCCACTCGGGCGGCATGGTGCTCACCGATCGCCCGGTGGGGGAGGTGGTGCCGATCGAGCATGCGCGCATGGAGCACCGCACGGTGATCCAGTGGGATAAGGACGACGCGGCGTGGATGGGCCTTGTGAAGTTCGATCTGCTGGGGCTCGGCATCCTCTCTGCGATCCAGCACTGCTTCGATCTGATCCGCGACGCCACGGGGGAGGTGTGGGAGCTCGCAACCATCCCGAAGGAGGAGCAGGCGGTGTACGACATGCTGTGTCGGGCCGACTCCATCGGGGTGTTCCAGGTCGAGTCGCGCGCGCAGATGGGGCTGCTGCCGCGCCTGCAGCCGCGGCGGTTCTACGACCTGGTGATCCAGATCGCGCTGATCCGCCCGGGGCCGATCCAGGGCGGTGCCGTGCACCCGTTCGTGCGTCGCAAGCTCGGGCACGAGCCGGTGACGTACGCGCACCCCAAACTCAAACCGGTGCTGGAGCGCACCCTCGGCATCCCCGTGTTTCAGGAGCAGCTGATGCAGATGGCGATGGCTGTCGGCGAGTGCACGGGTGAGGACGCCGACCTGCTGCGCCGGGCGATGGGGTCCAAGCGCGGGGTCGAGCGCATCGAGTCGCTGCGCGAGAAGCTCTATGCGGGCATGGCCTCGAACGGGCTGCACGGGGCCGCGGCCGATGCGATCTACGCGAAGATCCAGGCGTTCGCCAACTTCGGTTTCGCCGAGTCGCACTCGCTCTCGTTCGCGCTGCTGGTCTACGCCTCCTCGTGGATCAAGCTGCACTATCCGGGCGTGTTTCTCGCGGGGCTGCTGCGGGCGCAGCCGATGGGCTTCTACTCGCCCGCCTCGCTCACCGCCGACGCGCGGCGGCACGGGGTGCAGGTGCTGCGCCCCGATCTGCACGCCTCCGGGGTGCAGGCGGGCATGGAGGTGCTGCGCCCAGGCCGCCCCACGGGCATGGATACCTGCACCCACCGCACGCAGCCGCCCGTCGGCGAGTTCGACCCCGCGGCCCCAGACGCCTCGGCGGCCCACCGCCGCGACGGCGGCTTTGCCGTGCGTCTGGGCCTCGCGGGCGTGCGGGGGATCGGCGCCGCGGTCGCCGAGCGGATCGTGGCCGAACGCGAGCGTGGGGGTGTCTTCGCCGATCTGCGCGAGCTGTCGCGGCGCACCGGCGTCACCGCCGCCCAGTTGGAGGCACTGGCCACGGCCGGCGCCTTCGAGAGCCTGGGGGTGAGCCGGCGCGAGGGAATCTGGCTCGCGGGTTCGGCGGCGCAGGATCGCATCGAGTTCCTACCCGATTCGATGGTCTCGGTGCAGCCGCCGCTGTTCACCGACCCGACGAGCTTCGAGGTGCTCGCCGCCGATCTGTGGGCCACCGGCATCTCCACCACCGATCACCCGATGGCACACTTCCGCGCCGCGTTGGATGCGCGGGGCGTGCTGCCATCGGCGGCGCTTGCCCGGCACGAGACGGGGCGCCGCGTCGAGGTCGCGGGGCTGGTGACGCACCGGCAGCGGCCGGCCACCGCCTCCGGGGTCACGTTCTTGAACCTCGAGGACGAGCATGGGCTCGTGAATGTGATCTGTTCGGTGGGGGTCTGGAACCACTACCGGCGGGTCGCACGTGAGGCCCCGGCCCTCATCGTGCGCGGGGTGCTGGAGCGCTCGGTCGAGGGCGTCACCAACATCCTCGCCGACCGCTTCGAAGCGCTCAGGGTGGAGGTGTCGCACCGGTCCCGCGATTTTCAGTGATGGATGCCTCGGGCCGCTGTGCTCAGGGCCGTGCTGCGCCGTGCCGTGCCGTGCCGTGCCGTGCCGTGCCGGGTCGCGCCTGGCCGCTCGCCGGGGCTGGGTCGCCCCACCCCGCGCCGCGCAGCCCCGTGTTACCCCGCTTTCGACACACGGATCGTTCAATGGCACTGAGTGCCGTTAGTATCGTTCAATGGCACTCGGTGCCGTTAAAACGACTCGAACGTGATTTCTCAGTGGTGAGCCGTGTGCGAAGACGTCTTACGCGCGCCCGGGCGGAAAGGAACGCAGCATGGCACTGCCGTGGAAGCGAAACGAAGGGCTCAGCGCATGAGCCGCACCTCGGAGCGGGCGAACGCGGTTGACGGCACGCCCCCGGACGGCACGCCCCCGAACGCGCCGCCCCCGCTGCCGGTGCCCCCCACCGCCGTCGAGCGCGGCACCGCCTTTCTTCGCGACATGCCCCTGGCCTGGACCCCGGGCGTGGCCTTCCGCGATCACAAGACCACGGTGGGCGGATCGCCCTGGGCGGTGACCACCCTGCCGCGCCGGGTGCGACCGTTCGCCAAGAAGCTGTTCGAGGCCGGGCGCGCGGGCGTCACGGCCGAGAACGGCACCGAGATCGCCGCGGCGATCTACCTGCTCGACCGCGGCATCATCGATCCCCTCCCGCTCGCGCGCGGCACGGTCGATGATGTCGACGTCGTGGTCCCGGTCTACAAGCACGCCGCTTCGCTGGAGCGCTGCCTCGCGGCGCTCGCCGCGGAAGGGCTCCCCGTCACCGTCGTCGACGATGCCTCGCCGCCCGCCGACGCCGCCCGCATCGCACGGGCGGCGGCCGCGCACGGCGCGAAGCTCATCGTGCGCGCCAGCAACGGCGGCCCGGGCGCGGCCCGCACCGACGGCTACAACGCGAGCACGGCGCCGTTCGTGGCGTTCGTCGACGCCGACATCGTGGCATCCGCCGACTGGGTCACACGGCTCCGCCCGCTCTTCGAAGACCCGCTCCTCGCGGCCGTCGCCCCGCGCGTCGTGGCCGACGTGCGCGGCAGCTCCACGATCGAGCTGTACGAAGAGACCCGGTCCGAGCTCGACATGGGCGAGGTGCCCAGCCGCGTCGTCTTCGGCGTTGCCGTGGGGTGGCTCCCGACCGCGTCGGTGATCATGCGGCGCGCCGCGATCTCAGACCCGCCGTTCGAGCCGGGCCTGCGCGTGGGTGAAGACGTCGATCTTGTCTGGCGCATGGAAGAAGCGGGGTGGACGGTGCGCTTCGCCCCCGACGTCGTCAACCGCCACGAGGTGCGCACCTCGCTGCGCGACTTCTCGGCCCGTCGCGCCATGTACGGCTCGTCGGCCGCCGAACTCGAGCGCCGGCATCCACGTCGCCTCATCCCCGCGCGCCCTTCGCTCTCGGGCCTCGGCGTGCTGCTCGCGTTGACCTCGCGCCGCCCCAAGATCGGGGTGCCGATTGCGGCGGCGATCGCCGTCTACGAATTCCTCCGCGTGCGGCGGATGCTGGGGGCCGAGGCATCCATTGCCCTCTCGGTCGAGCGCACCGCGCTGGGCCTGTGGACCGACGGCTTCTGGGTGGGGCACCTGCTGCGCCGCGACTGGTGGCCCGTGGGCCTCGGCGTGCTGCTCGCGACCCCGAAGTCGCGCCTGGCGCGCGGCCTCGCCGTCACCATGCTGTGGGAGCCCGTGCGCGACCACCTGATCCGCCCGACGCGGCTGGGCCCCGTGCAGAGCCTCGCCCTGCGCGCGCTCGACGATGCCTCATACGGCACCGGCGTGATTCGCGGCGCCTTCAAGACGCGCGTATGGAACGTGATCTTGCCGCGGGTGCAGCTGCCGACGTGGCCGAAGAAGACCAAGCCCCAACAGGAGAACGAACCCTCATGACGTCCAAGACCCAGCGCAGCGCCGCCGCTGTCGCGCTCACCATCCTCGCCGCGGGCATGCTCGCCGGCTGCGCCACCGACACGCCCGGCGCCACAGACGGGGGCGACGCCGCCCCGATCGTGATCGGTGCGGTGAGCTCGATCACCGGGCCCGCGCCGTTCCCCGAGGTGCCGGGCGCGGCGCAGGCCGTGTTCGACCGGGTGAATGCCGAGGGCGGCATCAACGGTCGCCAGATCAAGCTCGTCTCGGTCGACGATGGCGCCGATCCCGCGCAGGCGGCACAGGCCGCCCGTCGGCTCGTGCAGGAGGACGGCGTCGTCGCGATGGTGGGCTCGGCGAGCCTCGTCGAGTGCAGCGCGAACGCGGCGTTCTACGAGAAGAGCGATGTGGTCTCGATCATGGGCACCGGCGTCGAGCCGTCGTGCTTCACCGCCAAGAACATCGCGCCCGTGAACAACGGCACGGTGCCGGGATACGCCAGCCTGCTCTACTTCGCCTCCGAGACGTTGGGGCACGACAAGGTGTGCCCGGTCATCCTCAACTCGGCCGGCCTCACCGACCCGTACCTCGAGGTCATCGAGAAGTGGGAGCAAGACACCGGCAGCACGGCGCCGCACATCGACACCTCGGTCGTGCTCGGCGACGACCCGACCCCGGCGATCCTCGCGGTGCGCGATGCGGGTTGCAACGCCGTCGTGTTCAACGCCAACGAGCCCGTTGCCGTCGCGTTCATGAACACGGTCAAGCAGCAGGGCCTGCTGGGCTCCGCCGACTGGCTCACCCTCACCTCGGCCTACAGTGAGAGCGCCTTCGATGCGCTTGCCGCCCAGGGCACGCTCGGCATGTACGCCAACTCCGAGTTCCTGCCGTTCATGAGCGATGACGCCGCGCTCGACGGCTGGCGCGAGACCCTCACGGCCGCGAACGTGCCGCGCACCTCGCTCTCGATCGGCGGCTACGTCAGCGCCGAGATCCTCGTGGAGGTGCTGCGCAGCATCGACGGCGAGATCACGAACGAGACGGTCCTCGCCGCCTTCCGCGCGCTCGATGAGATCGAGAACCCCCTGATGGGCATGCCGTTCACCTTCGGCGATGCCCCCTCACACAACCCCAACCGCGCAAGCCGCATGGTGCAGGCCACCGAGAACGGCTGGCAGACGGTGGGCGACTGGGTGATCGTTCCGTAGTGGATGCCACGGGGCAGGCCACGGATCGAAACCGGGTGTCGATGTGATCGATGGGATCGTCGCCGGACTCGCGTCGGGAACCGCGTATGCGATTCTCGCCGTGTGCGTGGTCGTGCTCTTTCGCCTGACCGGGGTGCTGAACTTCGCGCAGGCCGCGCTGGGGGCCTTCGGCGCCTACCTCTGCTACGCCCTCGCGGGCGCGCACCTGCCACTGTGGCTGGCCGCGCTCGCGGGGCTCGCCGCGGCCGGCATCATCGCCGGGCTCGTGGGCTGGGTGCTGGCACGCTGGTTCTCCACCCCCACCACCACCGAGCGCATCGTCGTGTCGGTCGTGTTTCTGATCGTGCTGCTGGCCGCCGGGTTCCGCCTCTTCGGCGACACACCCCGGGTGATGCCCAGCCTGCTGCCCGAGGGGGTGCTCACCATCGGCGGGGTGCGCGTCTCGCTCACCACCGTCGTGGCGCTGGGGCTCGCCGTGGCCGTCGCGGTGGGGGTCTCACTGCTCCTGCGGCACACGCACGTGGGTGTGCGCCTGCAGGCGATGTCGGAGCGTCCGATGACCGTGCAACTGCTGCGGGTGAACACCCGTGCGCTGAGCATCGGCGCGTGGGCGGGCACCGGTGTGCTCTCGGCGCTCGCACTGCTGCTGGTCGCCCCCGCCCGCAACCAGACGTTTGAGTCGATGTCGTTTCTCGTGATCCCGGCGCTCGCCGCGGCGCTGCTGGGCGGCTTCTCCAACATCTGGGTCGCCGCGGGCAGCGGCCTCGCGATCGGCGCGATCGAGGGCGCGGCCGCCCGCATCGACGGCCTCGCGAACTACCGCGGCGCGCTGCCGTTCGTGCTGATCGTGATCGCGCTGATCTGGATGCGCCGACGGCGGGTGTGGGATGACGCGCGCTAGGGCGGTGCGGGCAGAGCGGGCACGCCGGGCGAGGCTGGCCACACTCGCCGCCCTCATCGCGCTGCTGCTCGTGCTCGGGTTCACGCTGCCCGTGTACTGGGTGTTTCTGCTCTCGACCGTCGCGATCAGCGCCCTGATCGCGCGCAGCGTCGGCCTCGTGACGAACCAGGCCGGGCTCGTGACGCTCTGCCAGATGTCGTTCGCCGCCATCGGTGGCTGGCTCGTCTCGTGGATGGCGCTGCACTGGCCGCACCTCTCGTTTGTGGTGATCGTGCTCATGGGTGGCGTGGTCGCGGGGGTGGCCGGCCTGCTGATCGGCATCGCGACGGTGCGCATTCGGGGGATCGAGTTCGCCGTCGTGACGCTCGGCTTCGCGGCCGCGCTCGATCTCGTGCTGCGGCAGGGGAGCTTTCCCGGCGTCGGCTCGGGCACCGCCGTGACGCCGCAGGCGCCGTTCGACGATCCGCGCGGCTTCTTCGTGCTCGCGTGGGCGGTGCTGCTTGCAGTGCAGCTGGGCCTCGGCGCGCTCGGGCGCACCCGGCACGGGCTGGCCTGGCCCGCCGTGAAAGCCAGCGAACGTGCTGCCGCGGCGCTCGGTGTCCGGGTGGGCGCGGCGAAGGCCGGCGCCATGGGCGCGGGCGCGCTGGTCGCGGGCCTCGGCGGTGGGCTGCTGGCCGGCCAGTATGGGCTCCTCACCACGCAGGTCTTCTCGCCGCTCACCTCGATGGTGCACCTGGCCACCGCTGTGCTGTGCGGGGCAAGCCTGTTCAGCGGCGCCGTGCTCGCCGGGGTCTTCGCGGTGTTCGTTCCGGAGCTGCTGCGCCGCATCGGCCTGCCGCCCGACATCGCGAACGCCCTGCTCGCGATCGCCGCCTTCGATGTGCTGCGCCGCGGCAACGGCGGGCTGGCCGAGCAGTGGCGGGCGAAGCGTGAAGATCGGGCGTTCCGTGGCATCCCGCGCTCGTGTGCGCTGCTGCCGCTGGAGGGCGGGGCAACAACCCGCGACCGCGATGCGACGCCGTGCCTTGAGATCACCGGGCTGACCGTCGCGTTCGGGGGCCAGCGTGCGCTCGACGGCGCCTCGCTCACCGTGCGGCAGGGCGATGTGCACGCGCTCATCGGTCCGAACGGTGCCGGCAAGACGACCCTTATCGACGTGGTCACCGGGTTCGTGCCGGCAGACGCGGGCGGCATCGCCGTCGCCGGCCGGGCCCTGGACGGGCTCACCGTGCAGCAGCGGGTCGCGGCCGGGGTGCGCCGCACCTTCCAGCAGCCGCGCGGCACCTCGGCGATGACCGTCGACGAGTATCTGCGCCTGGCCGCGGGCCCGGGGCATGCCGAGCGGCAGGGCGCCGCGAGCCGCGCCGCGGTGGCGGAGTTCTTCGGGTTGCCCGGCGGCGACGTGCCGATTCGCTTGCTGGATGTCGGCTCCCGGCGCATCCTCGAGATCGCCGGCGCGCTCGCCTCGGCGCCCACCCTGCTGCTGCTCGACGAACCCGCGGCGGGGCTGGATGTTGCCCAGAGCCTCGAGCTCGCCGAGCGCGTGCGGCGCCTGCCCGAGCGCTTCGGCTGCGCGGTGCTGCTGATCGAACACGACATGGCGTTTGTGCGCGCGGCCGCGAACCGGGCCACGGTGCTCGACGGCGGGCGGGTGATCGCCGGCGGCGAGACCGCCGCGGTGCTCGACGAGCCGGTAGTGATCGCGGCGTACCTCGGAACGGAGATCGCATGACCCCGCACACCCCAGCGGCCGGGCTCGAGATCGAGCGCCTCACCGTCACGCGCGGCGCGCTGACGATCTGCCGCGAGATCGACCTCACCGTGCCGCTCGGCGAGATCACGGTGCTTCTGGGCGCCAACGGGGCGGGCAAGTCGACGCTGCTCGATGGCATCGTGGGGCTCGCGCCCATCGCCGAGGGAGAGATCCGGCTGGGCGGGCGACGCATTGCCGCGATGCCGGTGTACCGGCGTGCGCGCGCCGGCCTGGCATACGTCGAGCAGGGCCGCAGTGTGTTCTCGGGGCTGACCGTGGCGCAGAACATCGCCGTCGTCGACCCTTCGCGCGCGGCGCTGGAGGCAGCGTTCGCGCTGTTCCCACAGCTGGCGGCGAAGCGCGAGGTGCGGGCCGATCGGCTCTCGGGCGGCGAGCAGCAGATGCTGGTGATCGCCCGGGCGCTGGCGAGCAAACCGACGATCCTGCTCGTGGACGAGCTCTCGCTGGGGCTGGCGCCCACCGTCGTGCGCGCGCTGCTCGACGTGCTGGCCGAGCTCGCGCGGCAGGGGATGGGCGTGCTGTTGGTGGAGCAGTTTGCGGAGGCCGCGCTGGGGGTGGCGACGACGGCGCACATCATGCAAGGTGGGCGCATTGTGCGGGCTGCGGCATCCACAACCCTGCGGCACGATCATGCCTCGGTGCTGTCGCCGTATTTCTTGGCCGGGGCGAGCGGCGAGCGCGACTGAGACGCGGGAATTCGCCGCGCCGGTCGCGCGTCGATGAGAATGGGGAGGGGAGGAAACGTGGCAGAGTCATCGGCACCCCGCGGTCCCGGACGGGGCCGCGCCAAGCTGACGTCAAAAGAGGAGCTTGCCCGCATCGGGCTGGCCCTGTTCATCGCGCGCGGATTCGACGACCTGACGATCGATGAGATCGCGCACGCGGCCGGCATTGGCCGGCGCACCTTCTTCCGCTACTTTTCGTCGAAGAACGACGTGCCCTGGGGCGACTTCGAAGAGCTGCTGCGCTCGTTTCGTGCGGGCCTCGCGCGGCTCGACGACGTGCCGATGCTCGAGGCGATCCACCTCGCGGTGCGCGAGTTCAACGACGTGCCGGCCGACGAGCGCGAGGGGCACCGCGACCGCATGCGCATCCTGCTGACCACCCCCGAGCTGGTCGCGAATTCCGCGATCCGCTACGCCGCCTGGCGCGAGGTGATCGCCGAGTTCGTCTCGCACAGGCTCGGCGTGACCGATAGCTCGCCGGTGCCGCAGGCGGTGGCGTGGGCGTGCCTGGGCATCTCGCTCGCCGCGTACGAGCAGTGGATCGACGACGAGTCGGCCGATCTGCTTGAGCTGATCGACGAGTCGTTCCGGGCGTTCGGTGCGATCTTCGCACCCAACGTGCTGGCGGAGGAGCATCCGGAGGCGCGTCCGCAGGAGCACCCGGAGGCGCGTCCGCAGTAGCGGGGCAGGCCGGCGCCAAGCCCAGCGAGACGCAGTGCGGCAGGACGCAGTGCGGCAAGGCTCAGTGCGGCAAGGCTCAGTGCATCGACACCAGGATCTTCACTTCGTTGTCTTTGTTGGCGATGAGCCGGTGGTACCCCTGCTCGATGATGTCGTCGACCAGGATCCTCGAGGTGATGAAGGGCGCGAGGTTGACCTTGCCGCTGCGCGCGAGCGCGATGGCCTCGACGTGGTCGTTCGCGTAGCCGATCGAGCCGCCGATCACGCGGTCGCCCATGATGAGCTCGCCGGTGAGGTTGAGGTCGATGGGCTTCGTGTGAATCGCCACGACCTCGAGACGCCCGCCCGCGGCGAGCACCTTGAGCAGCTGGTGCACGACGGATGCGACGCCGGCGGCATCGAACGCGAGGTCTGCACCGGCGCCGCCGGTGTGCGCGGCGACGACGGCCTCCAGGTCTTCGGTCGAGGGATGCACCACGATGTCGGCGACGCCAGCAGAGACGGCCTTCGCGCGCCGGGCATCCGACACCTCGCTGACGATGGTGCGCACCCCCTTTGCCTTGAGCACGGCCGCCACGAGCAGGCCGATGGGCCCGGCGCCGCCGACGACGGCGGTCTGGCCGGCGATCGCGCCGGCGTGCTTCACCGCGTGCAGCGACACCGCGAGCGGCTCGATCAGGGCGGCCTGGTCGAGCGGAAGGTCGCCGACGGGGTGCACCCAGCGCTGCTCGACCACGATGTGTTCGCTCAGGCCCCCGCCGCCTCCGGCGATGCCGATGAATCCCATCTGCTCGCACAGGTTGTATTTGCCGGCCTTGCAGGCGGGGCAGGTGTCGTCGACCATCAGCGGCTCGACGACCACGGAATCGCCGACCGCGAGACCCTCGACGCCCTCCCCGATCGCTTCGACCACACCCGAGAACTCGTGCCCGAGCACCACGGGCAGGGTCTCGCCCGAGAGCGGGTGCGGGGCGTCGGTGGTGGGCAGCCCGAGCGGGCCGTTGTGAAACAGGTGCAGGTCGCTGCCGCAGATCCCGTTGAACGCCGGGGCGATCTTGACGGTGCCGGGCCGCAGCTCGGGCTCGGCAATCTCCTCGATGCGGATGTCTTCTTTCCCGTAGAACCGTGCAGCCTTCATCGCCCGCTCACCTTCGTCGTGTGCGTCCACATTAGGGGGTGGGTGGTCGCGATTCCCAGCAGATGACGCGCGCTGTGCTCCCTGCGAGCTGGATGCCTCGACCTCGGTAGACTCGAAGCACTAGCCTCTGTAGCTCAATGGACGAGCTGCTCCGTCCTAAGGAGAGGGTCGGGGGTTCGAGTCCCTCCAGGGGCACCATAGAACGCTTACTCGAAACAAGAGCCCAATCCATCGGGTCGAGTAGGTCTTCTACGGTCCCACTGCTATTCGCGTCCGCGCTGTCCAGCGTCGGGCGCGTTTCGTTTTCTGTGACCATGAGAGTTGCCCAGTGGCGCTGGGCTTCCACCAGCAGGCGCGCGGGTTCCGAAAGCTCGGCCTCGACGCGATCAGCGTCAATCACCCAGATGTGGGCGAAGATCGTTTGATTGAGCATTCGTCGCATCTCGTTGCTGGCCTTCACATATAGCTCGTACGGGTTTGCGAGCAGCTTCAGCCAACCTCGAATGAACTCGGCTCCTGCGCCGAGATCATCATTGATGGTCGTGAGGCGGGCGTCGATTTCCGCCCGGTCACGTTCGATTGTGCGAATGCGCTCGCGTGCCTTGGATGACGCGAGGCCACCTTCCGCCACGAGGTCGATGAGGTTGTCAGCCTGCACCGACAGCCGGTTGAGCTGATTGGTCAGCTGGTTTCGCAGTAGCCGCTGGGCGTTCTCTTGATCGCCGCGCGCATCATCGATGCTTCGCTCGACGGCCGCGATGAACTCGGGCTGCAGTCGGACGGTGCGGTAGTGCTCGATGACGGCATCTTCGACGGCGTCGAATGGAAGGTGCCGAGACTCGCAACGGTCGTCCTGTCGAGCACGGCAGAAGAAGTAGAAGTAGTCCTGTCCGCTTCGGCCGATAGTGCGCTGCACGATCATGCGGCTGTCGCTCACGCCGCGCTCAACGCGGCATTCGCCGCACCAGAGACTGCCCTTGAGGTAGTGCGCATAGAGGCGCTTTCGTTCGCCCGCACGTCCGGTCGTCTCCAACATCGTTTGGACCTTGTCGAACACTGCGCGGTCGATGAGGGCGGGGTGTCGCCCTTCGTACCGTTCGCCCTTATAAACGACTTCGCCGAGGTAGTAGCGGTCGCGGAGGAGGCGGGACATTTTCGACGTTGACACCGGCCCTGCGGGGCGATGCGCGGTTGGACGTGTTGTGAGGCCACGGTCGGTGAGCTCATCGACGATCTCGTCCATCGTGTGCTCACCCGAGGCATAGAGGTCGAACGCGAGCTTGATGAACGGGGCTCGCTCTTCGTCGATCCCGACTGCGCGGATCTCGCGCCCGTCGACCCGATCGATGGTGTTGAGGTATCCGATGGGGGCTCGCCCGATCGTCCCGCCACTCTTTGCCTTCTGCGCCATCTTGTACGAGATGTCCGCGCCGTCCTCTCGGGAGCGGTACTCGTTGAAGGCGGACAGGATGCCGTGCATGAGCTGCCCAACAGGCGTGGCGTCAATTTGCTCCGTGGCGGAGATGAGCTCGACGCCGCGCTTCTGGAGGTCGGCCATGACGACGGCGTCATCGATACGGTTGCGGGCGAACCGGGAGAGCTTGTAGACGATGACGTAGTCAACGTCGCGGTCGCGGCGAATGCGTTCGAGCATCTGCTGGAAGGCAATTCGCTTGGTCATCTCGGTGGCGGATCGCCCGGGTTCGATGTACTCGGACACGATAGAGACGCCGAGCTGTTCGGCCTTGCGCTGACAGGCAACGCGCTGGGCAGGAATGGAGATGCCTTCGGGGTCGTAGTCGGTGTTCACCTGGCCCTTGGAGCTCACACGCAGGTAGACAACCGCGCGACTCCCGGGCGGTGCGTCCACTGCGTCGAGTAGGTGGGTGGTTTCGGTGTCGGCCACGCTCGGATCGTCGCTACTCGTGGCGACGACGGGTGTGAGTGGTGGTGGCGCTGCGGTGAATGCGGGCGGCGCCGCTGTGGTTTCGATGCTCATGGTGGGCCCTCCCTCGGTTAGGTCCTCCGGATTAACCCTCTTCTGCCCTGTGAAGTCCAGTCCTTCAGCGGCTTCCACGGCGGACTCAGCGGCTTCGACCGGGGTTGGGCGGGTGATGTAGTTTTCACGTCGCTCATCACTTGATGAAGGCATGTATGTGGCCTTCCTGCTCGACGAGGTCGTAGATGTCGCGCAGCCGGTCCATCAGGGGTGCGAAGTTCCAGTCAAGCGCGTCGAAGTCGACACCGTGGTCGATGCACCAGTCCGCGAGGCTGTTCTCCCAGTCCTCGAGGGGGCTGAGCGCGCGTAGCGCGGCTTCCTCGTTCTCGTAGGTTCCGGCGAAGGCTTCGTGGAAGCTCTCCATGATGTCCGGGGTTCCGGCGCTGACGTCGGGGAGCGCGAGGAAGGCTTGGAGTGCCGGGTCTTCGGGTAGCTGGAGGTCGTGGAGGAGTTCGGTCAAGCCGTCCTCCTCGCCGCTGTCCCAGCTGGCCGGGATATTGACGATGAACCGTTCGTCGCCGACGCGGATGCTGGTGCGCACCAGAAGTTGCTCGAGTTTGGGTGGCAGGTGCTCGTTCATGAAGCGTCGCCCTGTGCCGGTGTTCTCGCGCTGGACGAGGTAGGTGCCGAGCCAGTCGATCATCTCCTTGGTGACCGCGTCGGCGTGTTCGTCGCTGTATAGGTTGAGGTACTCGTCGCGCAGCGTGAGGTAGTGTCCTTGGCCGGTGCGGCCGAAGTCGGCGAGGGCGGATTCGCGGCCGTAGGCGCGGCCGAGGACGTGGGCAATGCAGCGGGCCGTACCGTCATCGATCTCGCTCTCCTCAGTGAGTGCCTGCGCGATTCCATTCGCGATCGGCTCGACGAAGCGACCGGATGCGACTTCGAGGCGCCGCCAGTCTGGTGATCCTCGCTCGGGTGCTTCGCGGATGTCAGGGGTGAGGTGGGGTTCGTGCTCGTTCATGATCGCCCTCCGGCGTGGAGCAGGATGTAGCGGCCGAGTGCGTCGACCCAGACCTCTTGCTCAAACGGAACGCGGAGCCGGTTCAGTTCCTTGAGGGCGGCTTCTGCGGCAAGCGTGCCGGTGGCGGCGAACTGGCCGAGTGCGGTGTCGGTGCCGTGGTGGACGCTGGCGGCGATAAGCCGCGCGAGCGTTCCGCTGCGGGCTTCGGGGTCGATGGCGAGTCCGAGTTCGATGAGTTCGCGGGCGCGGTCGGTCTGATCGGGTGCAGTGCTCGCGGTGGTGGTTGATGAGTTCATGTCTTCCTCCTTTCGGTTAGGTAGTGACGGTCGCCGGATACGGGGCAAGCTGACGGTTCATGGACTCCGGCGTGGTGATCCAGAACAGCTCGGATGTGAGGTGACGGTCGGCGGCGATCGCGTCGCGGATCTTCGTGGCGCGGATCGGGTCGGGCACGATCCAGACGACGGCCGGGAACAGTCCGCGGTCGTGCTGCTCGGTCCGGGTGCCGTGGTAGCGCTGGTAGGTGCGGCACTTGCGCAGCACCGCTGGTAGATGTTCAGTGCCGAGGTCGACTTCGACGAACGAGTGGGTCTCGGTTTCCGGGTCGGCGGTGACGACCAGCAGGTCCGGCTTGAGTGTGATCGGCGCTGCGCTGCCGCTCACGAACGTTCGCCAGCAGGTCGGCTCCAGGTCGAGTTCCAGTAGTTCGAAACGGCCGGCGTTTGCCCGCTCGATGAGCGCGACGGCCGTGTCGGCGACCGCGAGCATGTGGCTCATGAAGGTGCGTCCCGGTTCCTCGTAGCGGCGGCGCTTCGGATCGCCGCGGCGGGCACGCAGGAACCGGTCGCCGGCCGCGCCGACCTGCCAGACGGTCAGCGCGGAGCCGTGCTTGATGCCACCGATGCGCCGTTGCAGCCGGGTGATAACGCCGAGCTCCTCGAGCCGGTTTAATACTCGGGTGGTGCCGCGCGTGGCGCTGCTGGCGGTAACGTGCGGGCCGAGCGGGGTGACCGGGAAGTGCAGTCGCTGGAGCTGCCGGGTGGTCAGGAGTCGGAACCGTTTGACGTCCTCAAGCATGCGGATGTCGCGGTCCGATAGCTGTTCTTCGAGCCGCCGCACACGGTGGGCGTTCATGGCCGCCCCCTGACGGGTAGCGGTCGAGGATCCCCTGCAACGCAGGGGGAGTCCCAGCCGGAAGCCTGGGCAAAGGGCCGGAACAGGGGCGGACGAGCGGCAGGCTGGTCGTGGTGAAGCGAACAGCGACCGGAACGCCGAGCGGAACACTCCCTCCAGATGACGGCGCTCATGGTCGCCTCGCCTTCTGGTGCGAACGAGCCGCAGTCGCTGGCTGGGGCGCCCCGCTCTCGGGTGGCGTTGTGATGGGAGGCTCGCTGCCGTAGCGGCGGCGGCTGTCCTCACGGAGTGCTGCGCTTGCTCCCGTGTCCGGGAGGGGCGGCAGGGCGAGAGCGGAGCACCATCCGGCCGGTGTGCCACCTGCGACGAGGCGGGTGTAGACGTGGTGTTTGTCGAGCGCTTGGAAGTCCTCCGGGGTGAGCTGCGGGGCGAGCTTGGCGAGGTCGCGGGCGTCGTCCGGGTCGAGCGCGAAGCAGACCTTGGAGCGGGCGTTGACGTCGAGCGCGGAGCGCAGTTTGTCGGGTAGCTGCTTTCGGTACTGGTGCGCGAGGTGCCAAGCGACGCCGTAGGAGCGAGAGGTGGCCAACACGTCGTCGATCGGTGTCGGCAGGTGCAGGTAGTTCTGCACCTCGTCGATGAACACCATCCCGGGGCGCTTCATCGGCTCCTTCTCCCGGGCGCGCTCCAGCGTCGCCATCCACAGCTCGGCGACGACGAGACTGCCGAGAAGCCGAGAGGCGCCGGTCCCGAGCAGGGCGTCGTTGAGTGGCACCAGCACGACCTTGCGGTCGCGGAAGATGTCCCGTAGCCGGAAGCGCGGACGGGACTGCCCGAGCACCGCGACGAGGGGCTTGCGCAGCACGATTTTGCGGAGCTTGTTCAGCGGCGAAGCAATGGCCGCGGCGCGCTGGGCGGGGCGCATGGCGTCGAACTCGTCCCAGAACGCCGCCAGGGTCGGGTCGTCCCGGACGGCGGTCGCGATGGGGCGTCGGAAGCCGTCATCGGTGAAGACGCGGGGTAGGTCGATGAGCGTGTAGGGATCGCAGCGCCGCTGCCCTGCCCGGGCGAGCGAGAGCAGTGCGCCTTGGATGAGGTATTCGGTGCGCGGTCCCCAGCTGTCGTGGAAGACGGCGGCGAGGGCGGCGAGGATGCCGTCGACGACGATGTCGGGGTCGCGGTCGCCGACGTCCAGCGGGTTGAACCCGACGGGCGCTTCGCCGTCGGTGGCATCGAGCACCACGATCCGCCCTGCCGCGTCCTTCGGCGCGGTAGCGAGGATCCGCTCGACCAGTTGCTCTTTCGGCTCAATGACGCAGCAGGCGCGCCCGGCCGCGATATCGGACAGGATCAGGTGCTCCAGCAGCGTCGACTTACCGGATCCGGTCGGGCCGAGCACGACCATGTGCTGCAACCGAGCAAGCGGGTCGATTCCAACCGGCCGCTCCGGGCCGGGAGCGGTGCCGATGGCGAACACCGACTCGGTGCGGGAGACGATCTCCGGTACGGGCAGGAGCTTGGGGTGCGCGCTGGGCACGCCCGGGTAGCTGCGGTCGCCGAGCGGCCACCCCAGCAGAGGCATCAGTTCACTAGCGTTCAGGCGGAGCTTCCACCCGGTCCCAGTCGTCCCAGCCAGCCACCGCGCTGTGGTATCGCGGACCAGTGACAGCCGGACGCCAGGGCTCTCCATCGGCTGCAGGGTGCCGAACAGCTCCCAGGTCAGAGCGCGGCGGCGCTTGGCGGTGTCGGCGGTGACCCCGATGCGCAGGGTGGCGTCGAAGCGGGCCTGCGAGGAGTGCTCGGACAGGCGGCCGCGCACGTCGGCGGGTGCGGGCCGGATGCCATCGAGCAGCCGCAGTGGGAACGGCTGCAGCGGGTCGGGCGTGGGCTGTCGGACGGTCGCCGGGCGATGTGTCATGCCGAGAATCTGTTGCATGGCCACGACTTCGTCGCCTCGACGTGCTGCCAGTGCGTCGTAGAGGGCGGCGACCTGCTCCTCCGGGTCCACGGTGGCCAGCGGGAACCCTGTGGGGCGGGCGATGACGCGGCTGACAGCGGCGACGTGCGGCCGTGTGGCGGCCTCGAACCCGACGTCGGGGACGACGGCCCGAAGGAGCCGCTTCAGGCGCTGCACCGCCGTCTTCGCGCAGCCGAACATCGCCGCGACCCCGTCCGAGTCAGCGGCGAGCTCGAAGACGATCGGGCGTGGCACGTCGCTGCTCGACAGCCGGGTGAGCAGGATCCCGACCGTTGTCGCGCTGAGTCGCGGCAGGTACAGGCGGGTGAAGACCATTTGCTCAGGCATCGCCGACCTCCTCGCCCTCGGCCAGCGAGCCGGCAGCACGGGCTGTGTTCTCTGCCTGGGCTTCGGCTTCCAGCCGAGCCTGTTCCAGACCTGCGCTGGTGATGATGCGGGCGATCTGTTCGGGGCGCAGATCGCGGTTGACGTCCGAGAACACCCAGACGCGGCGTTCCGAGGACTTGCGATAGCGGCGACGGCCGCGAGTGTGTCGGGTCATGAGACAACCTCCTTCCCACCGGCGCCCATGAAGGGCTGATTGGTTCGCGTCACGGTCGCGGAAGGACGTTGGAATCGCTCATAGCCATAAGCCGGATGAGCACAATGGCGCCTATTACGAACTCGAACGCTCGATTTGTCAAGCGTTTTGGAGCGCCGTTGTCTATTCCACAACGACTTGACAGAGGTGAACGTGCTCATGCTTAGAACCGCCGCCCCCACCAGTAGCGGTACAGGGCCACGCCGACACACAAGACGAGGACGATCACGCCTATTAGCACGATCCAGCCCCAGAACTGCGCGAGCAACTCCCAAGCCAGCCATAGGGCGACGATGCCGCCGAGGATGAGCAGGCAGGCGCGGAAGAAGCGCAGCGGCGTCGGCGTGGGGGTGTCGTCGGGCATCAGTCATCACCAGCCCCTCCATCTGCGCCGGCCGGGGTGAAGTCGCTCGGCACCGGATACCCGGGGATAGTGATGTCGGAGTCGATCTCGTTCCCCCACACCGACCAGTCCGCGTGGCTGTTCGGACGCTGCCGCGCGAACAGCTCGAGGTACGGGCCGTCGAGGACGCGCTCGATCAGGGGGATCATTTCTTCGGGCTTCTGGCTGTGCGCCTGCCGTGGGAAGAGCAGTGTCGAGCGCTGGCCGCGGAACTTGAAGTAGTGCCCCGTAGAGTGGTGTAACGATCCCGGCCAGCAAACGTAAGCGTGGCCACCGGGATCTTCCTTCGAGGAAACTCTCACATCCCACTC
>Ga0073899_10002239_pt1 | contig 17501 bp, 10 predicted proteins | sample KloWWTmetaKNB5Ph_FD_88975 | JGI IMG/M metagenome (GOLD analysis project Ga0073899, IMG submission 88975) | Active sludge microbial communities from Klosterneuburg, Austria, studying microevolution and ecology of nitrifiers - Klosterneuburg... | ecosystem: Engineered > WWTP > Aerobic digester >...
ACCGCTCGACTTCGCCATCTGGAAGAAAGCGGAAGCGACGCACCTGATGCACTGGCCATCACCTTGGGGCGAAGGCTTTCCCGGATGGCACCTGGAGTGCAGCGTGATGAGCACGAAATACCTGGGCATGACCTTCGACATCCACGGCGGCGGCATGGACCTGAAGTTCCCGCACCACGAGTGCGAGATCGCCCAGAGCGTGGCCGCGGACGGGCAGGCCCCCGTACGTTACTGGATGCACGGCAACATGCTCACCGTGAACGGCCGCAAGATGGCCAAGAGCGAGGGCAACGGCTTCACCCCCGAGGAACTCCTCACCGGGAACCACAAACTCCTTGAAAAAGGGTACAGCGCCATGACCGTGCGCTTTTTCATGCTGCAATCGCACTACGCCAGCACGCTCGACTTCAGCAACGCGGCGCTGAAGGCGGCCGAGAAGGGCCTGGAAAAGATGATGGCCGCCGTTGACACTCTCGGCAAGCTGAAGGCAACGGCCGGTGCGGACGCGGGTCCGGGCGACGCGATCGCCAAGCTGGAGCAGGCCTGCTACGACGCCATGAACGACGACCTGAACACGCCGGTCATGATCGCGCACCTCTTCGATGGCGTGCGCATGATCAACGGCGCGAACAACGGTAAGCTGGCGCTGAACGCGGACGACATCGCGCACCTCACCGCGCTGTATGATACCATGCTCCTCGATGTGCTCGGCCTGCGGAGAGAGGAGGAAGCGAAGGCGGACGACGGTGCGCTGGACACCGTGATGGACCTGGTGCTAGCCCTGCGCGCCGAGGCCAAGACCACGAAGAACTTCGCCCTCAGCGACCGCATCCGCGACCAGCTCGCAGCGGCGGGCATCACGGTAACGGACACCAAGGAAGGCAGCACCTGGGGAAGGAAATGAAGCGCAGGAACACATCGCGCACGCTGATCGCCATCGGCATCGCCGTGCTGTTCATCGGCGCCTTCCTGTTGCGGTCGTGCGCCCCGGAAGCCCCCGTGCCCGCCACACCGCCGGAGAAACCCGTGCAGGTGGCCGTGCCCCTCTTCGACCCGGACAGCGCGTACGGCCATGTGGCCCAACAGGTAGCATTCGGCCCGCGCGTGCCCGGCAGCGCCGCGCACCGCGCCTGCGCCGACTGGCTGGTGGCCACCCTGAAGCGCCACGGTGCCGACACGGTGTACGAGCAGAAAGCTACCGTTACCGCCTTCAACGGCCAGCCCGTGCCGCTACGCAACATCATCGCCAGCTGGGCCCCGGAGAAAACGGAGCGCTTGTTGCTGATGGCCCATTACGACAGCCGCCCCTTCGCCGACCGGGACGACGAGCGCACCAACGAGCCCATCCTGGGCGCCAACGACGGCGCCAGTGGCGTGGCCGTGTGGCTCGAAGTGGCGCGGCACATCGGCGAGCAGGAACCCGCCTTGGGCATCGACATCTTCTTTACGGACGTGGAGGACATGGGGGCGCCCAGCGCGGGTGTGATGGGCGCGCGGCAGGATGAGAACAACCTGGACAGCTGGTGCCTCGGCGCGCGCTACTGGGCCAAGAACCCGCACGTGCCCGATTACCGTGCGCGCTTCGGTATCCTTCTGGACATGGTGGGCAGCGCCGACGCGAAGTTCCCGCGAGAGGGCATCAGCATGCGCATCGCTCCGCAGGTGGTGACCAAACTGTGGAAGGCCGCCGCCGATGCGGGTCACGGCGCCCGTTTCCTCAGCGAGACGAAGAACTACGTGGGCATCGACGACCACCTCGTGGTGTTCCAGGGCACGGGCATCCCCGTGGCGGACATCATCGCGTGGGATGAGAGTTCGGGGGCCTTCCCGGCCACCTGGCACACGCACGACGACGACCTGGCGCACATCAGCAAGGAAAGCCTGCAGGCCGTGGGCGCCACGGTGATGCGCGCGGTGTGGACAGAGCGGTAGTGTGATCTTGGCTTTCCAAGCTGCAGGGTCTTCATCGTGCCCACCCGATCGGCGCAGCCACTACTTTCAGCGCCCCAAACCCCTTTTTGCCGGTCACCGCACCTGCCAAACACCGACGCGCATGAAGAAGACACTTACGCTCCTGGGGCTCATCCCCGCATTGGCCAGCGCGCAAACGCTGGTGAACACCACGCCCGAGAACCGCACCGCATTGCTGGAGGATTTCACCGGCATCAACTGCGGCTACTGCCCCGAGGGGCACGTGATCATGGCCGCCCTCGAGGAGCGCTTCGGCCCCCGCTACGTGAGCGTGGGCATCCATGCCGGGGGCTTCGCCGTGCCGCAGGGAAGCCAGCCAGACCTCCGCACCACCGAAGGCACCGCCATCGATGCGCACTTCACCATCAGCGGCTACCCGGCGGGCGTGATCAACCGCCACCAGTTCGACCTGGACGGCACCAACGACGACCTGGGCCGCGGCTACTGGGAGGCGGCCGTGGAAGAGATCCTGGAACTCCCCAGCCCGGTGAACCTCGGCGTGGAAAGCGCCTATGACCCCGGTACGCAAACGCTCACCGTGCATACGCACGCGCTCTACACGGGTGATAGCCCCTCGGGCAACGACTACATCAGCGTGCTGGTGACGGAGAACCACATCACCGCCTATCAGGCGGACTACACCAATGGCGCCCACCAGAACTATGACCACCTGCATGTGCTGCGCGGCTACCTCACCGATACCTGGGGCGAGGACGTGGGCAACCATGTTGCGGGCGAGACCGTGGACCGCACCTACGATTTTGTCGTTCCGGCCGAATGGAACATCGCCAATTGCGAAGTGACGGCCTTCATAAGCGAGTACCAGAGCGACGTGTACCAGGCCCGGGAAGTGGCGGCCGATGGCGGCACAACCCTGGTGATCGGTTCGCTGGCCGGCGAGGGCCAGCCCTACCGGCCCGGCCAGAGCGGCACGGCCACGCCTTTCAACGGCACCTTCACCAACCTGCTGAACGCCGATGACCAGTTCGTCATCACGCTCACCGGCACGGGCGCTCCCGCCTCCTGGAACGCCGCGATCAACGTGGATGGACAGGACCTCGGTAACCCCGCCACGGTGGCGGTAAGCAATGGCGCAGCGATCAACGTGACGGCCAACATCACGCCGGACGCCGCACCGGGTATCGGTGACTACACCCTCACGGTGAGCAGCGTGACCAACGGTGGCGCACCCGCGCTCACCGCGGACTACCACGTGATCAGCGGTGTGCATGACCTGATCGTAACGCATGCCGGAGCCGAGCCCCACCTGCCGATCTACACGAACGGCCTGGACTACGAGCCCGCCAAGGCCGCCACCAGCAAGGCCGGGTTCACGGCCTTCGGTCAGGCCAACGCGCTCTCCGACGTGTACAATCTGTACCTGAACGTGAGTTGGACCTTCCCCAGCCTCACCGATGATGAGGTGGCCGTGCTGGAGGCCTTCATGGACAACGGCGGCAACCTGATGATCGCTGGGCAGGACATCGGCTGGGACCAGAGCGGCGCCACCGGCTCCTACGGCACGCCGGCCACGCAGGCCTTCTACACCAACTACCTGCTGGCCGACTTCGTGGATGACGGTAGCACGGCCGATAACACGGTGAACTTCGAGGACGCCGACATGGTCTTCGGCTCCCTGCCCAACTCGGGCATCAACAGCGTGTTCGGCACCAACTCCTACCCGGAGCGCATCGAGCCCATCGCTCCGGCCGTACCCATCATGCGGTACAACACCCCGGCCAAGATCGGCGGCCTGCGTGCGGAAACGAACGGCCATAAAGTGGTCTACTTCGGTACGGGCCCCGAGCAAATGAGCATCGCCGCGGTCGGCGAGGGAATGGTCCAACTCAGCCATGACTGGTTCTACGGTATCGTTGGCGTAGAGGAATTCGATGCGGCGCTGGCCAACCTCGGCCGTCCCTACCCCTCGCCCGCCAAGGATGTGGTGAATCTGGACGTGTCCGCCGTGCATGGCGCGTCAACGCTTGAAGTGACCGACGCCAGCGGCCGCTTGGTGATCGCGCAGCCCATCGCCAACAACGCGGCCATCGCCACCCTGCACGTGGGCGCGCTGGCCAACGGCGTGTACAGCGTGCGGGCACGCAGCCCGCAAGGCGCTGGCCCCGCACAGGTGTTCCAGGTGCTCCGCTGAACGTACTTCCCGAGCTTCACGAACCCCGGCCCCTGCGCCGGGGTTCGTGCTTTTACGGGGCGACGGTGGGATCCCTCCCGTGCCCCGGATGTTGATGCGGCCAGCGAGCATGCCCATACGCGCAGCGCATACATTGCCACCCTGCAAGAACGGACCGTTCCAACCCCCCAGTCCCCTCACCGATGCACAGACACGTACTCCCGCTCATCGCATTGCTCGCCACCACGGCCGTACACGGCCAGATCGCCTTCGGTGGCCATCCCTACGGTACCCGCCCGCCCGAAAAGACCGGCCTGCCCGCGGCACAGCGCGTGCTGATGCCCACCGTGGACGCCGAGGCCCTCATGGCCGAAGATGCCGCGCGCCTGGCCCAGGGCATCAAACGCCCCTACCGCTTCGGCTTCAACCACGCCACCGACCTGTCGCTGGAGAACAGCGGCACGTGGAACACCATGCCCAACGGTGACCGCGTGTGGCGCCTGGCCATCCAATGCCCGGACGCGTACAGCATCAACTTCGAGTTCCATGAATATGTCGTGCCCGAAGGTGCCATGGTCTTCGTGTACAATGCCCAGAATGAGGTATTGGGCGGCTTCACGGCCATGAGCAACGGCGGCCGCCCCACCATGGGCGTGGGCCAGCTGGCCGGCGACCGCATCACCGTGGAGTACGTGGAGCCCGCCACCGTGCAGGGCCAGGGCCATCTGCGCATCGGTCAGGTGACACACGCCTACCGTGATATCCTCGGCCAGGAAAAGGATCTGGGCGACAGTGGCAACTGTAACAACAACGTCATCTGCCCTGAGGGCGATGATTGGCGCGATCAGATCCGCTCCGTCGCGATCATTCTCGTGAACGGAAGCGGTTATTGCACCGGACAGCTCCTGAACAACTGCGCGCAGGATGGTACGCCCTACTTTCTCACAGCCAACCATTGCACTCAGGGCTCAAACGTGAACAACTGGGTCTTCCGCTTCAACTGGGAGAGCCCCGTGTGCGCGCAGAACCAGAACGGCCCGACCAACCAGACCGTGAGCGGCGCCAGCCTCCTGGAGAACAGTGCGGGCAGCGATGTGGCCCTTCTGCAGTTGAACAGTACCCCGCCCGACAACTATAACGTGTACTACACCGGCTGGGACAACAGCGCCGCGCTGCCCACCTCGCAGGTGGCCATCCACCATCCCAGCGGTGACGTCAAGAAGATCAGCTTCGACAACAACGCCGCCACCACCGCCACCTGGCAGAATGCCCAATGTTGGCACATAAGCAACTGGGAGGATGGCACGACCGAGGGTGGCAGCAGTGGGAGTGGCCTATGGAACCAGGACAAACGCCTCATCGGGCAATTGTTCGGTGGGCAGGCCAGTTGCAGCAATAACGTGAATGACTACTATGGTCGCTTCGACGTTAGTTGGGCATTGCTGGAGGAACACCTCGGCAGCTGTGGGGCCACCCTGGACGGCTGGGACCCCAACGGATCCACCACCTACCAGTACGACGCGCTGATCCAGAGCATCAACAACGTGCCCGCCTCGCTATGCAACGAGAACTCCATCAGCCCCACCATCACCCTCAAGAACAACGGTACCGAAACACTCACATCGCTCACCATCGCCTGGTCGGTCACCGGCGGACAGTCCGGCAACGCCGACTGGACCGGCTCGTTGGCCCCGGGTGCCAACACCGTGCATCCGCTGCCCGGCATAAGCCTGGCGAACGGCGCTTCTACCCTCACGGTAACGGCCAGTCTGCCCAATGGCCAGGCCGACGAGAACCCCTCGGGCAACACGCGCACCAAGGACATCCTGGTGGCCTCGCCGGGGGTGGAGACCACCGTAAGCATCACACTGGACAACTATGGGAGCGAGACCACCTGGCAATTGGCCACGAATACGGGTACCGTGGTGGCCACGGGCGGCCCATATGGCGACTTCGCGGAGGGTGACGTGGAATCGGAGGTCATTTGTCTTGCCGAGGGCTGCTATGAACTCACTGTGCTCGATGAGTACGGTGACGGCATCTGTTGCGACTATGGCGATGGCAGCTTCCAAGTGCTGGGACCGTGGGGTAATGTGCTGGTGAGCAACAACGGCCAGTTCGAGGACAGTGTTACGGAGGACTTCTGCGTGAGCAGCACCGGCATCGCCTCCCATCAGGCCGGTAGCCTGGCCGTTTCGCCCAACCCCACCAACGGCGGCCTGGCGGTGCAGGTGCCCGCGGTCCTGCTGGGTGGCACGCTCACGCTGTACGATGCCCTCGGGCAGCTCGTACTGCGCCACAACGTCAGCGCTACCGGCCGCACGGACCTGGACCTCGGTGACCACGCGGAAGGCGTATACCTTTTGGAAGGTACCAACGCCGGAAACCGCTTCCAGCAGCGGGTGGTGGTCGCGCGCTGACCGCGTCCAACGGTCCGGAACGGGCGGAGTGGCTCACCACCATGCCGCCCGTTCCGTTCTTTCCCACCTCCAAATCTTCGCACCATGCCCTTCGACATCACTTCCTTCACCATCACCGACGGCCACCGCTTCAAGCTGGCCGATCACCCCACCGAACTGCGCGAGCACATCGGCAAGGACGACCTGAAGAAGCTGCTCGCCGAGGACCGAGAAAAGATCATCGCCCTGCAGGAGCGCCTGTACGCCGAGGGCCGCCGCTCGCTGCTCCTCGTCTTCCAGGCCATGGACGCGGCGGGCAAGGACTCGGCCATCGACCACGTGCTCAGCGGCGTGAACCCGCAGGGCTGTGCCGTCACCAGCTTCAAGCAACCGGGCAAGGAGGAACTGGCCCACGATTTCCTGTGGCGCCACGCGAAGGCCGCCCCCGCGCGCGGCATGATCGGCGTACACAACCGCAGCCATTACGAGGAGGTGCTGGTGGTGAAGGTGCATCCGGCGTACCTGCTCGGCGAGGCCCTGCCGGGCATCCGCACCGTGGACGATGTGAAGCCCGGCTTCTGGCAGCAGCGCTACGAGGCCATCAACAACTGGGAGAAGCACCTCGTGGACACGGGCACCACGATCATGAAATTCTTCCTGCACATGGGGAAGAAAGAGCAGCGGAAGCGATTCCTGGAGCGCATCTCCGAGCCGGGCAAGAACTGGAAATTCAGCCTCGACGACGTGAAGGAGCGCGCGCATTTCGACGCGTACATGGACACGTACGAGGAGGCCATCCGCGCCACGGCCGCGCCGCACGCGCCCTGGTACGTGGTGCCCGCCGATGAGCAGTGGGAAACGCGCGCCATCGTGGGCCGCCTGGTGCGGGAACAACTGGAGAAGATGGACCCGCAGTGGCCCCAGCTGACCCCGGACGCGAAGGCGGAACTCGCCGAGGCGAAGCGCCTGCTGGAGGCGGAATAGCCGTTGCCGACCGGGATGATCGTCCGTTGGCCGGCATCCGCTACCTTCGGCACATGAGCACGGTCACTGAGAAACGCTGGCGCCTGAAAGCCGCTCCATCAGAGGCGGCCGTGCGCGCGCTCATCAGCGACCGTTGCCCGCCCGAACTGGCCCACCTGCTGGCCCAGCGCGGCATCACCACGCCGGAGGAGGCCAGCGCCTTCTTCCGCCCCAGGCTGGAGCAACTGCACGACCCCTTCCTGATGAAGGACATGGACCGTGCCGTGGAACGCATCGAACGTGCGCTGGGCGACAACGAGCGGATCATGGTGTACGGCGACTACGACGTGGACGGCACCACCAGCGTCGCCCTCGCTCACGGTTTCCTCAGCCGCTTCACCGGGAACCTGCGCCACTACGTGCCCGATCGCTACGCCGAGGGCTACGGCATCAGCACACTCGGCATCGACCGCGCGGCCGAGGACGGCGTGTCGCTCATCATCGCTCTGGATTGTGGTATCAAGAGCATCGACAAAGTGGCCTACGCCAGCGGGAAGGGCATCGACCTCATCATCTGCGACCACCACCTGCCCGGCGAAAAGATACCCGAGGCCGTGGCCGTGCTGGACCCCAAGCGGCCCGATTGCTCCTACCCGTACAAGGAGCTGAGCGGCTGCGGCATCGGGTTCAAGCTCATGCAGGCGCTGGCCGCGCACAACGGCCTAGGCCTCAACGAGCTGGAGCCCCTGCTGGACCTGGTGGCCATCAGCACCGCGTGCGATATCGTACCACTTGACGGGGAGAACCGTACGCTCACGCACTTCGGCCTGCGCCGCCTGAACCAGGGCCCCGTGCGGCCGGGCCTGCAAGTGATGCTGGGCGTGACCAACGCCAAGCGGGCCATCACCGTGAGCGACCTGGTCTTCACCATCGGCCCGCGCATCAACGCCGCGGGGCGCATCGAGCACGGGCAGCAGGCCGTGGAGCTGCTGCTGAGCCGCGACCCGGGCCAGGCCGGGCAGATCGGCCTGCGCATCGACGCGAACAACAGCCGCCGCCAGGGGCTGGACAAGGAGATCACCCAGCAGGCGCTCGCCATGTTCGAGACCGACACGGCCCTGCGCGGCGCCTGGAGCACCGTGGTCTTCAGCCCCGACTGGCATAAAGGCGTGGTGGGGATCGTGGCTTCACGGCTCATCGAAACGCATTACCGGCCAACGGTGGTCCTTACGGAAAGCAACGGCAAGGCCAGCGGCAGCGCGCGCAGCGTGCGCGGCTTCGATGTGCATGAGGCCATCAGCGCCTGCGCCGACCTGCTGGACCAGTACGGCGGCCATATGTACGCTGCGGGCCTCAGCATGCCGGTGGAGAACGTGGAGGCCTTCCGCGAGCGCTTCGAACAGGTGGTGCGCCAGCGCATGCCGCCCGAGCTGCGCACTCCCGTGGAGGAGATCGACCTGGAGCTGCCGCTGCACCGCGTTACCGGCCAGCTCGCGCGCGATGTGGGCCACATGGCGCCCTTCGGCCCGCGCAACATGCGGCCCGTCCTCCTCTCGCGCGGTGTGGTCGCCGATGATGCGCGCATCGTGGGCGAGGACCACCTGAAAATGATCCTGCGCCCCGCCGTTGGGGGCGGTCCCCGCTTCGACGCCATCGCCTTCCGGCAAGGACGGCACCTGGAGCAGGTGCGCAGCGGCGCCCCGTTCAGCCTGCTGTACACGCTCGAGGAGAACGAATGGAACGGGCGCACCTCATTGCAACTGAACGTGAAGGACATCCGCACCGGCACCGCCGACCCGCTGCTTGAAAGAACACCCACCGCTCCGGACACCCTGGCGATGGCATGAAACGAACCGATACGAACCTACCTGTCCAACAAGCCACGGCCATGCGACGGAACCTCTTCACCTGCATCATGGCCGCGCCCCTGCTGTCCACCGCACAAGCCCCCACCTGGGCCGACGACGTGGCCTGCATCGTGTACAGCCACTGCGTCACCTGCCACCGCGAGGGCGGCGTGGGCGGCCACCACCTGGACCTCACCACCTACGAGGAGGCCCACGACCACCGCGACGACATCGCCCTGTACACGAGCTACCGCCTGATGCCTCCCTGGCCGCCGGACGAGAGCTACCGGAGCCTCGCGCACGAGCGCGTGCTCACGCAGGACGAGATCGACATCATCGCGGCCTGGGCCGAAGCCGATGGGCCGCAGGGCAACATGGCCAACGCACCCTCGCTGCCCGTCTTCAGCGGCGCCTGGGAGATCGCCGAGCCCGATGCCAGCACACGCATGGCCGATTACGACATCCCCATCTCCTCCGAGGACCTGTACCGCTGCTTTGTGCTGCCCTACCAGGTGGCGGAGAACCACTTCATCAAGCGGCTGGAAGTGGTACCGGGCAACAGGGAGGTGGTACACCATGTGCTCGTCTTCCAGGACACCACCGGCCAGGCCCAGCAGCTCGATGCGGCGGACCCGGACCCGGGCTATACCAACTTCGGCGGCATCGGGGTGGACAACGCGCCCCTCGTCGGTATCTGGGCGCCCGGCTCGCCCGCCATGAGCACGCCCGACGGCATGGGCATCAAATTGTACCAGGGCGCCGACCTGGTGATCCAGGTCCATTACCCCGCCGATGACGAGCCCCGGCTGGACAGCACGCGCATCAACCTGGAGTTCGCCGACGGCCAGGGCACCCGCGAGATCGGCATCGTGCCCGCGCTGGACCACCTCTACACCATCACCGACGGCCCGCTGGTCATACCGCCCAACGAAGTGCGCACCTTCCACGCCCAGTTCAACGTGCCCTTCCAGACCACCATCACGGCCATCGGCCCGCACGCGCACCTGGTGTGCACCAGCATGAAGGCGTACGCCGTGGCCCCTGGCAACGATACCATCCCGCTGGTCGACATCCCCGCTTGGGACTTCCACTGGCAGGGCATGTACCAGTTCCGGCGCCCGATATACCTGCCGACAGGCACGGTGCTCTACGGCGAGGCCACGTACGACAATACGGCCAACAATCCCAATAACCCCAACGACCCTCCGCAACAGGTAACGCTTGGCGAGGCCACCACCGACGAGATGATGCTCTTCTACTTCGCCTACACCACCCCCGGCCTGCCCATGGACAGCCTCATCATAGTGGATGATAGCCCGCACGCACCGCACCACGAGAACTGCCAGACGAGCTTCAACATCGGCATTGAAGAGGCGGCCGCCGTCGAGGTGCGCCTGGCCCCTGTGCCCGCCACGGACCAGGTGCGTGTATCGGTGCCCTTGTCCGGTTGTATGCTCCGCCTGATGGACGCGCAGGGCCGCATGGTGCTGGCCGTTCGTCTGAACAGCGGCGACAATCCCGTTGACGTCGCACGCCTGGCGCGTGGCACCCTCATCGCCGAGGTGCGTGACACGCGCGGCCGGGCCGTACACCGCAGCCCATTGATCCTGCGGTGATCGGCGCGGTGGACGATGCGCACTTCATGCGGCTCGCCCTGCGCGAGGCCGAGCGCGCCTTCGCGGCCGATGAGGTGCCCATCGGCTGCGTGATCACGGCGCGCGAACAGGTGATCGCGCGCGCGCACAACCTCACCGAGCGGCTCAACGATGTCACCGCCCACGCCGAGATGCAGGCCATCACCTCGGCGGCGGCGGCCATCGGCGGCAAATACCTGCGCGATTGTACCCTCTACGTGACGGTGGAGCCCTGTGTGATGTGCGCCGGCGCCCTGCGCTGGGCCCACATCGGCCGCATCGTCTTCAGCGCCTTCGACGAGAAGGCCGGCTACCGGCGCATCGGCGGCTCGCTGCTGCACCCGAAGACACAGGTCACCGGCGGCGTGCTGGAAGCCGAATGCGCAGAACTGATGAAGGCGTTCTTTCGGAAGAAGCGGGCGTTGTAGGCAGCGTTCCCCACCATTAGGGCGTCCTGAAGACACCAGCACCATCCCATGAGGAACATCACCGGTTTGCTTCTCGCCCTGTGCGTCCTGCGATCCAACGCGCAAGGCCCGCCCTATGCGATCACGTTCGACCCGGGTTCACCGCTCCAACTCGATTCGGTGTACCCAGCGGGCGCTTGGCAAGTGGGCGCCCCGGACAAACCCGCTTTCGATTCAGCGTGGTCGGCGCCAGGGGCGCTCGTTACGGACACGATGGCACCCTATCCCGTCGGAGGGCCGTTCTATGCGGAATTCCATCTGCCGAACAGTAACGGCGAATGGGGTCCCGCATTCATTCAGCTCTCCTTCACGCACCGCCTGGACCTGGATACCGGAGAAGCGGCCGGATGGGTGGAAGTGCGTTACCCCTACGATACGAATTGGGTCCGCTTGATGGACCCGGACGCGTTCATGTTCTACGACGTTTGGACAGAAGATCCTTCAGGCACCGTGACGGATTCCGGGTTCGTGTACAACGGTCCGACTGATGACTGGAACACCGCCTTGATCGGCTTTTCATGTATGGCCGTGGTGAACGAACCTCCCGAGGATCGCGGCGGGGGGGAGGAGAGCTTATTGCATTTCCGCTTCGTGTTCGGATCCTCCGCGAACACGAACGGCCTGGGCGGGTGGCTTATCGACGACGTAAGGATGGACCATTGGGGCGCTTGCAACGCGATCGATGAACGGGCTGCGGATCGCCTCACGCTGGCCCCCAACCCGGCCAGCGGCCATGTCACCATCACCTTCGGCGCAACGAATGAACAGTACGCAGTGGATCTGCTGGCGATGGACGGGCGGGTGGTCCGCAGCGAGCGGGCATTGATGAGGAGCCACAGTATCGACGCTGGCGAATTGGACAACGGCGCGTACCTGGTGCGAGCGCGTGACGCGCACGGAACCTGCGCGCGAACGATCATCGTGGCACACTGAAGAGCGCGGGGACGGCCCCCTGCCGGGCACCGTACTTTTGCCCCGCGCCACAAGGCGCATCCGAACCACCCCATGTACCCCCCCGAACTCACCGCACCGATGGCCGCTGAACTGGTGGCCTCCGGCTTTGAAGAACTGAAAACCCCTGACCAGGTGGACAAGGCGCTCGCGCAGCCGGGCACCGTGCTGTGCATGGTGAACAGCGTGTGCGGCTGCGCGGCCGGTGCCGCCCGCCCCGGCGTGCGCGCAGCCCTCGGCGGCGGCAAGCGCCCGAACAAATTGGTGACCGTGTTCGCCGGCGTGGACACGGATGCGGTGTTGCGCGCGCGCCAGCATTTTTTGCCTTACCCGCCCAGCAGCCCCTGCATCGCGTTGTTCAAGGACGGCAAGCTGGTACACTTCGTGGAGCGCCACCACATCGAGGGCCGCAGCGCGGGCATGATCGCGGAGCACCTGAGCACGGTGTTCGACGAGTTCTGCTGAACGATACCTGCAACGAAGAAGCCCGGCTGTGGACGATCCATGGCCGGGCTTCTTGTTTCCGGGAGGGAGGGCAGATAGCAGTTGGCAGATAGCAGCGGGCGGAGAGCAAAAGGCAGCAGGCGCTGCTATCTGCCCGTTGCCCGCTGATCAAGGCAGCTGCTGAGTGCGTGTCGCGTTGGGCGTTGTGCTGCCCACGTTGATCAGGACAGGATCGCGGTCGTTGCCGTTGCCGGTATACTTCACCTGTCCGTTCAGGTTCACGTCCTCGGGGAAGTAGCCCGATACGGTACCATTGGGCGTGGTGCTGCCTACCTGGAGCAGTATGGGGTCGCGGTCATTGCCGCCGCCGGTGTACTTGATCTGGCCGTCGCGCAGCGCATTCCCGGCCCACAGGAGGGAAACCCCGTTCACCTCCTTGCGCGCCGCCGTGCCGTAAACCGCCGTTCCCGGGCTTGAAAGGTCGATCGCTACAGGCGTTGTGGTATTGAGCGTTGACGCGGCGTTGGTCATGACGCCCAGGTGGTTGCGGTGGCGCACGGCCACCTTGTAGCTGCCCGTTGCCGCGAGCAGGGCCACCGGCGAACTGCCGTTGATGTCCGTCACGTCGCCATCGCGTTGCAACAGCGCCGGGCGCGTGGCCACGATGGTGGCGGGTGTCGCCGCGTCGCGCAATTCGACAAGGACCCAATCGACGATGGCGTTGTCGCCCGTGTTGGCCAGCGCTGTGGGCAGCATGGTTTCGCCGCCGCCATCACCGGCCTGCGTGAAACCGAGAGCGGTGTAAGGCTCAACGATGGGGATGAGCCCTGCGCTCCTCAGGTCCGTGCGCATCTTTCCCGTGCCCTCGTACGGGCCTTCGAGCATCAGGCGCAGCGCCAGGCGCAGGCCGCTCTGGGTGATGCCCACGTTGTCCAGGTACAGGTTGTTGCCGTAGCCGTTGATGTTCACGAAGCGCACCACCACCGGCTGGCCGTCGTAGTCGCTGATGTCGATTTCATGATGCAGCCATTGGCTGCTGCTGGTGGGCGTCCACGCACTGGTGGTATTCGTGCGGGTGGCCAGGTCCTGGCCCGTGGCGGTCCAGAGGGTTGTCCAGCTGCCACCGCAATCGCCGCTGATGTCCACGCGCATGCCATCATAGTACGTGGAGTTGTACGCCGCGTAGGCGTGGTCGAACACGAGGTGCGTTCCTGCCGAACCACCGAGGTCGATGATGGGTGTCATCAGGCGGTCCTCCTGACCGTTACCATTGTAGCTGTAGTTATTGATCCACCAGGTGGCGGTGGTGGACCCCGTGATGCCCGTGGCGTTCTTCGTGTCCCACGTGTAACTGCTGTTGTCGGGGTTCTCCAGGGTCCATCCGGTGGGCAAGGTGGTACCGAGTGTAACGCTCTCCTGGAAGGGCACACCCACGGTGGTCCCCGTGGTGAGGTTGATGACCACGGTGGCCGTGTCGTTGGATGCTACCTGGTCGCCGGTAAGTCCGGCGAATACCCTGAGCGTATGCGGGCCCAGGCCGGAGATGACCACGGGCGTGCTGAAGGTGAAGTCCGTCTGTGCGCCGGAGATGATGCTGCCCGCCCACACCTCGGTAACGATGGGGCCGTTGTCCAGGCGATAGCTCACGGGCACGTCAAATTGCGCCGCGGTACCGAGGTTGCGCACGTCGGCGATCACGGTGTGCGGCTCGTCATTGCAGGCGAAGAGGTTGCCAGCGGCGGGCGCGATCACGGCCAGCACGGATAGGTCGTTCGGCACGGGAATGCTGAACGAGGCGGTCTGGTCGCTGGTGCTGTTGCTGCTGCCCTGGCTGGCGCCGCTGCCCAGTCCACGTTTGGCGAAGGCGGTCCAGATCAGGATCTGGTTGGCCCCGCCGAAATCCTGCATGTCGGCCTCGAGGATGGCGTCACGGCCGTCCACGAAGCCCGGGCTGCACGGGGTGAGCTTCAGTCCATCGGTCACCAGGCGCATGGCGATGTTATTGCCACCCGTACCGTTGTAGATATCGGGATCGAAACCGTACTCATCAACGAGCGCCCAGGTGAGTTCCCAGAGGATGCTGCACCAGACGAAGCCGATGTCGTGCACCTCGCTCATCGAATTGGTGCTCGCGTAGGTGTATGCGTTAACGCCCATGTTGGTAGTGTACGGCGCGGGGCGGATGCCGAGGCCGGTGACGGGCTCGCCCAGCACGTAGGTGCCGATGCCGCGCGCATCGGTGCCCTGGTCGCCGGGTTCCATGGTCACCATCAGGCCGAACCAGTCGCTCCAGCCCTCGCCCATCTGCTCGGCGTTCCAGAGGCAATCGACGTTGGATGGTCCACCCACGAGGCGGTTGCTGATGCCGTGCGTGTACTCGTGCGCGATGATCCCATTGTCCAGGTCACCGTCGCGGTTGGGCGAGGTCTGGTTCCACAGGTACATCTGCATCCGCGGATTGCTGCCGTCCGCGGGCGTGGCGAAGTTGGCGTTGTTGAGGCCGCTGCCGTCCTGTCCGTCGGCCAGCACGTGGTCGTTGCCGTTGCCGCCGTGCCCGTAGTTGTTGAGTTGAAAGTTGCCCGCGGGCTCATCGAAGCCGTACTGGTACCACACATCATGCATGATGTTGTTCCAGTAGTACAGGTTGGTGAGCGCGGCGTTCTGGTAGTTGGACGGCGACTGCGTGAGGTTGATGGAGAAATCGAAGTCGAGATCGGCGCCGCCATCGGCGCGGACCCCGGTGCCGTTATTGCCGTTCGCGTCCTCCTGCGCGATCACGTTGTTGCCCACCGTGAAGGTGGATTCCGCACCGGGGGACCCATTGGTATCATTCCAGCCGTACGGCGAGGCGAGGCCGCCGTCGGTCCAGGGGGCGTTGCGGATGGCGCGGCCGCCGTGGATGGGGCTCTCCACGGGCCAGGGATACACGTTGAGGTCATTCGCCGCCGCCGGGGCGGGCGGGGCGTCATCCGGGGCGTTCTCCATAGCCGTGCGCGCGGCCTTGTCGAAACCGCAGTTGCTCACCCAGTCGTTGCGGCCCAGTTCCTTGCCGTCGATCGCGTCGATGCGGGTGTTCCACCAGTGCGCGCCGTCGGGCAGGTAGTAATTCACGTTCCACGCCAGCAGTAGCCGGTCACCTGCAGGCTGGAGCACCAGCCGCACCCGCACGGGTTCGCCGCTGAAGGCCGTGCCATCGTACACGAATTCGTTCAGGTCCGCATCGCTTCCGGTGCGTGCGGGCACCGGAAGCCCTTTTTCACGGGCCAGCGCAAGACCGAGCGCGGCGTCGGGTGTGACCACCGGTGTGGTGGCGTTCACGCGTTTGGCCAGGTGGTCGTACAGGCCGTTGTTCAGGCGGACAACGGAGCCGCCCGCATCGGTATGGATGGCGATGTCGCCATTCCAGATCTCCACGCCTTGCCAACGTTGCCGCAGGTAGGTGTGCTGCAGGCCGTTGTGGGCGGTGCGGTAGTGATCGCGTTGTACCAGTCCGTCCAGGTCCTCCTGCAGGAATCCGTTCTTCAGCAGGCGTTCATGAACGGTGGCAGGAAGCGTGGCGGGGCGTTGCTGGGCGAGAGCGATTGTGGTGCCGAAGGCGAGCGCGAGCAGGAGCGTGTTCCGGAGCATCTTTCAGGGTGAAGCGGACGAAACTACCGGGTCGGGCAGGCGAATTCAACCGATCGGACGAAAAAAGCCCCTCCACCGGGCGGTGCAGGGGCTTTGTTCCAGCGCGGTCAGCGGGCTCACACCACGCCCTGGTCCAGCATGGCGTCGGCCACTTTCACGAAGCCGGCGATGTTGGCGCCCTTCACGTAGTTGATGGACTTCCCTTCCTTGCCGTGTTTCGCGCACGCGGCGTGGATGTCTTTCATGATGCGGTGCAGCTGCGCATCCACTTCTTCGCGGGTCCAGCTCAGGCGCAGGCTGTTCTGGCTCATCTCCAGGCCGCTCGTGGCAACACCACCAGCGTTGCTGGCCTTGCCGGGCGCAAAGGGAATGCCCGCTGTATGGAACACGTTGATGCCCTCTGGCGTGGTGGGCATGTTGGCTCCTTCGGCCACGTACTTCACGCCCTTCTTCACCAGGTCTTTCGCGTTCTTCTCATCCAATTCGTTCTGTGTGGCGCAGGGCAGGGCCACATCGCACTTGGCCACCACGTCCCACACGCGCGCGCCTTTCTTGTAGGTGGCGCCCTTGAACTTCTTCGCGTACTCCTCGATGCGGCCGCGCTTCACGTTCTTGAGTTCCATGATGAACTTGAGCTTCTCGTCCGTGATTCCCGCGGGGTCGTATATGGCACCATCGCTATCGCTGCAGCTCACCACTTTGGCGCCGAGTTGGGTGGCCTTCTCGATGGCGTACTGGGCCACGTTGCCGCTGCCGCTCACCGCCACGGTCCTGCCTTTGAAATCCTGCTTGTTCTCCTTCATCATTTCCGCAGCGAAGTACACGCAGCCGTAGCCCGTGGCTTCCGGACGGATGAGGGAGCCGCCCCAGGTGCGGCCCTTGCCTGTGAACACGCCGGTGAACTCGTTGCGCAGACGCTTGTCCTGGCCGAACATGAAACCGATCTCGCGACCGCCCACGCCGATGTCGCCTGCGGGCACGTCGGTGAACTGGCCGATGTGGCGCCACAGCTCGGTCATGAAGCTCTGGCAGAAGCGCATCACTTCACCGTCGCTCTTGCCCTTGGG
>Ga0073899_10002240_pt1 | contig 17500 bp, 15 predicted proteins | sample KloWWTmetaKNB5Ph_FD_88975 | JGI IMG/M metagenome (GOLD analysis project Ga0073899, IMG submission 88975) | Active sludge microbial communities from Klosterneuburg, Austria, studying microevolution and ecology of nitrifiers - Klosterneuburg... | ecosystem: Engineered > WWTP > Aerobic digester >...
CTGTTTTCGTCAGACATGGCGATCGACCTCGGCACGGCAAACACCTTGGTCTATGTGCGCGGCAAGGGCATTGTGCTGAATGAACCGTCGGTGGTCGCCTATCACGTCAAGGACGGCAAAAAGCAGGTGCTTGCGGTCGGTGAAGACGCCAAGCTGATGCTGGGCCGCACCCCCGGCACCATCGAGGCGATTCGCCCGATGCGTGACGGCGTGATTGCCGATTTCGACAGCGCCGAAGAGATGATCAAGCATTTCATCCGCAAGGTGCACAAGCGTACCACCTTTTCCAAGCCGAAGATCATCGTCTGTGTGCCGCATGGCGCGACCCCGGTGGAAAAGCGCGCGATCCGGCAATCGGTGCTGTCGGCAGGCGCGCGACGCGCCGGTCTGATTGCCGAACCGATTGCGGCAGCGATTGGCGCTGGCATGCCGATCACCGATCCCACCGGCAACATGGTGGTGGATATCGGCGGCGGCACGACCGAAGTGGCGGTGCTGTCCTTGGGGGATATCGTTTACGCCCGTTCGGTGCGCGTGGGGGGCGACCGTATGGATGAGGCGATCATCAGCTATCTGCGCCGCCACCAGAACCTGCTGATCGGTGAATCCACCGCTGAACGCATCAAGACCAGCATCGGCACCGCGCGGATGCCCGATGATGGCCGCGGTGCCAGCATGACCATTCGCGGCCGCGACCTGCTGAACGGCGTGCCGAAGGAAACTGAAATCAACCAGGCGCAGGTCGCCGAAGCCTTGTCGGAACCGGTGCAGCAGATCTGCGATGCGGTGATGCAGGCTTTGGAGACCACCCCGCCCGACCTGGCCGCTGACATCGTGGACCGCGGCGTGATGCTGACCGGCGGCGGCGCTTTGCTGGGCGATCTGGACCTGTCGCTGCGCGAACAGACCGGCCTGTCGATCTCGGTCGCCAACGAGCCGCTGAACTGTGTAGCCCTGGGCACCGGCAAGGCGCTGGAATACGAAAAGCAACTGCGCCACGTCATCGACTACGATAGCTGATCAGGCGGCCTTGCGGCCTTTCAAGTGAAACGGTCCCGTCATGGCAAGAAACCGCGTTGACCCGGAAGATTTCCACCGCCCGTTGCGCCGGGTGCTTGTGGGGCTTCTGGTATTGCTGATGCTTGGCCTGTTCTTCCTGTGGCGCATCGACAGCCCACGGGTGGAACGCTTCCGCTCGGCGCTGGTGGATCGGTTTGTGCCGTCGTTCGAATGGGCTATGGCGCCGGTTACATGGGCGGCGGGGGTGGTGGACAATTACCAGTCCTACGCCCGGCTTTACGAACAGAACCAGCAGTTGCGCGAAGAATTGCGGCAGATGGTGGCGTGGAAAGAGGCCGCGTTGCAACTGCGCCAGACCAACGCCCGGCTGCTGGACCTAAATCAGGTGCGGCTGGACCCGATGCTGACGCATGTGACCGGCGTGGTGCTGGCCGACAGCGGCTCGCCCTTCCGCCAATCGGTGCTGCTGAATGTGGGTGCGCGCGATGGCATCCGCGATGGCTGGGCGACGATGGACGGGATCGGCCTTGTCGGGCGGATTTCCGGTGTCGGCCAAAAGACGTCCCGCGTGATCCTGCTGACCGACAGCAACAGCCGGGTGCCGGTGACGGTGCAGCCTTCAGGGCAAAAGTCGATCCTGTCGGGCGACAACTCGGATCTGCCGCCGCTGGAATTTCTGGAAGATCCCGACGAGGTGCGCCCCGGCGACCGGGTGGTCAGTTCCGGCGATGGCGGCATGTTCCCGGCGGGCCTGCTGGTGGGGCAAGTGGTGCTGGGCACCGACAAGCGGCTGCGGGTGGCACTGGCCGCCGATTATCAGCGACTGGAATTTCTGCGCGTGCTGCGCAGCCATGACCTGACGCCGATCACCGATCCGGGCGCGCTGGTTGCCGTGCCGCCCGTGCAAGGCCCGCCGCGCCCGCCTGTCACCCCCGAACCGGCGGCGGAGGGTGAAAATGGTTGACGGTGCCACCCGCGAGGTTTGGCTGCACCGGGCGCTGTTCGTGGCGATTGCGCTGATCTTGTTGTTCTGGCGGCTGCTGCCCTTGCCGATCCCCGGCCTGTCGCAATGCGGCGAGGCTGACGGCTGGTGCCGCTTTACCGTCTGGCTGGCGCGGATGCCGGGGCCGGATTTTCTGCTTTGCGTGATCTTTGCCTGGATGATGCGGCGGCCGGATTATCTGCCCGCCCTGCTGATCGCCGCCGTCGTGCTGCTGGAAGACATGATCCTGATGCGCCCGCCGGGGCTGTGGACGGCGCTGGTGCTGATTGCGTCGGAATTCGTGCGCGGCCGGGTTGCACTGACTCGTGAATTGAACTTCGGCGTCGAATGGCTATTGGTGGCGGGCCTGATGCTGGCGATGCTGGTGGTCTACCGGCTGGCTTTTGCCATGCTGCTGGTGCCCCAACCCGGCTTCGGCTTTGCCATGGTGCAGGTGGCCTGGTCGATCCTGTGCTACCCTGTCGTGGTGTTCCTGTCGCGCTATGCGCTTGATCTGCACAAGCCCGCGATGGGCGAAATTGACGATTACGGGAGACGGATGTGAGACGAACGCCCCGAGATACCGAAGCCACCTCGCGCAGCGTCACCCGCCGCGCGCTGGTGATGGGCGGCGGCATGGCGGCGATGGTTGCCGCCCTGGGTGCGCGGATGCGGTTTCTTGGCGTCGAACAGGCCGATGAATTTCGTCTGCTGGCCGAAGAAAACCGCATCAACATCCGGCTGATCCCGCCTGCACGCGGGCTTATCCAGGACCGCAACGGCAAGCTGATTGCCGGCAACGAACAGAATTACCGCGTGGTGATCACCCGCGAGAATGCCGGCAAGACCGATGAAGACGTCCAACAGGTGCTGAACCGGCTCAGCCATATCATTCCGATGACCGCCGAAGACCTCGGCGATGCGCTCAAGGCCCTGAAGCGCAATTCTGCCTTCGTGCCGATCACCGTGGCCGATCGGGTCAGCTGGGAAGATTTTTCGAAGATCGCCGTCAACGCCCCGGCCCTGCCCGGCGTGACGCCCGAGGTCGGTCTTAGCCGCGTCTACCCACGCGACACCGATTTCGCCCATGTCGTCGGCTATGTTGGCCCGGTGTCAGAGAAAGACCTTGCCGCGCTGGAAAACCCCGATCCGCTGCTGCGCATCCCGAAATTCCAGATCGGCAAGATCGGCGTGGAAAAATGGATGGAAGACACCCTGCGCGGCAGCGCCGGCACCAAGCGCATCGAGGTGAACGCGGTCGGTCGCGTCATGCGCGAGCTTGACCGCGAAGAAGGCGTCAAGGGCAAGGATCTGCGCCTGACCATCGACGCCGACGTGCAGAATTTCGTGCAGGCGCGTCTGGGCGAAGAAAGTGCCGCCTGCGTGGTGATCGAGGTCAATACCGGCGACATCATTGCCGCGGTATCCTCGCCGTCGTTCGACCCCAACCTGTTCGTGCGCGGCATCAGCCAGACCGACTACAGCGCGTTGACCGAACATGATCACCGCCCCCTGGCCAACAAGGTGGTGCAAGGTGCCTATCCGCCCGGATCGACCTTCAAGATGGTGACGGCGCTGGCGGCGCTGGAGGCGGGCGCGGTGAATGTGAACAGTTCGGTCCGCTGCCCCGGCTACTTGGAGGTGGGTGGCCGCAAGTTTCACTGCTGGAAGCGCGGTGGCCACGGCAAGGTTGATCTGCAGCGGTCCCTGGCCGAAAGCTGCGACGTCTACTTTTACGATACCGCGATGAAGGTCGGCATCGACAAGATCGCCGAGATGGGCCGCAAGCTGGGCTTGGGGCAGCGCCATGATCTGCCGATGTCGGCGATCACTGACGGCAGCATGCCTGACAAGGCGTGGAAGCTGGAAAATCACAAGGCGGAATGGGTGATCGGCGACACCATCAACGCCTCGATCGGGCAAGGCTATGTGTTGACCTCGCCGCTGCAACTGGCGGTGATGACGGCTCGGATTGCCAGCGGCAAGATGGTGGTCCCTCGCATCGTCCATTCCATCAACGACCAGCCGGTCGAGATCGCCCCCGCCGAAACCCTGGGTCTTGACGGCTCGAAACTGCGCGCGGTGCAGATGGGCATGTTCGAGGTGATGAACGGCGCGCATGGCACGGCAAAATCCTCGCGCATCGTCGATGAGACCATGCGGATGTGCGGCAAGACCGGCACCGCGCAGGTGCGCAACATCTCGACCGCCGAACGCGATACCGGCGTTGTGTCGAATGACCGGCTGCCGTGGAAGCAACGCGACCACGCGCTGTTCGTCGGCTTTGCTCCGGCGGATAATCCGCGCTATGCGGTGTCGGTGGTGGTGGAACATGGCGGCGGCGGCTCTACCGTGGCGGCACCAATCGCCCGTGATGCGCTGTTGCGCGCCCTGACCGGCACGCTGCCGCCGCTTTCCGCCTATCCCGCCGATCAACGCGGCCGGATGGAAACCCTGCTGAACGCGCTGCAACTGCGGCTGCCCGACGGCTCGCAGCCCGCGCCGTCGAAAGTGTGAGGCCGCAATGAGTTTTCTGGAATATCGGCTTAAACTCGCCCCCAGCGGCATCGCCAAGGTGTTTTACATCAACTAGGCGCTGATTCTGGTGCTGACCGCCATCGCCGCCATCGGCTGGCTGATGCTGTATTCCATCGCCGGCGGCGAGATGGACACCTGGGCGCTGCCGCAGATCAAGCGCTTTGGCATGGGGCTGGCGCTGCTGTTCGTGGTGGCCTTCGTGCCGATCTGGTTCTGGCGATCCATGTCGGGCGCGGCGTATCTGGTGGCAATGATCCTGCTGCTGATTGTGGAGTTTTTCGGCACCGTCGGCATGGGCGCGCAACGCTGGATCGACCTGGGCTTCATGCGCCTGCAACCGTCCGAGCTGATGAAGGTCACGCTGGTGATGATGCTGGCGGCCTATTACGACTGGCTGGATGACAAGAAAGTCAGCCGCCCGCTCTGGGTGCTGATCCCGGTGTTGCTGATCGTGGCACCGACGATTCTGGTGCTGATGCAGCCCAACCTTGGCACCTCGGTGATGCTGATCGTGGCCGGCGGCGCGGTGATGTTCGCCGCAGGGGTATCGCTGTGGTATTTCGGCATAGTGGCGGCGGGCGTCGGCGGCACGGTGGCGGCGGTGATCTTTTCCGAAGGCACGCCGTGGCAATTGCTGCACGATTATCAATACAAGCGCATCCACACCTTCCTTGACCCCGCCGCCGATCCGCTGGGTGCGGGCTACAACATCATTCAGGCGAAGATCGCGTTGGGGTCCGGCGGCTGGGCCGGCAAAGGCTTCATGCAGGGCACGCAAAGCCGCCTGAATTTCCTGCCGGAAAAGCACACCGACTTCATCTTCACCACCTTGGGGGAAGAGTTCGGGTTCATCGGCGCAATCTCGTTATTGGCACTGTATACGCTGGTGCTGGTGTTCTGCATTTTTGCGGCAGTCCAGAACAAGGACCGCTTCAGCCAGTTGTTGATCATCGGGGTGGCGGTGAACTTCTTTCTGTATATCGCGGTCAACCTGTCGATGGTGATGGGCATGGCACCGGTGGTGGGCGTGCCGCTGCCACTGCTGTCATACGGCGGCTCGGCGACGTTGGTGATCTTGCTGGCCTTTGGGCTTGTGCAAAGCGCCATCGTCCACCGGCCGCGCTGAAGGGCACACGCTGATGGGTCGCCACAAGCGCTTTTTGCTGGCCTTTGCCCTGGGAGCGGTGATCGCGGGCCTTCTGCCGATCACGCGTGAGTTGCGGGCGCTGGCCGGGGCCAATGCGTTCTTTCTGTGCTATCTGGGCCTGATGCTGCGTCTGGCCCAAACCGCAGCCCCGGACGATCTGCGCCGCCATGCCGAACAGGCAGACGAGGGTATTCCCTTCATCCTGCTGCTGGCGCTGAGCTCGGTTCTGATCAGCCTGACCGCGATCTATCTGGTGTTGAACGGGCCGGCGCGCAGCGGGCCGTTGCCGTTTCTGCTGGCGCTGGCGGCGGTGCCGATGGGCTGGGCGATGGTGCAGGTGCTGGCAGGGTTTCACTACGCGCATCTGTTTTACCGCCCCGAAACCAATGCGGCGGCGGGTGGGTTGCTGTTTCCGGGCGAAGACGCGCCGGGGCCGTGGGATTTTCTGTATTTCGCCTTTACCATCGGCATGACCGCGCAGGTGTCCGACGTCACTACCACCTCGGCGGCAATGCGGCGGGTGGTGCTGTTTCATGCGGTGGGGTCGTTCTTTTACAACACCGTCATTCTGGCACTGGCGGTGAATGCGGCGGTAACCGCCGCCTTGTAGACCCTGACGCCGCCGCATAGGCTGGCGAAAAATCAGGAGCCTGCGATGCCGTTGACCGTGTTTTTCTCTGCCCCCGCTGTTTGGGAGGAATACCGTGATGTGCTGCCCGCGCTGCTGGCCGAATCCGGAATAGATGCGGTGGTGCAGACAGATCCCCCCGACCCGGCGGCGGTGGATTATATCATCTATGCCCCCTCTGCGCCGTTGCAGGATTTCACCCCCTACACCCGTTGCAAGGCGGTGTTGAGCCTGTGGGCCGGGGTGGAACGCATTGTCGGCAATGCCACCCTGACTCAGCCCCTGTGCCGGATGGTCGACACCAGCCTGACCGAAGGCATGGTGGAATGGGTGGTCGGCCACGCTCTGCGCCATCATCTGGGAATGGATCGGCATATCATCAATCCGGGCCATGTCTGGGATGCCACCTGCCCGCCCTTGGCGCGCGAACGCCGGGTGGCGATGCTGGGCATGGGCGCGCTTGGCACCGCCTGCGCGCAAGCTCTGGCCGCGCTGAATTTTGAGGTGGTGGGCTGGAGCCGCAGTGAGAAATCGGTGCCGGGCCTTCATAGTCTGCACGGCGAGACCGGGCTGGAGGCGGCCATGCGCAGCGCCGATATTGTGGTGACTTTGCTGCCCAAGACGCCCGAAACCGAAAACCTGCTGGATGCGCGGCGGCTGGCATGGCTGAAACCCGGCGCGGTGATCCTGAACCCCGGACGCGGCGCCCTGATCGACGATGCGGCGCTGCTGGCGGCGCTGGACGCAGGCCGGGTTGGCCACGCCACGCTGGATGTGTTCCGGGTGGAACCCTTGCCGCAGGACCATCCCTATTGGGCACATCCACGGGTAACGGTGACACCGCATATCGCCGCCGACACTCGCGCCACCGGGGCGGCAAAGGTGCTGGTGGAAAACATCCGCCGCGGCGAGGCCGGAAAGCCTTTGCTGCATCTGGTCGACCGCGCCCGCGGCTACTGATCAGGCCGCCGCATTGGAAATTTCGCTATTGCCCGGCGGCAAAGGTCGGGAATGGAACAGACCTGCCGCGCCGGTATCGCGAGGCTGCCCGGAAACCAGGGGCGGGCAATGAAATACACGACAGGGGCGGCGCTGATCTTTCTGGCCGGGGTGCTGTGGTCGGTGCAGGGTCTGATTATCCGCAATATCCACGAGGCCGGGTCTTGGGCGGTGCTGCTGTGGCGGTCGGTCGGGGTGCTGCCGGTCTTGCTGATCTGGCTGGGCCTGCAGGGCCGGGTCTGGCCGCAGATCCGCTCGGTCGGCATGCCGGGCATTCTGGGCGGCTTGGGGCTGGTGATGGCGTTTTCCGGCGCGATCTATGCGTTTCAGACCACCACCGTTGCCAATGCGGTGCTGCTGTTTTCAGCCTCGCCGTTCTTTGCCGCCATTCTGGGCCGCGTGCTGCTGCGCGAGCATGTTTCGGCGCTGACATGGTTTGCCATCGGCCTTGCGGCGCTTGGGATCTTGGTCATGGTCGGCGGTGGCATTGCCGGTGGTGCGCTGGATGGCAATATCGCGGCGCTGCTGTCGGCACTGGGTTTTGCGATCTTCACCGTGATGCTGCGCTGGGGCAAGCTGGCGAACATGTTGCCCGCGGTAGTGTTGGGCGGGGTGTTCTCGGTGCTGGCAGGCTTTGGCGCCGGGATGGTGTTGCAGCAGCCGCTGCTGGTGCCGTTGCATGAAATTGCCATTGCGGCGGCGATGGGCGCGGTAACGCTGACCGGCGGCATGCTGCTTTATACCATGGGCAGCCGGGTGGTGCCCGCCGCACAGGCCACGCTGATCTCATTGGTCGAGGTGCTGTTGGCGCCGATCTGGGTCTGGCTGGTCTTGGGAGAAACGGTGTCGCAAGGCACCCTGATCGGTGGCGCGGTGTTGCTGGCGGCGGTGCTGCTGAATGCCTATGGCGGTCGGGTGCAGCGCGCGTAAGGGGAGAGTATTCTTGCCGGGATGAAGCCATTTCAGCCCGGTCTCAGCGATACCGCCGGAAGAATCTTGTGCGGGCATAAAGGCCTTCAAGCCGCTTCATCCGGCCTTCGGTAACGCTCCAGGTCAGATCCTGCACCGCCGTCAGCAGGGTTTCCACCAGCACCAGCACCGTGACGTTGCTGTCCCAGGCCGAGGGCGCTTCGATATGGCAGGCCAGGGTGTGACGGGCATGTGTCGCCGCAGGCGACACCCAGCGGTCAGTGATCAGCACGATCTCTGCCCCTTGCTCTTTCGCCATTTCCGCCACTTGCAGCACCGAGTTTTCATAACGGCGGATGTCGAACACCACCAGCACATCGCCAGGCTTCATATCCAGCAGCGCAGGCGGCCATGTCGAGGAACTGTCCGACAGCAGCGTCACTTCCGGGCGAACGATCATCATCAGCGAGGTGAAGTAATCGGCCATCGAATGGGTGATGCGCCCGCCCATCGCAAACACATGCCGCTGCGGATCTGCCAACAGCGCGGCGGTTGCGTCAAATTCCGCATGGTCGATCTGCCCCAGCGTGGCTTGCAGGTTGGACACCACCGCATCGGCAAAACGGTTCAGGATATGGGTATCAGGCACGCCGCCTGCCCAGCGGTCGTGTTTGGTCAGCGGCGAGACCAGCATCGCCTCGACCTCGCCGCGCAGGCTGTTCTGGAAATCGGGATAGCCCTTGTAGCCCAGCTTTTGCGCCAGCCGCACCACGGTTGGCGTCGAGACGGACGCCGCCTTGGCCAGAATGGTGATCGAGCCAAGCGCCGCCACCGGGTAGTGTGACAGGATATGCGTGGCCAACTGCCGCTCTGCCCGCGTCAGATCGGGCAAGGCGGCGCGGAGTTGATCGTCAAGCGTCAGACTGGCATCCATCACGGCCCCACATTCGCAATGCCCTCGTTCGCTGTCAGGTTAACGCAGATTTTCTGCGGTTGGAAAAGATTGTATCAGCGGGGCGTTCAAAGAAACATTATTGACAGGCGCAGGGCAAACAGAGAGCCTTTCCAGAAATCAGGGAGATGACTCGCTGCCATGCGAGCAACAGCAAAAACCAAATCGGCGATGCGTTTTCCGCCTGTGATCGAAAATGAATCGGCGCTTGGCCGGATCATTCTGGTTTGCGAACATGCCTCGCACATGATCCCGCCGCGCTGGGGCGATCTGGGCCTGACCGCGGCGCAGCGGCTTGCCCATATCGCCTGGGATCCAGGCGCTTTGGATGTGGCGCGCGGGTTGTCGCGGCGGCTGGATGCGGTATTGATCCACGCGCCGGTCAGTCGCCTGGTCTACGACTGCAACCGCGCGCCGGATATGGCGGGGGCGATGCCGGCGCGGTCGGAACTGCATGACATTCCAGGCAACACTGACATTGCACCCGCCGAACGTCTGGCCCGCACCGAGGCGGTTTATCTGCCGTGGACAGAAGGCTTGCACGGCTTGGTCGCTCGCCGGATCGCGCTGGGGCTGCGCCCGGTGATCGTGACGATCCATTCGTTCACGCCGGTTTTCAATGGCAAACCGCGCCGGGTCGAATTTGGCGTGATCAACGATGCCGATGCCGCCCTGCCGGTGGCGATCCTGAACGCCGCGCATAAACTGACCCGGCTGCAGGCAGAGCTGAACGCGCCCTATTCGGCGGCGGATGATGTGACCCACACCTTGCGGGTGCAGGCGACACCCTACGGATTGCCCAACGCCATGCTGGAAATCCGCAACGATCTGATCGCCACCGCCGAAGCCGCCGACGCGATGGCCGAGCAGTTGGCGCCGGTGCTAAATATGGGTCTGGTGGAGATTCAACGGCAAGCCAAGGCCAGTTGACGACGGTTTGAAGGTTTTCCTGCGGGGGGCGGCAGCGTCCCCGATCCTGACATTAAACCCCGCGAAGTTGGGGGACATCAACAGTGGAGATCCCGGATATGCCCGGCAATATGACCCTTTCCGACCTGAAGGCCGCCGTGAAGGCTGGCGAGATTGATACCGTTCTGGTGGCTGGCATCGACATGCAGGGCCGCCTGATGGGCAAGCGTTTTCACGCGCAGTTCTTCTGCGACGGCGGCTGGGAGGAAACCCATTGCTGCAACTATCTGCTGGCCGTCGATATGGAAATGAACACGGTTCAGGGCTACAAATCTGCGAACTGGCAGACCGGTTATGGCGATTACATCCTGAAAACCGACATGAGCACGCTGCGCCGAGTGCCGTGGCTGGAAGGCACCGCGCTGGTGCTGGGCGACACGCTGGACCATCACCACAAACCGGTGCCGCACGCGCCGCGCAATGTGCTGAAACGTCAGGTCGAACGCGCCCGCGCCATGGGGTTCGAGCCGATGATGGCAACCGAACTGGAATTCTATCTGTTTGAAAACAGCTACGAATCCCTGCGCGACAGCAATTTCACCGGGCTGAAACCCGTCAGCGCCTATAATGAAGATTACCACATCTTCCAGACAACCAAGGAAGAAGACGTGATGCGCGCCGTGCGCAACGGGCTTTATGGTGCGGGCATCCCGATCGAAAACTCCAAGGGCGAGGCGGATGCCGGGCAGGAAGAGGTCAACTACCGCTACTCTGACGCGCTGGACACCGCCGACAACCACACCATCGTCAAGCATGGCATCAAGGAAATCGCCTGGAGCAAGGGCAAATCCGCGACCTTCATGGCGAAATATGACCACCGCAAGGCCGGGTCTTCCAGCCATTGCCACCAGTCCTTGTGGACGAAAGACGGCAAGCCCGCGTTCCATGACAACAAAGACAAGCATGGCATGAGCCAGCTCATGAAGCATTACATCGCGGGGCAGTTGGCCTATGCGCGGGAAATGACGGTGTTTCTGGCGCCCTATGTCAACAGCTACAAACGCTTCACCGTGGGCATGTTCGCCCCGACCAAGGCGGTCTGGTCGGCCGACAACCGCACCGCCGGTTTCCGGGTTTGCGGCGAACACACCAAGGCGATCCGGGTGGAATGTCGCATTCCCGGTTCCGATGTGAACCCCTATCTCACCTGTGCGGCGCTGCTGGCAGCAGGCTTGGACGGGATCGAACAGAAGTTGGAGCTGGAACCTGAAATGGTTGGCGACATGTATGCGGCGGGCAATGTGCGTGAAATCCCGCATAACCTGCGCGAGGCGGCGGATTTGCTGAACAATTCCGCCATGTATCGCCGCACGTTTGGCGATGATGTGGTGGACCACTATCACCACGCCGCCCAATGGGAAATCTCGGAAACCGACCGTGTCGTTACCGATTTCGAAATCCAGCGTCTGCTGGAACGCGCTTGAGTAGGGTGGGGTCCTCCCCCGCCCATCGCATGAACGGTGGGGTGCAACCCCACCCTACGAGGTAAGCTATGAAACCCATTCAACTGATTTCCCCTGTGGACGGCTCGGTCTATGCGACCCGCACGCCGCTGACTCTGGAGGCGGCACAGGCCGCCGCCGCCCGCGCCCGTGCCGCGCAAAAGGCTTGGGCAGCAACCCCCCTGGCCGAACGGATCGCGCTGGTGAAGGCGGGTGTCGCCAACCTGAACGCCAACGCACCCAGGATCGTCGAGGAACTGGCCTGGCAGATGGGTCGCCCGACCCGCTATGGCGGCGAGTTTGGCGGCGTGAATGCGCGCACCGACTACATGTCGGAAATCGCGGCCGCGACTCTGGCTCCGCAAACCATTGAAGACAGCGACAAATTTCGCCGCTACCTTGCCCGCGAGGCTGTGGGCGTGGTGTTCATCGTCGCACCCTGGAACTACCCCTACCTGACCACCATCAACACCCTCGTCCCCGCTCTGATTGCGGGCAACGCCGTGGTTCTGAAACACGCCAGCCAAACCATGCTGGTCGGCGAACGTCTGGCCGAGGCGTTCCACGCCGCAGGTATTCCCGCCGATGTGTTCCAGAATGTCGTGCTGGACCACGCCACCACCGAACAACTGATCGCGGGTCGCGCCTTCAACTTCGTCAACTTCACCGGCTCGGTCGGTGGCGGTCAGGCGATTGAGCGCGCAGCTGCGGGCACCTTCACCGGCCTGGGGCTGGAGCTGGGCGGCAAAGACCCCGGTTACGTTCGCGCCGACGCTGATCTGGACGCCGCAGTCGATACGCTGATGGATGGCGCGATGTTCAACGCGGGCCAGTGCTGCTGCGGCATCGAGCGGATTTATGTGCATGAATCGCTCTACGATGCCTTCGTCGAAAAGGCCGTGGCTTGGGTGAAGGCCCTGAAACTCGGCAACCCGTTTGACGCGGCAAGCACCCTCGGCCCGATGGCAAACAAGCGGTTCGCCGCCGTGGTGCGTTCCCAGATTGCCGATGCCATCAAGGCCGGCGCCAAGCCGCTGATCGACCCCGCGCTGTTCCCTGCGGATGATGGCGGTGCCTACCTTGCGCCGCAAATCCTTGTAAACGTGGATCATTCCATGCGCGTGATGATGGAGGAATCCTTCGGCCCGGTGGTCGGCATCATGAAGGTCAAGGACGACGCCGAAGCCATCGCGCTGATGAACGACAGCCCCTACGGCCTGACCGCCAGCATCTGGACCACCGATTACGACACCGCCGCCGAGATCGGCGCGCAGATCGAAACCGGCACCATCTTCATGAACCGCGCCGATTACCTTGACCCGGCGCTGTGCTGGACCGGCTGCAAGGACACCGGGCGCGGTGGCTCGCTGTCTTACCTGGGTTTCCTCTCGGTCACCCGCCCGAAATCCTACCATCTGAAGAAGGTGCAGAAATGACCCATAGCGTTCCCAACCGGAACTGGTCTTACCCGACCGCGATCAAATTCGGCGTTGGCCGCATCGCCGAACTGGCCGAGCACTGCGCGGCGGCAGGGGTGAAAAAACCGCTGTTCGTCACCGACAAGGCCTTGGCATCGCTGCCGATCACCGCCGAGGCTGTAGCCATTCTGAAAGCCCATGGTCTGGGCACAGCGGTATTTTCCGAAGTTGACCCGAACCCGAATGAAGCCAACATGGCCGATGGCATCAAGGTTTACCTTGCCGGTGGCCATGATGGCGTGATCTGCTTTGGCGGCGGCTCGGCGCTGGATCTGGGCAAGATGATCGCCCTGATGGCGCATCAACGCGCCGATCTTTCGGTCTGGGATCTGGAAGATATCGACGATTGGTATACCCGCGCCGACGCGTCGAAAATCGCCCCGATCATCGCGGTGCCGACCACCGCCGGAACCGGCTCGGAAGTCGGTCGCGCAGGCGTTCTGACAAACTCGGTGACGCACAAGAAGAAAATCATCTTCCACCCGAAACTGCTGCCCGTGGTGGTGATCTGCGATCCGGCGCTGACCGTGGGGATGCCGCGCTTCATCACTGCCGGCACCGGCATGGACGCACTGGCGCATTGCCTTGAGGCCTATTCGAGCCCGTTCTACCACCCGATGAGCCAGGGCATCGCGCTGGAAGGCATGCGGCTGGTTTTCGAGAACCTGCCGAAAGTCTATGCCAACCCCAACGATCTGGACGCCCGCGCGCATATGATGTCGGCCGCCGCCATGGGCGCTGTAGCGTTCCAGAAGGGTCTGGGGGCGATCCACAGCCTGTCGCACCCGATCGGCGCGGTTTACGGCACCCATCACGGCACCACCAACGCCGTCGTGATGCCGATGGTGCTGGATATGAACCGTTCGGCCATCGAGGACCGCATCGAAAAGGCCGCCGCCTATCTGGGCATTCCGGGCGGCTTCGATGGCTTCCGCGCCGCCGTGATGGCGCTGCGGGCCGAGTTGAACATCCCTGCCAACCTGACGGCGATGGGGGTGAAGCGGGAAGATCTTGATATGCTGACCGAAATGGCGCTGGAAGACCCGTCTTGCGGCGGCAACCCGGTGGTGATGACCCAAGCCAACACCCGCGCGCTGTTCGACGCCTGCATGTGAGTCGCATCGATAGTTTCCGCATTGAATACAATGACATCCCAAGCCCGTCATTGGCTTGGGCTCTCAGGTTCGTTCGTGTCAAACGTGGCTTATTTGTGGTTGACTTGAGGTTGATTCGGGGCCAGATTTTGGAGGAATTAAAACTGAGTGGGCAACTTAGAGGAGTATCAAATGATAAAAAAATTGATTGCTGCTGCGACTGCAGCCGTGATTGGCCTCGGCTCGATGGCTGGTGCGGCTACGATGAACGGTGACTCGGTCAACGTGGAGATGTCTACTGTATTGGGAGGCAGCCAAGGGCTGCAAAACAGCATCGTTGGGGCCGGTGTCGAAGGGAACTATTACGGTAACCAGTTCTTCGATTTCGACGACGCGACCGACAGTTTTTCGATCAGCTCGGGTTCCAACTACTGTGGCATGACCAGCTGCGCCTTTACTGACAAGGTTTCTTGGGCACTTACGTCGCTCGACTTCGGCGGTCCGTTGACAGGAATTTCATTTCTCCTGAACAACATCGGCGCAACGATTGATTCCTTTACGGCAGACGCGGTCTACTTCTCATGGGATAATGTCAACATTCCGCAGGGGACCTACCTTACGTTGAAGTTCGAGACCGCTGCAGTGCCGCTGCCCGCGTCTCTGCCGCTGCTGATGGTTGGTATCGCAGGCCTGGCCGCTTTGAGACGTCGGCGCATGTCAGCTTGAGTGTCACGAACTCCTGTGTATCCTGGATTCGGCTCCCTTTGGGGGCCGTTTCTTTTTTCACGTAGTTCGAGAACCCATCCTGGAATGAAACATAGACCCACGGTCAGGACATAGTGTTAGAGAGCTCGGCGGATACTGTGATCCTCGGTGCCGGCGTGATCGGCCTTGCTATCGCCGAGGCGCTGACGGCCGAGGGCCGCGAGGTGGTGGTGGTCGATCCTGCCCAACCGGGGATGGGGGCCAGCTATGGCAATGCCGGCACGATTGCCGATTACGCGGTGATGCCGGTCGGCAGCCCGGATGTGCTGCGCAACCTGCCCTCGCTGTTGTTCGATAAAAACTCACCGCTGGCAATCCGGCGGGCGGCCTTGCCTGCGCTGCTGCCGTGGTTGGCACGGTTTGCACGGCAATCGCTGCCGGGGCCTGCAAAGCGCAATGCGGCGGCGATTGCGGCGTTGCTGGCTGATGCCTGCCCAAGCTGGCAGGCGCTGGCTGACCGGATCGGCGCGGCGGCGATCCTGCAAAACAAGGGCTGTCTTTATCTTTACGAAACCGAAGCTGCCTTTAACGCCGCCGAGGCCGACATGGCGTTCCGGCGCGGGTTGGGGATTTCGGTGGAGCTGATCTCGCCCGAGACCCTGGCGGCGATGGAACCGGGTTTGCCTGCTGTCGAGGGCGGGGCTGCATTCTTTCCGCAAGCGGTATTTCTGAATGATCCGGGGGCGATGGTGCAGGCGCTGGCCAAACATGTGTTTGCCCGCGCTGGGTTTGTGCAGACAGAGGCACAGGTGCTGACCCGGCAGTTTGACGGCGTGATCGTCGAAGGACCGGGGCTGCGGCTGCATGCGCGGCGGGTGATCATCGCGGCGGGGGCGCATTCAAAACGGCTGGCGCTGCAGGCCGGGGATCGGCTGCCGCTGGATACCGAGCGCGGCTATCATGTGGAATGGGATATGGCGGCCCCGCGGCTGAGCCGGCCCGCCTGCCCGACCGCGCGCGGGTTCTATCTGTGCCCGATGCAGGGTCGGTTGCGGGTGGCGGGAACGGTGGAACTGGGCGGGCTGACCGCGCCCGCCTCGCCGCACCGGATCGCCAAGCTGGTCGAGGGGGCGCGGGCGGTGTTTCCTGATCTGGGCGCACCGGATCGGGAGTGGATGGGGTTCCGGCCTTCGATGCCGGATTCGGTGCCGGTGATCGGGCCATCCCGCGCCGGGGCAGAGGTGATCCATGCTTTCGGGCACGGTCATATCGGGCTGACGCTGGCCCCTATCACAGCGCGGCTGGTGGCGGCACTGGTGGCGGGGCGCGCGCCGGACCTGGATTTGCGGCCCTACCTACCCAGTCGGTTCTAGGCTGGCGGTCCCGATCTGGGACCGCTTGCATGATTTCCTGGCACCACTCGCGAGCGTATCTCGTCTGATCGGGTGAACCCGACAAGAGGAAACACGCTCTGACATCGTGCAGCGGCGTCTTAGCCAAGCATGGTCAGCACATGCGGCGAAATCTCGTGCCAGCCTTCCCACATCATTTTCAACGCTACGTATACGATGATCAACAAGCCGACGTAGGCGATCCAGCGGTGCTTGTTCAGCAGCCGCGCAATGAAGGTGGCGGCAAGGCCCATCATGGCGATCGACAGAGCAAGACCGATCACCAGCACGGTGGGGTGATCTTTCGCAGCCCCCGCCACGGCGAGAACGTTATCCAGGCTCATCGACACGTCAGCGATGACGATCTGCCAGGCCGCCTGAGCAAAGGTCTTGGTCGGCGCCCCGCCTGCGACCGAACCATCGGCGTTCAAGTCGCTGTCTGTCAGCGCCTCTTGCGCCCGGTTTTCATCGGATGCGTGATCGGCGCGCAGCTCTTTCCACATCTTCCAGCAGACCCAGAGCAGCAAGAGCCCCCCGGCGAGCAGCAGACCGACGATGGCAAGCAGTTGCGTGGTGATCAGCGCAAAGCCGATCCGCATCACGGTGGCAGCCCCAATACCTACCAGAATCGCTTTGTTGCGCTGTTCTTTCGGCAGACCGGCGGCGGCGAGACCGATGACGATGGCATTGTCGCCCGCCAGAACAAGGTCGATGCCGATGACCTGCATCAGGGCAACAAAGCCCTCGTAGGTGAAGATTTCCATGACTGTCCCGGAATTATTGCTTTCGCGGTTAGGTAAGGTCCCGGGGCATGGCTTTCAACCCATTTCCTTGAACAGCGCCGAGATTGCCCAGCCGCTGTGAACTGGCGGACAGGGCGCGGGGATGTCGACCTTGCGGGGCGTCTCGCCGGTGGCTGCCGGCGCGGCCCCGTCGGGGAAGCGGTCGGCCTGCCTGACCGCTCCGTTCGGGGCGTGGCGCAGCCGGTGCTACAGCATCCCCGGCACGACCTGATCCGGCGGGCGGTGGCCGTCGGCAAAGGTCTTGATGTTGATGATCACCTTTTCGCCCATCTCGATACGGCCCTCGACGGTGGCTGAACCCATGTGCGGCAGCAGCACCACGTTGGGCAGTTCGCGCAAGGTGGGATTGATTTCGGTGCCGTGTTCGTAAACGTCCAAGCCGGCGCCGCCAATGTCTCCGGCCTTCAGCCCGCGAGCGAGGGCGTTTTCGTCGATCACCTCAC
>Ga0073899_10002241_pt1 | contig 17494 bp, 15 predicted proteins | sample KloWWTmetaKNB5Ph_FD_88975 | JGI IMG/M metagenome (GOLD analysis project Ga0073899, IMG submission 88975) | Active sludge microbial communities from Klosterneuburg, Austria, studying microevolution and ecology of nitrifiers - Klosterneuburg... | ecosystem: Engineered > WWTP > Aerobic digester >...
ATTCGCAGTTCCTCGAACGCATGCTCTCCATCCCGCTCGACTGGACCCTGTTCCACGACCTGTACTATCAGTGGATGGAGCAGTTCGATCCGGCCGCGCGCTCCGTGCCTTGGCAAGTCTATCCGGGGCACAAGCCCTGTCCGATACCCCCGATACAACCGGCGCCAACTCAATGGGAGGCGGCTGGCAAGTACGAACTGTCCGACCGCAGGGCCTGGGACGCGCCGCTGGGCGAGATCCTCGCGATGCGGCCGTTTCCCGAAATGCTGAGTCGCAACTACCTGCGTTACGTACGCTTGCGCCGCGCGTTTGGTGGTGACTACGGATACGCCGTCGACGCGGCGCGCAAAACTTGCGACATCTGGGCCCGCAGTGGCGGCCAGTTCGAGTGGCGCTGAACGTGTGTCATGCGCTGCCGATTTCGCGGACGTGGCTTATGTCGTGCGCTTCTGCGCAATTCAGCAAGACTTCTCGCTGACCAGGCCAGGGTATACGATGCGCGTTCACCTCAGTTGCGGGGGGGGCAAGGAGGCATGGCATTCGTCGTCGGAACGTATGCGAGGTCGCCAGCGGCTCCGCTTCAGCAGATGGAACTGGCGGCGCTTCGCAAGGCGTTGCAGATCGGCCCGACAGTTAGCGCGGATTTTACCTGCACGCCGCGTCTGCAGCTCGCGTGGGTTACTCTCGACGGTTCCGTTGGAGCACCTGACAGGCGCGAGGACGGATCGCTCGCGTTACTTTGGGGCGCATTGTTCCGCGATGGGCACGATGATGTGTCGAACCGCAAGTTATTGCGGGACGAGGCAGGCAAGGACTCCCCGAAGCTGACTGACATCGGCGGTGATTTCGGATACGCCCTGCACGACACCGCTTCGGATTCACTTTGCCTGCTCACTGACAAGCTCGGCATTCGCGCGCTGTTTGTGTGCTGCACAAAAGACCGCGTGTGGTTTTCCAGTTCATTGCGTGTGATGGAGCGCCTGCCGGCTGTGCGCAAGGTCATGGATTTGCGCGCAGTGGCCGAAATGACAGTGTTCGGCTCGCCGTTGGGCGACCGGACGGCTTACGTGGATGTCCGGGTTCTGCGACCCGGAGAACGCCTGCGCGTGGGCGCCACGAGTACCCGGCGGGACTACTATTGGCGGTGGAACACGTTGCCCGTGTGGCGCGGCGATCGTGCGGACTGCCTGGCAGATCTTGCGGAGCGCTTTCGAACGGCGGTACAGCGAAGGAGCGGGACCGACAAACGTGTGTTGTGCCTCCTGAGTGGTGGACTCGATTCGCGGATGATTGCTACTGCATTGCGCGAGCAGGGGACTCAGGTTGTCGCTTGCAACATTTCTCCGGCGGGCACGCAGGACCAGTATTACAGCGGAGAGGTCGCGCGAGCGCTCGGGTGCCAGTATGCCCCGGTGCTCCTGGCGCGCGGCCACAAGCCGAATCTGTACATGCAGCTCAGCAAGGCCTGGCGTTCGGGAGCGATCGACAGTGAAGGGCCGATCGAACGTCCGCACTGGGTGTTCACCGGACTGGGAGGTGATACGGCTTGCTCGGGAATGCTGTACGACGAGGAACTCCTCGGTCACTTCCGTTCGGGGCGGGAACGCGAGGGGATGGAGCTCTTCTTCAAGCGGAGGGGCTATCAGCTCATCGAACGGTTGTATCGGCGCGAGGAGGCGGCGCGCATCCGCGAAGCGCTCGTCGAAGGCGCGCTCGAACAATTACGGGAATTTCCTTGTGAAGATCCCGCTCGAAGCCTGAATCTGTTCGAAATGATGAACGACCAGCGCCGACATTTATATCCGCACTGGGACAACGCTGCAGCACATGGTTTGCAGTTCCACCTGCCATTCTTCGATTCCCGGTTCCTTGAGCGTGCGCTGACGATTCCGGTCGACTGGACCCTGTACCACGGCTTCTACCATGAGTGGATGGGGCAGTTTGACCGGGCCGCTCGCAGCGTGCCTTGGCAAACGTATCCCGGGCAGCAGCCCTGTCCCGTACCGGTCACACAATCGTTTCCGACACAATGGGAGGCCTCTGGCAAGTACGAGCTGTCTGACCGGGAAGCATGGACGGCGCCGCTTGCCGATGTCCTGGCGACGCGGCCGTTTCCCGAGATCCTGAATCGCAATTACCTGCGTTACGTTCGTGTGCGCCGCAGATTGGGTGGCGATCACGGCTACGCCGTTGCGGCGGCACGCAAGGTTCGTGACATCTGGGTTCGCAGCGACGGCCGGTTCGAATGGCGCTGAATGTGTTACCCGCTGCACTCCAGGATCGCGTGGGTATAGGGAATTCGCAGCAAGTCGTTGCGCAAGTGCGCCGAGGTCTTCGCGAACGAGTCGGAAGCGAGCCTGCAGTAGCCATCGAGGCTACGAACGTTCTGCCCGCGATCGTGCGAGATGATCCACCTTGCCAGCGACGACTGGGTACAGTCAAAGCACGGGTCGAGAGTGACCAGACGCCCGGCGCGCGCGATCGCAGCCCTGCATAGCCGCAGCAGTTGCCTGGCCTCGTCGTCGTCGAGGTGATGCAGGAGGCCGATTGCGAGCACGAGGTCGAAAGGCCGTTCACGATCGAGAGAATGTTCGGTGAGCAGTGCTGCGACGAAACGGCCGCGTTCGCCGAAGCGCTTTCTGGCTTTCTCTATGTATGCCTGACTGATGTCGTATCCGCAGTAATCCACGGCGGGCAGGCAAGTGAGTATCGCAGCCGTTCCGCAGCCGACGTCGAGTACCCGCTCGCCGGCGACGGGTCTGACAAAATCGTGAACGAACGATGCGCGGCAGCGCGACGCGCCGACCAGGTTTTCAAACAGGTCGTAGATGGCGGGTGCGGACAGGACCGCACGTATCCCCGATGTGACCTGAGCCATGACAATCCCTTGTTCTGGCAGGCACTTTCAATCAGTTCGAAATACCCAGACACGAAACATCAGGAAAAAGTATACAACGAGCCCGCCCATTATCGCGATCTGCACCAGTTGGTGGGGTAGCCCGAACCGGTCGGACAGCAACGCGAGACCAGCATAGTTCAGGACGTATCCGGACGCATAGAGCGCTATGAAGCGGCGCAGGGTTTGCATGTACGGCAGGCCGCTCTCGAACGTCCAGCGGCGGTTCAAGTGGAAGCTCAGCGCGACGCCTGTGACGTAGGTGACCGTCATCGCTGCCTTGGGGTCCGTCCCCATGGCGGTAAGAAGCAGATACGCCGCATACAGCAACAGGTTTGTTACGACTCCGATCGTGACATAACGTGAAAACTGCCGGAGAGCGGTCACTGCGACGGCTTTCTCACGACCCAGCCGACCAGTTGCCCACGGGTCGAAAGGCCGATGCGCGCAAGCCAGACCCGGGCAGTATCGTAGGGAACCCGTACTTCCTCGACGGAGTAGCGGCGCGCATGCGCCTCGTGCATCAAAGCTGCGAAGGCTCCGTAAGCCATATTGTCGCCGTAGTCTCCGGTGCGCAGTTTTTCCTTGATAGCCCGATAGGGAGTGCGAAACACAACAATCGCCGTCGAATGGTCCGCCGCGATGGCGTCGAGTGCCGCAGTCGCGCCAGCAGGCGATGCGAGGTCGGCAAAGCGAAGGTGTGCACCGTGTTCCCGGTAACTGGAGGGCACGAGCCTGCGCAGGTAGGCAGGGAGCAGCAGTTGTGTCGTGCCACGCTTCGGCGCCGCTGTGACGATTTGGGCCAGTCCGCGAAGCTCCAGTCTGCCGTAGGCGTCATGCATCCCGTTGGGGACCCATGCGCTGTAACCCACGATCGCAATGAGGGCGCCGGCCGCGGCGATGCGAAGAGCCCGGTTGCCAAGAGTCGCCCACAAATCGGCCATCGCGACGCCCGCCGAGAGCGCCAATGCCGGCAGAAGGACGGTGAGGTAGCGCTCATGCAGTTGTGTAAAAGTCAGGGGCGAAAGCCGAACGGGCATGAACATCAGGAAGAGCAGGAAGAGGAGCGCCATGGACGCCACGAACAGGTGGGCGGGCTCGCGGCGAGACTCGCACAGGGAGTTGGCCGCGCCGAACAGCGTCAAGCAGCCCATCAGGGCGCCAAAGCCGAAGAAAAGGGTGACCAGCGCTTCCGTGCGCTCGGCACAGAGCATGATGAGCTGTCGGATTCCCTGATCTGGGGCGCTCACCGGGCTTTGCGAGATATAGAGGGCATAGTTGCCAAAACTGGCGACGTGCGAGGAGGCATCAATCCGTGCGGCGACCCCGAGGAGCAGCGCAAATCCCAGGCCGACGATCGATGCGCCTGCCAGGGTGCCGATGTGGTTGATGCGTAGTTTCCAGTCCTTTGTGGAGACGAAAATCGTCAATGCACATGGAATGCTGGCCAGCATGAAGTAGTTCTTGACCCCGAAGAGGAGGCCAATCAGCAAACCGGGGACGATCAGCCGAGCCGCGCGCGGCGCACGCAGATAGCGCATGAAGCACCAGGTCGTGGCGGCCAGCAGGCAGACGGCCAGTCCATCCGGCAATGTGGCCGTGTCGTAGGCGATGGCAATCGGATGGGCTGCGTACACGAGGGCGGCGAGCAGCGCGGCGCGCGCACTGAAAGAGGCGCGAGTCGCTTCCGCGATGAATGCCATCGTGAGCCCGCTCAGTGCAAACATCAGCACGGCGGACCATTCGAGACTGATGGAGCCGAGGTAGCCCCAGAGAACCAGCAGCCAGGTCCAGACAAGACGCGTGTAGTACACGGGCTCGTCTGTTCGGGGCGCGCCAGAAGCAATCTCCCTGGCGACAGTGACCCAGACCTGGTCATCGCTGCCGAGTGTCAGTGAGAAGTGCACGTACCTGATTGCAAGACCGCCGATGACGATCATTGCGAGCGGGAGCCCGTAAGTGCGCAACGTTCCAGATGTCGTGGTGGTCATCTTCGGAGTCCTTCGAAGATTGCGGCAATCTCTTCTGTCCGGTGTTCGCGGGAAAATTCGCGGACTGCCTCGGCGCTCATCGGCCGCCATTGATGTGAATCGGTCCGTTGCACGAATTCTCGCAGTACGGCGGCGATTCCTGCCACGGAGTCCAGCGGTGCAATGAGGCTGGTGCCGGCGCGCCGCAATGTCTGTGCGGTGTCTCCTTCGGCGTCGGTCAGCGCGACGATCGGCCGACCGGCGCGGAAGTATTCATAGATCTTGGCCGGCACCTGCGCATTGCAATTCGCCGCCTGCAGTATCAAGAGGCCGTCGACCGTCAGCATCTCTTCGAGAGCCGAAACGTAGTCGATGGCGGGTGCGAGTTGCACGATGTCCCCGATCTGCCGCTCGTCAATCATGCGCTGGTACTGCAGATCGCTGCCGGGGGCCCGCAGTGTCACCTCCAGACGACCCGCGACAGGGTCCCTGTGCAACTTCAGCAGTGCAATTGCGTCGAAGAGACAGGTGGGGTCGCGCTCACTTGGATAGATGACTCCGCTGTGAAGCAGTTTCAGCCTTCTGTCGGGCGCAGGCGGAGTCGGGGGGCGGACGCGAAAGCGGGATTCCGCATTCGCGAATGTTTCCTCGTCGAAGCCGTTTTCGATGACATGGATGTTTGCGTCACCGAACTGTGGGAAGCGTGCGCGGTAGTCCTGCGCGGCACCCGGTGTCGTGACGACTACCCGCCGGGCGCGCTCGAATACCTTCGATTCGAGCTGCTTCCATGCGCGATTCACACGCGGATCGGGCGGATAGTCGCCCTGCCACATCGGGTCCCGGAATTCGGCCACCCACGGCACGCCCGAGCGCTGTTCCACCGCGAGGCCGACCGCGTGCGCGGTAGCGATCGGGAAGGTTGTCCAGACGACGTCAACACGAGTCTCGCGGATCAGGCGCAGGGCTGCGGGTACGGCGCTGTACTTCCATGTCACCCAGCGATCGGGAATCGCGAGGCTGCGCGGGTAGCGACCGAACAAGCTCAGGTGCCGTGCGGTGTCCAGGGCGCGCGTTCGCTGTACACGGATCTCGCCGGTGTCGCTGTCGGCGCCGGTACTCACCTGTTCGTAGGCGCCGGGTGTGGCCGTCAGCACTAGCGGCTTCCAGCCGAATTTCGGCAGGTGCTGCGCGAAGCGCAGCGTGCGCTGAATGGCGCTGCTTCCGCGCATCGGCGGAAACTGGAAGGCGATCAACAGGACGGTGCGAGCCGCCACCGCAATCAGACGAGCAGTTCGACGGCTGGAGGATGGCTCAGGAAGGCCCGCGGACTCGAGCTGAGGCCGTACGCGCCGCTCTGCAGGACCACGACGAGATCGCCTTCCTCTGCGCGTGCGAGGTTCATCCGATCGGCGAGGAGATCGAGCGGCGTGCACAGAGGGCCGACGACGGAGGCCGTCTCCCTCGCGGTGCCCTGGACGCGGTTGCCGATCAGCACCGGGTAGTTCTTGCGGATGACCTGGCCGAAATTGCCCGAAGCAGCGAGATGATGATGCAGACCGCCGTCGCAGACGAGAAACACCTGCCCGCGAGAGACCTTCCGGTCGATGACCCGGCACACATACGCGCCCGACTCGCCGACGAGATAGCGGCCGAGCTCGAGTACGAGTTGCGCGCCCGGCAGCGTCTGCGCCACTCGCGGCACGAGCTCCCGCAGGTTCGCCGCGATCGGCGCGATATCGAGCGGGCGTTCTTCCGGGAAATACGGGATGCCGAAGCCGCCCCCGATATTGAGGGTACGCACAGGCCCCGGTGCGTGCCGCGCGAGCCGCTCTGCGAGCGCGACCGATTTCTGCTGGGCTTCGACGATGGCCTCCGCACGCAGGTTCTGCGATCCGCTGAAAATGTGAAAGCCCTGGAAATCGAGCGGCAATGCGCCGATGGCGGCGAGCACTTCCGGCACCCGTTCGGTGTCGATGCCGAACTGCTTCGGGCCGCCGCCCATCTTCATCCCGGAGGTTTTCAGCTCGAAGTCGGGGTTGACACGCACTGCGACGCGAGGTCGCTTGCCGGTACGTGCACCAATCTCCGCCAGCACGCGAATCTCGCGCTCGGATTCGATGTTTATCGTGATGCCGGCCGCGGCAGCGCGGGCCAGCTCGACATCCGTTTTGCCGGGACCCGCGAAGCTCACGAGGGCAGGTGCGGCGCCTGCATCGAGCGCAACCTGCATCTCGCCCGCCGATGCGACGTCGAGACCGTCGACGAGATCGAGCATGTGTCGCACGACCGCCGGCATCGGATTTGCCTTCATCGCATAGTGCACGTGCACTTCGCGCGGGAGCACCGCGCGCAGCTCGCGCAGCTTGCGAGTCATCACGCTGCGGTCATACACATAGAAGGGTGTCTGGCCCGCCTGGGTCGCAAGGTCGACGACCGAGCGCCCTCCAATGTTCAGACAGTCGCCCTCGATCCCGAACCACGGGTGCGGTGCGTGTGGCGGGATTGCGATCGTCATGCCGCACCTGCCATGTACAACCCCTTCAGTTCGGCCGCGAGCCCCGCGCGGTCGTACTTGCCGTTTGGATTGCGAGGTAGTGCTACGCGCCACTCGACTCGGGCAGGCGTCATGAAGGCGGGCAGTTCCTTGCGGATCGCATCGAGCAGCGGGCCGTCGTCGGGCGTGCGCCCATCGGCCGGGGCCGCAACGAGCACCACCGCTTGACCAAGCGTCGGGTGCGGCACACCAATTGCGGCCGCGTCCGCCACGAGCCCCGACGCGAACACGACCTCTTCAATTTCCGTCGGGCTCACACGATATCCGGATGTCTTGATCATCTCGTCGCGCCGCCCGACGAAGTACAGGAAGCCATCCTGGTCCATGCGGACCGTGTCGCCGGACCAGACCGCAAGTTCAGTCAGGACTAGCCCCTTGTCCTGGCCGGGGCTTGGCTTGAAGCGTTCGGCCGTCTTTACGGGATCGTTCCAGTAACCGAGCGAGACGAGCGAACCGCGGTGCACGAGCTCGCCCGGTTCGTCCGGTTCACACGCGCTGCCGTCAGGGCGCACGACCATGATCTCGGCGTTCGGGATGGCCTTGCCCATCGACCCTGGCCGATTGTCGATTTCGGAGGGTGGCAGGTAGGTGGAGCGGAACGCTTCGGTCAGGCCGTACATCAGGAAAACCTGCGTGCGTGGCAGTGCGTCGCGCAGCTTCTGCAGCGTGGCTCCCGGCATCGCGCCGCCCGAGTTGGTGATGTAGCGCAGATGTTCGGTGATGGTTGCCGGCCATCGCAAGTCGGTCAGTTGCGCCCAGAGCGGCGGCACTCCCGCGAGGCCTGTGATGCGCTCGCGGCTCAGCGCTGTGAGAATGTCGCGAGCAAGGAGATAGTCCATCAGCGTGACGCTCGCGCCTGCATGAAAGGCGGTGGAGAGCTGGCTGAACCCGTAGTCGAAACTGAACGGCAGCACCGCGAGCAGTCGGTCGTCCGGCGTATTGCCCAGGTAGCTCGCAACACTATGGGCGCCTGTCACCATGTTCCGGTGCGACAGCACGACACCCTTGGGTCTGCCGGTGCTCCCGGACGTATAGAAAATCGACACCATGTCGGTGTCGATGACCCGATGCGGTCTGGGGGTGCCTGCGCCGTCTCTGAGATCGTGCCAGCGGTGTACCGTGTAGTGTGTGCCCGGTAGTGCCGGTTCGTCCTGCCCGGTCAGGACGAGGTGCCGCAGGTCGGTGCAGTCCTGCAGTTCATCGGCCAAGGTAGCCGCGCGCTCACCGGAGGTCACGAGTACGCTGACGTTGCAGTCGCGGAGAATGTGCCCGACCTGTGCAGGCTTCAGCAGCGGGTTGACGGGGACGAATACGCACCCGGCACGCGCGGCACCGAACATCGTCACGACCGTCTCCGGTACCTTGGGCAGGTAAACCGCGATCCGTTCGAGCTTGCCGATCCCGAGCGTCCCTGTGGCGGCAGCCGAGAAGCGGTCGATCGCCTGCGCCAGCGATGCATAGTCAACAGCGGTGTCCTTGTGGACGAGTGCGCGTGCGTGAGGGGTTCGTTCGGCTGAACGCAGGGGCAGCTCGAAGAGTAACTCGCTCATGAAATCATGTCTTTCAGCCAAGCGCTGGCGCCGCAAGAGGTGGCGCCGGAATGTTAGCATTGCGAAGTGACTTGCTGGCGTGCGACAGGGGGAGTCCGCGGGGTGACTTATTTTGGGCCGAAGAGGCGGTTAGGGCTGGCAGGCAGGGCGGGGCGTAAGTACAGCTTGATCTGGCAGCGATGCTTGTTGTTTGTTGAATTGGCCGGCGGACAGACAACATGAGCTCGTCCAGTCTTGTGTCGCGACTCGCGTCTCCGTTCAGGGAATTCGGCACGGTCCCGGGGGCGCTCTACCTTGCCGATCGAATGTTACGGAAAGTGAGCTCCAAGGCAGGCATTTACGTATACGAGCTCATAGTCCAGCCGATTACGGAGCAGCCACTTCTACGTACCAATTTGATCCGAAACATGGAGTTCAGGCTGATTCCGAGCCATGACCCGCTAATAGCTACCATGCCGGCGCGCCCGGAAATCAAGGACGCCCGGTTTGCACAGGGCGCCACCTGCTTCGGAGCGTTTCGCAAGGGTCAGCTAGTCGCGTATCTCTGGTATTGCACGGATTCATACCGCGAGGACGAAGTACGCTGCGACTACGTGCTGGTCGCCAAACATGATTCTGTGTTCGATTTCGATTTGTATGTTCTGCCAGAGCACAGATTGGGCGTTGCGTTCGCGGCATTGTGGCAGGGTGCCAACGCGCATTTGCGTGGGCGAGGTATCGCTCGCTCATACAGCCGGGTAACCTGGTTCAACACTACGTCACGGCGCTCACATTCCCATCTCGGCGGGAAGCGAACTGGAGTCGCATGCTTTGTCGTGCTGGGGCCGTTGCAGTTCATGGTGAGCACTCTATGGCCGCACGTAAGGGTGACGTGGGGCGAGGGTCGCGTCCGGTTGGAGTTACGCGAGGGCCTGTAAGACCGGCCAGCGAGCGCGGTCGGCTTTTTTTTGAAGAACGACGGCAAATTCAGGGTGGTGGGGGCGCGGCGTCCATTGGCGTTCCTGCCCGCAGTGCCTCAGCAATCCTGTGTAGAAACGCAGAGGCGACCCGCTCCCGACCCAGCGGGTTCAGGTGACCGCCATCGCTCGTGTACTCGAGCGCGAGCATTTCAATTTCCTGCCCACCGGCGGAAAACTCCGCGACGCTGCCGTCGGGGCGGGTTGCCTCGAAGCGTGCGACATCCAGGAGGCCGCTCCCGTCATAGCGCTCGCGCGCAAGCCGGTTGAACGCGTTGCGATCGACGTTTGCGGCATCGGTCGAGATTGACATGCCGAGCAGGCGCTTCAGTCGCGTTTTCTTGCCCGGAGGTTCGGCCATCAATGGCATCGTCGAGTGCATGATCTTTACGCCGGGGTGCGCTGTTTCGATCGCGCTCATGTTGTTCGCATAGCGTTCGAAGAGATCATCGGGCGAGCGTTCCTTCGAGCCTTCGTCGAGATCGACATAGCAGAACTTGAAGGTGGCGATGTCGTAACGTGTCTCGCCCGCCGCACCGAGCACGCGCGCAAAATCGGCAATCTTGCCGTCCGGGTCCAGGTTCTCGCCGACCATTCCGTGGAACAGCCCCGGTCCTTCCGGGACCACCCCCCCAACCGCGACTTCCTCGATTCGCAGTGGAACGCCCACCTTGTCGGCGAGTTCCTGGACTCCTTGCAGCATGTTTCGGCCGACAGAATGGTGGCCGAAATAGACTCGGGCCTGCGAAACCGTAAGCAAGTCGGCTTTGACCTGATCCATCGACACGGGCTCCTGTACCTGGGTTCGTTGCTTGCAACCGCTCAGGGCGGTCATGGCGACTGCTATTGCGACGAGAGCGCCTGTGGCGCGCTGGTTGAATCTTCGTGGTTGCATGGGCTACTCCTTCGCCAATTGCGCGGGCTGCTTGCGCCAGCCAACGATGCGGCCGGGGTTGCCTGCGACGATCGCAAATTCCGGCACCGATTTCATCAATACAGTGCCGGCAGACAATATCGAACCTCGTCCGATCGTGGTGCCCGGCATCACGAAGCAGTTCGCGCCAAGCCACACATCGTCCTCTATCATGACCGGCAGCAGTTCGTGGCCCTGCAGGATCCATGGTGTGTCGGGGTCCTGGTACCGGTGGTTCACCGACCAGATCTTCACGCCGGGGCCGAGCCCGACGTAGTCGCCGATCGTCACTCCGCCACCACCCGTAATGAAGACGCTCTCGTTGAAGTCACAGTGTGAGCCGATACGTATCTTGTCGGGACTCGTGACCCTGATCCCGTAGCCGATGCGGGTTTGCGTGCCGAGGCTACCCAAGTGTCGGCGGAGCACCTTTGCACGCACCCAATCCCCGATCCCGCCTGGCACGCGACTGGCGTACCAGAGCGTCAAATCGCGAAGCTCGTGCCGCCACCACCAGTAGTGACGTCTGATCATTGCACCCCGACCCGCCAGCGCGTTGGTTCTCGTTCTCGGTCTCACATTATAGAGGAGCGAACTGGTGAAGGTCGCCGCTCATGCTGCAGTGCTAGCATCCGGGATCGGAATTCTGTGACGGACACGGCAACCATTATGTCAATCTGCATGCTGCGAAGCGGGCGCCGATGAGCGAGTTCTGGCGCGGCAGGCGCGTCTTTCTCACAGGGCACACCGGATTCAAGGGGAGCTGGCTTTGTCTCCTGTTGCAGCGCCTCGGAGCACAGGTGGCGGGGTATTCCCTGCCGCCACCCACGCACACTAGCCTCTTCGAAGCGGCGGGTGTCGACCGTGTGACTGCGACCACGATCGGCGACATCAGGGACCACCTGAAACTCGCGGACGCAATGGTTGCCTTCGCGCCCGATATCGTCCTGCATCTCGCCGCACAGTCGGTCGTCCTGTCCGCCTATGAAGATCCCATCGAGACGTTCAGCACCAATGTAGTGGGCACGGCGAGTGTGTTGAACGCGGTGAGGCGACTGTCCGGCAAGTGCGCCGTGGTCAATGTGACGACAGACAAAGTGTACGAGAACCGTGGCTGGGTCTGGGGCTATCGCGAAACCGATGAATTGGGAGGGCGGGACCCGTACTCGGCGAGCAAGGCGTGCGCAGAGCTGGTTGCGAAGTCGTTCCGGGAATCCTATTTCCAGGGCACCGCCGAATCAGGCCGGATCGGGCTTGCGAGCGCGCGCGCAGGGAACGTGATCGGTGGCGGCGACTGGACGCCACATCAGCTCATTCCGGACACGATTGCCGCATTAGCTCGCAGTGAGCCCGTCGTGCTCCGCAATCCGCAAGCCACGAGACCGTGGCAACACGTGCTCGACTGTCTCGCCGGCTATCTCGCGCTCGCCGAAGCGCTCCATACCGAGCCGGGCAAGTATGCCGGCAACTGGAATTTCGGACCCTCCGAGGAGGACGTGGAGCCGGTCGTTCGCGTGGTAGAGATGCTGGCCGAACCGTGGGGAGTTCAACCTGCCTGGGTACGTGATTCGGCAAACCATCCTCACGAGGCGATGGAACTCAGCGTGAATGCCCGGAAAGCGAATCGGGATCTCGGTTGGCACTGCCGTCTCCCATTGGCGACGGCTTTGTCGTGGACGTCCGGCTGGTTTCGCGGGTACCTTGCGGGACAGGATGCGCGGCGTTTGTGTGATGCGCAGATCGAAGATTTCATTGCGCTGGGAGTGCGCCGCGGGAGTTTGCCATGAAGCGCAGAGAGTTCATTCTGGGTTCCGCGGGCGTGCTTGTGCCGGTGTTGAGCCGGGCGCAGTCGCCCTGCATGCCGCCTCTGGTCGCCGTCGCGGGCGGTGGATCTGCAACGACTGAATGCCGCGCGGTTGCTGCCGACCGGTATGCAACCGATTTTGCGGCCACCGAGAACCCTTTGTCCGAAGGAGGCAGATGGGTTTGCGGCAAGGCTGTCGGGCTCGACTGGAATAATCCGCTGTCTCTCTCGGGGCGAGCCTGTGCGTCGGTGCGCTCCGGTGCGAGCGGTAGTCGCTACGACGACAGCATCGCGCACTTGAGCAGTTCTCTCGTCGCGGTGCGCGAGGACCAGTATGCACAAGGAACGGTTTACCGCGCATCCGGCTACTCTCCGGCCAGCTCGAAGCATGAGATAGAGCTGTTGCTTCGTTTCGAAATCACGGCGCACGGCGCACGTGGCTACGAGATTCTATGGGGCCACGACGGTGATTTTGCGATCGTCCGCTGGAACGGCCCATTGGGGGACTACACGGATCTTGGCGTGAACGGACCCGGTCCGGGGGTGGCCGTCGATGGCGACGTGCTGCGGGCAGAGATGACCGGCAATCTCATCATGGTCTACAAGAACGGCCTTCTGGTGGGCACGAGCCCGCCCAACTCGACCTGGAAAGTTGGGCAGCCGGGGCTGGGCTTCTGGCCAGTCGATTCCTCGACGCCCGCCAATTATGGGTGGACGCGCTTTGAGGCGGGCAGCCTCTAGCCTGTGAGCATCGTTCGCGAAAAATTCAGTGCGGTCACGAGGTGGCGACGTGAGATCAGCGCCATGACCGCAACGTAAACCAGCGCACCCGCAACGATCAGGGTAACGAGTGTCACGACGGTGGGCCACCCGTCCAGAACCAGGCGCAGGGCCGCGACCGCGCCGTACATGATGGCCGAGGCAGCCGCCGGCGCGGCGCACTCTGCCAGCAGGCCGGAGATTCGTACGCCGATGAATCTCGCCACCGCCCGCACGGTGAATGAGTAAGCCAATGGAACCGCGACCAGCCAGGCCAGGCATAGGCCCACGAGCCCCCAATGAGCGCCGATATAGAACCCTGTCGGCAGCACCAGGAAATTGATGATCGTGTTGCGCAGTTCGAGGGCCCGGTTGCCGAGCGCAAGTGAAGTCGTGTAAAGAATGTTGCTGACCATGCGTATCGGCACGATGAGCGGCAGGATCATCAGCGCCGGCACGATCTCCAGCCACTTCGGCCCGAACAGGACCTGCACCAGCTCGGGCGCAATGGAAGAGAGGCCCCAGAGCACCGGGAAGGCGATCGTGGCAACCAGGCTGACCGACTTGAACAGGTTCTGGCGCGCGCGCGGCATGTCGTCCTGCTGGCGCGCCACGGCTGGAAGCATGATCTGGTTGATGGTTCCCATCACCTTCGTCATCGGCAGTGTCGCAAGCTGCAGCGCCACGGAGTACCGACCGATCTGGACGGTCGACAGGAAGGCACTGCCGATCATGATGTCCGATTGCACGAGGGCGATGTAGCTGATCCGGCCGCTGGCAAGAGTCAGGCCGAACTTCAGTTGCTCGCCTATGCCATGTACCGAGAATAGTGGCGATACGCGTTCGCCAAACGCGAGCAGGGCGGAGCTGCGCGCCACGGCTCCCGCCAGCATTCCGATAACCAGTGACCATACGCCCATGCCGAGATACGCAAGCAGCACAGTGACGGCGATGCTGACGATGCCGACCACCATTTCGATTTTCGCGAGCGGCCGAAAAGTCAACTCACGAGTCCAGAGCGCACTCGGGACGACGGCCACGGAAGCAATGACGATCTGCAGTGAAGCGCAGGCGACGGGCCATGTCATTCGCGGTTCGTGGAAGAGCAATGCGAAGAGGGGCGCGGAGGCGGCCACGACCAGCGTGATGGCTGCGCCAAACAGCAACGACACCCCGTACAGCTTGCGCAGATCGTCGCGCGCGAGCTCCGCCCAGCGTACGATCGCTGCCTCGAGCCCGAACTCGGCGATTGCGGCTGCAATGGCGCAGACCACCGAAACTTTGGCCATCAGGCCGTAGTCCTCGGGTGTCAAAAGGCGGACCACCACGAGAGTGCCGGCCCAGCTCACGATCTGCGATACCAGTTTCGCGGCGCTCGCCCATTTCAGGGCGGAAATGGCCTTGCGCTCAATTGACATCGTTGGCTGCTACGGGAATGGGTGAGGCCTCGCGCAGCCAGACCGCGCGCCAGAACAGGGGTTCGTATTGTGCATTGAAAAGCTGCCGCTCGCCGGAGAAGTGCACGTCGCGGAGCAGATATGCCGGCGTCTTCATGATTCGCATTTCGCCCGTGACGATGTCGATGAGCTTGCTGATTTCGGCCTGGACGCGATACTTGCCTTCGCAGTGCTTCAACATGTCGGGCTCGAACCCCATGCCACGATGGATGAGCCGATCATTCAGTGTCGCGCGGATGGCGGCCGGCGACCGGACATGGACTTGATCACCCGACTTGAAACGGACTTCCCCCGACTGTGCGCCTGCGCGCGCGCCGGAGTCGAATGCGGGGAACCCGATTCCGCCCCGATGGTGCTGCAACTCGTTGAAGAGATGTGTGAGCCATGCCACAAGAAATGCGGCGGGCGCCACGTTGCCGGCGATCAGCGGCCGCCAGAAGTTGATCACACTCCAGTTGTCGACCGGCTCCGATGCCGAGTGCAGCTGAGTGAGCTGACAGACAAATCGCGGCGGTTGCGTGCCGAATTCGAGGCTGGTGTCGTTCTCAGACGAATGGGGATCACGGGACGGGGGCTTCGAATTCAGCCCGTCGTGCAGAGGGTCCACTCTTCGCAGCCACGCCGCTTTCCAGATCGTGTGACACGCGGCCTCGCAGCCACCGTGGCTCGCACCGTCACAGACCGCCCCCGCCAGGAGCACGGCGCCTCTCATGTGCCGCATGCGGCGGGACTTCCGGTAGTCGAAGAGCCGGTGCATGCCGCGGAACACGCGAGCACGCCGGCCGCACATCGCGAGCATCTCGGGCATGAAAGGAAGCTCTTCGAGGCAACCCCGCTCATCGAGCGTGGCGCGTATTTCAGCCCATGACCTGACCTCCACCAGGTCGCCCACGATCAGATCGTGGCCGAGGAATCGGCGGGCGAGCCGGCGACGCAAGCGGGTCCGATGGAGTACCCGCGCCGATTCGATGGCGGCGGGCTCGCGTGACCTGTTCAGTTCGAGAAACAGGTCGAGCTTGCCGAACGCAGCACGTCGGTGACGCCACAGCACAAGTGTGCAGGCGAGTGTGAGTACGCCGCCAATGAGCGCGCCGAGGGCCGCAAGTACACCGAGCAGGAGACCGCCAGGTTGCGGAACAACGGTGAGCCCCGCAACAGCGCTCGCTGCACTGACGCCGACGAATGCCAGACAGGCAGCCGTGCTCTTGACGTAGCTCTTGAGTGCGGCGGACATCCGGGTCGGCTAAAACGTGTACTCGTCGGAAAGCTTCAGGGCGCGTCGCACGGCTTGGGTAACGTCACGGACAAGTTGCGCCTTTTGCCAGAGCGTGGCCCGCAGCAGTACCGACCCGATCCGCAGCTTTTGCCCTGCCGGGAGGGGCGTGGCGAACAATGACCGCGCGCGTTCGTAAGCCCATGTCCAGTGCGGGAAGTTCATGCCCGCGCTCGTTCCTGGCTCTACCCACTTTCTCATTTCCTTCACGGTCTTCACGCGCGATATGGAGCCCTGGTGGAAGCGTCTCAGGAGCGCCGGCTCGACGAGCTGGAATATCTCGCCCCGCAGCGCCAGTTCCCAGATGAAGACCGGATCCCAACCGATGTAGTCGGGGCCGGTCCGCATGCGTCGCAGGGAAGGTGCTCGCAGCAGTCCGTAGGCGATCACATGCTGGTAGTTGGCAATCAGAATCTGCCGGGCGCGCTGAACTGCATCCGGCGACTCCAGGTTCAATGTCCGCTCCATGGTGCGGATGACCCTGCCGTCTTCGTCGATGTTCTTCGTTGCCGGCATCACCGCCTCGATCTCGGGCCGTGCATCGAGCACTTCGACCATGGCCTTCAGCAGCCCCGGTTCCATCACATCATCGGCGCCCGCCCATCTGAAATACAGGGTCGCGTCATTGACAGGCTCCAGGACACGGCGATGATTCCACAGGATGCCCCGGTTGACCGGCGATCGCAGGTACGTGATTCGCGAATCCTGGCGCGCGTAGCGGGTACAGATTTCCTCGGTCGCATCGTTCGAGCCGTTGTCGGAAATCACGATCTGGAAGTCGCTGAACGACTGCGCCAGGTGACTGTCGATCGCCGCCTCGAGATATTTCTGGCCGTTGTAGACCGGCAGTCCGATGATGATCTTGTGTTGGCTCATTGCAATGAGGGAAACAGCAGCCTGCGGGAATAGGGCAGATAGGCCCGCAGTCCGCCGGGAGCCATGAGCGACCGCAGGTGCAACCGCCAGGCTGCGCGCAAGCTTCCCTGGCGAGCATGCTCCCACGACGCATTGTGACACTCGATCCCGTAGCGGCGACGCATCGCGGTCTCGTAGCGGGTTCCAGCGTATTCCTTGAGAAGCCGGCTCCAGATTTCCGGCGCGAATAGTGCGTGTGCAGCACTCTTCGAAAGTGAGCCCGGAGTATCGCTGTAGTAGCGGTACGTCGGTTCGTCCAGGAATCCGATCTGGTGGCGCTTGGCCAGCTTCAGCGCCATCAGAGTCCATTCCAGATGGCGCAGCTCGGTATCAAATACGGCAAGATCGATCTTCTGCCTGCGTAGCGTGAAGGAGCAGGCGCTCCAGCCGACCCGCATCATGGTGTCGACGAAATCGGTGCTGCGATCAGACTCTGGTGGAAAGATC
>Ga0073899_10002243_pt1 | contig 17481 bp, 13 predicted proteins | sample KloWWTmetaKNB5Ph_FD_88975 | JGI IMG/M metagenome (GOLD analysis project Ga0073899, IMG submission 88975) | Active sludge microbial communities from Klosterneuburg, Austria, studying microevolution and ecology of nitrifiers - Klosterneuburg... | ecosystem: Engineered > WWTP > Aerobic digester >...
CGCCCACTTGCGCCCGTTTCCCACGTGCTTGAGCAGGGCCTGGTAGTATACGCGCTCGAACTCCACCTTCGCCTGGGCGATCGGCAGCTGTAGGTTCGGACCGAAAGAGCCGGTCGCGTCGTCGAGGCGGAGATCCGTCGGCTCCAAGACCTCGTGCGTCGTGGTCAGGGCGGCCGCCTCGACGCTCGACTTGAGCTGGCGGACGTTGCCGGGCCACGTGCAGCGCAGCAGCGCGACGCAGGCCGCGGGGCTCAGCACCTTGGGCGCCTGCCCGGCGCCCGCGCACGCCGCCAGGAAGCGGCGAGCGAGCAGGAGAATATCGTCCCCGAGCTCGCGCAGCGCGGGGAGATCCAGGCGCTTGGCCGCGAGGCGAAAATACAGGTCTTCCCGGAATTTGCCCTGACTCATCATAAGCCGCAGATCGCGGTGGGTCGCCGCGATCACGCGAACATTGACCTTCCGCACGTTCGCCTCGCCCAGCCGGACGACCTCCCCGCGCTCGAGCGACCGCAGTAATTTGGCCTGCAGCTCGTACGGCAGCTCGCCGAGCTCGTCGATGAACAGCGTCCCTCCGTGGGCCTGCTCGAACAGCCCGGCGTGGTCGCGCACCGCCCCGGTGAACGTCCCGCGCGCGTGGCCCAGGATGTGTGACTCCGCCAGCTCGCGCGGCAGCGTCGTGCAATCGAGCACCACGAACGGGCCGGCGGCGCGGGCCGACGCGTCGTGGAGCCCACGAGCGGCCAGCTCCTTGCCGGTGCCCGTCTCGCCGGTGATGAGGATGGAAAGGCGCTCGGCGAGGGTCGCCACGCGCTCGAGGTCCGCGAAGACCTCGCGCATCATCGGGCTGTCCCCGTAGAGCTCGCCGAAGTGGTCCCGGTCCGACAGCGCCACGCTGATCGTCGAGGTGCCGACGACCTTGATGCTCGTGCCGCCGACGCGGAACACCGACTCCACGTCCAGCAGGGCCTCCCGCACCCGCGTCTTGTGGATGTATACGCCGTTCTTGCTGTTGAGGTCGCGCAGCCAGATCCCCTCCTCTTGGACCGCCAGCTCGAAGTGAGTGCCGCTGACCGCGTCGTCCCGGATCACCAGCTCGTTGGTGACGTTGCGCCCGGCCTTGACGACGCGCCCGAGGTTGACCTCGACGTGATGCTGCTTGCCCTTGTCGGGGCCCTCGACGACGACGAGCACCAACCGACCAAGCCGGCAGTGGCTCGGCCCCTCCTTGATCGCGGTAGATTTCTGCGTCTCAGAACCAGGCATATTAAATTCGTCGCCCATTTCGCATCATCTCGCACGAGTCCACGGAGCTGGTCAAGTCCGGGTGTACGATTATAACGCGAGACCGCGGGCCCATACATGGGACTTCGGTCCCGCGGGGAAGGCCCATGGACCTCGGCACATCCTGCGAGTCATGGTCGCATCAGCCGCTACAGCCACCACAGCCTCCGCCGCCGCCACAGCCACCACCACCGTCGCCACCACCACCATCGCCGCCACCACCGTCGCCGCCACCACGATCACCGCCGGCGTCCCCACCACCGCTGCTCGCCGGAGGGCACGCGAGCGCCGCCAGCGGCCCGCCGGCGAGGAAACCGTGGCCATGGAGCGCCAGGCCAGCGATGCTGTCCCGACCCGAGGGCGCGTTCGAGGGCGCTCGCCCCCCCGTCTTGATGCCCCGATGCGCCGCACGGAGCGCGCCGAGGACCAGGTCGCCGCGGCGCGTGCGATGCGGACGGCGCGTGAAGATGAGATACGCGGCGAGGAGCGAGGCGACGGTGGCGGCGAGGAGTAGCCCGATCGGTCGGTCCCGCTGTACACCGATGACGATCTTCACCACGCCGATCATCGGAGCCACCAGCGCCACCAGCGTGGGGAGGATGATCATGGCATCATCGCCGACGATCAGGCCTGCGCGGATGAGCCGCTCCCCGACACGCCGGGCCGGGCCGGCGAGGGACATGCGCACGTCGTCGATCGCCGCGGCGCTCGGCGCGAGCGAGCAAACCCGGTCATGGGCGGCCCGCTCGAGCGGGTGCAGTCCGTCGGTCGGATCGCCGCCCTTGTGACCCGAGGCCGGCATGTCCGGCGCGGACTCGCGATATTCGAGATACCCGCGGACACTCCCGGGCGCCGGGCGCAAGGTCCGTCGCACCGGGTCGAGGCCGAGGTGGCCGCTCGTCACGAGGCTGGCGATGGCGGCGTCGGCGGCGAGGCCCGGGCCGCCGTTGAGATAGGCGATCTGCATGAGGTCGATCGCTGACAGGTCCTCGACCGTGCTGTCCGGGGCCAGCGCGATCCGCCGGAGCAGCGTGGCCGCCGTAAACGCGACCACGACGACGCACGCGTAGAAGATCAGGAAGTCTGGCCCCGCGAGATCGAAGGGCGAGCCCACGCCCCCGGAGGACCCGGCGACACAGCCCGCGACCAGCAGGAGCCCCGGGGCCATGAGCCACAGGGCGCTCAGGTCCCGCAGCTGCGGCTTCGGGACGAGCCAGCGGCGGCGCGACGCACGGCCCCACCGGTCCTGCGGGGCCGGCCAGAGCGCTCGCGGCGGCGCGTGGCCAAAGACGCGGCGATAGCTCGTCAACGTCGCCTCGTACCAGGCCGCGAGCTTGGCCCGCTCCGCCGCGCCGCCCTGCGAGGGATCGTGATGCAGCGGCGTGCGCAGCACCTCGCCGCAGAACGCGGTCCAGTACGACCGCGTGTACATGAGGTGCAGGTGCCAGACCTGGTCCACCGCCTCCGACGGGCTCACAGGGTGCCCGGCGATGATGGCGAGCAGCACGAACCGCCGATACTCTTCAATCGCTCGCTCCGCCTGATCCGCGGTCCAGCCGTTCTCCCTGGCGAGCCGCGCGGCGAACGGGAACGCGGCGTTGATACCGCGGTCGAAGTCGAAGCCCTGGATCCGGGCCCGAAGCTCCGCCTCATCGTTCGAGAGGGTCCGGGAATGAAGTTCTGTCGATAGACTGTTCACGAAGACCTCCGCTGGGATGAAGTGTCACGGGATATTCTGGACGCCGCAATCGTCGATCTCGCTCGGGATGCAGCCCCCGCAGTCCCAGCGGAAGTTGTCGAGCAGGGCGAGGGTGGTCAACTTGGTGTCCCCCATATCGGCGATGTAAAAGCCGATCGTGACCTCGGCGCCGGGCCGCACGCCGCCCTTGGCCTGGAACCAGTCAGAGCAGGCGTGCTGCTCGAAGCCGGTACCCGCCAACTGTGGCTCATCATAGGTATAGCCGCCAAAATGGAAGAAGTACGGGTCAAGCGCCGTGACCGTCAGCGGCAGGCCCCTGTCCGGGTCATTCGGGTCGGGGATGAATGCCACGTTGCCGGTGTAGGCGTCCACCGGCGGATCCGCCTTCGGGTCGTCCGGGGTCGGGTCGAGCTGGTAGGCGATCAGCAGGTCGTTGTAGTCCGTGTTCACCCAGGTCGGCCACTCCGACGAGCAGAACACAAAGTCGAAGGTGTAGCCGAAGGTGCCCTCCGGGACCCTGGTCTTGAAGCTGAACCACCGGCGGTCGTTGGGGTCGCTCTTGCCCTTGACGACCCACTGGTACTCCAGGGTGTCGGAGCAGTCGTTGATGCCGTCACATTGTTGAAAGGGTGTGCCCCCAGCGCCGCCCTTGGAGCCGACCTTGAACTGGAACGGCGGCGGGAGCTCATTGACGTCGTCCGGGTCAATGGCGAGCCCGCTATCACTCTCTACATGGCTGTTGTAGGGCGCAGTTACGATGCCCTGGTCGTTCGGCGGGAGGATGTGGCCGGTCGCTAGCATCAGGAGCGCGCCGCCCTCCCGCGGGCTGTAGATCAGCCTGGGCGGGGTGTTGGGGTCCATGTCGTCGTCAGACAGGTGGGTGCCAAAACCCCTGGCCACCTGCCACGGGTAGTTTTGCTCGATGGGGTCGACGTCGCTGGCGAAGTCGCTGGCCACGATCGAGGTCGCGGGGTCGCCGTTGCAGATGCCGATGGCCCTCAGGGCATTATTATGGTCGTCGTAGTCCAGCAGATCGATGTCCTCATCGCAGGATGTGTACATCACGGGCGCGCCGCAAGTCGGAGCGACATAGATCGTGCAGTCGTTGTTGCAGAGATCCCGCGGCCCTCCGTTGATGTCGTTGCCGTCGTCGCACGCCTCGTCGCCATCCTTGTGGCCGTCGCCGCACGTCGGCGCGGCCCCGGTGTCCGCCTCGGTCGTGCTCATCGAGCCGTCGATCGGTCCTGTGGTCGACGTGGTCGACGTGGTCGGCGTTCCGCTGCTCGCGTCCGGTGTGTCGTCGCCCGTGCTCTGGGGGGCGCTGGCATCGCTCGTGTTATCACCACTACCCTCGGGGCAAGCGGCGAGCGTCGCGGTGCAGAGCCCAATGCAGAGGGCTCGACGCCTGGGTCCCGACCAGAACCTGGGGTAGGTGTATCCGCGGGGGCTCAGGCCCTTGGCATGTTGTGTGGACATGGCTGCCGGTACTGCACACCACGGTCCAGGTCCAAGGCGCTGGATCTGCACGGGTCCCCGCGCGGCCAGGCGCCCTGCGGAGGGACGCAGGTCCCGCGACGGGCCTGCAGTCCCGCGTCCGCGGCCGCGTCGCCGAGCTCATGTTCCGCGCGACGGGGGCTCAGGCGCGGGGTCACTCGTGCTTTTCGACGCGGACCTCGATGCGTCGGCCGTCGTCGCCGTCCTCGACCTTGACGTCGACCTTGCCCTCACCGGCGAGCTGCTCGACGATCTCGGCCCTGGCCTCCTCGGGGCTGAGCTCGTCGGAGACCTCGATGGCGATCGGCTGGGGGCCGCTGCCGGGGGCGAGCTCGGTGACCTGAATGGTCGCGCTCGCCAGCTCGGGGAAGGCGGCGGCGAGGATCCCGGCGATGTCCTGGGACCTCGGCAGGCCAGCGCCCCACATCTCGACCTCCAGGGCGGCGCTGGCCCCGTCGCCTTGCTTGAGTCGGACCATCGCGGCGCCGACGTCCTTGCCATTCGCCTCGAGCAGCGCGGCGATCGCCTGGGCCTTCGTGGGGTCGAAGTCGCCCGCGCCGGTGATGCTGACCTTGAGGCCGGGCGCGCCCTCGAGGCCGCCGAGGCGCGCCTGGACGCCATCCGCGCCGTCCTGGCAGGCGATGACGCCGAGGGACAGGGCGAGGGCGAGAATGCTGTTAATACGAATGCTGGATCGTCGGATCATGGTCGGGTCTCCACCTCACCCTACGGGGCCGGTGACACGAGGTGACAGCGTGCCCCCGAATGTTCCGGGGCTCGCCGCGCTCAGAATCTCCCCGATAACACCAGGCCGCCCGCGCCGGGGCGGGTCATCGGCCCGAGGGCGACGCCCTGCGCCCTGCGGCGGCTGCCCATCGTCAGCAGGACGACCGCGGTGATCAGCGCGGCCCCGCCGGCGACGCCGGTGATGACCCCCAGCTGAATGTTCTTGTTATACTCCTGGCCGCCCGCGGCGTACGCCGCGTACTTCTCGAGCTCGACCTCGTCTGCGGTCGTGGAATCGCACATTTCCTTCACGCATGTGCGGCGCGACGCCGCGGCCCGCGCGGGGAAGTAGACCGTCAGTCCGCCGAGCACCAGGCTCACTCCCAGAGCGACGCCGCCGCCGATCAATAGGGGTCGCGCGGGGGCAACGAATGTACGGTGCTCGACCTGCGAGCGAGCGGCCACTCGCGGCGCGGAGCCCTGGGGTGCGCGCACGGTCCGCGCCGGGTCCGCGCTCGGCACCGGGAACAGCTGGATCGCCGCGGATGGTTCGAGCGCCCGGGATGATTCGAGCGCCCGGGGTTGTTTGAGCGCCCGGGATGGTTCGAGCGCCTCGAGGACCGGGGACGGCTCGGCCGCGGGTCCGACGGCCGCGACGACCGGGGGCCGGGTCCGCGATTGTTTGTTGCGGTTGCACTCGACGCCGCTGCTGCGCATGCGAGATTGGGTCTCGCGCTCGGAGTCCGCGATGCGCTCGCCGAGGCGGTTCTCGGGGACCTTGCGGGCCTGGCGGATCAGCTCGTGGGCGCGGCACAGGTCGCGACTGTCCTGGCTGCGGTCGAACAGGCCGAGGAACGCCCGGTGGGCGACGTATAGATTCTGGGCCCGCTGCGTGCCGGACTTCGAGGCGCGAGCGGCCGCGACGTAGGCCTGGCCCGTGCACCGCAGGTCGTCGGCGGCGCAGGCCGAGGGGTCGACGACCGCAGGTGGGGCCGCCAGAGCGGCCGCCAGGAGCAGATGGAGGGCGCCGCCGGTGGTCACGGCTGGATGCCCCTGAAGATCGGGGTCCCGATCGTCGACGGGCTGAAGCGGATCTCGTCGAGGACGCCGTGGATGCAGCCCTCGGCGTCCGCGTCGGCGCCGATGATGTCGATCGCCGTGAAGTTCGCCACGCCGGGCGCGACCTTCAGCTCGAGCGTCACCTCGCCCATGGCCGAGCGCACGCAGCGTCGCAACGCCGGCATCGCCGCGTCCAGGGCCTCGCCGGGGAGCGGCGGCGGCGGAGCGAGTGCAGGTCGCGGCGCCGCGACGGGCTGGCCGCTCGCGTTCACCGACGACCCGGGGCCCGATGACCCGGGGCCCGACGCCGCGGGGCCCGATGACCCGGAGCCCGATGACCCGGGGCCCGACGCCGCGGGGCCCGACGACCCGGGGCCCGACGCCGCGGGAGCAGGCGCGGGAGCAGGCGCGGGAGCAGGCGCGGGAGCAGGCGCGCTCGCGAACCACGGCCCGACCACGGCGGCGAGGCCGAGGGCGAGCGGCACGGCCACGCGGGCGACGCTCCGGAGCCGCGGCGGGCTCGGGGTCGGCGTGAGGGCCTCGCGGGGCGGGGACGCGCGGGCCCGCAGCACCGGCGCGAGCATCATCGAGCTGTCCGAGGTCTCGTCCTCGATATCGGTGAGCCTGGTGGTCAGCTCGTCGAGGCCGAGGCGGGCGTTCGGGTCCGGGTTGAGCGCGGCCAGCAGCGCGGCCTCGAGCTCGACGGTGGCGCCCGGCAGGTTCTCGCGCAGGCGGACCAGCTTGCTCCGGTCCTTGCCCTTGAAGGGCAGGCGCCCGGTGAGCAGACGATACAGCAGGAGGCCGACCGAGTAGACGTCGCTGCGCTCGCTCCAGCCCTCGCCGGCGCGGACCTCGGGTGCCGACCACTCGAGCTTCTCGAGGCCGCCGGTGCCGAGCCGGCCGCGGGCCTCGGGCGGGGCCGGGTAGCGCTGGTTGAAGGCGTAGTAGCGGTCTTGCAGCTCGCAGGCGCCGAAGTCGAGCAGCTTGACGGTCGGCTCGCGCTCGAAGCCGATCATCACGTTGTTCATGTTGATGTCGCGATGCAACACGCCGCGCGCGTGCACGGCGGCGAGGGCCCGGCACAGCGCGATGCCGACCTTGACGGCCTCGATCGGGCGCAGGCGCTCGCCCTCGCGGGTGTAGCGGACCGCCGGCTTCCCGGGCGCGAGCTCCATGGCGATGTAGGGCTGCTCGCCGGCGACGCTGGCGTCGTGCAGGCGCGGCACCCCGGGGTGATCGATCGCCGCCAGGACCTCGGCCTCTCGCTGGAAGCGCAGGCGCTCCTCGGGGTCGCGGCGGGCGGCCTTGCCGAGCAGCTTGAGGGCGACGTAGCGGGCGCAGAGGCGGTGATAGGCGCGGTACACCTCCGCCTTGCCGCCGACCCCGAGCAGCTCGATCAGCTCGTAGCGGTTGTCGAACAGCAGGGTCGCGGCGGTCGGTGAGTGGGCCGCACGCACGGCCTCGAGCGCGCGCATCAGCGCCGGCATACCGGGCGTGCGCGCGTCGGCCTCGATCTCGATCGCCGCGGCGACCACCGCCGCGAGGTCAGCCGGGACCTCGAGGTTCAGGGCGTTCAGGGGCGGCGGCGGGGCGATGTCGAAGGGGCGCTTGCCGGAGCACAGCTCGTAGAGCGTCACCCCGAGCGCGAAGACGTCCATGCGCGGGTCGGGGACCACGAGGGCCGCCTCGAGCGGCATGTAGCCGGGCGTCCCGACGGCCTGACCGACCTCGGTGTCGCGCCACGGCGTGACCGGCGTGAAGTTCTCGCCCTGGCTGCGCAGCCAGTCGGCCGAGAGCTTGACCACCCCCATGTCGATCAGCTTGACGGCGATCTGCTCGCTGGCGGTGTCGAGCAGCATGATGTTCGCCGGCTTGACGTCGCGGTGGATCACGCCCGCCTCGTGCAGCGCATACAGGGCCCCCGCGACCTGCAGCCCGATCTCGACGACGTCGCGCCACGGCAGCGGTCCCCGCCGCCTGAGCCGCTCGGCCAGGTTCTCGCCGGGGAGATACTCGAGCGCGAGGTACGGCAGGCCCTCGCCGGTCCGCCCGGCCGCCAGCACCTGAACGATGTGCGGGTGCCGCAAGTTGGCGAGCACCTCCGCCTCCGCGGCGAAGCGCTGCTGGGTCTCGCTATCGAGCACGCGCAGGATCTTGACGGCGACCGGAGCGCGCAGCGAACGGTCCTTCGCCAGCCACACGTCGGCCATCCCGCCCTTGCCCCGGTGCTCGCGCAGCACGAAGCGCCCGTCGATGCAGACCCCGACCGCGGGCTCCGAGCCCGCCCTCGCGTCGACCCTCCGCTCGTCCGCCGCGAGGTCTGGATCCGGGAGCGCCGGCCTCGTTGCGAGTGAGTGGTTGCTCATACACCGGAGTGTGCCACAAGGCGCGGCCCCGCGCGTGCGGCCGCAGGCCCCCCATGGCGACCCGCCGGCCGTGGGACCGCGCTCCGAACCGCGCGTCGTGGGCGTCCCAATCGGCGTTACGAGCGGCGCCCATTGGCCAGCCTGGGCCCGGGACCGCGAGCGCTGCGGGCGGCGAGCTCGGCCGTCGGCGGGCCGGCCGTGGGCCGCCGCGACGCCGCCGGACTCAGCTGGGCGGCGGGTCCGGGGGCGAGGGCGGAGGCGGGGGTGAGGCGGGTCGCGCCCGGCGGAGCGCGGACCAGGCGAGCACGAAGGGCGCCGCGAGCGCGCCGAGCGCGACTGTGAGGGAGCCGGTGACGACGCCGGCGACGACGGTGAGCCCGAACAGGGCCACGTCGGCCGGGCCGGGCTTGCGCTGCTCGGCCTGGGTGACCGCCATGCGCGAGCGCACCGTGGCCACGGTCGCGGTGAGCAGCGCTGCGAGGTCCTCGCCATAAAGTGTACGGCTGCCGCGGCCGCGGACGAAGGCGCGGAAGGTCCGCCGCGGGCAGCGCAGCAGGCCGCCGGTGACGCTGCCGGTGTTGAGGAACCAGGCGACCCAGTAGTCCTTGCAACCGGACCCGATCTCCCAGCCGGCGATCTCGAACTCGCCGACGATGTCGGTGTCGTATCCGGTGATCACGTGGTGCAGGTCGTGATAGGGGACCGCCCGGGCCCGCCCGCCTTTGTTCGGGAGGCTGAGGTGCAGCGGCCCGAGCTTGATGTTGACCCACGCGTCGTCGTAGCCGCCGTCGTCGCCGAAGTTGTTGGCGATGAAGTAGTGGGCCCGCGCCTCGCGCATGGTGGTGCCCGGGTCGTGGCTCGTGACCGTCATCGTGGGCCCTGACGCGCTAGAACCGGCCGCTGATCGCCATGCCCGCGTGGTGCTGGCCGAAGGACGGGGCCATGCGGATGCGGGCCTGCTTCTCGGGCAGGCCGAGCTCCTTGCGCAGACCTTTGTTGTAGGTATCCATCAACTCGGCCGCCTCGGACTTGCTGACGGGGTGCGACTTGAAGAAGATCGCGAAGAACATGCCGCCGAGGTAGAGCGCGGTGCCGGCCCCCATGAGGGCCAGCGAGCCGTTGAGGGAGAGCCCCCCGGGGATCGTGCGGCCCATCCCGATCGGGTCGTCGAAGCCGAAGGACGGCGTCGCCGGGTCGGCGCTGCGGATCAGCGTGAACGCCCCGGCGGTGAGCATCGCTATGCCGCCGACCGACACGCCGATGCCGACGCCGAGGCGGATGCCGAGGCGGGTGCGGTAGCGCTTGACCAGGTCGTCGCGACCGACGATCTCGTAGAGCTTCTTGCCGCGGACGTCAGCGCCGTACTTGCCCTGCTTGAGCTGCGACCAGGTCGCCACCACCGCGCCGCTCTGGGCGCTGACGCCGATCCAGTTCTCGAACCACAGGTACTTCGCGTCGTACTTGGCCTGCGCCTCGGCGTTGACCTTCTCGACCTCCTTGGTCTCCTTGGCCGAGTCGTCGCTGACGGCCTCGACCGCCGCGACCGCCTCGCTGCTGACGCCCGCCGAGGCCGTGGCGCCGCCGTTGCTGGCGATCGCCTGACCGGCGGTGCTGGTGATCGCGGTAGCGACCGTGCCGTCGGGGCGATAGAAGGTGACGATCGCGCTGGGCGGCTCGTCGGGTCCGCCGTCGAACACCCGCACGATCACGATCTGGCCGACCGGCTGGGACTTCGCGCGCTCGACGATCGTCCGGTCATCGAGGCCCTCGGTCACGCCGATCGCCTGCGCGTCCATCACCAGGCCGGCGCTCTTCGAGGCCCGCATCGCGGCCCGCAGCGCCTCCGCGGCGGCCGCCGAGACCGCGGTCGCGCCGACCACCATCACGTTGGGCTTCTTGTCGCCCAGGTAGGTGCCGACCGTCGCCGGCACGAAGGTCTCGGACCACGCCGGCGCCGGCTGGGGGGAGGTCGCCGCGGGGGCCGCGGGGGCCGCAGCCTGCACCGCGGGCGCGGCGGCGAAGATCGCGGCGGCCGCGAGCACAGCGAGGATCGGATCGGGTCGAGACATCAATAGACCTCCCACTTGCACGCGAGGTCCGAGGCGCAGCTGGCCAGGTCGGAGTGCGTGTAGCACCTCACCGTGCTGTTGCACTCGCCGCCGAAGCCCCCGTCGCAGGCCACGCTGGCGCCGCAGTCGGCCAGCTCGAGGCAGCTGTCGATCGCGTCGCTGCAGCTGCCCGGCTTGGGCGTGCCGTCCTCCGAGCCGGGGTTACAGGCGATCACCGCCGCCGACAGCGTCGACTTGACCTCGCCGGTCGAGACCACGTAGGCCGTGCCGGCGCCGGTGCACTGCAGATACCAGCCGCCGAAGCTGCAGGTGTTGGTCACCAGCGTACAGCTCGGGTAGCCGAGGCAGGCCTCCACGCCGTCCTGGAGGTTGTCCACCGCGCCGTCGTCGTAGACCAGCGACGCGGTGCCGTCGAGGAGGGTCGTATTGCACATCGAGGCGGTGCGCCCGTCGTCGCAGCTGACCCGGCCGTCGCCGCAATAGCAGTAGTCGAGCGTGAGGCCGAGGTTGTCGAAGTGGACGCCGTCGTTGAACTCGTACGAGTCCGAGCACTTCGTGTAGCGCAGGCCCGGGCGCGAGCTGCACTCGGTGAATTCCTCGTCGAGGAGGTCCGGGCAGGTGGCCGCGCAGCCCTGGGGCCCCGCGGCGGCCAGGCCACCGAGGCCGAGTCCGAGCAACAACAACCATTTAACCTGGCGCACGGATCGCCTCCTTTTCATCAGTCGTCGGCGTCTCGGCGCCGATGTTCACGCTGCGCTGCTCGGGGAATTGGAGGACGAAGCGGCGGCGCTTGTCCTTGATCACGGCGATGACCTCGTGGCTGCCGGCGCCGACCGGGACGACCACGCGCGGCCCGGTGCCGCGCATCAGGCCGTCGACCAGCACGGGCACGCCCTCCGGCGCGAGGACCACGAGGCACTCACAGCGGGCGGCCAGCGGCTTGAGCTCGCGGAGGGCGACGTCGATCTTGATGCCGAAGTTGATCGACTCCGCGTCGGTCAGCCCGGCCGTGACCACGCCGATCACCTGGCCCTTGCGGTCGAGGATCGGCCCGCCCGACGCGCCCGGGTTCAGCGGGATCTGCGTCTGGAACACCGGCCGCCCGGTCTCCAGCGGATAAATGTTGGAGACCATCCCGGTGTTGAAGGTCCAGATGCCGCCGCGGCCGTGCCCGATCGCCCCTGCCCACGCCCCGACCCGCAGCAGCTCGCTGTCCCCCAGCGGGATCGGCACGGTCTTCGCCAGCGGCAGCTGAACCAGCGCCAGGTCGGCGTTCTTGGCCCGCTCGAGCACCGTCCCGGTCAACTTCTGCCCGTCGTGCGTCACCACCCCGACGGTCGCCTGGGCCTCGACCACGTGCGCGTTGGTCAGCACCAGACCGTCACGCGACACCAGGAAGCCCGAACCGAAGCCCGTCTTCGTGTGGATGAACACCACCGAGGGCGCGAGCCGCACGAACAGCCGCTGCTGCGCCGCCTCGAGCTCCGCCAGCGGGTCGGCCACCACCGGCTCGGCGCGGACCGCAGGCGCCGCCCACAGGGTCGCGAGGGTTATCCCCAGAAGCAGGCTCATCCGTCGCACTGTACAGGGGGGCTTTGCCCCCTGCGCACGCTGCCCGGGCTCCTGGCGCCGATTTTTGGGAGTATCCACACAGGCGATGTCCACGCCTGCGCACAGCGAGTGGCGCGCGCTTTCACGCATTGCCGCGCAGACGGTGCGCCACGGGGTCATTCCACGGCCAGGCGAAACCGCCGGACCAGGGTCGACGCCGGCGCGCGCGTCTTCGCGTCTTCGCGTCTTCGCGGCGCAGCGGCGGCCGCCAGGCGTCACTGCGGGATCGTCGGGGCGCAGGTCGAGACGCCGGCGCCGACGACCTTGAGCGGGGCGTTGTTGATGACAACCGTGATGTCCTGCTTGCCGTTGTTATCGCTGTCGTCGTAGTCGATGTGGGTGACCTCGCTCTTGCCGTCGTTCTGGCCGTCGGTGAAGAAGTAGAAGTCGCCGGCGAAGAACGCGAAGGCCCAGCCGCCGCCGAGCTTGACGCCGGGCAGCGGGACAGTGCTGATAAACGAGCCGTCGGCCTTGTCGACCTCGACCAGCTGGGTGTCGGGGTTCTTGGCGGCGAACAGGAAGACGCGGCCGTCGCCGGTGCCGGTCACCTCGGCGGTGCCGTAGCTCGTCTTGCCGAGCTTGACGATCTGCAGGGTCATCGGGTCGACGCGGAAGAAGTCCGCGGCGTCCACGCCCTCGGGGATGCCGGTGTACTGGTCGCCGAACATCTGGTCGCACTTGTCGAAGGCGCTGTTCGACACGAAGGCCATGCCGAAGTTGCTGACGCCCTGCTGACCGGGGACAAAGCCCGGGTTGCTGCAGTTGGCGACGTTGGTGACGTCGACCTTGCGCAGCTGCCCGTCGAGGTATTGCACCCACGCGAAGCCCAGGCGGTCGACCGCCATCGAGAAGGTCGAGGGCGGCAGGTCGCAGCCGATCGGCCCGAGCTGCTCCAGCTTGTTGGTCTCGGGGAAGTACTTCCACAGCTGGGCGTTCGACGACAGCACGAAGATGCCGTCGTCCAGCGCGACCTCCAGGTCCGGGCACGCGCAGGCCTCGACGTCCCCGGTGCTCGATTCGCCGCCGCTGCTGCCGCTGCTGCCGCCGCCGCTCGTCCCGTCCGTGGTCTCGACGCCGCTCGTGCCGCTGGTCTCCTGCGGGCCGGTGTCGGTCTGCGCCGGCGAGGTCGTGCCCGTCTCGGTGCCCGTCGTCGACGACGTCGACGTCGACGTCGACGTAGCGATCGTGGTCCCGCTGTCCGTCATACCCTCGCTGCCGCCGGTCGGCGCGTCGGTGCTGCCCTCCGTCGCGCTGACCCCGGTCGTCGGCGACGAGCCCTGCGTGGTCCCGCTGCTGCTGCCGCCGCCGGTCGCGCTCTCCGTGTCGGTCACGGTGGTCGCGGGCGTGGTGTTGCAGGCGGCGATGAGCACGGGGATAAGGAGAGGGGTCAGGCGCATGTGGTCACAATACACAGTCGCCCGGGCCCGTGGGCTGCGATCGCTGGCGCGGGCCCGCGCATCCGGCGCCTTATGGCGCCTCGCAAGACTCGGACCGGCGCGGCTGTTACACTGCGAGCCGCGCTCCGATGGCCCGCTCCCAAGACCGCCACAACCTGTACGTCGGCACCGGTGTCCTCCTCGGCGCCATCCTGTTCGTCGTGGGGGTCTTCATCTACAACCAGGGCTCCGCGCGCTGGAAGGATAAGACCGTGATCACGGCCGACTTCCGCCAGGTCTCGGGCCTGCGGGTCGGCAGCCCGGTCCAGCTCGAGGGCATCCAGATCGGCACGGTCACCGACCGCGAGTTCATCGACATCGCGTACCCCTGCGACCCGGAGACCGAGGACCGCGGCCGCTTCGGCCACGGCCGCAGCGACAACTGCGACGGCCCGATGTTCTGCGCCCCCACGAGCAAGTGCGCCGAGCTGCTCCCCTACACCTTCAACAAGGCGCTCTATCAGCCCTGTGAGGCGGACGAGCAGTGCCGCGATCACGAGGTATGCGTCACCGCCGAGCTGCGCCGCCGCTATCGCGGGGTGATCTGGACCGGCAACACCGGCGTCTGTAACTCGTATATCGACGACCACAAGCGCGTCCGCGTCGAGCTCGAGATCTACGAGGAGAGCTTCGTGCACGTCCGCGACGACAGCCGCGCCGTGATCTCGCAAAACGGCGTGCTCGGCGACCAGCTGGTCCAGATCTCGATGGGCCGCGGCAAGCAGATGCAGGCCGGCGGCCGCATCCAGACCGTGCCCGCCACCATCGAGAAGCTCGACGGCGTCAAGGAGCGCGTCGAGGGCGTCTTCGACAAGGTCGAGGGCATGATCGGCGGCATCGCCGAGCTCGCCAAGGCGATGGGCGACCCGAAGACCGTGCGCAACGTCCAGGGCCTGCTCACCAACGCCAACGAGGCGACCCGCAACACCGCCGAGGGCAAGGGCTCGTTCGGCGCGCTGCTCAACGACGAGTCCTACGCCCGCGACTTCACCTCGACCTTGCGCAGCGTCCGCGCGACCACCAACGAGGTCAACGGCCTGATGAAGCGCACCGAGAGCGCGATGCGCAAGTTCGACGAGGACCTCCCGCCCGCGGTCGACAAGGGCCGCCGCGCGATGGCCCGCGTGTCCGACACGCTCAAGGACGTGCGCGACCCGAACAGCTCGAGCCCGACGGCCGCGCTCCTCTACGACCCCGAGGGCGGCATGGTGAAGGCCATCGAGGACAGCTTCGCCGGCGTGCACCGCCTCTCGGACGACCTCGTCAAGGGCGAGGGCACGCTCGGCCGCTTCCTCGCCGACCCGAAGGGCTACGACGACCTGGTCCGGTTCTTCCAGGGCTTCCAGCGCGACGCCAAGATCCAATTCCTCATCCGCTGGGCCCGCGCCCGCGACAAGCCCGCGCGCTGATGTCCAGCCTGGTCCTGCTCCGCCACGAGCCCGACGGCGACGGCGCCCGCGCCTGGCGGCTGGGCCTGGGTCGCGCCAAGCTGCAGGTCCGCGGCCGCCTCCCCGGCGCCTTCGGCTTCGACCTCGCGGCCGACACCTATCGCAAGGCGCGCCGCGCCGGCCTCGACCCCGCCGACCTCGTCCCGCTCGCCCTCCCCGGCAGCTGGATGGTCAACAACAAGGTCCCCTCCCCGGTGTTCCAGCGCTGGCTACAGCCGGCCCTGCGCCCGATCTGGAGCCGCCTCGTCCTGCTCCTCACGGGTGACGCGAGCGCCTGGCTCGCCCGCAGCCCCGACGAGCGCGCCCAGGTCGCCGCCGACCTCCGTCTGCTCGCCCATCACGACCTCGCGGCCCGCGGCGTCGCCGTCTCCGCCGACAGCACCGCGCCGGGCGCCGCCGCCGGCCTCTCCAAGGTCCTCGCCCTCCTCTGCCCCGACACCGTCCCGCTGATGGACGACGCCGCGCTGCACTTCGCCCTCGGCGCGGTGCCCCGGCCCGAGACCGCCGACACCCCGAGCGCGGGCGTCGAGCTGTTCGTGCCGATGCTCGACTGGTTCGCGCGCGCCGTCCTCGCCAACATGCCGGCGCTGACGACCCTCGCCGACGCGTACCTGCACGCGCCGCTCGGCCCGGCGCAGGCGCTCGATCGCCTGCTGTGGTTCGAGACCTGGGGCTATCGCGTGTGTCGTCAGCCGACGCCGTGGTCATGGGTCGCCGAGGGCGAGCGCGAGGCGATCGTGCCGGTGCCCGCGCCGAATCCCGGGGCTCCGGGCGCCCGCGTCGAGCTCGGCGCGGTGTCCGACCTGCGCTGGGCCGCGGCGGCCCGCGAGGCCCTCGCGGCGGCCGACGCCGACGATTGAGCGGCCGACGCCGACGCCGCCGACGGGGCGGCGCTCACCGGGTCGCGGCCAGCGCCGTGGCGACCAGCTGTTCGAGGCCGTTGGTCTTGATCTCGAGCACCAGCGCCAGCTGCTCGCCGAGCTTCCCGCGCGGCAGGCCCTGACGCATGAACCACAGCAGGTATCCCTCGGGCAGCTGGAGCAGCGGCCGCCCCTCGTACTTGCCGAAGGGCATGCGCGCGCGGTCCAGCTCCAGCAGCACGGTGGGGTCGAGGAGCGCCGCGGTCACGGGCCGCACCATGCCACAGACTCGTCGTCCGGCCGCATTTCGCGGTGAACGCGCGGCCACCCACACGTCGGGATTCCATGCTAAAGCCGGGGCCGACGTGGAACTTCGTTCTCGAGCGGAGCGGTAGCATGCGCACCCCGGAGGCCCTTCTGTCCCTCGTGGACTACGGCATCATCGAGGAGGTGCTGCGTCCGCTGATGAGCGGCAAGGAGGCCCAGATCTACCTCGTGATCTCCGGCGGCGAGCAGCGCGTCGCCAAGGTCTACAAGGAGGCCCAGCAGCGCAACTTCAAGAACCGCGCCGAGTACACCGAAGGCCGCAAGACCCGTAACAGCCGCGACCAGCGGGCGATGGGCAAGCACTCGCGCCACGGCAAGGCCCAGGACGAGGCCGCCTGGCGCTCCGCCGAGGTCGACGCGATCTACCGCCTGCAGGCCGCCGGCGTCCGCGTCCCCGTCCCCTACAACTTCATCGACGGCGTGCTCGTCATGGAGCTCGTCAAGGACGGCGACGGCCAGCCCGCACCGCGCCTCGGCGACCTGTCCTTCGAGCCAGCCATGGCGAAGCGGGTCTTCGACCACCTGCTCGCCGAGGTCGTTCGCATGCTCTGCGCCGGCGTCGTCCACGGCGACCTCTCCGACTTCAACGTCCTGATGGGCGCCGACGGCCCCGTCGTCATCGACTTCCCCCAGGCCGTCGACCCCGCCAGCAATCAGAGCGCCCGCAAGCTGCTCATCCGCGACGTCGACAACCTCCACAATTTCCTCGCCCGCTTCGTCCGCGGCGGCCGCCCCCCGCCCTTCGCCCAGGAGATGTGGGACCTCTATCAGCAGAACCTGCTGACCCCCGAGACCCAGCTCAAGGGCCGCCACGTCGCCTCCCAGCGCCCCACCAACACCGCCGACGTGCTCGCCCTCATCGGCGAGGCCAACCGCGACGAACAGCGCCGCCGCGCCGCCGCTGGCGCGGCCACTCCGTCACGCGGCCGCAAGGTCGAGGTCCTGATCACCCCGCCCCGCCCCGCCACCCGCGACGAGCAGCCGCGCACCCGCAGCCCGCAGCAACCGCGCGGCGATCTGCGCAACACCCAGCCGCAGCCCGCCTGCAATCCGCAGCCCCGCGAGCCGCAGCCCGCCCGCAATCCGCAGCCCCGCGAGCCCGCCC
>Ga0073899_10002247_pt1 | contig 17455 bp, 12 predicted proteins | sample KloWWTmetaKNB5Ph_FD_88975 | JGI IMG/M metagenome (GOLD analysis project Ga0073899, IMG submission 88975) | Active sludge microbial communities from Klosterneuburg, Austria, studying microevolution and ecology of nitrifiers - Klosterneuburg... | ecosystem: Engineered > WWTP > Aerobic digester >...
GGCAACGTCTCCCTGACCAAGCTCGCGCCGGCGCTGACCGCGGTGTCCGTCGGGTTGGGCTGGGATGTGCGCACCACCACCGGCGCGGACTTCGACCTGGACGCATCCGCGCTGATGTGCGGCGCCAACGGCAAGGTCCCCTCCGACGGGCACTTCGTCTTCTTCAACCAGATGAAGTCCCCCGACGGTTCGGTTGAGCACACCGGTGACAACATCACCGGTGAGGGCGAGGGCGACGACGAGTCGATCAACGTCAACCTGTCCACGGTGCCCGCCGACATCGAGAAGATCGTCTTCCCGGTCTCCATCTACGACGGCCCCAACCGCGGCCAGTCCTTCGGCCAGGTCACCAACGCGTTCATCCGCGTCGTGGACCGGGCCACCAACATCGAGCTCGCCCGCTACGACCTGACCGAGGACGCCTCCACCGAGACGGCCATGATCTTCGGTGAGCTGTACCGCAACGCCGGCGAGTGGAAGTTCCGGGCCATCGGCCAAGGCTACGCGGACGGCCTGGGCGGCATCGCCCGCGACTACGGCGTCAACGTCTGAGCGGCCCCGCTCACCAACCCCCCTTCAATGACAAGTAGGCACTCGTGGTTCTTCGTACCTTCGGCTGGTCCTTCGCGATAACCGCGATCGCCCTCATCGGGGCATTCATCCTCGGCGGCCCGCAGGCGTTCCTGCTCGTGGCCATCTTGTGCGTGCTGGAGATCTCGCTGTCGTTCGACAACGCGGTCGTCAACGCCAAGATCCTCGTGCGGATGAACGAGTTCTGGCAGAAGATGTTCCTGACCATCGGCATCCTCATCGCCGTGTTCGGCATGCGGCTGCTGTTCCCGCTGGTCATCGTGAGCGTCACCGCCGGTCTGGGCCCGGTGGAGGCGGTGCAGCTGGCCGCCGAGGGCGGTGACGTCGACACCCCCGGGACGTACGCGTACCTGCTCAACGAGGCGCACCCGACCATCGCCGCGTTCGGTGGCATGTTCCTGCTGATGCTGTTCCTGGACTGGATCTTCGAGGACAAGGAGCACGCCTGGCTGGCCTGGCTGGAGCGCCCGCTGGCCAAGCTGGGCAAGCTCGACGTCCTCGCCGTCGTGATGGCGCTGATCGCGCTGGTGCTCACGGCGGAGCTGCTGGCCGAGGACCCGGCCGACGTGATGGTCTCCGGGGTGCTGGGCATCATCACCTACTTGGTCGTCAACGGGTTGGGGCAGCTGTTCGAGTCGCAGGGGCTGGAGGAGGCCGAGGCGGACGCCACCCAGGTTGGTGTGGTGCCCGGGCAGGGTGGCGCCAGCGCCCTGGTCAAGGCCTCGGGCAAGGCGGCGTTCTTCCTGTTCCTGTACCTGGAGGTGCTCGACGCATCGTTCAGCTTCGACGGGGTCATCGGCGCGTTCGCGATCACCCAGGACATCTTCATCATCGCCACCGGTCTGGGCGTGGGCGCCATGTACATCCGGTCCACGACCGTGTACCTGGTGCGCAAGGGCACCCTGCAGGAGTTCGTCTACCTCGAGCATGGGGCGCACTGGGCCATCGGTGCCCTGGCCGTCATCTTGCTGGTCACCATCCAGTACCACGTGCCCGAGCTGGTCACCGGCCTGATCGGGGTGGCGTTCATCGGGGCCGCGTTCGCCTCCTCCATCCGGCTGCGCAAGGTGCTCGCCGCGCACAAGGACGACGACGAGGTGGAGGAGCCGGACACGGTCGGCGCGGCCACCTGAGCGCGCGGGCCCAGGAAGTAGGGGCGGGGCCGGCACACCAGGTGGCGACGCCGGCCCCGCGCCGCTCGCGGTCCGACGGGACCTATCGGGCGCGGCGGCAGCAGGGCTTTCAGTAGGGCAGCAGGCACCAGCAGGTCCCGCGAACGGGTCGTGTGGCTTTCCGCCGTCGGCGGGAGCGGTCCGAGGGCGCGGGTAGGAGACGAAGGAGTCACCGCAATGGGCATCGACTACACAAAACGTCCTGGCCAGGGCCAACCGGCCGCCACCCCACCCCCGGCCACGACAGCGCCCGCTGCGGGCCCGGTCAGCCTGACCAAGGGTTCGCCGACGGTGTCGCTGAGCAAGTCCACCGGCGCGTCCGGGATGATGCGGGTGAACCTGAACTGGGACGCCCGCCCGCCCGGGCAGTCATCCGGCGGGTTCTTCCGCGGGGTGCAGCCGGCCATCGACTTGGACCTGGGCTGTCTGTACGAGCTGACCGATGGCACCAAGGGGTGCGTGCAGGCGCTGGGCAACAGCTTCCGTGACAAGGCGCCCGGCAACCCGATCATCCGCCTGGACGGTGATGACCGCTCCGGCACGAACACCGCCGGTGAGAACCTGTTCATCGACCTGAACCGGCTGGCTGAGATCAAGCGGGTAGCCGTGTTCGCCCTCATCTACGAGGGGGTGCCGAACTGGGCCGCGGCCAACGGGGTGGTCACGCTGTTCCCGGTGGGGGCGCCGACGATCACGGTGCGTCTGGACGAGCCCGGCTCGACCCGAATGTGCGCCATCGCGATGCTGGAGAACCACGGTGGGCAGCTGGTCATCCACCGGATGGTGCACCACTTCGCCGGGCACAAGCCGATGGACGAGCACTACGGGTGGGGCATGCAGTGGCAGGCGGGCCGCAAGTAGCCCCCTGAACGGGGGCCGGGGCTCGAGTGCTCTGCCGGGCCAGGACCGGCCGGGGGTGGCGTCAGTGGGTGGATTCGAACGCGAACGCGACCGCGGCCACGTCGCCGGTGGTGCCGAGGCCGTGGCCGGCCGGGTCGGTCAGGGAGACCAGCACCTGGCAGGACACCTCGTCGACCTTCCCCAGCTCGACAACGGCCGAGCCGGGCAGGTCCCGTGCCAGCGTGGCCGCCTCGAACTCGGTGACAGGCCCATCGGTATCCTCCTTGCGTGGTCGGGGTGCCGCTCACCTCGGCATGGTGTGAGGGTGCGGCACTGGCGGGCGAGGCTCACGCGGTGGGCGAACAAAGCGCATGTGGGGGTGGCCCTGATCGGCCAAGACGGGGGCGTGGTTGCATGGCGAACGGTGACCTCGCCTGCGCCCGCTGTGGTAGGCAAGGGTGGACAACTGCGTGGGAGGGAACATCTCGTGAGTGAGCAGGAGCAGGGCGCGGCCAACGACGCCCCACCTCAGCCGCGTACCGGCTCGTGGCCGCCGCCGGCCAGCGCCGACCCGTCGCACCCCGCCGGGCCGCCCGTGGAGGAGGTCGGCGAGGCGACCGCGGACCCGGTGCCCACGGTCGCCGATCCGGTGCCCGCTGCCGGCCCCGGCCCCCAGCCGGTCCAGGAGGATGGCATCACCCAGGATGAGGGTGGCACCACCCCGGGCGGCGCCGGCGACGGCACGAGCACGGGGCCCGAGCCGAGGGTTTCTGAGCGGGCGGGCCCCGACCCCTCGCCTGCCGCCGCGGAGACCGAGGCCGCCCCCGCACCGGGCCGGGCCCTTCCCGCACTGGACGGACCGGTGGCCACCCTCGACGACCCGGACCCGGACGCGGACCCGGAGGGCCCGTACGCCGACGCGCCCCAGGGCGAGCTGTCCGCCGACGCCAAGGCGGCGCTCGAGGTCATCACCGGGCTCGCCGACATGGTCAAGGCGCAGGCAGAGCGCGACCACGAGCAGCTGGCCGCACTGGCCGCGGCCCAGGAGCAGCTGGTCGCCCAGGCCAAGGCCACCCAGGACCAGCTGGCCACACTGGCCACCGGCATCGCCGAAGGCAACCGGCTGCGCTCACGCGACCAGGCCCACGTGGAACAGCTGCACACCGACAACACCTCGTTGCGCCGCGGCGAGCTCACCTCCGCCATGGCACCACTGCTCAGCGGCCTGGTTCGGCTCTCGGACCAGATGGCGTCGATGGCCGCCGGGGACAAGCACTCCATCGCCGGGATGCTTCGCGTGCAGCTGCTGCAGACCATGGACGTCGCCGCCGGCGTCACCGAGTTCGCCCCCGCGGACGGGGAGGCCTTCGATACCAAGCGGATGACTGGGGCCGGCCGCGAGGACACCACCGACCCTGATCAGGACGGCACCGTCTGCCGTACGGTTCGCAGCGGGTTCGCCCGAGGCGACGGCTCCATCGTCCGTGTCGCTGAAGTAGTCGTGCGCCGACTGGCACCCACCCCACGCCCGGCCGGTGCCGGGTCCGAGCAGTGAGGAACCACACCCAATGAGCAACAAGGTCTTCGGGATCGACCTGGGCACCACGTACTCGTGCATCGCCTCGGTCGACCAGTTCGGGCGCCCCGCCGTGCACGTCAACGCCGACAGCCAGCCGACCACCCCCTCGGTGGTCCTGTTCGACTCCGCCACCGACGTCGTTGTCGGGGTGCAGGCCAAGCGCAACGCGCGGGTCCGCCCCGACGACGTGGTCTCCCTGGTCAAGCGACACATGGACGACGCCGAGTGGCGGTTCCGGGCCAACGAGCAGGACTACTCGGCGGCGGCCATCTCCTCGCAGATCCTGAAGTCGCTGGCGCTGGACGCGGAGCGGGCCACCGGGGAGAAGGTCACCGACGTGGTCATCACCGTACCCGCGTACACCGGCAACGAGTTCCGTGAGGCCACCCGCCTGGCCGGGGAGCTGGCCGGGCTGACCGTGGTCGACATCATCAACGAGCCCACCGCTGCCGCGTTCGCGTACGGGTTCGCCCAGGAGGGTTCCGGCGCGCAGACCGTGATGGTGTACGACCTGGGTGGTGGCACGTTCGACGTCACCGTCATCAAGCTCGCCGAGCGCAAGATCCAGGTGGTTGCCACCGACGGCGACCACGAGCTCGGCGGCGCCGACTGGGACGAGCGTCTGGCCACCCACCTGTCGGAGAAGTTCGTCGAGGCCAACCCGGACGCCGGGGACCCGCTGGACGACTCCTACGGTGCGCAGGACCTAATCACGATGGCCGAGGACGCCAAGCAGTCGCTGTCCACCCGTGAGTCCTACGACGCGATGATCACCTTCGGTGGTGGCCGCTCCGTGGTTACCGTGACCCGCGCCGAGTACGAGGAGCTGACCTCCTCGCTGCTGGAGCGGACCATGGAGCTGACCGCGCGGGTCCTGGAGAGCGCGAAGACGGCCGGTGTGGACACCGTGGACACGGTGCTGCTGGTCGGTGGGATGGCCAAGTCGCCCGCGGTGGCTCGCGCCCTGCAGGAGCGGTTCGGCTTCGAGGGGCAGCTGTCCGACCCGGACATGGCCGTGGCGAAGGGCGCGGCCATCTACGGGCAAAAGAAGGAGCTCGAGGCGGTCGTTACCGACTCCCTGCGCGACTCGGGCAAGCTGGCCGAGGGGCAGACCCTGGCCGACGCCTCCGCCGAGGACGTCAACGCGGCCGTGGCCGGTGCCGCCGCCGAGTATGGGCTGACCACCGCCGCCGTCGGCGACATCGTGAACACCGAGGTCACCAACGTGACCTCGCGCGGGTTCGGGGTGCGCGTGCAGCGTGAGGACAGTGAGGAGCTGTACATCGAGTTCCTCGCCCACGCGCAGGACCCGCTGCCGATCAGCGTGGAACAGTCGTTCGGGACCGTCACCGACAACCAGGGCGGGGTCAACATCTCGGTGTACGAGCAGAACACGCCCGCGGAGTCCGAGAACGTCGGCGACAACACGGTCATCGTCGAGGGGCAGCTGGGCCCGATCCCGCCGGGGTTCCCGCGCGGCACCGAGGTGCGGGTCACCTTCGAGATGGGCACCGACCAGGTCGTCACCGTCACCGCGCGGCACCCGGGAGTTGCCACCAACCTGGTGCTGACCAAGGAGGTCGGGGCTGGCTCGGCGGCGATGCGTGACGAGGAGCAGTCCAAGGTCGACCTGCTCAAGCAGAAGGTCTGAGCAGCAAAGCCGCCACGGGCAGGAGGCTGAGCCTTCCCAACTCGGTAAGGGCCCCGCGACTGCCGGCTGCTCGGCTGCCGCGGGGCCGCCCTCAGCCCTAGACCGCCAAGGAGGTCAGCAGTGAAGGCGTTCGACGTCAACGAGTACCGGCGCACCGTGCTGGCCAAGATCAAGGACGACCACTCGCTGGCCGACCCGGCCACCGGGGACGTCATGTGGGTGTGCGCGGTCGAGTCCGGGGCCAGCGCGACCGAGGCGCTCAAACGGCTCGACGACGTGCACGCCGCCTGGCAGAAGGACCGCAACTCGCCCAAGTACAAGGGCATCTGCGCGGTGCTGGTCGGGCACCGTGAGGCGTACGCGCAGGTGCTGAAGAACCCTGAGGCGCGCGCCCAGGCCAGCGCCCGGCACGAGGAGGAGAACGCAGCCAAGACGACCAAGGCCATCGAGGAGCTGAACAGTGTGGCCCGGGACCTGCTCAAGGCTCGCGGCGGCATCCCCGCCGACCGGGTCCCGACGCTGCGCGCCATCGCCGAACAGGACGGGCTGGGCCCGGAGGCGTTCGCGAACTGGCTGGCCGGGCAGAACGTGCTCGCCGAGGAGCGCGGTGTCGGCGCGGTGCCGTGGGAGCCGATGGTGCGCCGGCAGGTGCGTGAGAAGCTGACCGCGCTGGCCAACGCCGACCCCGCCGCCGCACCGCGCACCGCGACCCTGCTGACCTTCCTGGGGGTGGCACCTAACGCGAACGTCACCCAGGTGCGGGCCGCGCACGCCCGCCTGGCCGAGGCCAACCTGCGCCGGCAGCGCGACACCGTGATGACGGTGACCTCCGAGCTGCTCGCGCACGTGTCGAAGCGGATGTTCAGCGACGACGGTCTGGAGTCGTACACGGCGTCCCTGCACGCCGACGCCCGCGAGGAGATCCGCGGGCCGCTGCGCCGGGCCGCCCTGGTCAACGGCTCGGTCAACGCCTCCCAGTTCCAGGCGTTGGTGATGACCGTGGTCGGGTTGCAGTGGGGGATCAGCCAGCACGTGGCCAAGGACATCGTGGCCGAGGCCGCCAGCTCGCTCAGCGTGCCCGTGGAGGTGTCCGGGGACACCACCGTGGTCGTCTGCGGCACCTGTGGGCGCCCGCAGTCCCCGGGGCGTAAACGCAACTGCCAGTACTGCAACACGGCCCTGTTCCGCGAATGCCCGCAGTGCAACGCCAAGGTGGAGGCGGCCACCCAGATCTGCCCGCAGTGCAACTGCAACATCGCCCTGCACGTCGCCTCCGTCGCCGCGGTCAACGCCTCCCAGGAGGAGCTGGCCGCCGGGCACCCGGTGGCCGCGCGCACGCTGTGCCTGAACGCGATCGGCGGGGCCGACCCGGCCGACGCACCGCCGGCGATGCGGGCCGTGCTCACCGAGGCCGGCAAGGCGATCGAGCAGGCCGGCACCCGGTGGCGTGAGGTCGGCACCGGCGGGGCCGGTACCAGGCCGTGGCTGTCCGGGGCGTCTCTGGCGTGGCTGGAACGCAACGCGGCCGACGTGGTGCAGCCGCTGACCGGCAAGACTGTGGCGGCAGCCCTGGCGGAGGTGAACGAGCTCAAGGCGCAGATCGAGGACGCGGTCAGGCAGGCCACGGCGCGGCCGGCCGGGACGGTGGAGGCGGCCCTGCTTGCCATGGATGCCCGCTACCCGGACGCGCCACCGGTCACCGGCGCCCTGGCGAAGCTGCCGCTGGACCCGCCCCGCGACGTCCAGGCCCGGTTGGACGGGTACAGCGTGGACGTGTCGTGGCTGGCCGCACCCACCCGTGGGGTGTCCTACCGGGTCGAGCGTCAGATCCTGTTCCCCGAGGACAAGCGCACCAGTCATGTGGTCGGCACCACCAGCGCCACCTCCCTGGAGGACGCCGGCGTCCCGGTCGGGGTATCGGTGCGGTACACGGTCACCGCGGTGGCCGGGCCCCGCACCTCACCACCGGCCACCTCCCCGGGGGCGGCCGTGTTCATCCGCGGCGACATCGAGGCGGTCGCGGTGGAAGTTCTCAACGGCAACGTGATCCTGACCTGGCCGGCCGCGCAGCTGGGTGCGGTCAAGGTCGAGGTGGAGCGTGCGGTCGACCCGTCCTCGGGCATCAAGGCCCCGGTGCGGCGCCTGATCCCGCACGAGAGCGGACGCCTGGTCGACGACAAGGCGGACACCGGTGTGCTGTACCGGTACCGGGTCAGCCTGCGGTACCCGACCCCGGACGGGTCGGTGACCACCACCCCCGGCAAGAGCGTGGAGGCGATGGTCGTCGCGCCGCCGGTGCCGGTCAAGGAGCTGTGGGCGTCGGGAACCGACGAGGCCGGGGCCACCACGGTGTCCTTCCAGACGGTGCCCATCGGTGAGGTGACCCTGTACGCCGGCGGCACCGGGTGGCCCGCGGCAGGGACCCGGATGAGTGTGAGCGAGTTGGACTCGGTGGTGCACCTGAACCACGCCCGCACCGTGGGCACCGGGCGGCGCAGGGTCACCGACAGCCTCGCCCGCGGGCGCACCACGTACCGTGCCGTGACGGTCAACGGCGACCAGGCCGTGGTGGGCCCGGAGCTGACCTACGTGGCCGTGCCCAAGGCGCGCGAGGTGCGCGTGGTGGCCGACCGGGGCAACGAGGTCGTGGTCGGGTTCGAGCTGCCCGAGGGCGTCACCGAGGCGTTCGTGGCGTGGCGGCGCGACGGGGAGTACCCACACAAGGCGGCCGAGGAGGCCCGCGACGGGGCCGGGTCGATCCGGGTGACGAACACCAAGCTCGACATCGACGGCGGGGTGGCGATCCCGGCCCCGTTGGACGGGCGCGGCCTGTTCGTGGTGGTGTTCCCGGCGGTGCGGGTGGGGGGCGAGCTCGTCGCAGCCCAGTCCGGCCCGTCCCTGGTCGCTCGCGAACCGCGGCCGGTGACCGTCGGGTACGCGGTGGAACGGGCCGGGATGCTGCGTCGCAAGGTGCACGTCCAGGTGCACACCCGTGACGGGTCGCCGCTGCCGGCCCTGGAGGTTCACGGGGTGTCCACGTCCGGGTCGCGCCGCACCCTGGACAACATCGTGCCGGGGGTGGCCGCCAGCACGGAGCGGGTCCTGGTCACCGACCCGTTCGGCAACAGCGCACCCTGGACGGTCGAGCTCGTCTCGGTGGCCCCGAAGGGCTCCGCGGTCACCGTGCAGCACCCGAGCGAGGACCAGCGCCGGATCAGCCCGTGACCCGGCCCGCGGACCCGGCCGAGGTCGCCACCCGCCGGGCCTTGAGCGTGCTCGACGCCGCGCTGTCGCCGGTGCTGAGCCTGCGCGGGTTCGCCGCGGGCGTGGCCGGGTCCGGGCAGCTGTTGTTCTGCGCACCGACTGCGGACCTTCTTTCCCGGTCGCCCGGGGTGCCAGGCCGGGCCCCGCACGGGGAATGCGTGGATGTGCTGGTCGACGTTGACGCGGGCACGCTCAGTGCGGCCAGGGTGGAGACTGCGCAACTGGCTGGGCTGCTGCGGGCCCGGGGAACACCCGCAGCGCCTCGGCGGTGCAGGCGGTGGTCGGGCACGGCGCCGAACGTGCCGCGCCCGTGCTCGCCGCCGCTTTTGAGGCGCTGCTGCCGATCAGGTGACCCGCACCGGCCCGACAGGCGGCCGGGCCGGTTCCGGGTCAGTGCGTGGCGGTGGTCGCGACCTCGAGCAGGTCTGGCAGGTCGGCCAGCATCGCCTCGAGGTGGCGGATGAACACCCGCTGCGACAGCGCCTCAGCGCGGGCGGTGACCACAGCGTTCAGGACCTGCCAGGCGGACGCGTCGAAGACGCCGACCGGGAACACGTGGCCGTTGCTGACCTTGGCCAGGCGGGTCGCCTGCGCAGTGGGCAGGCGGTAGATGACCAGGTCGTGCTCGCTGACCGCCCACGGGACCAGCCAGCCGAGCTAGTCGAGTCTCCATGGTTGCCGTCACCCGCTGCCGGTTTCGGTGCCGGTTCGGCGTCTCGAAACGCCGGTGGCCGTGACGCGATCCTGATAGCCCGGTCGCTCCCGGGGACCGGCCCTCCGGGAGCGCCCGTACCGCACCTGTGAACAGTGCCGCTGGTGGAGACGGTGCGGTTCCTCTGGGACGAGCGCCGCAACCCTGTGTGCGTCCACTCCGACGCCACTTCCGCGGAGCAACGAGCGAACGACCTGTGGGCCGCCCGCCTGGCAACCCCCGTCCGTGATGGCCGTCCTCGACAGCCAACCAGCCCGGCCCTTCCTGTGAAGGCCCGGCGCCATGACTGCACGACGAGCAGGTGCGTGGGACCCCCCGAGTTGCGGTGACTGGGCGGCGACCTGACTGTGCATCGAGGCGTGGCGCAGGGCCGGCATGTCAGGCCAGATGTCGTGGCCCCTGAGCGGTTCATGAGGTCGCGGCAGCAGGCGTTCGGGTCGGCCGGGTCCTCCGGGACCGGACTTCCAGGAGCTCGGTGCGGATCTGGGAGCTTGGAGTTGGCTGCCGGGCCAGGCGTCCGCATCGTCCTGCGGGTCTGCGAACAAGCATTCGAAGTCCCGTCGTCTGGGCATTTTGGGACCACACTACCCCCGCACCCGTTCTCTCCCACCGTGTCCGTCCCGTGCGGCAAGATGGCGAACATGCTCGAACTGCCCAAGGGGGGCAACGCGCCGCTGCCCACCAGCGCGGTGCACGTCACCTTGTCCTGGACCGTCAAGCCCGGTGCACCCGAGTGCGACCTGTCCGCCCTGGCCGTGGGCGAGAACGGCAAGGTCGGCACCGACGCCGACTTCGTCTTCTACAACGCCGCCGCACACCCCACCGGTGCGATCACCCACCGCGGGCCTGTGCGCGGGCCCGGCACCGACACCGTCGAGGTCGACCTGGCCGCCCTGCCCCAGCACATCGACCGGGTTGTCCTGTCCGCCTCCGCCGACGGGGCACCCTTCGGCCGGGTGGGAGCCATGCGGGTCACCGTCAGCGAACGCGCCGGTGTGCCGCTGGTCACCACCATCATTAGCGGCGGCCCGGAGACCGCACTGGTCACCGTCGAGCTGTACCGGCGCGCCGGGGCCTGGAAGGTGCGCGCCCTCGGAGCCGGCTACGCCGACGGGCTGGCCGGGCTGGCCCGCGACTTCGGCATCCACATCGACACCCCCACCCCGGCCGCGGCCGCCACCTCGCCCCGCCCCGCCACCACCCCAGCCACGCCCCGCCCGGCGCAAGGTGCACCCGCCCTGGCACCCACCCCGGCCCCGCGGCCGGCCGCGGCCGGTGGCATCGACTGGATGAACCCGCCCGTCCCGTCCGGCTACGAGCTCTGAGAGGGGCTGCCACACATGGGTTTCCGCTACCGCAAGAGCATCAAGATCATGCCCGGGGTGCGGATGAACGTGTCCAGGTCCGGCATCGGCTACTCCGCCGGCGTGCGCGGCGCACGCGTCTCGCGCTCCCCCACCGGGCGGGTGACCCGCACCCTGTCCCTGCCGGGCACCGGCATCGGCCACACCCAGACCATCGGCTCGGGTTCCTCCAGCGCGCGGGCACGCAGCGCGGCCGCGCTGACCCAGGTGGCGCCGGCAGCCCCGCCCAAGCCGGGCATGTTCGCCCCTGCCTGGGAGAAGGCCCTGCACAAGGCCATGCTGGGCGCCCACGCGGACCCGACCGCACTGCCGGCCATCGCCCGGGCCAACCCCGAGCACCGGGTCGTCATCGCCGCCCTCGAAGGGTTCATGCGGATGGCCACCGGGGACAACGAGCGCACCCGCGCCCTGTTCGCGTGGGTGTTCGCGCAGCGTGTCGAGATCGCCGACCACCCGTTCGTGCGCACCTACCTGGGCGCGTCCAGCTCCACCATCGAGATCGCCAACGGGGTCTCGGCCACGCTGCCACTGGACACCTCCACCGTCGCGCTCGCCGTGGCCGAGCTGCACCAGTCCGCCGGGGACCTGGACGCCGCCATCGCCACCGTGGAGCACATCGACCCGCCCACCACGGTGGCCGCGCTCTCACTCACCGAGCTGTACCTCGAGGCCGGCCGTCATCAGGAGGTCGTCGAGCTCACCCAGGGCATCACCAACACCGACGACGTGGGCGCGCTGCTGTGCGTGTTCCGCGGCTCCGCACTGCGCGAACAGGGGTACAACGACGCCGCCAGGGAGTCGTTCAAGGAGGCGCTTCGGGTCCGCTCCCGGCCCGCTGAAATCCGGCACCGGGCGCTGCTGGAACGGGCCCAGTCCTACATGGCGCAGAACCGGTTCGCGATGGCCCGCAAGGACCTGGAGCGGATCCTGGCTGAGGACTCCAGCGTGCCCGGGCTGCGTGAGGCCTTGGACCGGCTGCCTTCCTGAGCGGTGCGACCACCCAGCCGGGCGGGCGACGCAGGGCGGACAGTCAACCGCGCAGCCCCTTAGCTGCTGGGACGTCGCGCCCCACCGGGGAACTCTTGCACCGATCCCGTTCTCGCGTGGGCGATCCGCGCGATCTGGACAAACCTGACGACGCCGCGAACCGCTACCGGGTCAGCACCGACCACAGCCCGCTGTCGTCGACGGTGACGTACCCGTCACCGGGCACGAGCACGCCCCCGGAGAACACCGCGGGAAGGTTCCCGCAGGAGGAGTCCTCGTCGAACGCCGCCTGCTCACCGGTGGCCGCGTCCAGCTGCACCATGGTGGCCGCGTCACCGATCACGCTCGCCCCGTCCACCGCGCACGCACGGAAGGAGTCCTCACGCCACAGCTCCCTTCCGCCGGCGCTGACCGCCCCGTCCTCAACGACCACGGCGCGAGCCTGCGGGGAGTAGCCGGTCACCCCGCCGGCCTCCACGTCCCAGGCCAGCTTGCCGGTGGGCAGCTGGTAGGCGGCTACCCCGTCCTCAGCGGAGGCGGCCATCAGGGGCAGCGAACCGTCCTGCCATGTGGGTGTCACCCCGGTCGCGTCGGCGGGCACCTGCGACCAGAACAGGATGCCCCGGCCGGGCACCGAGCCCAGCCGCTTGCCGCTGGCCGGGTCGAGCACGTTGTAGTCGCCGGTGTCGGCGGCGACCGACAGCACCCACGCCCCCACCGCCCCGATCAGGTCAGGCAGGTACCGGTAGCTGCCGTCGCGCAGGTCGAACACGGCGTTGCCGAACGCGGCCACCTTCCCGTCGCTGGTGAAAGTCACCGCGTCCTCACCGTTGCCCGGGGACTGGCAGCCGGCCTCGTCCCGGTCGTAGTCCTTCGGCTGCTCCCACTGCGAACGCCACACCTGCTCGCCTGTGGTGGCATCGAAGGCGACCAGGAACTGGGTCCAGCTGGCCTCCTCCAAGCCGGCCGCGGGGTGCTCCTCGAACTCCTGGGCCAGCATCAGCGCACGCCCGTCCGGGCCCGGGCCGAACCCCCAGGAGCATCCGCTCTCGCTCGGGCGGTAGGCCATCGTCTTGGTCATCGTCGCTGTCGAGAACACCGAGACGACGACGTCGGCAGCCTCCGGTGCGCCAGCGGTGAAGGTGGGGGCGATCTCGTAGCTGCCGGCGATGGCCACCGACCCCTGCGCCTCGCGCGCGCTTAGGGTGGTGCCCTCGCTCATCCCCGGTGCGGCCAAAGCCCCGTCGGGGATGACCGGGGTGGGTTCGGCAGTGGGGCTGTCCTCGGCGGCCGGGGCCGGCGTGGTGTCGCTGCCGGTGCCGGCCGCCGCCGGGGCGGCCATCGCGAAGACCGTCCGGCCGCAATGCTGTTGGGTGTACGCGTCGACGTTATTCATCGAGGCCGAGGCCATCATCGACGCCATGAACGTCGACGCCAGCGCCCCCAACGGGTTGGCCGCAGCGTCACCGGCCCGGTCGGCTTGGGCGTCCCACACCTTCACGGCGTCGTCGAGGTCGCCGGAGATCTCCTCGGGGGCCTTCTCCTGCATCTTGTGCAGCATCGTGGTGTACTCGCCGAAGTTGACGAAGATGGACCCCAGCCCGGCCATGGCGTCGTCTCCGGCCGCGTCCATGTTGGCCTGGATCTTCGCGTAGCCGGCGTCCATCTCCTCACACAACGCCTCCGGTGACCGGCTCGAGCACGCGGCCAGCGACAGCACCAGGGTGGCGCACCCGGCCGCGGCGGCCCACCTCGTCACGCTCATGCTGGCACCCTCCACTTCACGGGCCGTGCCCGTGCACACCCCTGCCGGCCACGATAGGGCGCGGCACGGACGCCCGGTGAGCGTTTGGCCGCTTCCCCCGGAGGATTCCGGGGTGTGGGCAGCTCAAGTCGCGGCGAGCTCGAGCTCCTCGAGGAAGTCGACCAGCCCCACGTTCTCGGCAGCGACGCCGAACACGCCCGCCCGGCGAAGCGTCGCGCGCGCCCACCCCTGGTGCGGGCCCGCCTCGTTCATCTTGTTCCGGTACCCGCTGGCCAGCACCCCGCCGCCGTTCGCCGAGAGCCCGGTGATGTCGCAGGCGTCGGCGAACTCCTCCGCGGAGACCACCGACAGGGCGTGCACCACCCCGATGTGGCTGGGGTGGATGACCGTCTTACCCATGATGCCACGGGCCCGGTCCATGACCACCTCGCGGATGAGCCCGTCCAGGTCCTCGGTGATCAGGTCCCGGCGCAGCGCGGTCGCCTTGTGCCGGTCGAACGGGGTCTGTCGAAGCTGCGGCTTGAACAGGCGCGGACGCTCGGCGAAGTACTCCCACACCGGCCCGGAGATCACATACCCGGACCCGTCAGCGCGCCCGAGCACGTTGACGATGTCGTCGATGACGTGGGCGACCGGGCCGATGTCGTACACGGTCAGCTCGCGAGGGCGGCGGATGCCCAGGGCTGCGGACAGGTCGGTGGCGCCGATGCGCACGCACGCGACCCGCTCACGGTGCTTGTCCAGCAGCCTGGCGATGCCCAGCAGGGCATCCACCCGGGACTCACGGTGCATCAGCACCGGCGACTCCAGCACCGGCATGGCCAGGTAACGGTTCCCGGTGCGTTCCGAGGCGACCGCGACCGCGTCCAGGAACGCGCCACCGCGGATGTCGGTGAACTTGGGCAGGACGAACCCGGCGACCACGCCGGCGTGCACGCCCAAGGCGGCAGTGAGCTCGCCGACCTGGTCGGGGTGACGGACGCGCACAAACACCAGCGGACGCACCCCACCGTCCTGGTCGAGCTGGGTGAGCTCGTGCACCGCGTGAGCCTGCGCGGCCGGCACCTCGTGGTCGCTGATCGCGTCCTCCAGGCACACCACCGTGCACACCACTCCGCGCTCGGCCGCCTTGCCCAGGTCGCGCGCCAGCTGCGCACGGGTGGCCGGCATGTACAGCGTGGCTCCCAGCGCGGCACCGACCATCTCGGCAGGGCCGCGCGGGTCGATCACGCCGGGCAGGTGGTTGAACAGTCGACACCGTGCGGTGGCGCCCAGCTGGGTGAAGTGCGTAAGCATGCTCGTGCCCCCTGTGTTTCAGGCCTGGTTCCGGCTGCGCCCCGTTGCGCTTTTCCTCACCTGGGGCGGGGGCCGGGCCGTGGCGCGCGCACCCTCATGCGCTGGCCACTTCGCGCACGCTACCAACACCTGCGGTGTTTGCGCGTCGCACCCGATCTGCGGGTATCGCAGCCCGGGCGCCGCATTGTTGGTGCCGCCAGCCTGGGGCGTTGCCGAACACGCCCCGTCCGGTGTTTGTCCCACGGCCCCATGAATGCCATTGCGGGCCGTCCCACGCATTCCCGGTGCAGAAATGAGCGTGCCGTTACGACGATCACCGTGGGCGTGATCTGATCCGCCCATCAGGAATACGCGCCGTGTAGGTACGTGTCACAGAACGAAAGGACACACACCGTTGGCGCGTGTGGTTACGACAGTTCTCGTTGACGACCTCGAGGGGGACGAGAGCGGCACCGTTGACACGGTGAAGTTCGGGTTCGACGGGGCCAGCTAAGAGATCGACCTCAGCGAGGGCAATAAGGAGAAGATGGCCGCCGCCCTGGCCCCGTACATCAAGGCGGGTCGCAGCACCGGTGGGCGCCGCAAGGTCCGCAACGGGGCCGCCCCGAACAGCGGCCCGGCCCGCACCGACAAGGAGCAGCTGGACGTGATCCGCGCCTGGGCTCGCGACAACGGTCACCGGGTCAGCGAGCGCGGACGGATCTCCAAGTCGGTGCGTGAGGCGTACGACGCCGCGCACTGACCTTTTGAGTGGCGCGTGAGGCTTCCGGGTCCGTGCCGCTGTCAGGCTTCGATTCTCTGACTCGGTGCGGGCCTGGATCCGGATCCGGTGTGTGCACCCTAGGGCTGGTGTGGGAACCGTACCGACCCGGCACAGTTCCCACCCGGTGTGCGCCTACGGCGTCGTCAACTCCACGACACTCGCCTGTGGCGACATGACGCACACTTGCCCCGATCTCGCGAGCGGTCACCGTGACCTCTGGCAGGATCGCGGGCATGACGATTCTGACCAAGGGGGGCAACGTCCCCGTGCCTGCCGAAATGTTGACCCTCACCCTGTCCTGGCAGCGGGTGCCGGGAGCGCCGGGCGTTGACATCTCCGCCCTGGTCCTGGGAGAGAACGGCAAGGTCGGCTCGGACGCCGACATGGTGTTCTTCAACGCGCCCCGCCACGGTTCTGGTGCAGTGGAGCTCGACGGCTCGGGTTCCGGTGTGCGAGTCAACGTGGCCGCGCTTCCCCCGCACGTGGACAAGGTCGTCATCGCCGGCAGCTCCGACGGTGGCGCCTTCGGGTCGGTGCGCGGCCTGACGTTGAGCGTGACCGGGTCCAACGGGGCGGTGCTCGCCTCGTTCACGGACATGGGCGCCACCACCGAGACTGCGCTGGTGGCGGGCGAGCTGTACCGCCGGGCCGGTGCGTGGAAGTTCCGAGCCGTCGGGCAGGGCTGGGCGTCCGGGCTGTCCGGGCTGGCCACCGACTACGGCATCACAGTCGACGACGCCCCGGCCGCACCGCCCACACCCCCGCCGCCCGCGTACTCCCCACCTCCCCGGCCCGCCCAGACCTACGCGCCCACGCCGCCGGCCCCGACCTCGAGCTACGCACCGTCGCCGGCCCCGGCGTACGCACCCCCGCCAGCCCCGGCGGCAGCACCCGCGATGGTCAACCTGGACAAGGGCAGGGTCTCGCTGCGCAAGGGCGAGAAGGTCTCCCTGACCAAGACCGGCGCCCCGTCGCTGACACTGGTCACCATGGGGCTGGGCTGGGACCCGGCCCGCTGGGGCAAGGACATCGACCTGGACGCCTCGGTCATCACCTACGACGCCAACGCCCGCGCGCTCGAGGCCGTCTATTTCAACCACCTCAACGCGTACAACCGGGCCATCCACCACTGCGGTGACAACCTGACCGGCGCCGGCGACGGCGACGACGAGCAGATCCAAATCGACCTGTCCGCCATCCCCTCCGAGGTCGCCCATTTGGTCTTCACGATCAACTCGTACAAGGGGCACAAGTTCACCGAGGTCAAGAACGCCTTCTGCCGTCTGGTTGACGGGCGCACCGGCGCCGAGCTGGTCCGGTTCAACCTGACCGACTCCGAGCGGGAGACCGGGGTTGTCATGGCCACCATCTCCCGCGACCGGGCCGGCTCCTGGGTGATGACCGCGATCGGCCGCTTCGCCAAGGGCCGCACCGTGCGCGACATGCTCACGATCGGGTCCCAGGTCCTACC
>Ga0073899_10002248_pt1 | contig 17449 bp, 11 predicted proteins | sample KloWWTmetaKNB5Ph_FD_88975 | JGI IMG/M metagenome (GOLD analysis project Ga0073899, IMG submission 88975) | Active sludge microbial communities from Klosterneuburg, Austria, studying microevolution and ecology of nitrifiers - Klosterneuburg... | ecosystem: Engineered > WWTP > Aerobic digester >...
CTCTGCCCGGGGGCTCAGCCCTCGGCCGCCAGCGCGAAGGGCAGCACGGCACGCGCACCGGCCCGCCGAAGCAGCCGCGCGGCCACCGACATCGTCCAGCGCGAATCGACGTAGTCGTCGACCAGCAGCACCACCCGGCCCTCGACGGCTGCCTCGAGCGGACGCGGCAGGGTGAGACGGGTCCACACGTCGGCCACCCGGTAGGCGCTGTTGACCCCGTGCCGCGACCGGACGGCATCGGCGGCCAGAGGCAGTGTGCCCAGGTCGTCGAGGCGGCCGGCCCGGGCCAGTCCGGACGCGACGGACGCGATCAGCCGGGGCCGGGTCACCGAGCCCACCGCCAGCACCGCCGACGGTCGCTCGGTCCAGTCCCACTCCTTCAGCACCCGCAGGCACGCCTCGGCCAGCGGCGCGGTGAGGTCGCCGGGATCGAGAGGCACCCCGTCGTCGTCGGACCGGAGCAGGTCGCGCAGCCGGCCGCCCCACCCGAGGTCGCTCAGACGCGCCAGCACCCTGCCCTCGTCGGCACGCTCCGAGTCGGGGATGCGTCCCCTGACCGGCTTGCCGTCGGCGCTCACGCCCAGACGGTCGAGCCCTGACGGCCACAGCGACCGCGGCTCGATTCGCACCCCGACCCGGTCGACCGCCTGCCGCGCGGCGCTCGCGGCCACCTCACTGATGGTGGTGGGGAACCACACCCCCGAACACACGTCGCACCGGGCGCAGTCGACGGCCTCGGGATCGTCGAGAGCCTGCGTGAGGAACCTCATGCGACAGGTGCCCGACGACTGGTAGGCGACCATGGCCTGCTGCTCGTTCACCCGGGCCTCGGCGATGCGTGCGTAGCGCTGCGCGTCGTAGGTCCACGGCGCACCGGTGGAGACCCATCCGCCGGCCACCTGTTCGACAGCCCCGTCGACGGCGAGCACCTTGAGCAGCAGCTCCAAGGGACCGCGCTTGAGGTCGACCCGCGCCTCGAGGGCGGCGACCGACAAGGGCCGGTCGGACTCGGCCAGCGCCGCCAGGGTGCGGTCGGCGCGCTGCTGCGTGGGCATGGCGTTCGTGGCGAACCAGTGCCAGATCTCACGGTCTTCGATGCCGGGCAGCAGCAGCACGTCGGCGTTGTCGGTGGCCCGGCCCGCGCGACCGACCTGCTGGTAGTAGGAGACGGGAGAACTGGGCGCGCCCAGGTGCACCACAAAGCCCAGGTCGGGTTTGTCGAAGCCCATGCCCAGCGCGCTCGTGGCGATCAAGGCCTTGACGCGGTTGGCCAGCAGCGCGTCCTCGGCCTCGATGCGCTCGGCCGGGTCGGTGCGCCCGGTGTAGGCCCGCACGTCGTAGCCGGCCGTGACCAGCATCGCCGCCGTGTCCTCGGCGGCCGCGACCGTGAGGCAGTAGACGATGCCGCTGCCGGGGAGCGAGCCGAGGTGCTCCCGGAGCCAGGCGAGCCGGCGCCACGGCGTACCGAGATCGAGCACCCCGAGGCGCAGCGAACGGCGGGTCAGCGGCCCGCGCAGCGTGAACACCTCGCTTGCGTCTGCGCGTGACGAAGACGCGGACGCGAGCTGCTCGGCCACGTCGGCGACGACGCGCTCGTTGGCGGTGGCGGTGGTGGCCAGCACCGGGACCCCGGAGGGGAGCTCGGCCACCAGGTCGCGGATGCGGCGGTAGTCGGGACGGAAGTCGTGTCCCCAGTCCGAGATGCAGTGGGCCTCGTCGATCACCAGCAGCCCGCACGTGGCCACCAGCCGCGGCAGCTGCTCGGCCCGGAACCGCGGGTTCACCAGGCGCTCCGGAGAGACGAACAGCACGTCGACGGCGTCGCCGTCGAGCAGCCGCTCGATGTCGCCCCACTCGGTGACGGTGGCCGAGTTGATCGCCTGCGCCCGGACGCCGGCCCGGGTGGCGGCCGCCACCTGGTCACGCATCAGCGCCAGCAGAGGCGACACGATCAGGGCCGGCCCCGCCCCGCCCCGTCGCTGGAGAAGGGCGGCGATGAAGTAGACGGCCGACTTGCCCCAGCCCGTGCGCTGCACCACCAGGGCGCGCCGGTGATCGACCACGAGGGCCTCGATGGCCTCGAGCTGGCCCGGATGGAACTGCGCCTCGGGGCTGCCGGTCAGGTCGCGCAGGATCTCGAGGGCAGCGTGACGCACCGTGGTACGGTCCGGCGGCTCGGCGCCCCGCCGCCGTGGCGCGGGGCGCGGAGCGGCGCGAACCGAACCCGGACGCGCTCCGGGCACCGGTCTGGCCTCGGACAGGTCGTGCGGGCGGTCGTCGAGAGGGTCGGGCGCGACCTCGTCGTCGGGCGGAGGCTCGTCGCCCCAGAAGGGTCCACCGGTCATGGCCCCAGCCTCGCAGACCCTTCGGACACTTCCCACGCGCCCGCCTCCGGCGGCCGCCGATAGTCCCCCCGCACCGCGGCGTAACGCGAGCGAAACGCCCTCCGACGACCCCACAGACCGTGATCGCCCCTTGTCGGAGCGGCATCGAGGCACGGCCGACCACGGGTGCCACCCAGGAGGCCCTCCGAGCGCCGTCGGGCCATGGACACTGCACCGACCCCCACCTACTGTGAGCGCAGCCCACGGTACGGGTCGGCTCGACGGCCGTCGACGCGACACACCGGCCGTGTCCGATGATCGCTTCCTTGTGCCCGCCCTCCGGGCGGACTCCCTTCCTGTCTGCTCATGGAGGTTCGCATGCCCGGATTGTCCGACGATGGTCGTTCCCGCAGGTTCGGTGGCATCCGCAGGGTCCTGGCGGGCGTGATCGGTGCCCTCCTGTTGCTGGCGAGTCCGCCCCTGGCGCTGCCGGCGCTGGCCGACCCCGTCAGCCCCATCACTCTGAGCGTGGCTGCGGCGCCGTCGCCCGCCACGTCGGGGACGGAGATCACCTACACCATCACGGGCACGAACACGGGCGGGGCGAAGCTCAGCAACGTCGTGCTGAGCGACCAGCTGAACGGGATCGGCACGATCCAGGCGCCGCCGGCCACCCCGCAGTACGTCATCACGTCGAGCAAGGGCACGTGTACGCAGAGCGGACAGCTCGTCAGCTGCAACCTCGGCACCGTCAACGGCGGCGGTTCGTTCACCGTGACCGTCCGCGGCGTCGTGACCGCGCCCGCGGGCACCACCATCAACAACACCGCCAGCGTGACCGGCACCCGATCGGCCCAGAACTTCACCACCAATGCGACCGTCCAGACACTCGTGCTGCCGGGCACCTCGACCTCGTTGCCGGACCTGACCCTGAGCAAGTCGGCTCCCACCAGCGTCGCCGCCGGCTCCTCCTTCGACTACACCCTCACCGTCAACAACATCGGCGCCGTCCCGGCGACGGGCATCGTGGTCACCGACACCCTGCCCACGGGTGTCGCGCTGACGTCCGTCACCACCACCAGCCTGTTCGTCTGCACGCCGACGTCGGCCGCGGCCCCCGGCCCCACTACGGTCACCTGCACCGGGGGACGGGTGAACGACGGCCAGAACGGCACCATCACCCTGCGCGTGACGGCTCCCGCCACCGCCGCCTCCCTCACCAACACGGCCTCCGTCGACCCGGCCGATGCGATCAAGGAGTCGAACGAGGAGAACAACACCTCGGCGACCGTGAACACCGCCGTCACGGCGGCCGCGCCGCCTCCCTCGCTGGCCATCGTCAAGACCGACGACCCCTCGGTGATCGCCGGCGCCGGCCCGGACCCCGTGTCACCCGGTCAGCGTCTGACCTACAAGGTCCGGGTCACCAACACCTCGACCACTCGCGCGGACGACGTGGTGGTCGTCGACGGCACCCAGGGCCTCGAGGCCGCGTCCGTCGTCGCCACCCAGGTGGTCGTCAACGGCACCGTCGGCACCGGCAACGGGTGCACGACGACGGCACCCCAAGTGCGCTGCGGCATCAGGTCGCTGCAGCCTGGTGGCACTCTCACGGTGACCGTCACCGGTACCGTGATCGCCCCTGCCGGCACCGTCCTGATCAACACCGCGACCGCCACGGGCAACGTCAAGAACACCGGCGTCACCGCCACGGCCACCGCGCAGACCACCGTCAAGCCGCAGGTGGACCTCACCATCACCAAGGCGGGCTCCCCCGACCCGGTGTGCGCGGCCTCCTGGCCGTCCGGCACCCCCGACGTGTGCGTGGGCGGACTCCACTACACGTTCGTCGTGGGCAACAGCGGCATCACCACCGCGACCAACGTCGTGGTGCGCGATCCCCTGCCCGCCGGCACCGTCTACGACTCGATCGTCAACGCCCCCGGTGCGGACTTCACCTGCTCGGTCGGCGGGGGCAACGTGCTCACCTGCACCAACCCCGCCATCGGCTCCGAGTCGACCGAGACCTTCACCATCGTGCTGGTCGCCCCTTCGGCCACCGGTCCCGTGACCAACACCGTCTCCGTCGACCCGGCCAACGCCATCTTCGAAGCCGACGAGACCAACAACACCGCCTCGGCGACCGTCCAGGTGGTCACCGGTGTCGACCTCAGCATCGTCAAGTTCGACGAGCCCGGCGCCGACCCGCTGCTCAACCCGCCCGGCACCCTGGTACCCGACTACCCGCAGCCGACGCAGGGCGTCGACCCCGTCGCCACCAACGGCACCGTGGTCTACACGATCTACGTCGACAACCTCGGCACCCAGAGCACGACCGACGTGCGCGTGCAGGACACCCTGCCGGCCGGTACGAAGTTCCTGTCGGCCACGGCTGACGCGGGCTTCACCTGCAGCCACGACGGCGCCGCGCTCGGTGGCATCGTCACGTGCGTGGGCGGCAGCCTGCTCGGCACGCTGGCGGAGTTCTACGACCCCGCTGGGGCGGCCCTTCCGCAGGGCAACCAGTACGCCACGATCGTGATCAAGGCCTTCGCCACCAACGCGGTGCAGCCGACGATGCACAACGAGGTCCGCGTCGACCCGCTGAACGCGATCCCCGAGGCCAACGAGGCCAACAACATCGCCACCCAGGACACCCTGGTCGGCACGGGCGGCGCGGGCGAGAACGCCTTCAACCAGCTGATCCTCACCAAGACCCAGACCAGCCCGGCCGCGGGCGTCGCCGTGGCGACCAACGGCGTGGCCACCTTCAACCTGCACGTCGTCAACGACGGCACCGACCCGGTCAGCGCCGTCGTCATGAAGGACTTCCTGCCGTCCGGTTCGCGGTTCATCTCGGCGGCCGACACCGATGCGGGCCCCGGGACGGCCGACGCCTTCTTCTGCACCCACGACGGGTCCGCCACCGGCGGCACCGTGACGTGCACCGGCGGCGCGCTGTCGGGCACCCTGAACACCATCCCGGAGTCCGCCGGCGGTGGCACGGTCCCGACGAGCCGTGACGTCAAGGTCACGATCTTCGCGCCCAACACCCCCGCCGACTACCCGAACGCCGCCAAGGTCGACCCCGACAACACGGTGCCCGAGGGCAACGAGTTCGACAACCAGAGCAGCGTGACCCTCCGCGTGCGGACGGCAGGCGACGGTGGCCAGAACTCCTTCAACCAGCTGACCATTACCAAGGCCGCCACGATCACCGTGGCCACCAGCAGCGTCATCACCTACACGGTCACCGTCGCCAACAGCGGCAGCGACCCGGCGTTCGGCGTGGTGATGCGTGACGTGCTGCCCGCCGGCACGGCCTTCATCTCCGCCCTCGACACGGTGGCCGGTCCCAACGCCTTCAACTGCTCCGCGGCGGCCGGCGTGGTGACCTGCACGGGAGCGACGCTCAGCGGCACGGTGGTGACCGCGTCCCTGGCGCCCACCACTCGTACCGTGCAGATCAAGGCGTTCTCCCCCACCCAGCCCGGAACCGTGACCAACACGGCGTTCGTCGATCCCGACAACGCGATCCCCGAGGGTGACGAGACCGACAACCACGCGTCGGCATCGACGCTGGTGACCGTGGGCGCCGGCTACATCGACCTCCAGGTCTCGAAGTGCGACACCGCCGCTGCGCCGTGCGACGGCAACGCGGTGCTGATGAACCAGCCGGACGTCTACACCGTCACGGCCACCAACGCAGGCACCGATCCGGCCTTCCAGGTCGTGCTGCGTGACGTGCTCCCGGCCGGCGCGACGTTCGTGTCCGCGGTCGACTCCACCGGCGGCAACGGCGCCTTCCTCTGCAGCGAGAACCTGGGCGTCGTCACCTGCACGGGTGCGACCCTCGACGGCAGCCTCGACCTGGTGCCCGGCGTTCCGAACACCCGGACGGTGCGGATCACCATCATTCCGCCGCAACAGCACGCCCTGCTGATCACCAACCAGGTGTTCATCGATCCCTACAACCAGATCGCCGAGTCCGACGAGACCAACAACCAGGCCAGCGACACCAGCCAGGTCACCTCGCCGTTCGACCTCGAGCTGAACAAGGAAGGCCCCACCACGGCCAGCCAGAACAGCACCGAGGACTACGTGATCACCGTGACCAACAAGGGCGCGGCCGTGACCGACGTCGTCGTCGTCGACGCGCTGCCGGTCGGACTGATCCCGCTGTCGATCACCGCCACCCCCGGCAACTTCATCTGTGACCTCACGGAGAACCCGGTCAACGGCGTCCGCTGTGTCGGAGACATGGGGGCCACCGGTGCGGCCGACGACAAGGTCACGATCACGGTCCACGTGTTCGTGACGGCCGACGGCGGCACGCTCGACAACGAGGCATGCGTCGACCCGGCCAACACCATCGTCGAGTCCGACGAGCTGAACAACTGCGACACCAAGTCGACCGTGGTCAAGAAGCTGTCGCCGAACATCTCGGTGCAGAAGACGTCCGACCCGGCCAGCGCCACCATCGGCCAGATCGTGACCTACGCGGTCACCGTCAACAACGTCGGTGACGCCCCCGCCGACGTCAGCACCGTCACCCTGGTCGACACGCTGCCCGACGTGGTGTCGTTCGTCGGAGCCAACGCCACCAACGGCGCCTCCTGCACACCGTCGGGTGCCACCAACGGCGGCACCGTGAGCTGCACCCCGGCGGTCATGACCGTGGGCTCGTCGTTCACCGCCACCATCCAGGTGCGGGTGCTGGCCACGGCGACCGGCGCGTTCACCAACTCGGCGACGGTCGCCGGTCCGGTGGCGTTCGACGCCGGTGACGCGCTCTGCGCAGGTACGGCCTGCGAGAACGAGACGGCAGCCAACACGGCCAACAACTCCGACACGGTCACCACCGCCTTCGGTGGCTCCGCGATCGACCTGGTCGTGGGCCAGATCACCGATACCCCGGATCCCGCCGCCACCGGCGACCAGATCCTCTACACGGTGAGCGTCACCAACGCCGGTACGCAGGACGCGCTCGACAGCGAGGGCCACCAGGTCCGCGTCCGGGCCAACCTGCCGACCGTCGGAGTCACCCTCGGCACCGTCACGGCGACGCAGGGGTTCGTCTGCTCGATCACCAATGCCGGCGGTACGGCGACCTGCCTCGGAGATCTCCTGTCCGGACAGTCCGTGCTGCTCAGCATCCCGATCGTGGCCGAGGCCACGGCACCGGCCAGCCTGACGGTGACGGTGGTGGCCGACCCGCTGGCCGTCATCCCCGAGACCAGCGAGGCCAACAACTCGGCCACGCAGACGACCTCGGTCACCCACGTCGCGTGCACGGCCTGCGCCAACCTGGTGATGGGCCAGATCGTGGCGACCCCCAACCCGATCCCCGACAACACCGACGTCACCTACCAGTTCGTGGTGACCAACACCGGCGACCAGCCCACGCTGTCGCACTCGGTGCCCGCTCAGAAGGTGGTGATCGCCATCAACCTCGACACCGCCTTCAACGAGTCCTCCCTGGTCTCGGTGGCGTCGAGCAACCCGGACTTCACCTGTGTGACCAACCCGGCCTTCCCGGGCGTCCCCGCGGCACCGGAGATCCTGTGCTCGGGCGACGGACTGGGCGCCGGCCTCGGTCTCACCGTGACGGTGGTCGCCCACGCCGACACGGCGGCTGTGCCGTCGTTCGTCGGCTTCGACGTGACGGTCGACGCGACGAACGTCGTGACCGAGTTCAGCGAGGCCGACAACGCCGGCTCGCTCCTCGTGGACACGGTCGCGCCATGACCCGGTCGCTCCACTCGGCCCGGCTGGCCGTCGCGTTGATCCTGGCCCTGGTGGGGCTGCTGGGGACAGCCCCACCGAGCCAGGCCCTGGCCGGCTGCCGGATCTACGTCGCCAGCGGCGACGACGTGCCGTTCGGCAAGGCGATGGACGACAACCCCAAGCGGTACCCCGAGCAGCTGCTCGAGGACCACCTGGTGTCGCCCGGCTGGTGCCTCTACAACCAGGCGAAGTCCGGTACGACGAGCTCGTCGTTCATCTCCGGCGGCGGAATGGCCTCGGCCTACAACTCGCGGCCGGACCTGCACACGATCCAGCTCGGCGAACAGAACTCGACCATCGTCAACGCCATCACAAGCTGCTTCGACAAGGTCAAGGACCACGACTTCGCCGGAGCCGCCGCGTGCGCCGTCGCGATCGAGGGCAACACGTCGCTCTGGACGGCCGTCACCAACAACTACACCTCGCTGTTGCAGACGGAGCGGGTCATGGCGAGCCAGCGGCCGGGCCTGGTGGTCGCCGTGGTCAACTACCCCAACCCCTACCCCCGGGCAGCCGACGTCGTCGACGAGATCGCCCTGCTGTGCGTCCCCCTGATCGACACCATCCCCACCTGCACCGTCCGGTGGGCGCAGCTGCCGCTCGCGCTGACGGCACTGGACCGGGTGTTCACGAAGCTGAACACCACGATCAAGAACAGCCTCGGCCCCTTCCAGGCCGGGCCCAACGGGTCGCGCTTCGTCTATGTCGACATCTATCCGAAGTTCGCCGACCACTGCATGGAGATGAAGGTCACCATCAAGACGAAGGTCGAGCACCCCGAGGAGTCGGGGGCCGTCCACCAGCACGACTCCCCCGAGGTGAACTTCGGCTGCTCGTCGACCTGGTTCGTCAAGGGCTCCGACGGGACGGCCAAGCCCAACTACCTGCTGCCGGCAGCCCTGGGCGTGCTGATCGAATGGAGCCAGACGACCAAGGGCATGGGCGTCTACCCCAACGCCGACGGTCATCAGTGCATCGCCGACGCCATCTGGGAGGCCGACACGATCGACCCCGGCACCACGCCCCTGAAGTGGAAGCTCGGCTACGGCGAGCCGTCCTCGAGCGACATCTGTCAATGACGGTCACGAAGAAGGAGTCGACCATGCGACGTACGGGACTCGTGGCGGGTCTGGCCGCCGGGCTGCTGCTGATCGCCCCGGCGGCGTCCGCCGGCCAGGTCTCCGGCACGACCACGCTGGACGGTGCGGCGTCCGCCGGCCAGCCGCTCACCGTGGTGGTGACGCTCAAGGGGGCCTACCCGGTGGTCGCCTACGACTACTCCCTCGAGAACCGCTGCTGGTTCAAGGGCAGGTTCGCCGGTCCGGGCGACTCGTCCGAGTCGTACCCGCTGCTCGGACCATGGTTCCTGGGCCCGGGTGGCAGTGCGCTGAGCACCCAGGTCGTCGACCTGACGCCCGTCCCGACAGGGTCGGTGTGCAAGGTGAGCGTCCTGCGCGGCGGCGTCACGGTCAAGGGCACGACCACCCCCTACAGCGTCAACTGAGCCGGTCGCTGCCCACCGGACCCCCAAACCATCTGGACCTGTGCGTCAGGATCTGACCCGTGGACGGGTCAGATCCTGACGCACAGGTCCAGTTCGCACGTCCGGGGAGGGGGTCCGGAGCGGGGCCGAACGTCGTCGGCGACCTGTAGAAACCGTCCGGACTAGGATCCGCTGGTGACGACGACCGCTGTGATCGCGAGGGCGACGTCCTGGCGGCGGCTGCGATGAGGTCGGTGGTCGCGCGCGACAAGATGGCACCCGGCTGGCTCGCGCTGGCGGCCCTGGTGACGCTCGTGCACCGGTGGGTGCCGTCGGCGACGTGGCTCATGGTGCATCTCGTGCTGCTGGGCGCCCTGACCCACGCGGCGATGGTCTGGAGCGAGCACTTCGCCCACACGCTGCTGCGGACCCGGGCGACGGATCGCGACCGCACGAGCCGGACGGTCAGGATCGCAACGCTCCTGACGGGCACGGCGATCGCCCTGGTGGGGGTGCCGGCGAAGGTCTGGCCCGTGACCGTGGCCGGTGCCACCGTGGTCGGGCTGGCGGTGCTCTGGCACGGCCGGGTGCTGTGGCGGGCGCTGCGCACCGCGCTCCCCAACCGGTTCAGAGTGGTCACGTACTATTACCTGGCGGCCGCGGCGTGTCTTCCCGTCGGCGCCGGCTTCGGTGCCACCCTCGCCCGGGACCTCGGCGACGAGTGGCACGGCCGGCTGCTCGTCGCCCACACGCTCACCAACCTGCTCGGCTGGATCGGCCTGACGGTGACCGGCACCCTGGTGACCCTGTGGCCGACGATGCTGCGCACCCGCATGGACGCCCGCGCCGAGCGGTTGGCCCGGCGAGCCCTCCCCCTGCTGCTGGCCGGCCTCGCGGCCGCCGACGCCGGTGCGCTGGCCGGGTCCCGGTGGGTCACGGTGGGCGGGGTGGCGGTCTACGCGGCCGGTCTCGCCTGGTGGGGCCGGTCGCTCGCGGCGCCCCTGCGACAGGCCTGGCCCCGCGAGTACGCCCCCGCCTCCGTCGGCGCATCCCTCTGCTGGGCCGCGGGCACCCTCGTCGCCGTCGGTGCCCTGGTCGCCCTGTCCCCCTCGTGGCACGCGGTCGCCGACTCCTACCCGACCCTCGCCGGAGTGGCGGTGGTCGGCTTCGCCTGCCAGCTCCTGCTGGGCGCCCTGTCCTACCTCGTACCCTCTCTGCTGGGAGGGGGACCGGCCGCGGTCCGGGCAGCCCAGTCGCGGCTGAACCGGTGGGGGGCGTGGCGGATCGTCGTGGTCAACGCCGGACTGGTGCTGTGGCTCGTCTCGACCGCCTCGTGGGTACGGGTGACGCTGTCGATCGCCGTGCTCGCCGCCCTGGTGGCGTTCCTCCCGCTGCTCGCGTCGGCCGTCCGCGCGAAGCCCGGGTCCGGCGAGCCCGCCGCCGCGGCCTTCTGGACCCGCCGCCAGGCCGTGGCGGCAGTGGTCACCCTGGCCCTGGCGGTGGGCGCGGGCGCGGCGGTCGACCCGCAGGCCGCCGGACTGGGCCTCGCGTCGCACAGCGCCGGCGCGACGTCGCAGCCGGTGACGCCCACCGGACGGACGGTCCGGGTGGCCGTCACCGCGCAGGGGATGACCTTCACCCCAAACCAGGTGTCGGTCGCCAGGGGCGACCGGCTCGTCGTCGTGCTGACCAACACCGATCCCACCACGTCGCACGACCTCGTCATCGCCGGCTCCCGTACCCCACGCCTCAAGCCCGGGGAGTCGGCCGAGCTCGACGCCGGCGTCGTCGGAGCGGCGGTGCAGGGCTGGTGCTCGGTGGCGGGCCACCGGCAGCTGGGCATGGTCTTCGACGTCCGGGTGGACGGGCAGTCCGCGACTCCCGGCGTCGAGCCCCAGGGTGGTCTCCCCACCTATCCGGCCCCACCGGTCGACACTCCGCTGGCTCGTACGGTCGACGCCGCCCTGCCGGCGTTGACGGCCGACCGCGTGCATCGGGTCACCCTCACCGTGACCGAGGTCGCCCTCGAGGTCGCGCCGGGCGTCTGGCAGCGGCGGTGGACCTACAACGGCGGGCCTGTCGGACCCACCCTGCACGGACGCGTCGGCGACGTGTTCGAGATCACCCTGGTCAACGACGGCAGCATGGGTCACTCGATCGACTTCCACGCCGGGGCGCTGGCACCGGATCGCCCCATGCGCACCATCCCTCCAGGGGAGTCACTGACCTACCGCTTCACCGCCACCCGTGCCGGCATGTGGCTGTATCACTGCTCGACCATGCCCATGAGTGCCCACATCGCCGCCGGCATGCACGGGGCGGTGGTGATCGAACCGGACGGGCTGCCCCGCGTGGACCGTTCCTACGTGCTGGTGCAGTCCGAGGTCTATCTCGCCTCGGCGGGGGCGTCGGCCGGGGCCGCCACAGAGGTGGACGCCGCCAAGGTGGCGGCCGAGCGCCCGGACCGCGTCGTGTTCAACGGGATCGCGAACCAGTACGACCAGGTGCCGCTCACCGCCCGCGTCGGGGAGCGGGTCAGGGTCTGGGTGCTCGACGCCGGGCCCAACCGGGCGACGAGCTTCCACATCGTCGGCGGACAGTTCGACACGGTCTGGCGGGAAGGCGCCTACACGCTGCTCCAGGGACTGGATCCCTTCGGCACGACCGGCGGCGGCGCGCAGGTGCTGGCCCTGGCACCGGCGGAGGGAGGGTTCGTGGAACTGACCTTCGGCGAGGCGGGACGCTATCCCGCGGTCTCGCACGTGATGGTCGACGCCGAGCGAGGCGCCCACGGCTTCGTGGTCGTCTCGGGCTGAGCGGTCACACGCACAGCGTGGGGGTATCGCCGCGGCCGAAGCGGTAGTCGTAGCCGGCGCCGCCGGCTGTGACGATCACCTGCAGGCCCTCCACCAGCACCTGGGCGTAGACGATGCCCGGCTGCGGACAGCCCAGCGCACCGTCGGGCCACGTCACCTCCCGCACCGACACCAGCACCGGGGCGGCCGACACACCTCGCCGCGCCAGGTCGGCGACCAGCGCTGCCCACTTCGGGGGCGGGATCGCACTCGGCACCGACACCGACGCGGCCGCCGACCCGACCGGGCTCGGACTCGGCGCAGGAGTGGTGGCCGGCGTCTTGGCTGTGCTGATCACCGGTGTCACCTCCCGAGGCGGCGGAGTCGCCGCGGGGGGCGGCATCGTCGAGCAGGCGGCCAGCGCGAGCGCCACCGGTCCCCACGTCAGTGCCCCGAGCGGCCACCTGCCCAGCATGGCTCCACCGTACGCCGGGACCCCTCCCCGGGGCAGCCGCAGCGGAACGTCACGCGTCCTCGGGCTCGGGGCGGGTCACCTTGACGTAGGCGTAGACGCCCACCGCGACCACCGCGGCCGCGATGACCGCGTACTGGTAGCGGTGGAGCCACACCTCCACGACCGGCCACTGGCTGCCGAGGACGTAGCCGGCAACCACGAGCGCGGTGTTCCAGAGCAGGGACCCGACGGTGGTGTAGGCGGCGAACGTGGCGACGGGCATCCGTTCCAGACCGGCCGGGATCGAGATCAGGCTGCGGACGATCGGGACGAGCCTGCCCACCAGCACCGCCCGGGGTCCGTGCGCGTCGAACCACGCCTCGGCCCGTCCGACGTCGGCCACTCGGACGAACGGCAGCCGGTCGACGATCGCGAGCAGCCGCCGGCGGCCGATGGCCCGGCCGATCCCGTACAGCGCGAGCGCCCCGACCACCGACCCCAGCGTGGCCCAGACGATCGCGGCGACGAGCGTGAACCGACCCTGGGCGGCTGCGAAGCCGGCGGCCGGGAGGATGACCTCGCTGGGGATGGGCGGGAAGAGATTCTCGAGGGCGACGGCGACGGCGATCCCGGGGCCACCGAGCAGACCCATGAGGCCCACCACCCAGTCGACCAACGGCTGGAGGAAATCGAGCATGGGAGAGCGACCTTCCGGGTCGGAAATAGTTGACGGTTCCACCATTCTACCGCGACTCCCCTGTCCGGCTGCTGTGCTGCACCCGTGCGGGGCCTGCGAGAAGCGGCAGGATGACCGCATGACGGTCACCGAGGTGCTCGCTGCGGGCGGCACGAGCTACGACGTGGTGGAGCACCCGCCGGCCCGTACCGAGTCCGAGCTGCACCTCACCGGACTCGACGTGGAGCAGTCGGTCAAGACGCTCGCCTTCACCGTCGGCGACGACCGCAGGGTCGTGCTGGTCGGCATCCCCGGTCCGGCCCGTCTCAAGTACGGCGAGCTGGCGCGCGCGCTCGGGGTGTCGCGCTCGCAGCTCCGTCAGGCCTCCGCCGACGTGGTCCAGGCGCTCGGCATGGAGCCGGGCGGCCTCTCACCGATCACCGACGACGTCGCCGTCACGGTGGTGTTCGACGCGGTCGTGCCGGCAATGGGGGTCGTGTCGTGCGGCGGGGGCACCCCGACCCGCACCCTGGTGCTCGAGGCGGCCGACCTCGTCCGCGCCTCGCCGAGGGTCATCGTCGCACCGGTCTCCTGAGCCCGGCCCCTGGGCGGAATAGGCTGACCGCAGCCGAGTGCAGGGGGGGTCTCCATGAAGGTCGAAGTCCTCACCGCGACCCTGGTCGCCGCGCTCGCCCTGAGCGGGTGCAGCCTGCTCAACCAGGGCACCCCCACCGCCTCGTCCGCCGCCCCCGTGACGGCCGCTGCCACGACCCAGCCCGGCACGACCCAGCCCGCCACGACGGCGGCACCGGCCACCACGTCCGCCAGCAGTTCCCCCGTCACCTCCCCCACCACGCCTGCGGCCACCCCCACCACCACCACGCCCGCCCCCGAGCCGAGTACGCCGGTGGTCACCGTGACCGTGCAGGGCACCACCACGCCCCAGGCCCGGACCCAGGTCACCTCGTCCGATGTGCTCGACACGGCCGGGCTGGGACCGCTCCAGCTCAACCTGCCGTTCTCGGTGCTCAAGGACCGCGGCTACGTCGTCGCCACCCCGGCCGACCCCTGCCTGCCGTGGCAGACGTCGAAGCAGCTGCGCGACCTGGGGGTCGAGGTGCAGCTCTACTACCCCGACAACCACCTCGGCGAGATCGCCCTGACAACCGCCACGATCAAGACCCGCTCCGGCGCCACCGTGGGCATGACGGTGGCCAGGATCAAGCAGATCTACGGCTCCCGCGTGGTCGTCGAGACCAAGAACGGCAACGGCGGACCCTTCCAGGTGCTCACCGTGAAGGACGTCGCCCGCGAGGTCGCGTTCATCATCGACTGGGCGGCTCAGCCCGTGAGCGACGGCGACGTCATCAGACGGATCCAGGCGCGGGCCTACAGCAAGGACATGTTCGGCGGCTGCTGACCCTTGCTCGGGCCCGCCTGCCGTACCCCGGCCGGGCGGCCGCCCGGCGCAGCACCGGACACCCCCGAGACCAGCGTTCCCGGGCACCCTGCCCTGGACGGCGCCTCGCGCCGCCCGCGACCGGTGACCCTACGATGGCCCGGTGACAGACCAGGCCGGACCCTTCGAGCGACTCGGTGGCCACGACTTCTTCGTGACGCTGGTCCACCGCTTCTACCAGGGCGTCGCCACCGACGCTCCGCTGCGGGCGCTGTATCCCGACGACGACCTCGGACCTGCCGAGGTTCGCCTGCGGATGTTCCTCGAGCAGTACTTCGGTGGGCCGCACACCTACTCCGACGCGCGGGGGCATCCGAGGCTCCGCATGCGCCACGCGTCCTACGCCGTCACCCTCGATCAGCGCGACCGGTGGCTGCGGCACATGCTGGCGGCCCTCGACACCCTCACGCTGCCCGACGACGACGACGCGATGGTGCGCGACTACCTCACCCGGTCGGCCGACTTCATGGTGAACGTCGCCGGTGACCCGCCACCGGCCCCGGCCGGTCCCACGCTGGGGTTGCGCGACGTGGCGGCCGACCCGAGCCGCTGAGTCGTCGCCCCCCGAGCCGCTGAGTCGTCGCCCCCCCGAGCCGCTGAGTCGTCGCCCACCCGAGCCGCTGAGTCGTCGCCCACCCGAGCCGCTGAGTCGTCGCCCCCCGAGCCGCTGAGTCGTCGCCCCCCGAGCCGCTGAGTCGTCGCCCCCGAGCCGGTCGCTCAGCTGGCCTGCTGGGTCGACCAGTGCGCGGGGGCGCCGTGGATGATGCGGGCCCAGAGCTCCTCGGCCACCCGGTGCAGCAGCGCGCGCCCCACGGGTTCGAGATAGCCGGCCAGTTCCAGCGCGTCGTCGACGGCGTTGCAGGCGGCGAGGTAGGCAGCCAGGTCCCGGTAGCGGTGCCTCACGTCGTAGGAGCCGAGCAGTTCGACGCCTCCGTACGTGGGGTCCTCGGCCGAAGCGCCGTGGAAGGTGGCCAGCGGGTGCTCGATGAGTCCGACCCGCACGCCACCGGCCACGTTACCGTAGGCGTCCACCTGAGGCAGGCCGTCGGGCCGGTCGAGGAACAGCGACGGCGGCGCCGGCACGTCGTCGTCGACCCAGCGCAGCATCGCCGCGAGGGCGCCGGTGATCACCGGCTCCAGCGGCAGGGGGTTCAGCCGGTCCACGAGCTCCTGGCTGCGCAGCCGAGGGAGCCGTCCCGCCCTGACGATGTCGTCGTCGCGCGGGATGACGGGGCTGCGCGCGTCCGAGTGCGGGGTCCCGGCGACCTGGTAGTGCCGCCGTTTGGGCCCGTCGCCGAGGCCCGGGGCGAACGGGTCCGTTCCCGGCACGGGCAGCCGGTCGACCCCCTGGGCCTGGGCGACACCGGCCGCGACCGCCGAGAAGAGGTCGAGGTCACCCTCGGCGGTGACGATGACGACCGGCACGTCGAGGTCCGGTACGGGACCGGCCTGCCACGCCGACACCCCGCCCGGACCCTGCTGCAGACGCCGGGTGAGCACGGAGGCGACCCCGGCCAGGTAGCCGTCGAACAGCGGCCCGCCGTCGCTGCGGCGCCGCTCGGGGTGCACGTGGGCGGCGAACGTGTTCACGTAGGTTCCCGACTGCGACTGCCCGAGCAGGAAGGCACGCCGGCTCCCCGCCGGCAGCAGACCGGGCTCGCGGACGGCCTCGGCGAGGTCCACCAGGATGTCCCAGGCGAGACCCTCCTCGCAGCCCGCCACGATCTGGAAGGGGTCCCATCCTGGGGCGGCCGTCACCGTGGGACGGGGCGGCTCGCCGTCCACCTGCCAGGTCAGCCGCGAGTAGCGGTAGGGATTGAAAGTGCGCAGCGCCTCGACGCTGATGGGCTTGATGGTCACGCCTACGTAGGTGTGGCCGTTGCGGCAGAACCAGTCCCACGCCCGGCGCCAGTCGTCCTCGATGTCGTAGCCCTGGGAGCCGTTGAGAATGCTCACGATGGTCACCCCCGAGGGCGACTCGACGGGACGCCGCACCAGCAGCCGGGTGACGTAAGGGTACGGACCGCCGTCCGGGACGAGGCCGGCAGCGTAGCGATGAGCCCGGCCCGAGAGGAAGAACTCCTCCTCGACGTAGCCGAGGGCGGCCAGATCGAGGGGCACGACGGCTCGGGCGGCAGCGCTGAAGACCGGGTTGCGTGTGCTGGTGGGGATGGGCCCCTCGGTCAGAGCATCCATGGGGTGGTGTCACTCTCCTTCTGGTCCACCGCTAGTGCAACACGAGTCCACGTGGCCGAGGTTCCCCCCGCGGACGTTGTGACCGGTCACTCCGGCGCGGCGGACCCATTCCGCCGAGCCGCCCCCGCCACGACCACGACGGACGGCCGAGCAGCCGACCGCGGCGCCACCTGTCGTGATCGGTCACATTGCGGCAACGATTGGCAACAAGAGCAGGACCGCCCGTGGGGCGAGCGTTCCCGGCGATCCGCCCTGCCCACCCGCCCTCCGGTGGC
>Ga0073899_10002251_pt1 | contig 17446 bp, 11 predicted proteins | sample KloWWTmetaKNB5Ph_FD_88975 | JGI IMG/M metagenome (GOLD analysis project Ga0073899, IMG submission 88975) | Active sludge microbial communities from Klosterneuburg, Austria, studying microevolution and ecology of nitrifiers - Klosterneuburg... | ecosystem: Engineered > WWTP > Aerobic digester >...
CTCATCGACTGCTCGGACTCGATGGCGATCGGCAACCCGCCCAAGATGCACTACGCGATGAAGGTCGGCGCGGCGCTGACCTACGTCGGCCTGGCCAACCTCGACCGGGTCGCGATCGTGCCGTTCGCCGCCAAGCCGCTGGGCCGGATGCCGCCGTCGCGCGGCAAGAACCGCATCTTCCGGGTCTTCGACTTCCTGCGCACCGTCGACATCGGCGGCCAGACCGACGTCGCCGAGGCGATGAAGGCGTTCGTCAGCCAGCACAAGCGCCGCGGCCTCGCGGTGCTGATCAGCGACTTCTACGATCCGCGCGGCTTCGAGGAGGGCATCAACACGCTGCGCTACAACAAGTTCGAGCCGTTCGTGTTGCAGGTCTACGACCAGCGCGAGGCCGCGCCCAACCTGCACGGCGATCTGGCGCTGGTCGACTGCGAGACCGGCGAGCTGCGCGAGGTCACCGTCAGCAAGGCGCTGCTCGAGGCCTACACCCGCGAGCACGAGAAGTACTGCAAGGAGCTCGAGGACTTCTGCACCCAGCGCGCGGTGCCGTTCTTCCGCACCCACACCGGCGTGCCGTTCGACGAGCTGGTGCTGCGGATCTTCCGCTCGGGGGGCTTCCTCCGGTGACCTGGCTGACCCCGCTGGCGGCGCGCACCGTCGGCCTGACCGCGCTGGTCGCGGCTGGGCTGATCGTCATCGCCTACCTGCTCAAGATGCGGCGGCGCCGGTTCGAGGTGCCGTTCTCCAGCCTGTGGAAGCGGGTGCTCGAGCAGCGCGACGCCAACGCGCTGTGGCGGCAGCTGCGGCGCTGGCTGTCGCTGCTCTTGACGCTGGCCATCGTCGGCCTGGTGGTCGCGGCGATCCAGGCCCCGACCCTGGGCGTCACCGATCGCCGCGCCCGCAACGTCGTCATCCTGCTCGACACCTCGGCGTCGATGCGCGCCACCGACGGCGATCCCGACCGGCCCAAGCTGACCCGGTTCGCCCGGGCCCAGGAGCGCGCGACCGCGCTGATCGACGCGCTGGGCGGCGGCGATCAGGCGATGGTGATGCGGGTCGACGCCCAGGCCACGCCGCTGTCGCGGTTCGCCAGCGACAAGCCGGTCCTGCGCAAGGTGATCGCCGACGTCCAGCCGGCCGACACCGGCGCCGACCTCCCCCGCGCGCTGTCGGCCGCCGCCGACGCGCTGCGCGGCCGGCAGAACCCGATGATCGTCGTGGTGTCCGACGGCGCCTACTCCGAGCTCGAGCGCGGCCAGGTGAGCTGGGATCCGCCCGCCGCCGACGCGCCGCCGGCCGAGCAGCCGGGCGCCCCCGACGACGACCCCGAGGCCACCGCGCGGGCGCGCAGCTTCGCCGCCACCGAACTGGCCGCGGTCGACCTGTCCGGGATCGACGTCCGCTACCTGGGCGTCGGCTCGCGGGCCGAGAACGTCGGCATCGCGGCGTTCAACGTCCGCCGCTACATCGCCAACAAGGCCGCGTTCGAGGTGTTCGTCGAGGTCCAGAACTTCGGCAGCGAGCCGGCCCGCCGGCAGCTGGTGCTGTACGACGGCGAGACCGCGATCGAGACCTGGCCCATCGAGCTGGCTCCCGGCGAGCGCCGCCGCGAGATCAAGCGCGAGCTGCCGGGCAGCTCCAGCCAGCTGCGCGCGACGCTGCGCCCGGTCGACGGCCCGGGCGGCACCGATCCGTTCCCGCTCGACGACGAGGCCTGGGCGCTGATGCCGTCGCGCAAGAAGCAGCACGTGCTCCTCGTCACCAAGGACAACCTGTACCTCGAGGGCGCGATGCTCGTGTACGACAACATCGACATCGCCAAGGCCACGCCCGCGGCCTACGACGCCGACCCGGCCGGCGCGGTGCTCGATCCGGCCACCAAGAAGCCGTTCGACGTCGTCGTGTTCGACGACCACACGCCGGCGGTCATCCCGCCGCCGCCGATCAACGTGCTGTGGTTCCACCCCGACGGCGCGAACTCGCCGTTCGCGATCCGCAGCGTCTTGCCGCGGCCGCGGATCACCGAGGTCACCGACGCCCACCCGGTCATGCGCTGGGTGACGCTGTCGGACACCAACTTCGACAGCGCCAACGTCTTCGCGATCGATCGCGCCAAGGGCGAGGTCGCGCTGGCGGCGTCGGTGCGCGACCCGGTGGCGGTGGCCCGCCGCGACAACGGCCGCAAGCTGATCGGCTTCGGCTGGTCGCTGGGCGGCACCGACCTGGTGCTGCGCGTCGCGTTCCCGCTGCTCTTGGTCAACAGCCTCGACTGGTTCGCCGGCGACGACTCCGATCTGGTCACGACCTACGCCACCGGCACCCGGCTGCGCATCCCGCTCGACGGGCTGGTCGGGCTGCGCGAGGTGACCGTCGTCGACCCGGCCGGCCACAAGGGCCAGGCGCCGGTGGTCGACGGCGTCGTCACGCTGGCGACCCACGCGGTCGGCGTCCACCAGATCCTGGCCTACCCGCCCACCCCCGACGGTCCCAGCCCCGAGCCGATCGCGTCGCTCGAGGTCGCGACCAACCTGGCCTCGCCCGTCGAGTCGCAGATCGCGCCGGCCACCGACCTGACGCTGGGCGGCCGCGCGCTCGCCGCGCCGCCGACGTTCGCGGTCAGCGCCCGGCGCGACCTGTGGCTGTACGTCGTGCTGGCGGTGGTGCTGCTCTTGTGCGTCGAGTGGATCACGTACCACCGAAGGATCACGGTCTGATGTCGTCCCCGGGCTCTCGCCTCCGCGCCGCGCTCGATCGTCGGGCGCTCCTGGCCATCGCCGTGGCCGTCGCCGCGGCGATCGGCATCTACCTGGGCATCGACGCCTGGATCGGCGGCCGCGCGGTGATCAAGGTCACCGGCGTCGGCCCGCGGCCGATCGAGCTGCTCGAGCCGCGCTGGCTCGCGCTGGTCGCGATCGCGCCGTTCTTCTATCTGGTGCGGCGGTGGTCGCTGACCGATCTGTCCGTCGCGCAGCAGCTGGTCCAGTCGACCGTACGCACGCTGGTGATCGGCGCCGCCGCGATCGCGCTGGCCCGGCCGACCTGGGTCACCCGCGACTCCAAGGTCGCCACCGTCGTGCTGGTCGACGTGTCGGAGTCGGTGTCCGAGAAGCAGCTGGCCGCCGCCCGCGCCTACGTCGACGAGCTCGACCAGGCCAAGGGCGCCGGCTGGATCAAGGTGGTGACCTTCGCCGAGAAGCCGCTGGTCGCCGGCAAGCAGGGCGGCCACTGGCAGCTCGATCGCCACACCACCGGGCCGGCCAAGGGCGGCGCCGGCACCGACGTCCAGGCCGCGATCCAGCTCGGCTATGGCCTCTACCCCCCCGGCCACCTGCCGCGGATGGTGGTAGTCACCGACGGCAACCAGACCCGCGGCGACGTGGTCAGCGAGGCCTACCGCGCCAAGGAGATGGGCGTGCGCCTGAGCTGGCGCACCTTCGCCGAGGATCAGGTGCAGGAGATCCGGGTGGTCGGGCTGCACCTGCCCGACGAGATCAAGGTCGGGCAGCCGTTCGAGATCATGGCCGAGGTGTGGTCGACCCACGCCGAGACCGTCACGCTCAACCTGCGCCAGGACGAGTTCCCCAACGCGCTCCAGCCGAGCCAGACCATCGAGCTCAAGGAGGGCGTCAACCGCGTCCCGTGGAAGAGCGAGGCCAAGCGCGCCGGCGCCACCACCTTCCGGCTGCGGTTGAGTAAGTACGCGCACGACACCGAGAAGGCCAACAACGAGGCGGTCATGACCGCGCCGGTCAAGGGTAAGCCCAGCGTGCTGTACGTCGAGGGCGGCGTGCTGCGCGAGCCGGGCGCGGCCGGCTACCTGCAGCGCGCGCTCGAGCACGAGAACATCGACGTCGAGGTGCGCGGCCCGCGCGGCCTGCCCGGCACCGCCAAGGAGCTCGAGAAGTACGACCTGGTGCTGGTGTCCGACGTGCCGGCGCACTTCGTCGGCGCCGGCCAGATGGCCGCGCTCGACCAGTACGTCTCGAGCCTGGGCGGCGGCCTGATCATGGCCGGCGGCGAGGACTCGTTCGGCTCGGGCGGCTACCAGGCCACCAAGATCGAGCAGATCATGCCGGTGCGCTTCGACTCCGAGAAGACCCGCGAGCAGCCCGACGTCGCGGTGTGCGTCGTGCTCGACCGCTCGGGCTCGATGCAGGGCGCCAAGATCGAGGCGGCCAAGGAGTCGGCCCGGGCCACCGCCGAGGCGCTGTCACCCAACGACATCCTGGCGGTGGTGGCGTTCGACAGCGAGGCCCAGGTCTACGTCCGGCCGCAGCGCGCCGCCAACAAGATGCGCATCTCGGCCGACATCTCGCGGCTGCAGTCGGGCGGCGGCACCAACATCTACCCCGGCCTCAAGGAGGCGTTCGAGGTCCTCGAGGGCGTCAACGCCAAGGTCAAGCACGTCATCCTCTTGTCCGACGGCGAGGCGCCCTACGACGGCCTGGTCGAGCTGGTCCAGGACATGCGCTCGGCGCGGATCACCGTGTCGGTCGTCGGCGTGACCGGCGCCGACCGCAACCTCCTGTCGATGATCGCCGACAACGGCGACGGCCGCCTGTACATGACCGACGACATCGGCGCGCTGCCGCGGATCTTCATGAAGGAGACCACCGAGGCCCAGAAGTCGCAGCTGGTCGAGGACGCGATCAAGGTGCGGGTGGCCAAGCGGGTCGAGGCCATCGAGGGCGTCGCGATCGAGGCGGCGCCGCCGCTGCACGGCTACGTCACCACCAAGCCCAAGCCGACCGCCGAGGTGATCCTGGTGTCGGACCTCGGCGAGCCGATCCTGGCCCGCTGGCGCCACGGCGCCGGCACGTCGGTGGCGTGGACCTCGGACGTCAAGAACCGCTGGAGCGCCGACTGGATCGCCTGGGGCGGCTACCCCAAGTTCTGGGCCCAGCTGGTGCGCACCAGCATGCGGCGCAAGGTCTACGACAGCTACGACCTGTCGGCGACGATCGACGACGGCCGCGCCAGGGTCACCGTCGACGCGATCGACTCCGGCGACCAGTTCGTCAACAAGCTCGACACGACGCTGCAGGTGATCGACCCGGCGACCAACGCGGTCAAGCAGAGCGTGCCGATGGCGCAGACCGCGGCCGGCCGCTACGTCGCCGACTTCCCGATCGAGCGCTACGGCAGCTTCCTGCTCAAGGCGATCCACTCGCGCGACGGCAAGGTCGTCGCCGAGAGCCTGGGCTCGGTCGCGCTGCCCTACCCGCTCGAGTTCCTGAAGACCACGCCCGACGCCAGCGCGCTCAAGCAGGCGGCGATCGTCACCGGCGGCAGCGATCAGGTGAGCGCGGCCGACGCCTGGAAGCCGGGCGACGAGTCGATCGCGTTCACCCAGGACCTGTGGCCGTGGGTGCTGCTCGGCATGATCGGACTGTTCGTGCTCGACCTGTACGCGCGCCGGGTGCGGCTGTTCGGGTACCGGACGATCAAGTTCGAGTAGGCTCGCGGCGTGGTCGACGACGCCTCGCACTACCGGGCCCTGGCGGCCTGCTACGCCCGGGGCGCGCTCGGGCGGCCCGACCTCGCTGACGAGGCGGCGCTGGCGGCGGGCGTCGCGGCCGACCTGCGGCTGCACCGGTTCAAGCGCACGGCGGGGCTGCCGCGGGTGCGGGCGGTGCTGGGCGCGCTGCGCGGGCTGGGCCCGGCGGCGATCTGCGACGTCGGCAGCGGCCGCGGCGCGTTCCTGTGGCCGATGCTCGACGAGCTGCCGGCGGTCGAGGTGGTCGCGCTCGACCTCTTGCCGCACCGGGTAGCCGACCTGGCGGCGGTCGCGCGGGGCGGCGTGGCGCGGCTGCGCGCGGTGCGGACCGACATCGAGCGCGCCGGGCTGGCCAGCGACGTGGTCGACGTGGTCACGCTGCTCGAGGTGCTCGAGCACGTCCGCGACCCGGCGGCGGCCGCGGCCGAGGCGCTGCGGCTGGCGCGCCGCGCGGTGGTCGTCACCGTGCCGTCGGTGCCCGACGACAACCCCGAGCACGTGCGGCTGTTCGACAAGGCCAGCCTGACCGCGCTGTTCGTCGGCGCCGGCGCCCGGCGGGTCGCGGTCGACGGCGTGCGCGGCCACCTGGTCGCGGTGATCCACCGATGATCGAGCCGATGCACAAGTACCCGCGCACGCCGCACCTCGCGGGCTCGCGGCTGCAGCCGGGCGACCAGGATCTCGCGCAGGTGCCGCTCGCGGACCTGCGCGGCGCCTACGTCGTGGTCGAGGAGAAGCTCGACGGCGCCAACGCCGGCGTCAGCCTCGGCGACGACGGCCGGGTGCGGCTGCAGAGCCGCGGCCACATCCTCACCGGCGGCCCGCGCGAGCGCCACTTCGACCTGTTCAAGCGCTGGGCCGCGTGCCACGCCGCCGCGTTGGCCCGGGTGTGCGCCGACGGCGCCACGCTGTACGGCGAGTGGCTGTACGCCAAGCACACCGTGTTCTACGACCAGCTCCCCCACTACTTCCTGGAGTTCGACCTGCGCGATCGCGACGGCCGGTTCTGGTCGACCGCGCGCCGGGCCGCGCACCTGGCCGCGTGCGGCGCCGCCGCGGTGGTGCGCCAGGTGCCGGTGTTGTGGGCCGGCGTCGTCGACGATCCCGCGGCGCTGCCGGCGCTGGTGGCGCCGTCCTTGTACAAGTCGCCGCGCTGGCGCGACGCGCTGGCCGCGGCGGCCGCCAGCGCCGAGGTCGATCCCGAGGTCGCGGCCCGCGAGACCGATCCGGCCGATCACGGCGAGGGCCTGTACCTGAAGGTCGAGGACGCCGACCACGTGCTGGCCCGCTACAAGTGGGTGCGCGCGAGCTTCCTGACCAGCGTGCTCGACTCGGGCAGCCACTGGCTGGCGCGGCCGATCGTCCCCAACCAGCTCGCGGCCGACGTCGACCTGTTCGCTCCGGAGCCGCCGTGATCGCCGCCGCGCCGCCGATCGCCGTGCCCGCCCCGGGCGCCGCCCCCGACGACGCCGCGCTGGCCGCCGCGCTGGCGGTGGTGGCCGACGCCGCCGCGCTGGCCGCGACGCCCCAGGATCCCGGCTTCCACGCCGAGGGCGACGTCTGGCTGCACACCCGGATGGCGGTGGCCGCGCTGGTCGCCGATCCGGCCTGGGCCGCGCTCGACGCCGCGGGCCGCGCGATCACCTACGCCGCGGTGCTGTTCCACGACGTCGGCAAGCCGGCCACCACCCGGCACGAGCCCGACGGCCGGATCACCTCGCGCGGGCACAGCGCGCGCGGCGAGCAGGCGGTGCGGGTCGCGCTGTGGCGCGCCGGCTGGCCGTTCGCGTGGCGCGAGCACGTCTGCGCGCTGGTGCGCTCGCACCAGGTGCCGTTCTTCGGCGTCGATCGCCCCGACGCCACCGCGCTGGCGCTGCGGCTGAGCCTGAGCCTGCGCCACGACTGGCTGACCGTGGTCGCCACCGCCGACGGCGCCGGCCGCCGCTGCGCCGCCCCCGGCGATCAGGCGCGGATCCTCGATCAGTGCGCGCTGTGGCGCACCTGGTGCGACGAGCTCGGCGTGCTGACCGGCCCGGCGCGCTTCGCCGACGATCACAGCCGGGTGATCTACCTGGGCGACGCCTCGGGCACCCGCAGCCCGGCGGTGCCGGCCTACGACGACACCGTGGCCGAGGCGGTGATCCTCAGCGGCCTGCCGGCCAGCGGCAAGTCGACCTTCCTGGCCGCGCACCCGGCGCTGCCGCAGGTGTCGCTCGACGATCTGCGCGACGAGCTCGACGTCGACCCCGCCGACGATCAGGCGCGGGTGATCATGCTGGCCCGCGAGCGCGCCCGCGAGCACCTGCGCGCGGCGCGCCCGTTCGCGTGGAACGCCACGAACCTGTCGCGGTCGCTGCGCGGCAAGCTGATCGAGCTGTGCCGCGACTACCGCTTCCGCACCCACGTCGTGTACTGCGAGGTCGACCCGGCCGAGCTGACCCGGCGCAACCGCGCGCGCCCCGAGGCCGCGCGGGTCCCGGCGCGCGCCATCGATCGCATGATCGGCCGCTGGACCGTGCCGACGCTCGACGAGGCGCACCGCGTGACCTACCAGGTCGCGCGCGACGATGGTTCGCTCGCGTGGCCGCCCCCGCCGGCGCCGGACGCCCGATGAGCTACCCGTGGCCGCGTCTCGCCGAGGCCCTCGACTTCACGCCACGCCGCGCCGCGGCGCCGTTCGACCTCACCGCCAGCTTCCGCCAGATCGAGCGCGACCTGACGCCGGAGGTCGTCTCGCCGCCCATCGCGAACTCGCACCTGCTGCGCGGGACGTGGCGCGACCGCCGCGCCGTCATCGTCAACCATCGGGTCGGCCTCGGCGAGGACCGGCGCGCGTGCGCGTCGGTGGTGGTCGAGCTCACGCCGCCGCTCCACCTCGCCGCGGTCTTCGGCGCCCCGGGGCAGCTCGACCGGGCCCACCAGGTCGAGGTCGCCGGCGGCCACCGCTGGCTGTCGTTCCAGGCCGCCGACGCCGACGCCGCGCGCACGTTCCTGCGCTCCCTCGCGCTACCGCACGACCTCACTCAGCAGATCGCCGACGCGGTCGACGGCGGCTGCACGATCACCGACTCCAAGGTGTGCTGGTCGATCGACGATCGCGAGGTCGCGCCGGACCGCGTGCGCGCCGCGCTCGATGCCTGCGCCGCGCTGGCCGCCATGCTCGAGGCCCGGCGGGCCACGCTCCCGGCCGCGCCGTGGGACCTCGACCTGCGCCGCGCGTGGGGCAGCGTCGCCGCCACCCGCGGCTTCACGTTCGAGGCGCCGCGCGCGTGCCTGCGCGGCGAGGTCGCAGGCGCCGCGCTGGAGGTCGCGATCGAGGAGCGCGGTCCAGGCCTGGACACAACCGTCGACGTCCAGTTCCCCCGCCCGCTCGGCGTCGACCTCGAGCTGCGCAAGGCCGCCGCCGTGCCGCGGCTGCGGCGGTGGTTCGGCCGGGACCTTGCGGTCGGCGAGCGCGCGTTCGACGACGCGTTCGTGATCCGCGGCGCGCCGGGCCACCACGTCCGGCGGGTCTTCGACGCGCCGCCGCTGCGCGCCGCGCTGCTCGGCGTCGTGGGCGAGGTCGTCGACCTGCGGATGAGCCAGCACCGCCTGGCGTGGCGGCGCGCCACGCCGATGCTCGATCGCGCCGCGCTCGATCGGCACGTCGACGCAGCGGCCGCGGTAGTGCGGGCGATCTTCGCGGCCGGAGGCGCCGCGTCCGGGCCGTATCGCTAGCAGCGAACGCGCGCGCGACGATGGTTCGCTGGCGTGGCCGCCGGCGCGCTGAACCTTGGCTCGCTGCAACCTCGAGCCCCGGGCTCGAAGCGTCGGCCCCCACCGCGACGCGGCCATCGCCGCGCGATCACGCGCGCGCCCGCTGGCACCGCCGTTGCTCTACCGCGAGGCCGTCGTACCCAACGAGGACCTCCATGCGCACCTTGGTTTCGCTCCTGGCCATCACCTCGCTCGCCGCGCTCGGCTGCGCCAGCGACTCGTCGACCGGCAGCTACTCGAACGCCGTCACCGGCGTCGACTGCCGCCCCGATCCCGCGAGCTACATGCCGCACGATCCCGACGCGCCGGCCACCGTCGACTGCTCGACGCCGCACGACGACGTGCCGCAGCCCGGCGAACCGTGCTGCGAGTTCCCGCAGCCCGGCTGCGACAAGGAGGGCTGCTGCGACAACGACGTGATCGTCGAGCCCGAGCCGCCGCCGCCCGAGCCGCCGGACGTGATCTGAGCGACGGGCTCCAGGCGCCGGATCCCGTTCCGGATCCCGATCCCGATCCCGTTCCGGATCCCGATGCCGATCCCGATCCCGATCCCGACCCGGATCCCGATCCCGATCCGGCATCCCGATCCGGCCCCCGCGCCTGCCCGCTCCCCGCCGCCTCGCTAGAACTTGTAGCCGATCCGCACGAACGCCTGGCCGATCAGCGTCGTCGCCTGCGGCACGCCGCCCCCGCTCAGGTTCGTGACGATCAGCTTCTGGGTGCCCACGCCCAGCGCGCCGGTGACGAACCAGTCGCGCTTCCAGCGGTAGTACCCGGCGGCGTTGGCCTGCAGCGCGGTCGAGTTGGCGCTGCCGTAGCAGGTCGTGACCGAGCCCGGCAGGCACTGCATCGTGGCGTTGTCGTCGGCGGTCGTGACCCACGACAGATCGCCGGTGACCTGGGCCTTGCCGTCCTTGAGCTCGCGCGACGCGCCCAGCCGGACGATCTGCGCGGTCGAGCGCGCGTAGCTGGCCTCGCCCAGGCCGATCGTGCGGATGAAGGTGCCCTCGAGCCGCAGCCCGCCGTAGAACCCGCGGTCGACCGCCTGGACGTGGAGGTCGAGCGACTGCGCCGCCGGCAGGGTCTGATCCGCGGTGCCGGCCTCGAGCACGACGTCGGGCCGACGCCGCCCCTGCAGCGCGGCGGTCAGCTCGAAGCGCCGGCCCTTGCCCAGGAGCGCCGACACCGACGCGCGGCCGGCGGTGGTGCCGATGCGCTGGACCTTGACGTTGTTGACCACGACGCCGTTGACGATCACCTCGTTCTCGAGCTGATCGCGCACCTGGACGTTGAGCGCCTCGGTCGACAGGTGGTTGGCCCACAGCTGGAAGCGCAGCCGCGGCGACGGCTTCCACTGCAGGCCACCCGAGGCGTTGGTCGCGGCGGTGCCGGCCGAACCGTACAGGTCGACGATGAGGTAGTGCCAGACGTCGAGCGCCGGCGAGCGCCGCCAGTAGCCGTTGGCCGACACGTACAGCCGAGGTCGCTCGAAGGTGCCGGTGCCGCCGTAGCCGCCGTCGCGGCTGGTCGGCACGATCGCCACCGCGCCCAGCGCGCCGTACGAGTTCTGGGTGCGGTACGCGCCGCCGAAACCGCCCGCCGCGGGGTACACCCGGCCGGTCGGCGCGTTGGCCTTGTCGATCCCGACCGGGTAGTCGGTGGCGATCGAGCGCGAGCCGCGCAGCGGGTACAGCCCGGCGAAGCCGAGGTAGGTCCAGCGCCGGTTCTTGGCGTAGTCGAGCCGGATCCCGTCGATCTTGATCGCGCCGAGGTCGGCGATGACCTGCCGGCCGATGAACAGGTCGCTGCGCCGCCCGCCACGCACCAGGTACAGCTCGCGCAGCTCGTACTCGTTGTCGCCGAACATGCCGGACTGCGGCCGCGCCGGATCGGCGCCGTCCTGCGGGTACGGGTTGGGCACCACCCGCGCGCGCGCGTCGATCCGGGCGTCCCAGCGCCCGCCCTTGAGGTGGCGGCCGTCGAGCTGCGCCCGCAGCTCGGTCCACATCCGCGCGTAGGGGCTGCCGTTGGCGGGCGGCTCGCCCGGCCCGTAGGCGGTGCCGTCGACGCCGCTCTCGGTGTAGTAGAACGACGACGAGGTCAGGCTGCCCTGCCACAGCGTCTTGTCGCGATCGTCGTCGTCCTTGTCGACGTAGAACCGATCGCGCTCGTCGGCCTGGGCCCAGGCGCGCCCGGCCCCGGCGGCCAGCGCCACACCGGCGATCGTCAGGCTCGCCAGGCGCTTCATCGGCAGATCGACTCCCGCCCGTAGTCGAGCTTGCCCGAACCCCAGTCGAGGGTCGGGGTGTGGCAGCCGTTGCCGGTGCACACCGGCCGCGGGCCGTGGTTGGCGCGGGCGGTGTCGTCGAGGTGGCAGCCCGCGCACTCGGCGGTGACCGCGCCGTAGTTGCCGGCGCGGTGGCAGTCGTTGCACGCCAGCGTGCGGTGCAGGCCGGTCAGGTTGCAGCCGACGGTGGTGTGATCGAACCGGGCCGGCGCGAACGACATCTGGGTGTGGCACTCGCCGCAACGCGGGGTCAGCGCGTTCTGGTGGACGTCGTCCTGCCGGTGGCAGTTGATGCACAGGTTGCCGGTGCCGGCCATCGGGCGGCTGTCCTTGTGGCAGCGCGCGCACGCCAGGTTGTCGTGGGCGCCGACCAGCGCGAACCCGCCGACGTCGTGCAGCGGCTTGATGTCGGTCCAGTCCGAGGTCGTGTGGCACGACTCGCAGACCGTGCCGTACTGGCCGCGGTGGACGTCGGGCTCCGGGTGGCAGCCGAAACAGTTGGTCGGCCGCGGCTTGAAGGTCTGCGAGGTGTGGCAGTCCGAACACCGGACGGTCAGGTGGCCGCCGGTCAGCGGGAACGCCGACATCGTGTTGTGGTTGAAGGTGTTGTCGCCGTCGACCTTGTGGCAGCGCTCGCAGCCCTTGCCCAGGCGGCCCTTGTGGACGTCGTCCTTGGCGTGGCAGCCGTCGGCGGCGCAGGTCTTGGGCGTGCCGGTGTAGGCCCGCGTCGGGTGGCAGTCCGAGCAGTCGGCGATCTTGGCGTGGAAGCCCTCGAGCGGCCACTTGGTGTCGTCGGCGTGATCGAACCGCACCGCGTCCCACACGCCGGGCAGGTGGCAGCGGCTGCACTCGTCGCCGAGCTTGCCCTTGTGCAGGCCGTCCTCGTGGCAGCGCACGCCGCACTCGGCCGGCGTGTCCTTGAAGGTGTCCTTGGGGTGGCACTGCGCGCACTTGACCGGCTTGTGCCCCTTGATCAGCGGGAACGCCGACTTCGGCCCGTGGAACGTGTCGACCGTGCCCGGCTTGAGGTCGACCTTGCCCGCCCCCTGGTGACACCCGAGACACTGGCTGTCGGTGTACTTCTCCTTGGGGTGCACGTTCTTGTGCTCGTGGCAGCCGCGACAGCCGACCCCGCCGGCGTCGAAGCGCTCGAAGTCGGCGGCGGTGCGGCCGCGGTGGCAGGCCCGGCAGGTGACCTCGTCGTGGCGGCCGGTCAGCTTGAACTTGGTCTTCTTGTCGTGGTTGAAGTTGGTCGCGCCCGAGACCCAGCTCGTCGACGACAGGTGGCAGGCCGCGCAGCTCGGCGGGTCACCGCCGAACGCGTTGAAGCGATCGCCGTGCTTGTTGTCGTCCTGGTGGCAGCCGCCGGCCTCGCAGGTCTTGTCGGGCTTGCGCTCGCCCAGCGCCTGGGTGTGGCAGTCCCCGCACTTCATCTTGCCGTGGGCCCGGCCCAGCGCGAACGAGGTCTTCTTGTCGTGGTCGAACTTGAACTTGTCGAGCGCGCCGTAGGCCGGCGAGTGGCACCACTCGCACTCGCGCTTGCCGAACAGCATGCCGTCGTGCGGGCTGTCGTGGCAGTTGCCGCAGAAGTCGGGGTTGTTCCCCTTGAGGTTGAACAGCGACTTGGGGTGGCACTTCTCACACGAGACGTCCTCGTGCGAGCCGACCAGCGGCATCGACGCGTCGCGCTTGTCGTTGTGGTCGAAGTCCTGATCGTTCTTGGGCGGGTTCCAGATGCTCTGGCCGTGGCACCGCTCGCAGGCCAGCATCTCGCGCCGCTCGAAGCCGTGGGGCTGATCGTCCTTGTGGCACGAGCCGCACAGCCGGTCGGTGCCCAGGTAGACGCGCAGGCCCTGGCGGTTCTTCTTCTTGTGGCAGTCGGCGCAGTCGACCGCGGTGTGCTTGCCCTCGAGCCGCCAGCCGGTGACGTCGTGATCGAAGCCCTTGGTCCCGCCGGGGATCGCGGCCCAGCCCATCAGGTCGAAGCCGCGGCCCTTGTGCTCGTTGTGGCACGACGAGCACTTCTTGCCGCTGACCTGGCTCGACGCGTGGAAGCCCTTGCCCGACGCGATGCGGGCCTTGAGGTCGCTGTGGTCGTGGCAGCCGAGGCACTTGTCGTTGAGCGCGTCGCGGCCGTTGTTGTGGCAGTCGTTGCAGTGGTCGGGGCCGTCGATGCTGGCGTGGCTCTCGGACAGCGCGCCCGGCGACGAGCTGAAGAAGTCGCCCTGGGCGCGGGCGCGGCCGGGGGCGGCCACGACGACGCCCACGACGAGCATCGCGACGGCGAGAGCGGACGGGCGGGACATCGACCTCATCGACTCTACCAGGCGCGATCCCACGAGATGTAGATGTGCGCGGCGGAGAACACCGCCAGCAGCACCGTGAAGGGCACGTGGACCTTCTTCCACGAGTTCAGCAAGAGGTTGGCCTTGGGGGCGATCACCGCGCCGCGCTGGATCAGCAGCATCCGGCCGGTGCGGCGCACCAGGTCGCGCCGGGCCTTGCCGCTGACGCCGACCCGCCCGAGCCGGCGGCGCCGGGCCAGCGCGCGCCCCGGGCGGCGCAGGTCCTCGATCAGCAGCCAGGTCAGGCTGGCGACCAGGCCGTAGTGGGCGGCGACCCGGCCGGCCCGCTGGCCGTGCTCCCACAGCTCGCGGTCGATCTCGCTCATCGCCACCGGGTGGCGGCTGCGGTGGTGGGCGAACGCGCGCTCGTGGTCGAGCTGCTCGAGCTCGCGCCCGCTCGAGAGCTCCGGCACCTGGGTGTAGAGGTAGCGGCCGATGAAGCCCGACAGCGCGACGATGACCATGCTCCAGAACGCCAGCGACACCCAGCTCGACAGCTTGAGCGCCGAGTGCAGCGCGACGAACATCGGCCCGACGGTGCCGGCCATCAGGTGGAAGTCGAACCACATCGTGTTCGACGCGATCCACCGGAACGCGCGCAGCCGGCGGAACATCGGGTAGATCGCGGCGATGATCATCAGGCCGGTGCCGACCAGGCCGCACTGGATGGCCAGCTCGTTGCCCGAGCGGAAGCCCACCCGCTGCAGCGCCAGCTCGGCGGTCGGGAACTCGCCCGAGGTCCGCAGCTGCGCGTACTGGTACGACATCGTCGGCGCGTACAGCCGCAGCAGCACCTCGGCCAGCGCGACCAGCCACGCGACGATGCCCACCGTCCACAAGAGCAGCGGGCCCCACCGGCCGCGCCGCACCTTGGCGCTGCCGCCGGAGCGCTCGTCGACGCCCTCGGTGAACGGGTGCGTCGGCAGCACCTCGCGGCGATCGGGGTCGAGCTCGGCGTCGTAGCCGGTGCGCGCGGCGATCGCGATCGCCGGCGAGCGCTCGCGGAACAGGTCGTAGGCCGAGATCTCGATCAGCGCGCCGGTCGGGCACGCCGACACGCACGCCTGATCGCCGTAGGCGCCGCAGTGGTCGCACTTGTTGGCGATGCGGCGCACCCGCGCGACCCGGCCGGTGCCCGGCCCGAAGGCCAGCGCCTTGGCCTTCTCGAGCCGGGCCCGGAAGTCCTTGTTGAACGCCGGGCTGCCGTCCTCGACGTCGATCATGTCGATCGCGCCGTAGGGGCAGCTCTGGGCGCACGCCGAGCACCCGGTGCAGGTGGCGTCGTTGATCACCACCTCCTTCTTGACCGGGTCGAACTTGATCGAGTCGTAGGCGCAGGGGTCGATGCAGCGCTGATCGGTGCAGGTGCGGCAGGTGTAGACGAAGTCCAGCATGCCCAGCTGGTAGCCGCCCAGCGTCAGCCGCCGCGCGCCGTAGCGCTCCTCGCACGCGATCTCGCACTGCTTGCAGTCGATGCAGCGATCGAGCTGGCGCACCCGCACCGACTCGCCCGACACCGAGATGCCCTGGCGCACGAAGAAGTCGAGGATCTCCTGCTTGACCCCGGTGATGCCGTGCAGCCGCTGCCGGGACAGCGTGATCGCGCGCCGGAACCGGGCCTCGAAGAACGGGAAGCGCACCGCGACGTCGGCGACCAGCCGCTGCGTCAGCGTGACGATGGTCGACGGCGCCGTGGCGAAGAACGCGACCGGCGCGCCCCGCGCCGCCAGCACCGCGCCGCTGTTCCACAGGTCGCCGTCGGTGAACAGCGCGACGTTCTTCTTGGCCAGCCGCGCCATCGGGATCGGCTTGATCAGCGACACCGACTCGCGCTCGTCGTGGGTCATCTGCTCGAACTGCGCCTGCTCGGCCTTGCGCTCGGCCAGCTCGGCGGCGTCGAACACCCCGGCGGCGATCTGGCCGGCGACCAGCACGACGACCGGGGGCGCGGCGCCGCTGGCGTCGGCGGCGTCGGCGACGATCGCGTCGCGCTCGACCTGGCGCAGCACCAGGTCGCCCGACGCCAGCGCGCCCACCAGCAGCTCGTTGGGCACCCCGTCCAGCAGCGGCAGCTGGCGGAGCTGGGCGTAGCCGGCCCGGAGCGCCGGTGCTAGCATCGCCGCCGGATCACCCGCCAGCATGCTGGAGTCGAGCGCGCGAGAAGGGTTCATGGCCGGCGAAGCCCGTGGCGTAGACGAGGTGAGCACCCGGAAGCTGGTGAAAGCAAAGGCTGGGCCGCGCGGTGCATGGCTCGAAAACGTTGGCGATTGTACCAGCTTGCCGCAGGCGCGCGGGCGATCCCGGCGCCTGGATCGGGGTCTGGTCTGGACGGTCGCGGTGTCGGCAGTCCTCGCAACGACCGCGGCGGCCGCCGCCGAACCCGCCCCAGCGCCGCGGCCGGTGGCTGATCTCGATGGGATCCAGCTGTGGATCGGCCCCGCCGGGGCGGCGCGGACCAGCGCCGCCGGGTGGGAGTCGACCTGGGGCGGCGGGATCCAGGTGCTGCGCATCCGCGAACATCGCCCGCTGGCGGCGGTCGGCGCCTGGCTCGGCGCGTCCCACGACGCGTCGACCGACGGGGGCCGGGTGTGGCTGGACGCGGTCGCGGGGACCCGCCGGCTGGGCGGGTGGATGCTGGGGGTCGCGGCCGGCCCGACGGTGGCCCTGGCCGGAGATCACCACCCGCGCCTGGGCGGCGCGGTCGCGATCTGGGGCTTCCTGGGGGTGGTCCCGGTGGTCCGGGTGGGCGTCCTCGACGAGGCCGGGGCGTTCGTCGAGGTCGGCGCGAGCCTGTCGCTGCCCGCGATCCGGTGGTGAGCCGGGGGTGAGTCGAATCAACGGCATCCGCTGGTTGACAGATGGCCCCGAGAACGGTACTTGTCCTTCCGCCTTCGGGGCGTAGCGCAGTCTGGTAGCGCACTTGGTTCGGGACCAAGGAGTCGGAGGTTCAAATCCTCTCGCCCCGACGACAGAGAGCCCATGACCCAACCGGTCATGGGCTCTCGCTTTTTGGCGCACCTTTCCGGAGGCGGTTCGCCGGATCGCCGCCGGCGGTGCGTGGTATGGATCGGGCGTGGTCGCGACGAGTCAGCAACGGCCGGAGATCGCCGCACTGAACGTCCTGGTGGTCGACGATGACCCGGACGTGTGCGAGTACCTGCATGATTTTCTGACGTCGGAGGGCTACACGGTGACGGTCGAGCACGACCCGACCCAGGCGCTCACCACGCTGCGCGGCGACGAGTTCCACCTCGCGGTGCTCGACCTGATGATGCCCAAGCTGTCGGGCATCGACCTGCTCGCGCAGATCCGCGAGATCGACGACGACATCGCGATCATCATCCTGACCGGCTACCCCAGCCTGGAGACGGCGACCTCGTCGATCGAGCGCGACGTCTCGGCCTACATCCGCAAGCCGTTCACCGTCGACGACTTCCGCGAGGCGATCACCCGCATCGCCAAGAAGAAGGGGCTCATCCTCCGCCGCGAGGACGAGCTCCACGCCGCGATCGGCCGCCAGATCCGCGAGCTGCGCAAGGGCCGTGGGCTGACCCTCAAGCA
>Ga0073899_10002252_pt1 | contig 17436 bp, 12 predicted proteins | sample KloWWTmetaKNB5Ph_FD_88975 | JGI IMG/M metagenome (GOLD analysis project Ga0073899, IMG submission 88975) | Active sludge microbial communities from Klosterneuburg, Austria, studying microevolution and ecology of nitrifiers - Klosterneuburg... | ecosystem: Engineered > WWTP > Aerobic digester >...
CGTTGCTGCCCGGGTCACGGCCGAGCACGCTGACGCCGCCCAACTCGATCAGTTGGCCGTTGTCGAGGACGGCCCAGAGTCGCGGCAGGGACGGGGCGGGCGGCTCAGCCGGCCCGGACGGACGCGCCGACGGCGTCAGCGGCGGCCGGGGGTCGGGGCGTGTCGACGGCGCCGGCCGGCTGGTGCCCGCGGGGCGCCGGTCCGCGGGCGGGACGATCGGTGCCGGCCGGGTGGCACCAGGACCCGCGGTCGGAGTTCCCGACACCGCACTGTTCGCCGGCGGGGGAGCGGACGGCCCGGGCGCGGCTCGTCCGGCCCCCGGGGGCTGGCCGGGCGGGGGTCCGCCGACCGGCGGCCGGGCCAGGGCCACCGGCTGGGTTTGCTGCTGGGCCGGCCACGGCTCGCGCCGTGCGGGCTCGTTGCCGCGCTGCTGCTCGCCGGGCCTCAGCCCGGGCCCGCGTACCGCCCCCGGACCCGCTGGTTCCACCGTCGAGCGCGGGCCGGGCGTCGGTATCGGGCCCGCCTGCCGGCCGTCCGCGGAGCCGCCGGGGGCGGTCGCGACCGAACCGCCCGCGCTCCCGCCGGGCCCTCCCGGCCCGAGCACCGTGACCGCGGTGCCGGCGAGCCGGTCGACCCAGTCCTGCCCCGGACGGGCGGTGGCCGCGGTGACCAGCGGGCCGACGGCGGTCAGGTGCAGCGCCCCGGTGATGAGCGAGCGGAGCCCCTGCCGGCGCAGTCCGGGCGCCCGGTCACCGCCGCGGACGTGGGCGACCGAGTGGGTGAGCACGGCTCCCGGCGTCCGTCCGGTCGCGGCCCGGGCGAGGCTCAGCGCGATGCCGGCCTCGGTCGCGACCACCACCGCGACCAGCCAGGAGCCGGCCAGCGGCCACGTCAGGGCGGCCGCGGCCAGCGCGAGCCCGAGGTCGACCAGGTAGCTGCCGACCCGCACCCCCGCGGTCGCCGGACGGATTCCGCGGGCATCGCGGGTGACCGACGGAACCGGCCGCCCGGGCGGCGCGGGCTGTGCCATGACCCGGGGGGCGCTCACGAGGCCGCCTGCCAGATCCACTCGAACAGGCCTGCGGCGAGGAACGCGCCGGGCAGCAGCAGCACCAGCCCCAGCCCCTGGGCAAGGTCGGCGAGCCGCCCCGGCAGCGCGGAGGGACGGCGGGTGACGGCCAGCGTCCCGAGCACCAGCACGAGGGCGAGGACGACGACTCCGGCGCCGATCGCCACGACGCTCCAGCCCGTCCGCAGCAGGGCGGTGGCGGCGAGACCGGCCAGCGCGGTCGCGGCGGCCACGGGCGCCCAGCGCACCACGGGCGAGCGGCGTCCCCGGGTCGAGAGGGCCAGCACGAGCGCGGCCACGGCAGTGGTGCCCAGGGCCGCCTGACCCGACAGGGTGCCCGGGTCGACGGCAGCGAGCAGGACCGCCCCGGCCGCAACGGCGACCACGGCCCCACCCAGCACGCAGGTGTCCGTGATCGCAGCGGCTTCGGCCACGGTGCGGTCGACCCGCCGCCGCGTGATCCGGGAGGGCGGCGCCACCGGCGGCGTCCGGACGGCCGGTGCGACGGTGGTGAGCAGGGGCAGGTCGAGCAGTTGGGATTCGGGAACGCCGACCGCGAACCGGGGCGCCAGCAGCACCACGGCGACGGCGATCACCAGCAGGGCGGGCGCCACGACCGTTCCCGGGACGCCCGCGAGCAGCGCGAGCGAGACCCCGAGCGCGAGCGCGCCCCACACCGCGGCGGCGGCGCCGGTCGCCGGCTGCCGTCCGGGCAGGTGGAGGGCGTTGGCCGCCAGGGCCGCCAGCAGCAGCATGGCGGCGAGGGCGACCGCGCGCCCGGCCGGGTCAGTCGGGTCGCTGACCAGGACCGCTGCCGGGGCGAGCAGAGCCGGCACGCCCAGGGCGCCGAGGGGGCCGGCGAGGCCTGGCCCCCGCAGCGCCGCGCCCCGCAGCCCGGGCCCCCGCAGCAGGGTCAGGACGATCGCGACGAGCGCCACGCCACTCACCACCCGAGCCGGCAGCGGCAGCGGCGGGACACCGGTGAGGAACGGCGCCGCCAGCAGGCCCCAGCCCAGCACCGCGGCGAGGCCGACCCCGCCCGCCGTGGCCGCCCACCGGGTGAACCACGCTTCGTCGCCGGCCTGCACGGCCCGGGCGGTGGCGTCCGCGGTGGCGCGGGTGCCGGCGACCGACAGCAGCACGCCCGAGGGCAGGTCGGTGCCGAGCGCAGCGTCCAGGTCGGCGGGCGTGCCGTCGGGAAGGGCGATCGAGATGTCCGGGCCGACCGGGATGCGGAGCAGGGCCAGCAGCCCGGCCAGCGTGGTGCCGGCGGGAACGGCGACGTCGGTCCGTCCGGCGGCGTGGGCGATGGTGGCCGTCGCGAAAGTCGTCATCCGCGCACCTCCTCCGCCTCGGGAACCGCCAGGGTGTGACGCCACGCGAACGATAGTATGACGACGCCCACGCCACCCCAGCACTGGAGGCCGCAGATGACCACCGGGAGTTCCGCGGCTGGCCGTCCGGAGGCGCCGGAACTACCGGGCGGCGTGCTCAGCCTGCAGGCCCCGCCCGAGCAGGCCGAGCCCCAGGGCGCCGCGAACATCCTGGCCATGGTGATCCCGATGATGGGGTCGATGGGCGTGATGGTGTTCATGGCGTTCTCCGATACCTCCAACACCCGCACCCTGTTGATGGGCGGCGGCATGGTGGTCGCGATGCTGGGCATGGTCGGCTTCAACATCTACCGGCAGGTCGGCGGCCACCGCCGCAAGGTCGACACCAGCCGGAGGGAGTACCTGGCCTACCTGACCGAGCTCCGCGAGAACGTCCGGACGGTGGCGCGCCGGCAGCGCCGCCACACCACCTGGTACTTCCCCGACCCGCGTGCGCTGGTGCTCGTGGCCGAGGAGGGCAGCCGGCTGTGGGAGCGCGAGGTCGGCGCACCCGACGCCCTCAACGTCCGGCTCGGTGCGGCGACCCAGGACCTGTCGATGGAGCTGCGCGCCCCCGACCTGCCGCCGCTGGCGAACTCCGACCCGGTCTGCCACTCGGCGCTGCACCGCTTCCTCGTCACCCACAACACCGTGGACGACATGCCGCTGGGCGTGTCGCTGGCCGACTTCTCCCACGTCGAGGTCGCCGGTTCGCCGGCCGCCACCCGGCCGCTGGTGCGGGCGATGCTCGTCCACCTGACCACCTTCGCGTCGCCGTCGGTCGTGCGGGTCGCCGTGCTGTGCAGCGAGGCCGCCCGCCCGGAGTGGGAGTGGTTGAAATGGCTGCCCCACGCCCGCTCGGACGAGGCCGCGGACGCGCTCGGCCCGGCGCGGCTGGTCACCACCTCCTACGCCGAACTGGCCGACCTGCTCGGCGCCGAGGTGACGACCCGGCCCGCGTTCGACCCGCGCGGCCCGCTCACGCCCTGGCCGCAGCTCGTCCTCGTACTGGACGACACCGCGCTGCCCCCCGGCACCCGGCTGGGCTCCCGCGAGGGCACCGCCGGCGTCACGGTCGTCAGCCTGCCCGCCACCTGGGGGGCGCTGACGTCGGTGTCGACCCTGCGCCTCGTCGTCCACCCCGCGGCCGAGGCGGGCGAGCGCGGACGGATGGAGGTCGTGCTGCTCGACTCCGAGCCCGTCCTGGCGGTCCCGGACGGGATGGCGGTCGAGCAGGCCGAGGCGGTCGCCCGCCGGATGGCCCGCTGGAGTGCCGAGGAGCGGCCCGAGGCCGACACCCCGGCGGGGCGCTCGGACCCCAAACGGGCCGTGGACTTGCTCGAACTGCTGAACCTGGGCGACGTCCGCGACTTCGACCCCGACCGGGCGTGGGTGCGGCGGGAGGGCCGCGACCGGCTGCGGGTCCCGTTCGGCGTCACGCCCGAGGGCGTCCCCGTCAGCCTCGACATCAAGGAGTCGGCCCAGTTCGGCATGGGCCCGCACGGGCTGCTGATCGGCGCGACCGGTTCGGGCAAGTCCGAGGTGCTGCGCACGCTCGTACTCGCGCTGGCGCTCACCCACTCCCCGGAGCAGCTGAACTTTGTGCTGGTCGACTTCAAGGGCGGCGCGACCTTCGCGGGCATGGCCGAATTGCCGCACGTCTCGGCGATGATCTCCAACCTGGAGTCGGAACTCTCCCTGGTCGACCGGATGCAGGACGCGCTGCGCGGTGAGATGACCCGCCGCCAGGAGCTGCTGCGGCTGGCCGGGAACTACGCCAACGTCACCGACTACGAGACCGACCGGGTCGCGGGCAAGCACGGCCACCCGCCGCTGCCCGCGCTGTTCATCGTGCTGGACGAGTTCAGCGAACTGCTCTCGGCCAAACCCGACTTCATCGACCTGTTCGTTGCGATCGGACGGCTGGGCCGCTCGATGTCGATCCACCTGCTGCTCGCCTCGCAACGGCTGGAGGAGGGCCGGCTGCGCGGCCTGGACTCGCACCTCTCCTACCGGATCGGCCTGCGGACGTTCTCGGCGCAGGAGTCACGCTCGGTGCTGGGCGTGCCGGACGCCTACGAGCTGCCGGCGGTGCCCGGCGTCGGCCTGCTCAAGGCCGGCACGGAGGCCATGACGAGGTTCCGGGCCTCCTACGTCGCGGCGCCGCCGCCGGCCCGCCGGGATCCCGGCGCCATCGCCCGCGGCCCGCAGGGGCCCGCGGTGCCCGTCCGGGTGCTGCCGTTCACGCTGGCGCCGCAGCACGCCCCGTCCGTCCCCGAGCCGGTGGCCGCGCCGGCCGTCCCGATCGCCGAACGGGCCGGCGACGCCCGCTGGGGCGACACCTCCGAACTCGACATCGCGGTGGCGCGGATGCGCGGCCGGGGGATGCCCGCCCACCAGGTCTGGCTGCCGCCGCTGGACGTCCCGGACACCTTCGACACCCTGATGCCCGACCTCGCCGTCGACCCCCGGCTCGGCCTGGTGTCGCGGCGCTGGCGGGAGGCCGGGCCGCTGCGCGTCCCGCTGGGAACCGTGGACGTGCCGCTGGAGCAGCGCCGGGAGACCCTCGTGCTCGACCTGGCGGGGGCGGGCGGCCACGTCGCCGTGATCGGCGGGCCACTGTCGGGCAAGTCGACCGCGCTGCGGTCGCTCGTGGTCTCGCTGTCGCTCACCCACACCCCGGCCGAGGTGCAGTTCTTCGTCCTCGACTTCGGCGGGGGCACCTTCGCGCCCTTCGACTCCGCCGCGCACGTCGCGTCCGTGGCCACCCGGGATCGCGGCGAGGTCGTGCACCGCACGATCGCGGAGCTGGAGGGGATCATCGCAGACCGAGAGCGGTTCTTCCGTGCCCACCGGATCGACTCGATGGGTACCTACCGGGCCGGGCGGGCGCAGGGACGCTTCGACGACGGCTATGGCGACGTCTTCCTGGTGATCGACGGCTGGGCGACGATCCGCTCCGACTTCGACGACCTGGAGCAGCGGCTCACGGTGCTGGCGGCCCGCGGGCTCACGTTTGGCGTCCACCTGGTGATCTCGTCGGGTCGCTGGATGGACCTGCGGCAACCGGTGAAGGACGTCATCGCGACCCGGCTCGAACTGCGCCTGGGCGACCCGGCCGATTCCGAGATGGACCGCAAGCTCGCCGCCCTGGTGCCGCACCAGCGTCCGGGTCGGGGGATCGAGGCCGGCCGGCACCACGTCCTCGTCGCGCTGCCGCGGGCCGACGGCGACCCGGATCCGGCCACGCTGTCGGCCGGCGTGGCGACCACCCTGCGCGGCATCGCCACCCACTGGCACGGCGCCCCGGGCCCGAAACTGCGGCTGCTGCCCGGCCGGATCGACCTCGACGAGGTGCGCGCCATGGCGCCGCAGGACACCCGGCTGCTGGTCGGGGTGGAGGAGTCCCGGCTCGGCCCGCTGCCGCTCGACCCGAAGACCGAGAGCCACCTCTTCCTGTTCGGCGACACCCGCTCGGGCAAGACCACCTTCCTGCGTACCCTGGCGCGCGAGGTCATCCGCACCCACTCCCCGGAAGAGGCCCAGTTCCTCGTCGTCGACCTGCGCCGGGCGCTGCTGGGGGAGTTGCCGGCGGAGTACACCGTCGGCTACCTCACCACCCGGGAGGCCGCCAAGGACGAGATCGCCGCGCTCGCGGGCTACCTGCGGCAGCGGCTGCCGGGCGACAAGGTGACGCCCGACCAGCTCCGCGCCCGATCGTGGTGGCAGGGCGCCGAGGTGTGGGTGCTGGTCGACGACTACGACCTGGTCGCGACCCAGGCCGGCAACCCGCTGGCCCCGCTGCAGCCGCTGATGGCCCAGGCCGGCGACGTCGGCCTGCACATCGTCGTCGTCCGGCGTTCGGGTGGCGCCTCGCGGGCCCTGTACGAGCCGATCCTGCAGACCATGACCGAGCTCGGCTCCACCGGCATCCTGCTCTCGGGAAACCCCGAGGAGGGTGCCCTGGTCGGCCGGGTGAAGCCGGCCAGGAGCGTCCCTGGCCGTGCCCAGGTGATCTCCCGGGACGCCGGACGGGTGCTCGCGCAGCTCGCCTGGACGCCGCCGACCACCTGAGGAGTCGATCGCACTCCTGATAAGACCATGACCGAGCTCGGCGCGACCGGCATCCTGCTCTCTGGCAACCCCGAGGAGGGCGCCCTGATCGGCAGGGTCAAACCGGCCAGGAGCATCCCCGGCCGTGCCCAGGTGGTCTCCCGGGACGCCGGACGGGTGCTCGCGCAGCTCGCCTGACGCCGCCGACCACCTGAGGAGTCGATCGCCCTCCTGATAGTTCCCCGTCTCTCCCGCCGCCGCTTCCCCAGCTCATCCCCGCGGCTCGGATGGTCGGCTCGTTGCCCCCCCAGTTTGCGCCGAGGCCTGTCGGACACGCGAGAGCGGGGTCGGAGGGGGCGAACACGATGGCGCTCACCTAGCCTCGCGCTTCTATGAGGGTGTGGCCTGTCCTACGACGCCGACCGGCAACCTCGCGCGGGGGCCTGGGTCGCCGAACTCACCGGGCTACTCGACCTGTCGTCCTGGTCGGGATGCGGGTCATCATCCGCGAAGAACACCCCCGTCCCGGCGCGCAGTTTGACCATTACTGGCATCGACGGCCACCGCATCACCGCGTTCGCCACCAACACCACCCGCGGCCCGCTCGCCGACCTCGAGGTGTGGCATCACCTACGGGCCCGCTGGACCGGATCCACCTCGCCAAGGACACCGGGCTGACGAACCTGCCCCCGTAAACGGCTGTACGCGAGCCCCGCAGCCCTGGTCCGCGGTAGCCGACAGGTACAGTTCGGCTACGCCAGCCACCACCCCTGGGTGACCCTCCTCGCATGCGCCCTGACCACCCTCAGCGACCCGGACCGCACCTGACCCACCGGGGCCACGCTGCCCCACCAGCCGAAAGGGCACACCAACCGCAACCACAACGTGAGCGACCTCTTCGAACGCGCCCCCGACGAAGGCCCGCAGAACCGCCATCCACCACCGAGACGACGACCCTCAAAGCCGGCACAACGACCCAAACCAGCTAGCTGGAAGGTTGAGGCTAGAATCCGGGGCATGGCGTTCGACCGAATCCAGGTCGATCCGCGGAAGATGGGCGGTGTTCCCATCATCGGTGACCTGCGCATGCCGGTGGCGACGATCGTGAACATGGTGGCGGACGGCCGGACAGCTGAGCAGATCCTCCTTGACTTCCCCGAGCTCGAGTCGGAAGACCTCAAGCAGGCGTTGCAGTCTGCGGCCGCGACTCTGAATGAGCGCCAAGTCCCTCTCCAGAGCGCATGAGGCTCTTCCTCGACCAGAACCTCTTGCGGGACTTGCAGCCACTGCTGTCGGCCGCAGGCTTTGACGTTGCCGACACGCGGACCCTCGGCATGCTCGTTGGGTTTCAGCCCCTGAGGACCTCCGGGGGCAGCGCGATCAGCAGGCTCGCCGGTGCCTCCATGGTGTCGGACCAGGCGCGCAGCATTCGATCGGTGGGCAGGCCGTCCAACGGCAGGCTGAACGAACGCCCGTGCACCTCCGGGAGGTCGGGCGCCAGCACGCGGACGGTGGCGCCGGAGAGCCGCGCGGCCGGGAGGCTTCCCGACCACACGGTGGTGCCGTACTGCTCGATGGCAGCGCTGAGCCCGTCCGCCTCGGGGCGCCATGCCGGGTCGGCGGGCGGGGGGAACGGCTGGTCGATCCGCACCGGGAAGGCCAGGTTCTCGTCCCGTCCGGTCGGCGGCGCGGCGTGGGCGGGGATTCCGGCGTAGCTCACCTCGAACTGCAGCCGGAACACCCGCGGCTCCGGGACGGGCACACCGTCCCGTCGGGCCTGCCGGGCCCGGGCGCGCTGCCGGGCGGCGGCGCGTCCGAGGCCCTGGTAGGTGAGCAGCCGGGCACCGTCGGCGTCGACCTCCAGGTCGGCGGTGTACATGCTCAGCTCGCTGTCTGGGGCAGGAACAGGGCGTCCTCGCGGGTCCCGAGGGCCGCCGGCGAGATGCGTTCAGGCGGGCTGTCGGACGGGCTGCCCTCCCGCCGTGCCACGAGTGACTCGCCGTCGGCGCCCTCGACGACGTAGGGCGGCGGCGTGGCGGTGGTCACCGAGGTCGCGGCGCGGGCGACCGGCGCTCCCTCCGGCAGCGGGACGAGGACGCCGCCGTCGGCGTCCTGCCAGCGCTCGGGGTACTCGGGGTACATCACCAGAGCCGCCCTCAGGTCCGGCGCCCGCAGCACCGGACGTGACGTGCCCGAGGCGTCCGGCGCCCACCAGCACGGCACGGGGGCGACCGACTCCCCGACTGTGAAGTCGGTGTGGTACCGCCGATTCTCGCCGGGCAGGAAGGGTGCCGCGGCGTCGGTGCGGGCAGGCCGCCGGCCGGGCCGGTATCCCCCCACCTGCGGGTCGAGCCGGCCGATCTCCGAGCGCGGCAGTTCGGCGCGGAAGCCGTGGTACTGGTCGCCGACGAATCCGGCCTCCGCCATTCCCGGCAGCGGACGGCCGACGTGCAGCACGCGCACGGTCGGGCCGGTGAACTCCTCCACGACCAGCTGCTGGCCGTGCCACTCGGCGAAGGTCTCGGCCCGCCAGATCGCGTCCACGGTCTCCAGTGGGTAGATCGCCAGGCAGCCGAGCGGGGTGTCGGTGTACTCCGCGGCGGCGGGGTGGCACAGCCAGGCCGCTCGCGAGTCCGGGGCGAGCACCCCGATCGCGTCGTCGCCGACCCCGAAGGCCGGGACGCGCCGGCCGGCGATCTCGGCGAAGAGCTGGTGCTCCCCGTCCTGCCGCAGGGCGACCGCGCCCCCGCCGTCGTCGGCGCGCCACTGCGGGGACCCGTCCGGGGCGACGCCGAGCCGGGCCACCACCCGGGAGTCGCCGCCCTCCACCGCCCACAGTTCGCTGCCGACCGGCAGCAGCGCCGAGCCGTTCACGAGGTGTTCCGTGGCCAACCGCTGGTCGGGCCCGACGAGCAGCCCGTTGCCGGTCCAGGGTGCGGCGAACTGGTCGCTGGCCAGCGTGCCGCCCACCTCGGTCGCGGCCGAGGAGGCCAGGCAGCCGCGGACGTCGGCGCCTGCGCCGAACACCAGCAGCGCCAGCGGCGCATCCTCGTACCGCGCCGGTTCGCCCGAGACGTCGGGGTGAGTAGCGCGCACCAGGGCCAGGACGCCCCGGGCGTCCAGGCCGGCGAGGTCGCCGAGGCGCACCACGAAGCCCGAGACCCGGCGCGGGTCGATGCCCGCTGCGGGACGGTTGCCGCGGTAGGCGTCGGCCTTGGCCCAGGTGAGCACCTGGGCGAACATCTCAGCCACGGTCGGGCTCCCTCTTGGCTCGTGCGGTCACCACAGTGTGGGGATCCGGATCGCCGCTCCCGGGGAGCCCGAGAGCGGGTTGTGGACGACGATCGAAGTGCGTCTCCCGGTGTCGCGGTCGTAGGTCTCCTGGTACCTCACGCCGGCGTTCTCCCCCGCCGGCGTGGTGTAGTGCTCGGGGACGACCGTCCCCTGGGTGCCGGAGGTGAACCCGTGACCCGTGTAGGGGCCGGTCGGGTCACCGGTGTTCTGCGCGTGGGCGGTCAGGCCCGGGCCGCCGCTCGCCGCCCGTCCGGTCTCGTCGACCATGTCGGTGGAGTAGGCCGTGGAGGTGCGGTCCACGAAACCGGCGTCGGCCTGCACCCGGGTCTCGTACAGCGGCTTGCCGCTGTCGTAGTGGTTCCAGGTGGTCGCCGCACCGGAGGCGTCGTGGCCGGTCGCGTAGTCGCCCCGGAGCGCACCGAACGCCTGCCCGGAATCCAGACCCTGCAGGTCCTGGGAGCGGGCGGTGAACTTCTGCACGTCGCTGTAGGCCCCCAGGTCGCCGCCTTGGGCGAGGTGGAATTTCGACATGATCGTGCCGTCGGCGATCCCGCCGACGTTCGAGCGCAGGTGGGCGAGCATCTCCTTCTCGGCGCCGCTGAGGTCGCCGCCGTCCACCCTGAACTGCTGCTTGGCCAGGAAGTCGTCCAGGCTCCACGGCTCCAGACCGCGCCGGTTGAACTCGATGATGGTGTCGGGCATCGAGAGCAGGTCGGCGAGGTCCTGGCGCGCGGTGGGCAACCCGGCGAGCGCACTGTCGCCGTACCGCGGGCGCAGCCACTTGGAGGCGACGTCGGGCAGTTCCTTGGCGGCGTTGCCGATCCGCGTGCCGACAGTGGTGGGCAGGTCGCTGAGCACCCGGACGGGGCGCGCGATCTTCTCGAACACGGTCTTCAGCCGGGCGAGCAGGCCGTCCGCCTGCCGGAACAGGCCGTCGAGTTTCGAGAACGACCGCACCAGCGCCTTCAGCTTGTCGGTCAGCCGGGCCACCCACTTGGCGACCTTGGCGACGAGGTCGGCGATCGTGGTCGGCAACGGGATCAGGCAGGAGACGGCGGTACCGACCACGTCGGCGATCGCGTCCCGCACCAGGTCGTGCACGACCTGGACGATCGAGGCCGCCACGCCGAGCCCGGCGCTGATCGCGTTGGCGAGGTCGCCGGCCATCGCGAGGTGCGACCCGATGTCGGAGGCGAGCCGCTTGTAGGCGTCCACGGCCCGGGAGGTCGCGTCGCCCAGGCTGCTGTCCAGCGAGCGCAGCAGGTCGGCGCCCGCCTGTTGCAGGCCGAGGGACACGTTCGCCCACGTGCGCGAGCCGCCGGTGACCGCTCCCGCGTCGCCGGTGAGGTCGTTCAGCCACGTCTTGAGCGGCTCGATGTGGTCGAGCACCCAGCCGACGCCCATCGCCACCAGTCCGCCGATCGGATTGACGGCGAACGAGACGGCGTCGAGCACTCCGGACGCCCCCGCCAGGGCGCCCGAGACCCAGTCCCGGTTCTGGATCGCGGCGGTGAGCTGGGCGCCGTCGTCCAGCAGCCGGGTGCCGGAGAAGGGGGTCGTGGTGTCGACCGGGCCGACGAGGAAGGGGTTGCCGGAGTCCGCCCCGGTGTAGCCCGAGGTGCGACCCCGTGATCCGTAGACGACGGTGTCGGTCATCGCCGGGCCCCGTTCCGGCGCCGCAGCAGCACTGCTGCCAGGACGCCGATCGCCACGACTGCCGCCGCGATCCCGATGCCGATCAGCGCGCCGCCGCCGTCCGGGGCCGCAGGGGCGGCGGTCGGGGTGGCCGGTGCCGCCGGGCTGGCCGTGCTCGAGGCGGGCGCCACGCTGCCGGCCGGCGACGCGCCGGGGGAGGCGGACGCGAACCGGGGCGAGGTGTTCAGCTCGCACCGCACCCCCGGGTTGTCGCAGATGAGCTCGTCGTCGCCGCGGTAGACGTAGGTGTCGTCGCCGTTGATCGCCGAGGGGTCGGCCAGGCCGTCCCGGTAGTCGGCAACCTGTTCCGGTGACGGGTAGTCGCCCGGGTTCTTCTGCGACAGCGGGCTCTCGGTCGGGTAGCCGGTGGGGTCGGTGGCGACGAGTTCCCGCGCGTCCAGCACCCCCCAGCCCAGCTGCGGGTCGTAGTCGGAGGTCGTCCGGTTGGCGGAGACCATCATCGAGCCGACGAGCTGGTTGGCGGTGGCCTGCGGCCAGGCCTGCATCGCCAGCGCGAGCGCGCCGGTCACCATCGGCGTCGCATAGGACGTGCCCTGTGTGCGCTCGATCCGGCTGAGCTCGCCACCACCGCCGAAGCGCCGGACGGTGAGGTCGACCCCCGGGGCGCTGACGGTCAGCGGCAGGCCGCGGTTGGAGAAGCGCGCCCGGGTGCCCTGCTTCGTCGACGCGCCGACGCCGACGGTGTAGTTCAGCCGCGAGGTGGTCAGGATCCGCTGGGTGCCGTCGTTGCCGACCCCGGCGATCACCGGCACGCCCGCCAGCTCGGCCCGCGCCACCGCGTAGCCGGCGGATTCCGACACGCTCTCGACCACCTGGATGCTGATCAGGTCGGCCCCGTCGTCGAGCGCCCGGTTGATCAGCGCGGCCACGGTGTAGCTGAGGTCGGCCGCGCACCCGGCGTCGGTGGGCTCGTTGGTGTCGGGCCGGACGTAGACGTGGTAGCTCGCCCTGGGCGCCCACCCGTACTCGGGGCTGGCCAGCAGCGAGAGCACCGCGGTGGTGTGCTCGATGTCGGAACGGCTGGAGGCGTCCGTGCAGGGGTCGGTGACGCTCACCTGCGCGTCGCGCAGTTCCGGGACATCCGCGGGCGGGGCGACGTCGATCAGGGCGATGGTGATCCCGCTGCCGTCCAGCCCCTGCTGCCTGAGGTCCGCCAGGCCGCTGCTCCCGACGTACCACTGGGAGCGGATGGGCGTGCCGTCCTCGGCGGCTGCGGGGACGGCGCCGCCGACGGCGACGAGCAGCGCCAGGGCCGGGGCCAGTGCCCGGCTCGCGAGGGATCTCACCAGCGGTCCCCGGCATCGACGTCGGGCAGGGGGGCGAGCCGGTCGGAGGTGCCGGCTGCGGCGGCCTCGGAGTCGACCGGCGCGAGCGGGCCGTCGTCCTCCAGCCGGTCGACCTGGTAGCCGACCAGGCGGTGGCGGCGCTTGTCCTTGCGGCCGTCACGGCCCGCGGCTCCCGTGGCACCGGCGCCTGGCGCTGCACCTCGTCCGGCCGACGTCCGTCCGGCCGTGCCGCGACCGGCGGCCGACCCGGCCGCGGCCGCAGTCCCGGCCTGGTTGCCCGGGCCGCCGAGCATGCCGCCGGCGGGAGCCCGTCCGGCCGTGGCGCCGTAGCCCCCCAGCCCGCCGTACCCGGTGCCACCGAGTGCCCCGGCGCTTCCCGGACCGGCGCCGAAGGCCAGCCCGGCGCTCCCGGTCAACCCGGCGCCCAGCGCCCGGGACGCGGCAACCGCGCCGACCCCGAGGACGCCTCCGACGATCCCGACCGCCCCGGCGGTGCTGCCGGAGCCGATCGGCTGGTAGTGCTCGCTCCAGCGCGGATCGTCGGGTTCGGTGACCGACGGCGGGGGGTAGGTCGTGCCGCTGGTGGGGCCGTTGGGGATCGTGATCGGGGTGTGCGGCGAGCGCGGGATCGTGACAGGGGTCGAGGGGCCGGAGGGGTCCGACCCCGTCGAGGGATCAGACCCGGGGGCGGACGGGCTGGGGACGTCGATCCCGGCGTAGGGGTCGGACGAGCCGCGCCCCCGTCCGGAAGACGAACCCCCCGTCCTGGAACCCGAGCCGGAACCCGCCCCGGAGCCCTGGCCGTCCGAGCCGGGACCGTCGGCCTCGACGGGCAGCGGGTCGCGGATCCTGTCGCCCTGCTCCCGCACCGCCTCGTTCATGGTGCGCAGGATCTGCTCGGCCTTGTTCTCGCGCTCGACGTCGCGCTCGTGCCGCAGCCGTGCGGCGTAGGTCGACCCCGCCACCTCCACCCCGTCGACGACGTAGGGGCCGTTGGCGGCGAGGAAACGGGATTCCCAGGGTGTCATCAGCTGCGCGGCGAGGCCCTGGTGTTCGACCGCGGCGGTGGACATCGCCTTCCGGGCGAGGTTGTGCCGGGTCATCACCGTCTCCAGCGCGGTCGCCTGCGCGGAGAGGTCGGACTCGTACTCCGCCAGCCAGGCCAGCGCCGCGGTCGCGGCCTCGCCGGTCATGCCGGGCTCCTGGCGGAACTGCTGGGCGAGCGTGCGCGACTCGGCGATCAGGGTCTGGATCTGGGTGTACTTCTCCTGCTCGGCCCGGTCGTCGTAGGGGAGGTCGGCGACCTCGGTCAGCCGCTGGTAGTACCTGCTCACGCCTGGCCCCCCGTTCCCGGCACCAGGACCTGCTGCCAGCTGCCGGGGGCGACCGAGGCCGCGGCCGGGGTGTCGGTGCACGGGGTGAACGACTCGGGGTCGGCGTGGGAGGTGGGCGAGGCGGCGGCCTCGACCTGTTGCTGGTCGATCTTGGCCTGCACGATCTGCTGCCGGGCGGCGGCGTCGCCGTCGACGCCGTCGAGTTCGCGGATCGCCTGTCGCACCCCGTCACGGTAGGCGTCGAACTGCTGGCGCAGCAGGGTGAACCGGTCCTGGAAGGCCCACAGTTCGTCGAGGTAGCGGGACTTGAAGGCCGCCGGGCCGGACTCGGTGCCCCACTTGTGGGTGGTCTGGCTCTCCGCCATCCGCTCCAGCCGGGTCGCCGAGCCGTCCGCCTTGGCCGACACCTCCGCGACCTGGTTGATCGCGCGCGTGGCAGCCTCGGGTTCGTAGCTGACGCCGTTTCCGCTCATGGTTCCTCGCTGGTCTCCGGGGGGTTCCACAGTACGGTAGCGCCGGCTCACCGGGTTCGTCAGCGCGACCGTCCGGGGAGATGGTCCAGGCCGATGTCGAGCACCCGGGCCGAGTGGGTGAGCCAGCCCACCGAGATCAGGTCGACGCCGGCCTCTGCGATTCCCACGGCGGTCGCCGGCGTGATGCGACCCGAGGCCTCGGTGACCATCCGGCCGGCCACCAGGGCGACCGCCTCGGCGAGCAGCGGTGGGGTCATGTTGTCGAGCAGGACGGCGTCCGCGCCGACCTCGAGCACCTCGACGAGCTGCTCCAGGGTGTCGACCTCGACCTCGATCTTGACCAGGTGCCCGACCGCGGCCCGGGCCCGTTCCACCGCCGGACGGACACCGCCGGCGACGGCGAGGTGGTTGTCCTTGATCAGCACGGCGTCGTCCAGCCCGAAGCGGTGGTTGGAACCGCCGCCGGCGACCACGGCGTACTTCTGCAGGGCCCGCAGGCCCGGGATCGTCTTGCGGGTGTCGGCGACCCTGGCAGCGGTGTGGGCGATCGCGTCGGCGATCGTCGCGGTGCCGGTGGCCACGCCGGAGAGGTGGCCGAGGAAGTTCAGGGCCACCCGCTCGCCGCTCAGCAGGCCGCGGGCCGGGCCGCTGACGCGGGCGATCACCTCGCCGGGCCGCACCCGGGAGCCGTCGGGCAGCGCGACCTCGAGGCCGATCCGGGGGTCGACCAGCTCCCAGGCGAGCCGGGCGCAGGCCAGGCCGGCGACCACGCCGGGCTCGCGGGCGACCAGGGCGACCTCGGCCGTGGCGTCGGCGTCGATGATCGCATCGGTGGTGAGGTCGCCGGCGCGGCCGAGGTCCTCCAGCAGCGCCGCCCGCACCAGCGGCTCCAGCAGCACGCGGGGCAGCGGCCTCACCGGAGGGCTCCCGCCAGGGCGTCGGGAGTGGGTCCGGCGACGGGTGCGAACCCGGCCACGGGCCCGCTCCCGCAGAGGGTGTGCCGGGGCGGTTCCTCGGTGTCGGGGTGTTCCAGCCTGGTGTGGGCGCCGCGGGATTCCGTCCGTCCCAGCGCTGCGGCGACGAGCAGGTGGGCGACGAGGCCGGCGTCGTGCCCGCGGTGGGGCTCCAGCGCCGCGAGGGCGTCGGCGAGGCCGTCGGCGTCGCGGAGCACGCCGGCGTGGCGGCTCACGATCGCCCGCACCGCCGCCACGACCGGGTCGGGGCGCTCGGTGCCGGTGACATCGCCCCAGGTCGGCCAGTCCGGCAGCGAGCCGGCTCCGGTCGCCCGTCCGGTCGCGAGCAGGTGCCGCGCCGTCCACCGTCCGCACACGACGGCTTCGAGCAGGGAGTTGCTGGCGAGCCGGTTGGCTCCGTGCAACCCGGTGGACGCGACCTCGCCGACGGCGTAGAGCCCCGGCACGGTGGTGGCGCCGTCGAGGTCCACCAGCACCCCGCCCATGTGGTAGTGGGCGGCGGGATGGACGGGCAGCAGGTCGCGCCGCGGGTCGAGGCCGGCGGCCAGCGCGGTGGCGTGGATGGACGGGAACAGCTCGGCGAAGCGCTCACCGGGGTGCTCGCGCGCGTCCAGGAACACGGTGTGCCCCCCTTGCAGCTGGGCCCACGCGGCGCGCGAGACGACGTCGCGGGCGGCGAGGGGGTTGCGCAGCACCCACTCGCCGCGTTCGTTGACCAGGATCGCGCCCTCGCCGCGGACGGCCTCGCTCACCAGCGGCATCGGGTCGACGCCGATGTCCAGCGCCGTGGGGTGGAACTGGACGAACTCGACGTCGCGCAGCACCGCGCCCGCGCGGTGGGCCAGCGCGAGGCCCTGGCCGCGGGAACCGAGCGGGTTGGTGGTGTGGCTGAACAGTCCCCCGATGCCGCCGGTGGCGAGCACGACGACCTCCGAGAGCACGTCGACGTCACCGTCGGGGGTGCTGACGCGCACCCCGGCGACCCGGCCGTCCGCGACGAGCACGGCGGTGGCGGGGGAGTGGTCCCACAGGTGCACCGACGGCAGCTCGCGGGAGCGGTCGACCACGGTGCGCAGCAGTTCGGCGCCGGTGCCGTCGCCCTGGGCGTGGACGATCCGGCGCCGGCTGTGCGCGCCCTCCAGCCCGAGCCGGAGGCCGGCGAGGTCGGCGAGGTCGGCACCGGGGTCGGGGGTGGCGTCGGCGGGGCGGGGGTCGCGGTCGAACCGGGCGCCCTGGGTGGCGAGCCAGCGGATCGCGTCCGGTGCGGCGGCGGTGATGGCGGCGACGACGTCGGGTTCGCACAGGCCGGCCCCGGCAGCCAGGGTGTCCTCGGCGTGCCGGGACGGGTCGTCGTCGGCTCCCACGGCCGCGGCGACGCCACCCTGGGCCCAGCCGGTGGACGTGCCGGTGCTGACCGCACCGGCGCTGAGCACGATGCACGGCCGTGGTGCGAGCCCGATCGCGACGGTGAGCCCGGCCAGCCCGGCGCCGATGATGACGGGGCAGCCGGCGTCGACCGTCCGGACGGGGGCGGTCACTTCCCGCTCCGGCCGACCGCGAGCATCGCCTCGACGGCTGCGAGGGCGCGTTCGGCGACTCCCGCGTCGACGGTGACCTCGTGGGTCATCGTCTCCAGGCTGTGCCGGATCGCGGCCAGGGTGTTGCGCTTCATGTGCGGGCAGAGGTTGCAGGGCCGCACGAACTCCAGGTCGGGGTAGTGCTGCGCGATGTTGTCGCTCATCGAGCACTCGGTGATGAGCGCCACCCGGCGGGGGAGTTCGCGGCCGACGAAGTCGAGCATCTGGGCGGTGGAACCGGCGTAGTCGGCCTCGTCCACGACCTCCGGGGGGCACTCGGGGTGGGC
>Ga0073899_10002253_pt1 | contig 17426 bp, 16 predicted proteins | sample KloWWTmetaKNB5Ph_FD_88975 | JGI IMG/M metagenome (GOLD analysis project Ga0073899, IMG submission 88975) | Active sludge microbial communities from Klosterneuburg, Austria, studying microevolution and ecology of nitrifiers - Klosterneuburg... | ecosystem: Engineered > WWTP > Aerobic digester >...
CAAGCAGGGCATCGACCGCGCGCGGCGATCGGCTGGGTCTCGCCGAAGCCCTGGGCGGTCAGCCGCGCGCGGTCGATGCCCTGCTTGGCCAGGTAGGCCACCACCGACTCGGCGCGGCGCTGCGACAGGTCGAGGTTGTGGGCGTCGTCGCCGTCGGTGTCGGTGTGGCCCTCGACGCGCACGTTGATCGCCGGGTGGGTCGCCAGCACCTTGACGATGTTGTCGAGCAGCTTGAACGACTTCGAGCTGATGTCGGCCTTGTCGGTGCGGAAGTACACCGCGTCGAGGATCTCGATCTTGTCGCCGGTCAGGCGCACCAGCTGCTTGGCCTTGCACCCGGCGTTGGCCGGCGTGCCGGGCTCGTCGGGGCAGTTGTCGAGGCGGTCGACGACGGTGTCGCCGTCGCGATCCGGATCGGGGCAGCCGCCGGCCTCGACCACGCCCGGCACCCGCGGGCACTTGTCCTCGCGGTCGGCCACGCCGTCGGCGTCGTCGTCGGGGTCGGGGCAGCCGTCCTCGTCGGCGTTGCCGTCGAGGTCCTCGGGCTCGTCGGGGCACTTGTCGTCGCCGTCGAGCCGACCGTCCTGGTCGCGGTCCGGCAGCACGTCGGGGCAGCCGTCGCTGTCGAGGTAGCCGTTGACGGTCTCGGCCTGCGACGGGCACGCGTCGACGTCGCTCATGAACCCGTCGCCGTCGTCGTCGGTCGGCTTGGGCGGCGGCACGTCGTCGCGCGAGATCGTGCCGGCCTCCTTGATGTCGAGCTTGGGCACGTCGACCTCGTCGCCGCCGCCGCCGCCGCTGAGCGCGTCGCCCACCGAGAAGCGGAACCGCGCGCCGGCGAACGCGCGCCAGTCGGGCGTGCCGAAGCCCTCGGACATGCCGACGCCGCCGCGGAGGATGACCGCGATCGACGGCATCGGCGAGAAGCCGCCGCCCAGCTTGAGCTCGGCGTAGTTGCGGTCGAACGAGCCGAGCGCGTCGCCGGCGGCGGTCGCCACCGACAGGCTGGCGTCGAGCTCGACCGCGGGGCCGCTGAGCGCGGCCAGCTTGAAGCCCACGCCCAGCTGCGCCACCAGCTCGTCGTCGACCACCAGCGCCAGCGACGCGGTGCGCTCGCGCACCCGGTAGCCCAGGGTCGCGGTGGCGCGCCACGCGTCGGTGAAGCGGCGGCTGACGACGACGCCCGGCTCGGCCACCGGCCCGGCCTCGCCGATGTACGACGCGTCCTTGGCGCTGGGGAACCCGACGCTGATCGTCGCGGCGCCGTCGACGCCGAAGCGCCGCTGGCGCAGCAGGCCCAGCTTGGCGCCCAGCCGCAGGTCGCCGAACCCGGCCGACGACGTCGACGGCAGCATCAGCGAGCCGGCGCTCGAGCTCTGCTGCAGCACCAGCGGCATCGCCAGGCTGAACTCGAGCAGGTCGGCGACGCCGAGCGCCGCCGACAGCTCGGCGCCGGCGCGGCCCGACACCGGCGAGGCCACCCGCACGCGCGTGTCGCCCTCGTCGCGGTAGATCGTCAGCGGATCGTTGGCGTAGGACATGCCGAGGCCGGCCGCCAGCGACAGGCTGGGCAGGATCGTGCCCCACGGCACGTCGAGCACGCCGTCGGCGTCGGTGGTCCAGTGCATGCGCTCGACCGGCACGTCGGTCGTGAGCGGCGCTTGCGCCTGAGCGGCGGTGGCGCGGCCGGCGACGGCGACGCCGAGCGCCAGGCCGATCGCCCAGCGGGCGCGGCGCGACGACAGGACACGTTCGATGGCGGCAAGTGACACGGCGGACCCCCGACGAGCGCAGCCCTCCCGGTGAGTCCCCCTCGGCCGGCTGCGGAGGACCATCGTCGCAGGGGGTGCCGCGCGGGTCAACCGCGGCGCTCGGCGAACCGGATTGCGCCGCGGCGCTTCCGCGTTAGTTTCGAGGCGATGCGCACAGCTGGTCGGGTCGTCGTCGCCGTCGTCGTCTCCATCGCCGCCACCGCCGCGTGTGGCTCCCGGGCCAAGGCCCCGCCGCCCGCGCCCACCGTCCCCACCGACGCGGCGTCCGTCACCACCGGCGGCGCGCTGCTCACCGACGCGCAGCTCGCGACCTTCATCGCCGAGCACCGCCAGGACGCCTGGTACTCGCTGTACCTGTCGACCCGCAAGGCCGGGTGGGCCCACATCGAGATGCGGCCGACCTCCGCCGGCGAGCCCGGCGCCTACCTGGTGCAGGCCCTGGCCCACCTCGAGACCAACGACGACGGCCACCTCAGCGTGATGGAGCTGTCCGACGTCGCGTACTACGCCGGCGCGCCGCCGTTCGGCCTGGTCGAGAAGCGGCAGGTCGAGACCAGCGACGCCGGCCGCACCGAGCGCGCCTACCGGGCGCGCCCCGATCACGTCGAGCTGGTGATCACCACCGACGGCCAGGCCGCGCCGCCGCGCAAGCTGCCGGCGACCGCCGAGACCGTGGTCTCGCAGGCGCTGTCGATGGCGGCCCCGGCGACGCTGCGGCCGGGCCAGCGCACCAGCTACGCGACGTTCGACGACGACGCGGAGGCCGATCAGCGCACCGACGTCACGGTGGCCGCGGTCGCCGACGAGGTCATCGCCGGCGTCAAGGTGCCGGTGGTCACCATGGAGCTGCTCGAGGACGGCGACTCGGTGCCGATGCGGATCCGCATCGCCGACGGCGTCGCGCTGGCGATCGCGCTCGGCCCGGGCCTGCGCCTCGACCTGGCCGATCGCGCCGTCGCGCAGTCGGCGATCGAGGCGGTGTCGATGATGGACACCTCGGTGCCGATCGATCGCAAGCTCGGCGACCTGTCGCAGCGCGACGAGGTGACGCTGATCGTCGGCGCCGCGGGCGACCTCGCGTTGCCGACCGGCCCGACCCAGCTCGCCGAGCGGCTGCCCGACGGCCGGCAACGCGTCACCGTGCGCCGCGGCCCCGGCGCCGAGGTCACCGCCGCCGAGCGGACCCGCGGGCTGGCGCCGACCGCCGCCTTCGACGCCGACGCCCCGACGATCGCGGCCCGCGCCCAGCAGATCGTCGCCGGCGCGACCACCGACCGCGAGCGGATCGAGCGGATCGTCATGTGGGTCTACACCAACCTCGGCAAGGACCTGTCGACCGAGCTGGCCTCGGCGTCGCAGGTGCTGAGCCACGGCCGCGGCGACTGCACCGAGCACACGCTGCTGGTGGTGGCGCTGGCCCGCGCCGCAGGGGTCCCGGCGCGCGACGTCGGTGGGCTGATGTACGAGGACACCACCGGCCGCTTCTACTGGCACGCGTGGGCGCAGGTCGCGCTCGACGGCCGCTGGGTCGCCGTCGACGGCGCCTGGGGCCAGCCGGTGGCCGACGTCGGCCACCTCACCTTCGACATCGACGGCCGCGGCAACGCGTCGAGCGCGATGGGCACGATCACGATCGCTGCCGCGAGGTGATTGTCGCGGCGACCGCCGACCCGCTACCATGGGCGGAGGTGGACACGCCGCTCCCGCCCAGCCCCGACGTCGAGGCCGAGGTGCGCGCGCTCGCCGCCGCCGCGCGCTGGGACGACGCCACCGCCGCGACGCTGCGGGCCTACGGCGACGAGCTGGCCGAGTACCTGGCCGCGGTCGCGCGCAGCGACACCGACGGCGGCGACGCGTTCGCGCAGTGCGCGATCGACGTGTGGCGCGGCCTGCCCGGCTTCCGCTGGGAGGCCAGCCTGCGCACGTGGTGCTACCGGCTGGCCCGCCACGCGCTGGGCCGGGTGCGCCGCGATCCGGCCCGCCGGCGCAACCAGCCGCTGCCGTCGCAGCAGCTGGGCGAGCTGGCCGCGCAGATCCAGACCCGCACCGCCGATCACCTGCGCACGGCGATGAAGGATCGCGTGCGCGAGCTGCGGCTGCGGCTGTCGCCCGAGGATCAGACCATCCTGATCCTGCGGGTCGACCGCGACCTGGCGTGGCGCGAGATCGCGACGATCCTCGTCGACGAGGGCGAGGCGCTGACCGAGCCCGAGCTGGTGCGGCGGGCCGCGACGCTGCGCAAGCGCTTCGAGCGCATCAAGGACGAGCTGCGCGCGCTGGCCAAGGCCGAGGGCCTGGGCAGCCGCGACTGACCGTGGCGCGCGGCGGGCGGGCGCCGGCGGATCGAAGGCGGCTTGACATGTAATTTCCTTTTCTGGTAACTGTTTCTCATCACAGGAACAGGAGCCGCTCCGATGAAACCGCCTCCCGCCGGCTGGCCCCGGATCTCGTCCTCGCTCTTCTACGACGACGCCGCCGCGGCGATCGACTGGCTGGTGCGCGCCTTCGACTTCCGCGTGCGCTTGCGCATCGAGGGCGAGGGCGGCCGCATCGAGCACTCCGAGCTGACCTACGGCGACGGCCTGATCATGGTCGGCGAGGCCGGCGGCAAGGCGTCGCGCCCGGTGCCGTTGCCCTGCGTCAGCCCGCGCGCGGTCGGCGATCGCCTCACCCAGGCGCTGTGCGTCTGCGTCGACGACGCCGACGCCCACTGCGCGCGGGCCCGGGCCGCCGGCGCGATCATCGCCGAGGAGCCGACCACCCACGACTACGGCGACGACTACTGGAGCGACCGCAACTACCGCGCGATCGATCTCGAGGGCCACCATTGGTGGTTCATGCAGCGGGTCCGCGACCAGGCGCCGCGTGCAGGCTGATCTCGATCAGACGCTGGCGGCGCTGGCCGATCCGGTGCGGCGCGCGCTGGTCGACCGGCTCCGTCGCGGGCCGGCGCGCTCGGGCGAGCTGGCCGCCGCGCTCGGGCTGCCGCGCCCGACGGTGTCCAAGCACCTCGCCGTGCTGCGCCGGGCCGGCGTGGTCGAGGAGCGGGTGCTGGTCGACGACGCCCGCGGCCGCAGCATCGCGCTGCGCCCGCAGCCGTTCGCGGCGGTGAAGCGCTGGCTCACCGAGGTCGAGGCGTTCTGGACCGACGAGCTGGCCGCGTTCAAGCGCCACGCCGAGCGACCGAGGTCGCCGAAGTGACCGCGCCCGGCGATCAGGTGCGGGTGACGGTCTCGGTCGAGGTACCGATCGCCGAGGCGTTCCGGATCTTCACCGAGGAGATCGATCAGTGGTGGCGGCGCGGCCGCCGCTTCCGCCTGGCCGAGGGTGAGCGCGGCTTCATCCGCCTCGAGCCCGGCGTCGGCGGCCGGCTGTTCGAGTCGTTCGAGCGCGGCGGCGCGCCGGTCGTCGTCGAGACCGGCCGGGTCACGGCGTGGGACCCGCCGCGCCACCTCGCGTTCGAGTGGCGCGCGGTCAACTTCGCGCCCACCGAGGTCACGACCGTCGAGGTGGCGTTCGTCGACCGCGGCGACGCCACCGACGTCACCGTGGTCCACCGCGGCTGGGCCGCGCTGCCCGCCGATCACCCGGTGCGCCACGGCGCCGACGTGCCGCGCTTCATCCGCACGATGGGCCTGTGGTGGGGCGATCTGCTGACGTCGCTGCGGCTGCGGGCCGCCCCGCCGCCCTGACCTGCCTACAGCGCCTCGACCGCCGCCTGGAACCGCGCGAACCGCACCTTGGGGATCTCGACCTTGCCCAGCTCCTGGGCCTTGCCCTGGATCTTGGAGATGCGGTCGGAGGCCTTGGGGTGGGTGGCCTGGAAGCCGCCGCCGCCGCCGCCCTGCTCGGCGTCGAGCGTCTTCAGGTAGCGCACCAGCGCCTGCGGGTCATAGCCGGCGTGGACCATGATCTCGAGCCCGACGCGATCGGCCTCGTACTCGGTGTCCTTCGAGTAGCCCTTCACCAGGATGCCGTCGATCATGTCGTCCATCGCGCCCTCGAACACCTGGGTCAGCTCGCCCAGCGACGCCTCGTCGAGCTGGACGCTGGTGTCGAGCGCGGTCTTGGCGACGTTGGCCCAGCGGCCCTTCTTGATCGAGCCGAGCGCGTGGCCGCGCACGACGTGGGCGATCTCGTGGGCCAGCACCGCCGCCAGCTCGTCCTCGCTCTCGGCCGCGTCGATCGCGGCGGTGGTGACGAACACCCAGCCGCCGGGCGCCGCGAACGCGTTGATCGTGTCGCTCTCGACGATCGTGAAGTGCCAGCCGGCGATCGGCGCCGGGCGATCGCCCTTGCGCGTGGTCTCCATCGCCGAGGCCGCCAGCACGCCGCCCACCGCCGAGACGTACGCGGTCGCGCCGTCGAGCCGGCCGGCCTGCAGCGCGTCGGCATCGTGGTAACGGTACTCGTGGCGGGCCAGCAGGTTGGTCGCCACCGACCGCCCGGTCCAGTACTCGTTCTCCGGCGTCAGCTCCTTCTGCGCGTCGGTGATGGCGTCCCAGGTCTTGGCCAGCCCCTCGGGAGTCAGCTGCACCTTGCACGAGCCGAGCACCAGCATCGCCGCCAGCACGAGCGCGCGCCTCACTGGTCACCTCCCAGCCCGCCCTCTTCGACGAACGCGCCCAGCTCCGACAGGTCGACGCCGGTCTTCTCGATCGCCTCGACGTGGCTGAAGTCGAGGTCGGGGTGCTTGCCCCGGTACTCCTCCTCGACGTCGGGCGTGAACCCGCGCCCGGCCAGCTCGACCTCGTCGCGCGACGCCGCGCCGCCGCCGCCCGGCGAGCTCGACAGCGCGACCTTGCCGTCGACGACGCTGGTGCGGTTGATCCAGCCGGTCTTGGCGCCGGTCACGCGGTACCAGTCGCCCTTGATCTCGGCGATCGTCAGCTGATCGCCGCGCGACACCGAGCCCGCGGCGGGGCCGATGAACTTGGGCGACTTCATCACCTTCGCGCTCATCACCCGCACCGTCACCGTGCTGCCGGCCTTGGGGGCGGCCACCGCCACCGCGCCGGCCAGCGCCAGCCCGGCGGCGATCACCGCGAACCACTGCTTGCTCGTTCGGACTCGCTGCATCACTTCTCCTTCAGGTGCCACACGCCGTCCCAGTCGTCGCCCGGCGGCTCGGCCGCGAGGTGCCGGCAACGTTCGACGTAGGTCTTGGACGGGCCGTCGTCGGGGTTCTTCACCAAGATGTCTCGGAAGGCCGCCTCGGCGCCAGCGAAATCGCGGCGGCGGTACAGCGCCAGCGCGGCGGCGAACGCCTCGGTGAGCGCGAGCACGTCGGCGTCGACCTTGCCGACCTCGCCGAACACCTCGTACACCCGCACCGGCTTGTCCTTGCCCTTCACCGCGAGCAGGTCGAGCTCGCGGGTGACGACCAGGTCCTTGACCGGCGCGTAGCAGGCCTCGGAGATCATCAGCGCCGTGCCGTAGGCCTTGTTGGCGCCCTCGAGCCGCGACGCCAGGTTCACCATGTCGCCCATCACGGTGTAGTTGTACTTGTGCTTCGAGCCCATGTTGCCGACGACGGCGTCGCCGGACGACAGGCCGGCGCGGGCGAAGACGTCGACGCCGTAGCGCGCCTTCCAGCCCGGGCGCAGCTCGGCGCAGCGGTCGCGCATCGCGATCGCGCAGCGCACCGCCGCCGCCGCGTGATCGGCGTTGGGGATCGGCGCGCCCCAGAACGCCATGACCGCGTCGCCGATGTACTTGTCGACGACGCCGCCGTGCTCGAGCACGAGGTCGGTCATGTGGGTCAGGTAGTCGTTGAGCAGCCGCACCAGATCCTCGGGCGGCATGTTCTCGCTGAAGCTGGTGAAGCCCGCGATGTCCGAGAAGTACACCGACATGCCGCGCCGCTCGCCCCACTCGAGCGACAGGTGCTCGGGGTGCTCCATCAGCTCCTTGACCAGCGCCGCCGAGGTGTAGCGGCCCAGCGCCTCCTGCACGAAGCGGCGGTTGCGGCGCTCGGCGGCCGACGTGACCAGGATGATCGCGAACACCGACGTGACTGCGCCGATCGCGGGGGTGGCGACGCCGAGCCACAGGCCGTCGTGGACGAAGACCCACCGCGCGAGCCACCAGTAGCCGACCAGCGAGCCGCCGGTGATCGCGGTGGTCGCGGCCAGGGCGATCATCGTCTTGCGGGTGGCCATCCACACGCCGGTCACCGCCAGCGCCACCAGCGTACACAGCGCCAGCGCCGCGGCGGCGTCCTGGCCACGGCTGGCCCGCTCGATCACGCGCGCGGTCTCGAGGTTGTCGATCGCGGTGGCCTGGATCTCCGAGCCGGGCACCGGCGTGCCCAGCGGCGTGATGCGCACGTCGCGCAGCGCCTGGCCGGTGGCCGCGACGATCACGTACTTGCCGCGCAGCCGCTCGAAGGCGATGGCCGGCGCCTGCCCCTCGTCGAGCTGGGCCTGTGAGCGCAGCACCTCGTAGGCCGAGATCCGCGGGTACGCGCCGGCGCGGTGGAAGCGCAGGCTGAAGCGGCCGTGCTCGTCGAGCGGGATCATCACCGGCAGGTTGTCGGTGGCGTCGGACAGCACCAGCCGGCCGTCCTGCAGTGACGGCGAGATGCCCGGGTGCGCGACCAGGTACGCGGCCAGCGCCAGCGACGGGTACAGCCGATCGCCGTGGCGCACCAGCGGCGCGTGCTGGCGCATGATGCCGTCGGCGTCGGTGCCCTGGTAGACGTTGCCGCTGCGCGCCGGGCCGGCGGCGATCACCGCCAGCGGCGGGTCGAGGCCGTCCTTGCGCTCGAGCCGCATGCCGCCGTCGCCGCCGACCACGCCGTCGCGGCGGGTGATGATCGTCGTCGCGGTCAGCTCGGTGGCCAGCTCGGCGGCGGTGAGCTGGCGCGGGGTCGGCTCCACCGGCGGCGCGTCGGCGGGTGGCTCGGCGGGCGGCGCGTCGGCGGGTGGGTCGCTGGGCGGCGCATCGGCGGGTGGCGCGTCGCTGGGCGGCGGCGCCGGCGGCGCGAACAGCTCGGCCAGCTCCTCGGCCGACGACATCCGCCGCCACGCCGCCACCACGTCCTCGGCGTGATCCTTGCCGCCGTACCACACCGTGGCGCCGGCGCCTTCGGGGACGATGAACACCCGGGTGTTCCACGCGAGCAGCTTCTGCGCCGCGGTCTCGGCCTCGGCGGTGGTGGCGAACGTGCGCAGCGGCGCCGCCCAGGCGCCCGAGCGCGGCCGGGCCACCAGCGGATCGCGGGTCAACGCGAGGCCGATGACCACGTTGCCGGCGTCGCGCATCGCCTGGGCGAACTCCTCGGCGTCGCCGACCGAGTACTGGCCGCGGTCCTGGAACAGCCAGTCGAACACGACGACCTTGGCCCCGGCCGTCTTGCAGTAGGCGGCGATGTAGCCGTACATCGCGCGCGGCCACGGCCAGGTCACGTCGAGGTTGTCCTCGGCGTCCTCGATGTCTTGCTCCGACACCTCGATCAACACGATGTCGGGGGAGGCCGTGCTCTGGCGCGCGACGACCTTGGCCCGCTGATCGTAGGTCCACATCTCGATGCCCTCGAGCCAGCGCAGGCGCACGAACCCGAGCACCGCGGCCACCAGCCCGACCAGCAACCCGACCAACCCGGCGGCCACCAGCTTCTTGGCCCGAGGCGACAACGTCACGCGCACGGCGGCACGGTAACACGAGCCCCGCCGACCCCGCCCCGAGCTGCTACAACCTCAGGGTGGCGCCGGACGATCGACCCACCGTCCCGTCCACCGTGGTGGACCGGCTGTTCGTCTACGGCACGCTGCGCGCCGGCGAGGCCGCCCACGCCGTCGTCGCGCCGTACGTGATCAGCGCGGTGCGCGCCACCGCGCTGGGCACGATGTACGCGCTGCCGGCGGGCTATCCGGGCGTGGTCGCCGACGATCGCGGCGTGGTCCACGGCGAGCTGCTCACGCTGCGCGACCTGGCCGCGGCGCTGCCCGCGCTCGACGCCTACGAGGGCGACGACTTCACGCGCATCCTGGCCGAGATCACCACCGCCGCCGGCCGCGGCTGGGCCTGGATGTACGTGCTGCTGTCGTCGGAGCTGGCGCACGGCGCGCCGGTGATCGCCGACGGCGACTGGGCCGGCTACCGCCCGCGCCGCGGCTAGGCGCCGAAGTAGGCGACGAGCGCGAGCGACAGGGCGGTCAGGGCGAGCGCGAAGGTGCCAACGCTGACTTCGCGCTGGCGGGGACGGGTCATGGGCACGGGGGCAGTTTGGCCAAAGCGGCCAGGGAGTCAAGGTTTGCACCCGGTGATCGATCGGGTGTTGCCGCGCGATTCCGCACACTTGTGCGGCGTCCGGGGACGATCACCCTGCGAACCGCCCTCAGCGAGCGCCTGCGCTACAACGTCCTGATGCTGTGCGAGACGTTCGCGGCCGGCCGCTTCCAGTGCAACTGCTCGATCGTCGCCGACCCCGCCACCCGCGAGGCGATCGTGATCGACCCCGGCGGCGAGACCGCGCGCATCGCGGCGATCGTCCGCGCCAACGATCTGATCGTCACCGCGATCGTCCACACCCACGCCCACCTCGATCACATCTACGAGACCGCGGCGGTCAAGCAGGCCCACGGCGGCAGCGTGTGCCTGCACCCGGGCGACCGCCCGCTCTACGACGCCGCGGCGGTGCAGGCCGCGATGTTCGGCTGGGCGCCGCCGACGATGACCGCCGTCGAGCGCTGGCTCGCCGACGGCGACACGCTGCGGTTCGGCGCCCACGGCGCGCTGGTCGTGCACACGCCCGGCCACACGCCCGGCTCGGTGTGCTTCGAGATCGCGACGCCCGGCGAGCGCACCCGGGTCTTCGCCGGCGACACGCTGTTCCGCCGCAGCGTCGGCCGCACCGATCTACCCGGCGGCGACGCCGGCCAGCTGCGCCAGTCGATCAAGGACAAGCTCTACACCCGCGACCTCGACGCGCTGGTCATCCCCGGCCACGGGCCGAGCACGACGCTGGGCGACGAGGCCCGCGCCAACCCGTTCGTCCGCGCCGCGTAGCAGCCGCCCGGCGTCGCTGGCGCGCGGCCAGCCCGCGAACAGATCGGGCCGGCCGCTCGCGCGTACTATCCGGCGATGCGCCTCGCGTGGCTCGCCGTGTTCGCCGTGACGTGGCTGACCGCGTCCTCGGCGCGCGCCGACGAGCCGGCCCGGCTGTACGCGCACTTCTCGTCGATCGACGAGCGCGCCGTGGTCGAGGCCGACGGGTTCGCGTTGCCGGCCGGTGTCGGGTTCACCCAGGTCGCGCTGGCGCGGAGCCGGGTCGGCGAGCAGGGCACCAACGGCGGCCTCGTCCTGCTCCGCTGCCGCGCGCGCACCTGCGCCGGGCGGCGCGTCAACCTCGGCGCGGTCGATCGGATCGAGGTGCTCGGGGTGGTCGACCTCGACGGCGCGCTGGTGTCGTTGCCGGCCCGCGCGACCGCGGTGAGCCACGTCGACCCGTGGACGCCGCTCGCGCTCCTGGGCGACGGCCGCCGTCCGCGGTGGCCGGTGCTGGTGGTGCGCAGCGTGCGCGCGGTCGTCGAGTCCGCGACCACCCGCGACGGCCTCGAGGTGCAGGCGACCGCGGTAGAGACCCGGCTGATCATGGTGTCGCTGCGCCGCCGCGACCAGGGGCGCGTGGTGTTCGACGACGCGCTCCAGGCCACCGGCGCCAACGGGGCCGGGATCGTCCGCACCTTCCGGCTGGCGCACGGCACGCCGGGCGGCCTGCTCGACATCGCCGCCACCGAGCAGCGGCGCGGCGATCGCGCTTCGGCGTGTGTGCCGCCGCCGCCGGTCGAGTACGCGTACCGCTGGGTCGGCGACCGCTACCAGCGCGCCGACGGGCCGCTGGCCGCCGGCCCATGCCACTGACTCACAGCAGCACGCGCAGCCCGACGGTCAGCGTCACCGGCAGCGCGCTGCCGACGTCGGTGGAGGGCGTGAACGTGACGCCGCCGGGCGCCGCGCCGTCCATCGGATCGGTCGACACCGGCCCCGGCGGGTTGTCCCAGCGCACCAGGTACGCGCGCAGCTCGGCGCCGAGCAACAGGCCGCCGGCGATCGGGCGGGTCAGCGCGCCGCCGACGACCACGCCGACGCCGTGCTGCCGGACCACCGCGGCGTTGACCAGCAGCGGTCGCTCGATGCGCGCGCCGCCGACGAACAGCTCGGGCAAGAGCGGCAGGTCGACCAGCAAGCGGCGGAAGCCGGCGCTGGAGATCCGCAGCGGCCCGCGCACGCCGGCGTCGGCGAGGCGCTCGTTGCCGGCCGCCTGATCGTACGACTCGCCGAAGCGGAACTCGAACGTCCAGCGGTTGGCGCGGTAGCCGACCATGAACGCCTTGCCGACGCCGGGGCCGAACACCCCGTCGCCGCCGGGCGTCGCGGCGGCGCCGACCTCGAGGCCGAACACGGGGCCGCGCGCCGCGGCGGGCGACGGCGGCGGTACGGGGGCCGGCGGCGGCGGTACGGGGGCCGGCGGCGGCGGCGGCTCGACGACCACCGGCGGCGGCGGCGCGGGCTCGATCGGCGCCGGATCGACCGGCGGCGGCGCGACCGGGCCCGGGTCGGCGGGCGGCGGCTCGGCGGTTGGCGGCCCCGCGTCGGGAGTCGGCTGCGCGATCGCCGGCGCCGCGAGCGCGGCCAGCGCGAGCGCGGCCAGCGCGAGTGACCGGCTAGAAGACATAGCCGGCCTCCGCGGACAGCGTGCGCGCGCCGGCGCTCATGCCGTCGGTGAGCAGCTCGCCGCCGAGCTCGAAGCCCTTCAGCCGGACGCGCGCACCGAGCCGCCACGGGTTGGCCTCGATGTCCTCGCTGCCGTCGGCGATCGCGAACCAGTCCTCGAACAGCGACGCCCAGTTCAGATCGGGCTGCAGGTAGAACCAGACGTCGTTGCGCGCGTAGACCGACACCCGCACCGGCGTGCCCAGGTAGAAGTGCTCGGGGGTCACCGTCGCCATCGTCGAGCCGACGGTGGTGCTGTCGCCGACCAGCGTCGTGCGGGTGCGGTCGTGGAAGTCGAGGCTGCCGGTGCCGAAGCCGGCCGAGAAGCCGACCGCCACCGGGCCGACCCGCCGCGGCGTAGCGTGGAACCAGTACCAGAACATCCAGCCCGAGGTGTCGCCGCCCAGATCGCGCGAGCTGATCTCGAGGATCGTCTCGAACGGGAAGCCGCGATACGGCGTGTTGCTGATCGCCTCGTCGAGCCGCTGGTAGTCGCGCTGCGCCTGCGCGGCCTTGGCCGGATCGATCACGTACGTCGTCGTGACGTCGGTGGTCTCGACCCGCTGGCAGCTCGAGCCGTAGCACTCGGTGCGGGTCGACACCGTGGTCGTGGTCGACGAGCTGTCGATCGCCGACGCCGCCGCGCCGTACGCCGCGATCGTGCGCAGCACCAGCCGGCTGACCGGCCCGCCGCGATCGATGAGCTTGATCGTGCCGGTGGTGCCGCTGGTGGTGCCGGGGGCGACCAGCGCGTTGCCGGCGCCGACGCCGTAGGTGACGCCGCAGCCAGCGGCGGGGAGCGCCGCGAGCAGCGCCGCGAGGAGCCAGGCCTTCATTGGTGGTACATCTCCCCGCGCAGGCCGACGGTGAACATCACCGCGGTCGCGGTGAAGCCGGTGCCGGCGTCACCGCCGGTGGCGTCGAACAAGCCGGGCAGCACCGCGCCGCGCAGGCGCTCGACGCCGGCGCGCACGTACGGGGTGACGCCGTCGCGCCGCAAGAGCACCTCGACGCCGGCGCCCGGGCCGCCGTACAGCGTGCTCTCGAGCAGGTCGTCGCCCTCGCTGGTGCCGGTCAGCGCCGAGTTGGCCAGCGAGATCGAGTAGCTCGCGAACGGCGTCACCGTCACCATGTCGAGCGGCACCATGTAGCCGGCGCCGATCGCGCTGCGATCGCCGAGCCCGATGTCGTCGGGCTCCATCGCGTCGCCGCCGCGGCGCTCGCGCACGGTGAACGCCGACAGGCCGCCCTCGCCGAACACCAGCGCGCGGCCGATGGTCGCGAACATCATGACCTCGACGCTGCGCTGCTCGACGGTGAGGTCGGCGGTGTCGGTCGAGTTGGAGGCGCGCCCGACCATCGAGGTCTGCGACGCGCCGTAGCCGTAGCTGGTGCACCCAGCCAGGCACAGGCACGGAAACAGCCAGCGCATCGCGGCGATCGTACGGGCGCCGGCCGGGGCGACACAAGCGCGCCGCCCCGCGCGCTCGGGTAGCGATCAGGTGGCGAGCGCGATCACGGCCTGAGGCCGTGGCGGCGCAGCAGCTGGATCAGGTACGGGCGATCCATCTGCGCCAGCCGCGCGGCGGCCGAGACGTTGCCGGCCGCGGCGGCCAGCAGGCGCGTGAGGTAGTCGCGCTCGAAGTCGGTCAGCGCCGCGGCCTTGGCCTCGCGGTACGACGCCAGCGCGCCGGGCGCGTCGGGGGTCGCCAGCGGCGCCGCGTCGAGCGCGCCGGCGGCGCCCGGCAGCTGGCCCAGCACCAGCGCCGCCTCGACGACGTTGCGCAGCTCGCGGACGTTGCCCGGCCACCGCTGCTGGCGCAGCGCCGGCAGCGCGTGGGCCAGCGGGTTGTCGCCGGCGACGCCGGTGAAGCGCTCGGCCAGCGCGATCACCAGCGGCTCGAGATCGTCGGCGCGCTCGCGCAGCGGCGGGATCGTCAGGCGCGCGACCGCCAGCCGGAAGTACAGGTCGGCGCGGAACGCCCCGGCGTTGACCTCGCCGCGCAGGTCGCGGTGGGTCGCGGCCAGCACCCGCACGTCGACGTCGATCGGCTCGGCGCCGCCGACCCGGGTGAAGCGGTGGCGCTCCAGCACGCCGAGCAGCGCCGGCTGCAGATCCAGGGGCAGCTCGCCGATCTCGTCGAGGAACACCGTGCCGCCGGCGGCGCGCTCGAACGCGCCGGGTCGCCGAGCGTCGGCGCCGGTGAACGCGCCCTTCTCGTGGCCGAACAGCTGCGCGGCGATCAGCGTCGCCGGCAGCGAGCCGCAGTCGACCACGACGAACGGCCGATCGCGGCGCGGCCCGGCGTCGTGGATCGCCCGCGCGACGACCTCCTTGCCGACGCCGGTCTCGCCCTCGAGCAACACCGACGTGCCGACCATCGCCAGCTTGCGCGCGAGCGCCACCACCTCGCGCATCGCCGGGCTGTGGGCGATGACGCCGGGCAGCGGCTCGGCCGCGGCCGGCGCGGCGCGGGCGCCGGCGTCGTCGACCACCAGCGTGGTCGCGCCCAGCCGCAGCCGGGTGCCCGGGGCCACGGTCGCGCGCTCGACGCGGGTCGTGCCGACCAGCGTGCCGTTGGTGCTGCCCAGGTCGACCACCGCCAGGCCGTCGGCGGCGTGGCGGACTTCGAGGTGGTAGCGGCTGACCGTGGGATCGGTGAGCGCCAGGTCGCAGTCGGGAGAGGTGCCGATGGTCAGCACCCGGGCGCCGTCGTCGAGGGCGCGGCCAGCGTCGGGGCCGGCCTCGACCCGGGCCGCGACCAGCCGCACCGCCCGCACCGGGCGGGCCTGCAGCGTGGTGGGGCCGGCGGGGTCCATCGCCGCATCGTACCCGCTCGACGCGCCGACCTGTTGGCTCCCGCCAACAGGGGCCGACCGCGATCGTTGGCCGGCGCCAACAGCCGCGCGCCGCCGGCGCCGCGATCCGCGCGCTCGCCGCGTGGTCCGAGGCTTGCTCAGTGTGCGCGGCATGCTGCTCTCGACCCGCACGCTCGTCGCCGCGCTGGTGACGACCACCGCGTGCTTCTCCAGCGTCGCCCCGCCCGGCGGCGACGATCACGACGCGTGGTCGCTCGACGACGCCATCGAGTACCGCGACGACCTCGCCGCGCACCCCGGCTGCACCACCGCCGGCCTCGACTACCCGGCGGCGACGATCCCCGGCTACCGGTGCGCCGCCAAGGCGTACCCGTTCCCGGCCGGCGTCAGCGAGGACACCAGCGCGCCGATCGTGATCCTCGTCCACGGCAACTCCGACGCGCCCGAGGAGTGGGAGCGGTTCGAGGGCGGCGCGCCGATGCTGGCCGAGCGGCTGGCCGCGGCCGGCGTGCGCACCTACGCGGTCGACCTGCGCATCGACGAGGTCGACGATCCCCAGGGCAACAACGACACCGAGAACGCCGCGCGCAACGTCGACCACGGCTGGTCGGTGCCGCTGGTGCAGCACCTGCTCGAGGCCGTGCTGGCCGCGCACCCCGATCGGCAGGTGTCGCTGGTCGGCTTCTCGCTGGGCGTGACGACGGTCCGCGACGCGCTGCGCCGGATCCACGCCGCCGGTGCGGTGACGCTGTGGCCGCGGCTCGACGACGTCGTGCTGCTGGCCGGCGCCAACCACGGCGTGTCGTCGTTCGCGCGGCTGTGCGGCAAGAACCCGACGATGCGCGGCCAGGTCGCGTGCCAGATGGGCAACCGCGACGGCTACTCGCCGACCGACTTCTCGCTGGCGCTGAGCGGCGACGACGGCGCCTACGAGACGCCGTGCGGCGACGGCCAGACCGCGTTCGGCGACGACGCCTGCGGCGGCCACACCGTCCACTACACGACGGTCGTGATGCGCGACATCGCCAACGGCTCGTACCAGGACGAGTTCGTGTCGCAGGCGTCGGCGGCGCTGGCCGGCGCCGACAACCGCACGGTCGGGCTCGAGGACGTCGACCAGAGCGGCTACTTCTTCGGCGGGCTGCTCAAGAACCACTACGGCGCGTGCCGCTCCGAAGCGGCGTTGGCGATCGCGATGGAGGTGCTGCGATGACCTCGGTGAAGCCCACGCTGTGCCTGGCGCTGGTGTTGGCCGCCGGCGCGACCGCCGCCCGCGCCGACGACGACGCGGCCGCCACGCCGACCGACGACGACGCCCCCGCCGCCGCGCCACCGCGCCGGGTCGCGGCGGTGCCGCGGGTCGGCCCCACCAGCGACGCGGTCGTCGACGAGGCGCCCGACGCGATCCTGGCGGAGGACAAGCCATGGATCCGGCCGTTCGCCGCGGTGGTCGGCGGCTTCAAGTTCGAGACGCTCGACAACGCGCCCGGCGACACCCGCGAGGGTCGGTTCGTGACCGTCGCGCTGTCGCGGTTCGGGCTGCGCGCCGGCGTGGCCAGCGGCATCACGATCGAGAGCGAGTTCGAGGCCAACGCCGGCCCGCACGGCTCGAGCGCCTGGGAGGGCCAGGCCGCGATGTCGGTGCGCAACCAGCTGGTGCGCGTCGAGCGCGGGCGGATCCGCGTCGACGCCGGCCGCATCACCGACCCGGCCAGCCTCGACTTCGTCTCCGACAACGTCGGCGACCAGCTGCTGACCGACGGCTTCACCCGCGCATCGCTGCTGGCCAGCGGGTTCAACCGCGGCAACGGCGTGCTCGGCCAGGTCGCGGTGGTGCCGGGCGTGCGCTTCGGGCTGACGGTCAACGCCGCCAACCCGGTGTCGACCACCCAGAGCCTGGTGGTCGGCGGCACGTTCCCGCCGTTCGCGCGCTTCTACTTCGCGCCGTACCAGTACGTCGGCCGCGACGCCGCCAACTTCCCCGCCGACGAGTACCACTTCACGGTGGTGACGCCGTCGTTCCTGGTCGACAAGGACCGGTTCGCGATCCACGCCGCGCTGCAGATGTTCCAGGTCAACACCGACACCTCGCGGTCGGACGACCAGAACATCGAC
>Ga0073899_10002259_pt1 | contig 17386 bp, 14 predicted proteins | sample KloWWTmetaKNB5Ph_FD_88975 | JGI IMG/M metagenome (GOLD analysis project Ga0073899, IMG submission 88975) | Active sludge microbial communities from Klosterneuburg, Austria, studying microevolution and ecology of nitrifiers - Klosterneuburg... | ecosystem: Engineered > WWTP > Aerobic digester >...
CAGGCCGGTGGGCAGGCCCGTGGCGCTGTAGGACAGGGTGTCGCCGGAGTCGGGGTCGGTGAAGCCCGAGGCGGTGGGGAAGGTGACGGCAGCGCCGTCCTGGCTGGCCTGGTCGGCCAGCGAGCCCACGGTGACGGGCACGTCGTTGGCACCGGTGACGGTGATGACGAGCTGGGCGGAGTCAACGTTGCCATGACCGTCAGAGACAGTGTAGGTGAAGGTGTCGGTGGCGGTGACGCCCAGCGCCAGGGCGTTGGCGTTGTTGGCGACGTAGGCGTAGGAGCCGTCGGCGTTGAGGGTGAGGCTGCCGTAGGTGCCGACCAGGGCGGCGCCGAGGGTGCCAGCGGTGCCGGAGCCGGTTTCTGCACCGGTGCGCACGCTGGTGACGGTGAGGGTGTCGCCGTCGACGTCGTTGTCGTTGGCAACAACGCCGGAGGTCACCGTGGCGCTGAGGGAGCTGTCCTCAGTGACGGCGCCGGCATCGTCGGCAGCCACGGGCGCCGTATCGTCGTTGGTGATGATCCCGGTGCCCAGCACCCCGCCCACCACCACCGGTACCGTCTCGTCGACCTCGACGGTGGCGTCTGGCGCTGTCGGGATCGAGATCGTGAAGTTGCTGACCCCTGCCGGGACGTTCAGCGTCCCATCTGCATTGCGGGTGACGCCGTTCGAGAACGTGGCGGTGCCGCTGTAGTCGTCGGCGGAGGCCGTCCCTCCGCCGATGCTGATCGGCAGGGTCAGCGCCGTGGAGGTCGCACGGGTGAGGGTGACTGTGTAGACCAGGGTGTTGGCGGCCGCGGTGCCCTCGGGGACTGCGTCGTCACCGGCGCCTGGAGCGCCAGGCTCGACGGTGGCCACGGTGGGGACGCCGTTGTCAACGTCGGCACGCACGGCCAGGCCGGTACCGGCCTGGGTCGCGTCAAAGGCGTAATCCTGCGCGGAGACCACTTCGTAGAGCCGGTCCACGCGCAGGCCAGGCTGCAGGCCGCCGCCACTGGCGCCACCGGCTCCCGGCGGTGCGTCGCCAGCGTTGACGGCCACGATCACGTTTTCCAGCGACTCGCCGTCCGGGACGCGGGCCAGTCGCGTGCCATCGTGCTTGATCTGCACGATGCCGTTCTGCGACGTGAGGATCATGTCGCCCTTGCGGACCTCGTCACCCACCACCAGCGGGCGCGGCTGTCCACCCGCGGGGCGGATGATGGCGCGGCCCCAGACGCCCGTGACCATGCCCTCGGGCAGGCGCGCCGGGACATAGCTCTCGACCAGGTCGTTGGTGCCGAGGTTGGGGATGGGGCCGGACTTCGAGCCCACTGCAGGCTTGGAAGCGGCCTTGGTGGCCACTGCGGGGCGGGCGGTGCTGGCTGCCATGTCTGCCTTTCGATGCGTCGGTGCGGTGCATTTCGAGCGCGCTCCATCTCCCCGAGGAGGCGCGCGCGCTGGGCACGGTCAATATATGTAACGGTATTGCCGGGGTCGAGAAACTGCTCAAGGATAGCGGTTTCTGCGAAATCCGATAAGGGGCGCCGGTCGGCGAGGTGACCGGGCTGGTGCTGCCAGTGCGCAAATTCGCTGGACACGACCGGGCAGCGCGATGCCTGGCCGCTTCCCGGCCTGGTTCAGCGCTCGCGCAAGGCGTAGGCCTTGGCCTTGAGCACGGGTTTGAGCAAATACGACAGAACGGTTTTCTTGCCCGTCAGGATGTCCACCTCGGCCGTCATGCCCGGGATGATGGGTTGCTGCTCGCTGAAATGGACGGTGTCGGTGCGCACGCGCACCACATAAAACGCGTTGCCGCGCTCATCGACCTGGGTATCGGGGCTGATGTTCTCGACCTTGGCCGACAGGCCGCCGTATATGGAGAAATCGTAGGCGCTGAACTTCACCGTGGCGGGTTGGCCCGGGTGGATAAAGGCGATGTCCTTGGGTTGCACCCGCGCTTCCAGTACCAGGGCATCGTCGAGCGGCACGATTTCGACGATGTCCTTGCCGGGCTGGACCACGCCGCCCACCGTATTGGCGAGCAGGCGCTGGACCCGCCCGCGCACGGGGGATTTGACCTGGGCCTTGTCCACCTTGTCGGCCAGCGCAACGGCCCCTTCGTTGAGGGCATTCAAACGCGCTAGCACATCTGACATTTCCTTGCGCGCCTCGTTGCGAAATGACAACTCGGTTTCGGTGATCTTGCGCTGAGCCTCGCCGATGGCCGCCTGCACGCGGGCGATCTGGGCACCGGTCTGTTCGACTTCGCCGCTGGCGCGGCTCACGTCGCGTTCGATGCGCAGCACCTCGACTTCGGAAATCGCGCCGGACTTCAGCAGCGGCCGCGTCTTGGCGAGTTCCTGGCGCGAGATATCCAGGCTGCGCTGCGCCGAGGACCGGCGCGAGCGGGCCTCGCTCAATTCCTGTTCGCGCTGCATCAGTTGCTGGCGGTTGATGGAAACCATCGCGGCGAGTTCGGAAACCCGCGCCTGATACAGGTTGCGCTCCTCGTCGATGGTGCGCTGCGCCTTCAGGTCGTTGGCGGGGGCGGTGGGCGGCAGGAAGGAGCTGCCCTCGGCCAGCGCCTTCAGCCGGGCGCGCCGCACCTGCAGCGAAAAGGTCTGCGAGGCGCTCTCGCGCACGCCGGAGGTGGCGCGGGTCACGTCGATGCGCAGCAGCAGCTGCCCGGCCTCCACCTCCTGGCCCTCGCGCACCAGGATTTCGGAGACCACCCCGCCGTCGAGCGACTGCACCACCTGCAGCTGGCGCGAGGGGATGACCTTGCCGTCGCCGCGCGTGACCTCGTCGATCGGGGCGAAGGCGGACCAGACGATCAGCAGCACGACCACCAGCACCGCGGCGCGCACGATGCGCTGGGCGCGGGCGGTGGACTCGCGCGAGAGCAGTTCGTCGGCTTCCAGGTCGTAGCTGCTCACGGTCCGGCCACCGGCCTCGTCGGCCACGGTGGGGCCGAGCAGGCGCCGCGTGAGCGGGTCGAGCCGGGCGCGCAGCGCCTCCAGCGCGCGCAGCAGGCGCCGGCCCAGCGAGATCAGGCGGTCGTTCATCAGGCGGCCCTCGCGATGCGCCCGGCCTGCAGGGCTTCGAGGATGCGGTCGCGCGGGCCATCGGCGACGACCTTGCCGCCGTCGATCACGATCACGCGGTTGACCAAGGCGAGCATCGAGGTGCGGTGGGTCACGAGCACGACGGTCTTGTCCATCGCGAAGTCGGACACCTTGCGGGTGATCTGCGCCTCGGTGGAGAAGTCCATCGCGCTGGTGGGCTCGTCGAGCAGCAGGATCGGGGCCTGGTGCAGCACCGCGCGGGCGATGCCCACCGCCTGGCGCTGGCCGCCCGAGAGCAGTTCGCCGCGCTCGCCCACCGGCAGGTCGAAGCCACGCGGGTGGCGGTTGACGAAGTCCAGCAGGCAGGCGGTGTCGGCGGCGTTGACCACCGCCTGATCGTCGGCGTAGGGCAGGCCCAGCGTGATGTTCTCGCGCAGCGTGCCGTAGAACAGCGTCACGTCCTGCGAGACATAGGCGAGGTTGCGGCGCACATCGGCCGGGTCGAGCTGGCGCAGGTCGATGCCGTCGAGCAGCACCGCGCCCTCGCTAGGCTGGTACAGACCGAGCATGAGCTTCTGCAACGTGGTCTTGCCCGAGCCGACCCGGCCGATCAGGGCGACGCGGTCGCCCGCGGCGATGCGCAGGCTGACGCCGTCGATCACTGCGTCGTCGCGCCCGGGATAGGCAAAGCGCACGTCGCGCAGCTCGATCTCGCCGCGCAGCTCGCGCCGGTGCAGGAAGGCCTGGCTGGCCTCACGCTCGACCGGCTTCTCCATCACCTTCTCCAGCGACTGCAGCGCCGTGCGCGCGCCCTGGTACTGCATCAGCAGCGCCACGATCTGCCCGGCCGGTGCCAGCGCGCGCGAGGCCAGCGCGGTGCAGGCGATCAGTGCGCCCATGGTCAGCTCGCGCTGCGAGATCAGCTGCACGCCGATCACCACCACGCTGAGCGAGACGATCTGCGCCAGCCAGCTCGTGCCGTAGTTGGCCTTGGCCGACAGCTCGCGCATGCGCACCTGGGTCTGCGCCAGGAAGTGGTTGTTGCGCTCCCAGCGCGACTGGATGACCGACTCGGCCGCCTGCGTCTTGATGGTCTCGATGCCCGTGAGCGCCTCCACCAGCGTGGCATTGCGCTGCGCGCCGGCCTGGTAGGTGGTCTGCGCCAGCTCGTGCAGGCGGTGCTGCAGCACGAAGCCGACCACCAGGATCAGCGTGAAGGCGATCAGCACCGGCAGCACCAGCCAGGGCGAGATCCAGGCCATCGCGGCAATGAACAGCAGCGTGAAGGGCAGGTCCACCAGCGCCGTGACGGTGGAGGAGGCGATGAAGTCACGCACCTGCTCGTAGCCGCGCAGGTTGGCGGCGAAGGAGCCCACCGACTGCGGCCGGTGCTCCAGCCGCATGCCGAGCACGCGCTCCATCAGGTGGCCGGCCAGCTGCACGTCGATGCGCGAGCTGGCCTCGTCGACGAAGCGGCTGCGCAGCAGGCGCATGTAGAGATCGGCGCCCAGCGCCAGCAACAGACCGACGGCCAGCACCCAGAGCGTCTCCACCGCGTGGTTGGGCACCACGCGGTCGTAGACGTTCATCGTGAAGATCGGGAAGGCCAGCGCGAAGACGTTGATCAGGAAGGCTGCCCACAGCACGTCCCGGTAGACGCCGCGCTGGCTGGCGACGGCGCTCCAGAACCAGTGGCCGCTGCGCACCGGGCGCACCTCGGGCGTGCGCTCGTCGAAGCGGAAGTGCGGCCGCACGAACAGCGTCACGCCGCTGTAGCGGCGCGCCAGCTCGCGCCGCGGCATCAGCACCGCGCCCTGGCCGGTCTCGGGCATCAGCACGCGGGCGTCGCCCTCCTTGGTCCAGCCCAGCAGCACGCAGGCGTCGTTGTCCTTGAGCAGCAGGATGGCCGGCAGCGTGGCGATGTCGATGCGGTTCGGCTTGGCGCGCTGCAGCCGGGTGGACATGCCCACGCGGCCGGCGGCGCGCTCGACCAGGTGCAGCGACAGGCGCCCATCGTCCAGCGGCAGCCCGGCGGCCAGCGAGGCGCGCGAGGCGCTCACGCCGTGCAGGCGGCAGATCTCGAGCAGGCAGTCCAGCAGAGGATCGGGGTGCAGCAGGTCCTCGCGCAGGCGGTCGGTGTCGGTGGCGTTGCCGACAGGTGGCGTGGCCTCTGCCGGTGGCGTCCTGGCGGCACCGGGGGGCGTGGTGGCGGAGGGGGCGTGAGGTGGAGACGGAATGGACGGAGGGGACGGTGCACGGCCGGCGGTGCCGGCCTGGGCACCCGCGGCGGCAGGGCGCAGGCCGACGGCCGGGCGGGGAGGGGTCATGCTCATCGGCAGCGAGGGGGGCGTCGGTTCGGGAGGCTGCGGCCGCGGTGGCCGCAGGCGTCAGGCGATGTCGCCACAGTGCGTGCCGAAGTGGCCGTGGCGCCGGTCCACAAAATAGTGTTCCAGCGTCATGCGCACGGTGCGGAAGGCGATCTCGGACCAGGGCAGTTCGGTCTCCCGGAACAGCCCCACCTCAATGGTCTCCGGACCGGGGTCGAAGCGGGTGTCCAGCAGCCGGGCGCGGTAGAAGAAATGCACCTGGCCGGCCGGTACCACGTTCAGCACGGTGTACAGCGGCAGCAGCTCGATGCGTGCGCCGGCTTCTTCAATGGTTTCGCGCAGTGCGCCTTCGGCGGTGGTCTCACCCAGCTCCATGAAGCCGGCCGGCAGGGTCCAGAACCCGCGGCGCGGCTCGATGTTGCGCCGGCACAGCAGCACCTGGTCCTCCCACACCGGCACGGTGCCGACCACGTTGAGCGGGTTCTCGTAATGGATGGTGGTGCAGGCCGGGCAGGTCGCGCGTTCCCGGTTGTCGTCGTCCGGGACACGGTATTCGACCGGGGTACCGCATTCGCGGCAGTGCTTGATGCGGCGCGTCAAGTGCATCCGGGCAGTGTATCGCGAGGCCCGTGGCATCATCGCCTGATCCCACCGTGCCGGGCCGGGCGGGGCGTGCAGATGTCCTGCCTCGGCCGCTGCCGTGCGGTATGACACACCGCCAGCCGGTCCCGGCCCTCCTTTCGCGTGGGGCGGACCGGGTGGGTCACCACCAGACAAGACAAGAGGATCGAACGATGGAGCTGTACAGCTATTTCCGCTCGTCGGCGGCGTTCCGGGTGCGCATCGCCCTCGCGCTGAAGGGCCTGCCGCACGACTACCGTGCGGTCCACCTGGTGCGCAACGAGCAGGCCGATCCCACCTACGCCGCCGTGGCCACGCACCGACTGGTGCCCTCGCTGGTCGATGGGGGCCAGGTGCTGAGCCAGTCGCTGGCCATCATCGAGTACCTCGACGAGACCTACCCCCAGCCGCCGCTGCTGCCGGCAGATGCCTTGGGTCGGGCGCGGGTGCGCGCGCTGGCGCTGGACATCGCCTGCGAGATCCACCCCCTGAACAACCTGCGCGTGCTGCGCTACCTGGTCAAGGAACTGGGCGCCAGCGAGGACGCCAAGAACGCCTGGTACCGCCACTGGGTCGAGGCCGGCCTGGAATCGGTTGAGCGCCGCCTGACCGCCGACGGCGCCACCGGCCTGTACTGCCACGGCGACATGCCCGGCCTGGCCGACTGTGTGCTGGTACCGCAGATCTTCAATGCGCAGCGCTTCGACTGCCGGCTCGACCACGTGCCCACCGTGATGCGCGTGTTCGAGGCCTGCATGGCGCTGCCGGCCTTCCAGGCTGCGCAGCCGTCGGCCTGCCCCGACGCGGAGAACTGAGGGGTGTCGATCGAGCAGGTGGCGGCCCTTCCCGCGGATGGACTCGGCTGGCTGCGCCCCCGGTTCACCGCGGTGAACGTGCAGGCCGCGATGACCACGCGGCTCGGTGGCATCAGCAGGGCGCCGTTCGATGGATTCAACCTGCGCCCGGGCATCGGTGACGACGAGGCGGCGGTGGCCGACAACCGCCGCCGCCTGCACGCGACCCTGGGCGTGCCGAGCGTGCGCGTGGACCAGGTCCACGGCGGGGCCGTGCATCGCATCGCGCGACTGCCCGTCGACCCCGGTGCGCCGTTGCCCGTAGCCGACGCCAGCGCCACTGCAACCGTGGGCCTGGCCTGTGAGATCCAGGTGGCCGACTGCCTGCCGGTGCTCTTTGCCGACCGATCCGGGCGCGCCGTGGCGGCTGCCCATGCGGGCTGGCGGGGCCTGGCGGGCGGGGTGCTGGAGGCGACGCTGGCGGCGGTGTGTGAGCTGGCCGGCCAGCCGCCCGAGGCGATCGAGGCCTGGCTCGGCCCCTGCATCGGGCCGGCGCAGTTCGAGGTGGGCGCCGACGTGTTGCGTGCCTTCGGGGCGGACCCGGCCGCATTGACGGACTCGACGCGCTTCACCCGGCGCATCGGCACGGGTGAGGCGCCCAAGTGGCTGGCCGACCTGGCCGGCCTGGCGCGTGACCGACTGGCGGCCGCCGGCACCGTGCACCTGCAGGGCAACGATGGCAGCGCCGCTTGGTGCACGGTCACGAACGCGCAGCGCTACTTTTCCTACCGCCGCGACCGCCACACGGGCCGCATGGCGGCGCTGATCTGGCGCAGCACTTAGACGGCGTGATCCGGCGGAGCCACGGCCGTGGCATCGGCGGGTGGTTGCTCCTGCGCCTCGCGGGCACGCCGCAGCCGGCGCCGACCCGGCGTGCCCAGGATGTAGAGCAGCAACGCCGTCGGCAGCAAGCCGTAGAAGATGAACGTGATGGCCGCACCGAGCCAGCCGCCGTTGGGCGCCAGGCCCTCGGCAAGCGCCATCATCAGGGCCACGTAGAGCCAGCCAATCGCCACCAGGTACATCGGGGTCTATCCCAGGAGTTGGAAAAGGTTCGTGCAAGCCGTTCCGACCATAATCTTGCCACCCGTCAATCGCCGGTTCACGCAGGGCGAGGGGCCAGTTGACCCGCTGAGGAGACGATGCAATCCACGAATTTCGCCCCCTGGGGCATTCCCGGGCTGCCGGGGCTGTCCGATTTTGGCAAAACCGCATTCCAGTTGCCCGGCGCGCCCGACATCGGCCGTCTCGGCCAGCAGCTTGGCTCCTTCGGTGCCTCGATGGCGCCGGCCATGCAGGCCTTCGCCGACCTGAAGATCCCGCCCGCCGAGCTGGCGCGCATCCAGGCCGAGTACCTGCGCCAGGCCGCGGAGCTGTGGAACAACAGCCTCAGCGCCGGCGCGACGACGCTGCAGGGCGATCGCCGCTTCTCCTCGGACGCCTGGGCCGCCAACCCGATGGCCGGCTTCGCGGCGGCCAACTACCTGCTCAACGCCCGCACCCTGATGGAGCTGGCCGAGGCGGTGCAGGGTGACGAGAAGACCCGTGCGCGGGTGCGCTTCGCGGTGCAGCAGTGGATCGACGCAGCCGCGCCGTCCAACTTCCTGGCCTTGAACGCCGATGCCCAGAAGAAGGCGCTGGACACCAAGGGCGAGAGCCTGTCCCAGGGCATGGCGCTGCTGTACAAGGACCTGCAGCAGGGCCACGTGTCGCAGACCGACGAGTCGGTGTTCGAGGTGGGCCGCAACGTCGCGACCACCGAGGGCGCCGTGGTGTTCGAGAACGAGCTGTTCCAGCTCATCGAGTACAAGCCGCTGGGTGCGAAGGTGTACGAGCGGCCGATGCTGTTCGTGCCCCCGTGCATCAACAAGTACTACATCATGGACCTGCAGCCGGAGAACTCGCTGATCCGGTACACGGTGGAGCAGGGCCATCGCCTCTTCGTGGTCAGCTGGCGCAATGCCGACCAGAGCCTGGCCAGCAAGACCTGGGACGACTACATCGAGGATGCCGTCATCCGCGCCATCCGCGTGGTGCAGGAGATCAGCGGCTCGAAGACGCTCAACACGCTCGGCTTCTGCGTTGGCGGCACCCTGCTGGCCACCGGCCTCGCGGTGCTGGCCGCGCGCGGCGAGCAACCCGCGGCGAGCCTGACGATGCTGACCTCCTTCCTGGACTTCAGCGCCACCGGTGTGCTGGACCTGTTCATCGACGAGCCGGGCGTGCGCCTGCGCGAGATGAGCATTGGCGCCGATGCACCCGGCGGCCCGGGGCTGCTCAAGGGCAGCGAGCTCGCTACCACCTTCAGCTTCCTGCGCCCGAACGACCTGGTGTGGAACTACGTCGTCGGCAACTACCTGAAGGGCGAAGCCCCCCCGCCGTTCGACCTGCTGTACTGGAACGGCGACAGCACCAACCTGCCCGGCCCGATGTACTGCTGGTACCTGCGCCACACCTACCTCGAAGACAAGCTGAAGGTGCCTGGCGCACTGACCGTGTGCGGCGAGAGGGTGGACCTGGGGGCGATCCAGTGCCCGGCCTTCATCTACGCCTCGCGCGAAGACCACATCGTGCCCTGGGACTCGGCCTACCTGAACACGCGCGTGCTCAAGGGCCCGCTGCGCTACGTGCTGGGCGCCTCCGGCCACATCGCCGGCGTGATCAACCCCCCGGCCAAGAAGAAGCGCAACTACTGGAAGAACGACGACCTGTCCGGCACGGCGGCGCAGTGGTTAGAGGGCGCCACCTCGGTGCCTGGCAGCTGGTGGACCGAGTGGACCGACTGGCTCAACCCGCAGGGGGGCAAGCTCAAGGCCGCGCCCAAGTCGCTCGGCAACCGCAGCCACCCGCCCATCGAGCCCGCTCCCGGGCGCTATGTGAAGCAGAAGGCCTGACGGATCTGGAACAGGCCCGCGGCGCGAGCGATACTGCGCGCCGTTTTTTCACTTTCGAGACCGAAAGGTAGTTTTCATGACCGACATCGTCATCGTCGCCGCCGCTCGCACCGCGGTGGGCAAGTTCGGCGGCTCGCTCGCCGGTATCGCCGCCCCTGACCTGGGCGCCGCCGTCATCCAGGGCCTGCTGGCCCGCACCGGTCTGGCCGGTGACCAGATTGGCGAAGTGATCCTGGGTCAGGTGCTGACCGCCGGCTCCGGGCAGAACCCGGCGCGCCAGTCCGTCATCAAGTCCGGCCTGCCCAACGCCGTGCCTGCGATGACCATCAACAAGGTCTGCGGCTCCGGCCTGAAGGCCGTGATGCTGGCCGCCCAGGCCATCCGCGACGGCGACAGCGAGATCGTCATTGCCGGCGGCCAGGAGAACATGAGTGCCTCCCCGCACGTGCTGATGAACAGCCGCAACGGCGCGCGCATGGGCGACACCAAGCTGGTCGACACCATGATTAATGACGGCCTGTGGGACGTGTACAACAAGTACCACATGGGCATCACGGCCGAGAACGTCGCCAAGCAGTACGGCATCAGCCGTGAGGCCCAGGACGAACTGGCCATCGGTTCGCAGCTGAAGGCCGCCGCCGCCCAGGATGCCGGCAAGTTCAAGGACGAGATCGTCGGCATCGGCATCCCGCAGCGCAAGGGCGACCCGGTGATCTTCGACACCGACGAGTTCCTGAACCGCAAGACCAACCTCGAAGCGCTGTCCAGCCTCAAGCCCGCCTTCGACAAGGCCGGTTCGGTCACCGCTGGCAACGCCTCGGGCATCAACGACGGTGCCGCCGCCGTGATGGTGATGAGTGCGGCCAAGGCCGCCGCCCTGGGCCTGAAGCCGCTGGCGCGCATCGCCAGTTACGCCAGCGCCGGCCTCGACCCCGCCATCATGGGCATGGGCCCGGTGCCGGCCGCCCGCCGCGCGCTGCAGCGCGCTGGCTGGTCCGCCGCCGACCTCGACCTGCTCGAGATCAACGAGGCCTTTGCCGCCCAGGCCTGTGCGGTGCACAAGGAAATGGGCTGGGACACCAGCAAGGTCAACGTCAACGGCGGTGCGATCGCCATCGGCCATCCGATCGGCGCCTCTGGCTGCCGCATCCTGGTGACGCTGCTGCATGAAATGCAGCGCCGCGACGCCAAGAAGGGCATCGCTTCACTGTGCATCGGCGGCGGCATGGGCGTGGCCCTGACCGTCGAGCGCTGAGTAGAACATCCTGACGAGACCGGCTCCTCCGGGGGCTGGTACCGATAGACCACCGACCCCCTGTCTGCGTATCGTGCGCAGGCTGATACACGAAGGAGAGACAGCATGACCCAGAAAGTAGCCTACGTCACCGGAGGCATGGGTGGCATCGGTACCGCCATCTGCCGCCGCCTGCACAAGGAAGGCTTCAAGGTGATCGCCGGTTGCGGCCCGAGCCGTGACTTCCAGAAGTGGCTGGACGAGCAGAAGGCCGAGGGCTACACCTTCTACGCCTCGGTCGGCAACGTCGCTGACTGGGAATCGACCGTCGAGGCCTTCTCGAAGGCCGTGGCCGAGCATGGTCCGATCGAGGTGCTGGTCAACAACGCCGGCATCACCAAGGACCGCATGTTCCTGAAGATGACGCCCGACGACTGGAAGGCGGTCATCGACACCAACCTGAACTCCATGTTTTACGTGACCAAGCAGGTCGTGCCGGGCATGGTCGAGAAGGGCTGGGGCCGCATCATCCAGATCTCGTCGGTCAACGGCGAAAAGGGCCAGGCCGGCCAGACCAACTACTCGGCCGCCAAGGCCGGCATGCACGGCTTCACGATGGCCCTGGCGCAGGAACTGGCCAACAAGGGCGTGACCGTCAACACGGTCAGCCCCGGCTACATCGGCACCGAGATGGTCCGTGCGATCAAGCCCGAGGTGCTGGAGAAGATCGTCGCCACCATCCCGGTCAAGCGCCTGGGCACGCCGGAAGAGATCGGCTCCATCGTCGCCTGGCTGGCAGGTCCGGACTCCGGCTTCACCACCGGTGCGGACTTCAGCTGCAACGGCGGCCTGCACATGGGCTGAACCCGGGCGCGTCGCTGGACGCGCAGGCCGGTAGGGCTGGGAGAGGGTTTCCTTCCCCCTGCTCGGTCAGGACAAGGCGGCTGCGGCCGCCTTTCTCATTTCCGGATCCCGGCGACGCCACTTACATCGACCGACTTCCCGCCCGCTCCAGAGGAGTTCGCCGTGCCCCTGACCGAATCGCCAGATTGTGACTTGGTCCTCTACACCCACCCCTGGTCGCGTGGGCAGATCGCGCGTTGGATGCTCGAAGAAACCGGGGCGCCCTACCGGCAGGTGGTCCTGGACTACGCCAGTACGATGAAGGCGGCCCCCTATCTCGCCGTCAACCCGATGGGCAAGGTGCCGGCCGTGGTGCATGGCGGCCAGGTGGTCACGGAGTGCGCCGCGATCTGCGCCTACCTGGCCGATGCCTTCCCCGCCGCCGGGCTGGCGCCGCCGACGGCGCAGCGCGCGTCCTACTACCGCTGGCTGTTCTTCGCCGCCGGGCCGCTGGAGGCGGCGGTGGTCAACCGCACGCTCGGCGTCCACCCCGACGAACGGCAGCAGCGCATGGTCGGCTACGGCAGCTATGAGCGGGTGGTGGAGGTGCTGGCTGCTGCGGTGGCCGGCACGACCTACCTCGGCGGTCCGGCGTTTTCTGCCGCCGATGTGTACGTCGGCTCACACCTGATCTGGGGCATGCAGTTCGGCACGCTGCCCAGGCGTGCCGAGTTCGAGGACTATGCCGCGCGCCTCACCCAGCGCCCGGCGTACCAGGCGGCCAAGGCCATCGACATGGCGCTGGGCGCCGAGCTGGCGGCACCGGGCTGAACGCCGGGTCGGCCGACGCGGTGGCCTGCGCTGTGGTCGCCTCCAGGGCCCGTTTCAGACCAGGCCCTGGTACGCCGCGCCGTCGAGCTGCAGGTTCTGGCCGCTGATGTAGCCCGCCAGATCGCTGCAGAGGAAGGCGCAGGCAGCGCCGAACTCCTCCGGCCGGCCCATGCGCCCGGCCGGGATGGTGGCGACGATCTGCGCGCGGGCTTCGTCGTGGCTGATGCCCGAGGCCTTCATCATGCGCTGCGCCATGAACTCCTGGCGCGGGGTGTCGATGCGCTCGGGCAGCAGGTTGTTGATCGTCACGTTGTCCGGTGCGGCTTCACGTGCCAGGGCGCGGCTGAGCGCGGTCAGGCCGGCGCGCGCGGCGGTGGACAGGCCCATCGCCGCGTGGGGTGTCTTGACCATCGCCGAGGTGATGTTGACGATGCGGCCCCAGCGCCGTGCACGCATGCCCGGCAGCACGGCACGCAGCAGCAGCGCGCCGGTGAGCAGGTTGGCCTCCAGCGCACCCATCCAGGCCTCGTGGTCCCAGTCGGCCAGCTGGCCGGGCGGCGGGCCGGCGTTGTTGTTGACCAGGATATCCGGCGCCGGGCAGGCGGCCAGCAGCGCCGCGCGGCCGGCGTCGGTGACCAGGTCGGCCACCACGCCGTGCACCGTGGCACCTGTGTCGGCGCGCAGGCGCTCGACTGCTGCGCTGAGCTTGTCCGCGTTGCGCCCGTTCAGCCAGACCTCGCAGCCCTCCTGCGCCAGCGCCAGCGCGCAGGCGTAGCCCAGCCCCTGCGAAGAGGCGCACACCAGGGCCTTGCGCCCGCGAATACCGAGGTCCATCGTGCTTCCTCAGAGGAGGTAACCGCCGCCGTCGCAGAGCATGAACTGGCCGGTGATGAGTTCCGCCTCGTCGCTGGCCAGGAAGGCGATCAGCCCGGCCAGGTGGCGCGGCTGGCCGCGCTTCTTGATGGCCTGGTTCTGCATCACTCGGTCGAATGCCTCCTCGGGCGAGTTCGCCAGCGTTCCTTCGGTGGCGATCATGCCGGGTGCCACCGCGTTGACGGTGATGTTCTCCGGCCCCAGCTCCTTGGCCAGCACGCGGGTGAAGCCCATCACCGCCCCCTTGCTGGCCACGTAGGCCATCTGGCCCGGGTTGGCCAGGTAGTAGGTGCGCGAGGCGACGTTGATGATGCGCCCGGCGCTGCTCTTTCGCAGCAGCGGGTAGAAGGCCTGGCTGACCAGGAAGTAGCCCATGAAGTTGACCTGCAGGAAGCGGTCCACCTCGTCGCGCGTCAGCTCGTGCCAGGGCTTGCGGCCCGACAGGATGCCGGCGTTGTTGACCAGGATGTCGATGCGCCCGCGGCGCGCCTCCACCGCCTGGGCGGCGGCGCGGATCTGGTCCTCATCGGTCACGTCGCAGACCAAGGCCGCCGCTTCGCCGCCGGCTTCGCGGATCAGCGCGATCGTTTCGGCGGCGTCGTTGCGATCGAGGATTTCGACGATGGCGCCTTCCTGCGCCAGCTTCAGTGCCGCGCCCTGGCCCATGCCGGAGGCGGCGCCGCTCACCACCGCGATGCGGCCGTCGAGTCGTCCCATGGTTGCTTCCTTTCGTGTCGAGGTTCAGGCCGAGGTCAAACCGCGTTCAGGCTGGATCCTGGGCGCGCTGCAGGTCTGCAAAGCTGCGCCCCTCGGCCACCAACCGTTCCAGCAGCGGCGCGGGCTGCCACCAGAAGCCGTGTTCGGCGTGCAGGCGGCGGACGGCATCCAGCACCTTCGGCAGCCCGATGCGGTCGGCCATGAACATCGGCCCGCCCTGCGCGGCGGGAAAGCCGTAGCCGGTGAGGTAGACGATGTCGATGTCACTGGGCCGCATGGCGATGCCGTGTTCCAGCAGCCGCGCGCCCTCGTTGACCATGCCGTAGAGACAGCGCTCCAGGATCTCTTCATCGCCGATCGGCCGGCGCTGGATCCCCATGCGTGCCGACTCCGCGACGATCCAGGCCTCCAGCTCCGGGTCGCGCAGCGGCCGGCGGTCGCCAGCCTCGTAGCGGTACCAGCCCTGGCCGCTCTTCTGACCGAGCCGGCCCAGCTCGACCAGCTTCATGATGATGTCGTTCCAGCGCCGGTCGGTGGGGCGCGTGGCCATCTGGGCCTTGCGGGTGGGGTAGCCCACGTCGTTGCCGGCCATGTCGTGCACCGCGAAGATGCCCATCGCGTAGCCGAACTGGGTCAGCGCCGCATCCACCTCGTGCGGCAGCGCGCCGTCTTCCACCAAAAAGTGCGCCTCGCGGTTGTACTGGCGGAACAGCGCATTGCCGATGAAGCCCGGCCAGACGCGCGCCAGCACCGCCACCTTGCCGATGCGCTGGCCCAGCGCCATCAGCGTGGCGATGACGTCGGGTGCGGTGGCCACAGGGGCGTCAATGCGTACCACCTCCAGCAGGCGCATCACGTTGGCGGGGCTGAAGAAGTGCGCGCCGACCACGTCCTGCGGGCGGCGCGTCGCCGCGGCGATCTCGGCGATGTCCAGCCCGGAGGTGTTGGTGGCCAGGATGGCGCCGGGCTTGGCGATGGCGTCCAGCTCGCGGAAGAGCCGCTGCTTGAGCCCCATGTCTTCGAACACCGCCTCGATGAAGAGGTCGGCCCCGGCGGCATCGGCGAGGCGGGTCGTGCCGCGGATGCGGCCCATGCGCTCAGCCAGCGCGTCGGGCGCGAGCTTGCCGCGCTTGACGCTGGTCTCGTAGTTGGCCCGCACACGCTGCAGGCCACGTTCGAGCCCCGCGGCGTCGGCGTCGATCAGCACCACCGGCAGTCCGGCGTTGGCAAAGGCCATCGCGATGCCGCCGCCCATGGTGCCCGCGCCGATCACCGCCACTTCGTTCACCGGGCGCAGCGGGGTGTCGGCCGGCAGGCCGGTCTTCGCGGCTGCCCCTTCGGCAAAGCGGACGTGCTCGGCCGCTGCAGCGCGGTCGGCGTCGGTGAGGTCGAACACGCTCATCTCAGGCTCCCGTCCCGGACTCGCCGCCGTCCTTGGCGACGAGCGGCTTGGCCTTGCCTTCGACGAACTCGCGCAGGCGCTGTTCCACCTCGGGCGGGCGCGCCATCGCGGAGTTGAGCTGCTCGAAGAACAGGCCGTCGTCGTGCGACAGGTCCTGGATGCGCGGCAGCACGTTGACGATCTTCCAGTTGGTCTCGATGGTGTTCTGCGCGATGCGCTGCGCCAGCTCCTTCGCCTTGGCCAGCGCCTGGCCGGCGGGGGTGACGTAGCGCACGATGTGCTCCTGCAGCCCCTCGGCGGGGTTGAGCAGGCGGCCGGTGAGCATCATGTCCATCATCACCGTGGTGCCCACCACGCGCTGGATGCGCACCGTGCCGCCACCGCCGACGAAGATGCCGCGCTGACCCTCGGGCAGGCCGAAGAAGGCGGTCTCGTCGCAGACCCGCACATGCGCCGCGGTGGCCAGCTCCAGCCCGCCGCCCACCACCGCGCCGTGCAGCGCAGCCACCACGGGAATCGGCCCGCGCGCGATCTGGTCGAACACCACGTGCCAGTTGTGACGGCGGCGCTTGCGTGGCGGCGTGATCTTGCCGCTGGCGCGCGCCAGGGCCTCGGCCAGGTCCAGGCCGGCGCAGAAGTTGCTGCCGTGGCCGTGCAGCACGATGACGTTGGCGTCCTCATGGGCGCGCAGCACGGCGGCATTCAGTTCGGCCACCAGGGCGTCGTTGATGGCGTTGCGCTTGTCGGGGCGGTTCAGGCCGATCAGGGCCACCGGGCCGTCGAGTTCGTAGGTGATCAGGGCGTCGGACATGGATGGGGGATCTGTTTCAGAGGTCGAGGACCAGCTTGGGGGTCTTGGCGCCGGAGCAGCAGACCATGATGCGGTTGTTGGCGGCGCGCTCGGCTTCGCTGAGCACGAGGTCGCGGTGGTCGGGGGTGCCGGCCAGTACCTTGACCTCACAGGTGCCGCAAATGCCTTCGCGGCAGGAATAGAGCACCTCCACGCCGGCGCCTTCCAGGCTTTCCAGCAGCGTCCGGCCCGGCTGCACCGGCACGGTCCGGCCGCTGCGGGCCAGTTCCACCACGTAGCTGCCGTCGGTAGCGGCGGCCTCCTTGGCGGCGAAGTACTCCAGGTGCACCTGCTCGCGGGGCAGGGCGGCGGTGGCCGCCTCGAAAGCGCCCAGCATGCCCAGCGGGCCGCAGCAGTAGACGTGCGTGCCGGCCGGCAGTGCGGCGACGAGGCCGGCGATGTCCAGCACCCGGCCGCGCTCGGCATCGACGTGCAGGTCCAGCGCACCGTCGCGCCCGGCCGCCTGCGCGGCGTCGGACAGGGCCTGCAGCTCGCGCACGTAGGGGGCATGCGCCGCGCTGCGGGTGGCGTGGTGCAGCCGCCAGGGCCGGCCGATGGCTTCCAGCCGCCGGATCATGCCCAGGATCGGCGTGATGCCGATGCCACCCGCGAAGAAGACCGAAAGCGGCGCGGCCTCGTCGAGCGGAAAGTTGTTGCGCGGCGCCCCCACCGTCAACGTCTGGCCGCAGCGCAGCTGCTCGTGGATCCAGCGCGAGCCGCCGCGGCTGGCCGCGTCCAGGTTGACCGCGACGCAGTAGCGCTGCCGCTCGCCGGGCGCGTTCAGCAGCGAGTAGCTGCGGATGTGCGCGCCGCTGCCCGCATCGGGCAGGTGCAGGTCGATGTGCGCGCCGGCCTCGAAGGCCGGCAGCAGCGTGTTGGGCTGCAGCGGCACC
>Ga0073899_10002260_pt1 | contig 17383 bp, 15 predicted proteins | sample KloWWTmetaKNB5Ph_FD_88975 | JGI IMG/M metagenome (GOLD analysis project Ga0073899, IMG submission 88975) | Active sludge microbial communities from Klosterneuburg, Austria, studying microevolution and ecology of nitrifiers - Klosterneuburg... | ecosystem: Engineered > WWTP > Aerobic digester >...
GATTGGTGGAGATGGCGGGAATCGAACCCGCGTCCGAAAGTGATCCATCCCAGGCACTACATGCTTAGCCCTTCTTTGGTCTCGTCACCGGCATGCCGAAGGGCGCGCTTATCCGGGGACCAGCTCGTTGATTTTGGTCGCTGCAACCCGAGCACAGGCAGCGCTTATCCCGCGAGCATGACTCAACTTTTGAGAGCACGGGCACTCTCGCAGTCGAGGCTTAGGCCTTAAGCGGCCAGAGCGTAGTTGTCGTCGTTGGCAACTAAGAGTTTGCAGCTGGATTAACGAGGAAAGCCACCCCCTCGGCATGCACCCGGTAACTTCACGACTCCCGTCGAAGCCGATCATCCCCGTGTGTTACGACGGGGAGCAGTATGGGTGTGCCGGAGGCGGGATTCAAGGCGAGGTTTGCGGCTGTCGTTCAGGTGGTCGCGAACGCCCTTCGACAAGCTCAGGGCGAACGGAACTGGTTGCGACCGCCCTTCGACGGGCTCAGGGCGAACCGGAACTGGTCGCGAACGCCCTTCGACGGGCTCAGGGCGAACGGAGCTGGTTGCGAACGCCCTTCGACGGGCTCAGGGCGAACGGGGCGGTCGATCAGGGCAACGCGGTGGCGCTCAGGCGTCGCGGTTCTTGGCGCGCATGGTGCGTTGCTTTTCGATCTGCCACTCGCGGTCCTTGATGGTGTCGCGCTTGTCGTGCTCCTTCTTGCCGAGCGCGAGCCCGAGTTCGACCTTGGCGCGGTTGTGCTTCCAGTACAGCGCGGTCGGCACCAGGGTGTAGCCCTTGCGCTCGACTTGTCCGGTGAGGCGGTCGATTTCTTCGCGATGCAGCAGCAGCTTGCGCGTGCGCCGGTCGTCCGCGACCACGTGCGTGGACGCTGCGCCGAGCGGGACGATCTGCGCGCCGAACAGGAACATCTCGCCATTGCGGATGATCGCGTAGGCATCGGTGATGTTGGCGCGGCCGGCGCGCAGCGATTTCACTTCCCAGCCCTGCAGCATCAGCCCGGCTTCAACGCGCTCGTCGAACTTGTATTCGAACTTGGCGCGCTTGTTCAGTGCGATCGTGCCGCTGTGGCTGTCGTCCTTGTCTTTCTTGTTCTTGCTCATGGCAGCGAGTGTAGCGGCGAGCGTGCGCTGGTTAGAATGCGCGCCCTTGTCGGAGTGGATGGCCCGTGAGCCGGATTGATCGCAGCAGCCTGATCGCACGGCCGAGCGTCGTGGTGTTCGATCTGGTCAATGAAGTGGCGGCGTATCCCGGTGCATTCAACTGGTGCCGTGGCGCCCGCGTGCTCGAACGCGATGGCGACTCGATGCTGGCGCAACTCGACCTCGCCTACGCTGGCTTCCGCTCCACGTTCACCACGCGCAACCGCTTTCTGCGCCCGAGCCGCATCGATCTGGAGCTGGTCGAAGGTCCGTTCAGCGCCCTGCGTGGTGCCTGGACCTTCACCGCGCTTGGCGAACATGGTTGTCGGGTGAATTTGCATCTCGATTTCGAGATGGCCGGAAAGTTCGTCGGATCGGCCCTGGCGATCGGCTTCCAGGGACTGGCCGATCGCATGGTCGACGATTTCGCGCGTGTCGCCCGTGCGCTGACGGAGCCGGGCGATGCGCGTTGAGGTGGTGTACGCGTTGTCCGAAGTGCAGCAGTGCATCCAGATCGAGCTGCCTGCGGGCGCCACGGTAGCCGATGCGATCGTCGCCGCCGGTTTGGGCGCGCACGCCAGCAACGACGAGCAGGTTGGTATTTGGAATCGCCGCGCCACGCTGACGACACTGTTGCGCGAGGCCGATCGCGTCGAGATCTACCGGCCCCTGCGCGCCGACCCGATGCAGGCGCGGCGCACGCGCGCCGAGCGCAATCCGGTCGGGGTGCAGGCGAAGCGGCGCGTCAGCCGTTCTTGACCTTGCGGTTGTCGTCCGGGGTGTGGCGCTGCAGTTCGCGGCTCTCTTCCAGCAGTTCGTCGCCCGACTTCGGCAGCCAGTCGCCCTCGATCTTGCTCAGCGTGCCGCTCTCAAAGTGCAGAGTTAGCGTCTTGATCTCTGGTTCTTTGCGACGGTGGCTGTTGCTGGTCACATATTCCCAGCGGTCCTGGTTGAATGGCGAAGCCACCTGCGGCGTGCCCATGACCAGTTCGACCTGACGCATGGTCATGCCCGGCTTCAGCTGGTCGACCATTTTCTGGTCGACCAGATTCCCCTGACGCATGTCCATCTTGTAGATCAGGGCACAGCCGTTGAGCAGGGTCAGAACGAGCAGCAGGGCGATTCGGAGCATCGTGGGTCACCGGGAAAACGAGGCGGCGATGATACACTGCGCGCCTGAATCACAACCGTTCCGGAACTCTTTCGCATGGAAACACAGGATCTGCGCAAGGCCGGCCTGAAAGTCACGCTGCCGCGCGTGCGCATCCTTGAAATCCTTGAGGAGAAGCACGGCACGCACATGACCGCGGAGGATGTGTACAAGGAGCTGCTCAAGCACAACGATGACATCGGTCTTGCCACCGTGTATCGCGTGCTGACGCAATTCGAGGCTGCCGGCATCGTCTCCAAGCACAACTTCGAGAGCGGCCAGGCGGTGTTTGAACTCGATCGCGGCGTACACCACGACCACATGGTCTGCATCGAGACCGGCAAGGTCATCGAGTTCGTGGACAGCGAAATCGAGAGGCGCCAGCAGGAGATCGCGGCGCGTCACGGATACGACCTGGAAGAGCACAGCCTCGTGCTCTATGTCCGCCCGAAGCGGAAAACGTAGTCGGAAACGCAGGCTCGCTTCGGGCGACGCCGCCAAAGCCAACAGGAACAGAGATGAAGAAGCTGCTGATTGCCGGCGCGGTGCTGGTCGCCGCGGGTGTCGGTTATTACGTGATGAAGCCGGCTGCGCCGGGTGGTGCGACGCGATCGCTGTCGGCGGTGGTCGGCCCGCTCGATTACGTTCCTGCGGATACCGCGTTCGTGATTGCGAATGTCGAGCCGATGCCGCGACCGGTGACCCAGGCGTGGATGGAGCAGTTCGCGCAGATTTCCGGCGTCTATGCGATGCAGGCGAGCCTGCTCGAAAAGAAGCTGGCCGAAGAGGATCCTGAGGCCAAGGGCTTGAACTGGGTACGCGCGCTGGCGGCCGAGGTGAAAGACCGCACGCCCGAGCAAATCATGACCGCGGTTGGCATCGACTTGCAGATGCGCTATGCCGTCTACGAAGTCAGCGGAAAGCCGGTGATGCGTTTCGAGCTGGCCGACTCGGCGAAGACGCGGGCGTTCGTCGCGCGCGTCGAGGAAAAGGCCGGCGACAAGGTGCCGACCGCCAGGCTCGATGCGCTCGACTACTGGAACTTCGTCGACCCGGAAGGCAAAGCCCGGCTGGTTGCGGCCATCGATGGCTCGCAACTGGTGATGGCCCTGCTCGAAGGCAGCGCTGATGAGACCGCGCTGCGCACGGTTCTCGGTCTGACCCGGCCGCAGCAGTCCCTGGCCGCCTCCGGCAAGCTGGTGGCGCTGAACAAGGAGTTCGGTTACACGCCGTATGCCAGTGGCTACGTCGATACGCGCAAGCTGATCGCGCTGGTCGATGCTGCCGTGCCCGCGGCAGATGCTCCCGATGCAGCGCAGCTGAAAGCCGCCTGCAGCAAGGACTACGACGCCATTGCGCAGGCGATGCCACGTCTGGTCTTTGGCTACACCCGCTTCGAGGCCAAGGCGATGCACGCCAACATGCTGCTCGAATTGCGCCCGGACATTGCCAAGGGACTGCAGCCGTTGCCGGCGCCGATGCCGGGCCTGGGTGCGACCGCCGGCAGCGCCTTCAATTTCGGCTTCGCGATGAATCTCGAAGCGCTCTCCGGCTTCGTCAACACGCAGGCCGATGCAGTGCTCGCTGCGCCCTACACCTGCCCGGCGCTGCTCGACCTGAATGACGGCGCGAAGCAGGCCAAAGAGCAGTTCAACAATCCGATGCTGTACGCGACCGCAGCGGCGTTCCATTCGATCCACGTCATCGCCAGCCGGTTCACGATGCCGCAGCCGGGCGTCGAGGCAGCGCCGAGCGAGCCGGACTTCGCCGGAAAACTGCTGATCGGCTCCAAGAGCCCGGCCGGGCTGATGGGCATGCTCGCCGGTTTTGCGCCGCCGATCGCCGCGCTGCAACTCAAGGCGGATGGCGTGTTGAAGGAAATCCCGGCGGATCCGTCGATGCCGGTGAAGGGACCGATGCACGCGGTGATGAACGAGGCTGCGATTGGCGTCAGTGTCGGTGACGGCGAATCGGCCGGGCTGAAGGATGCACTCGCGGTGGATGCAGACAACAGGGCGTTGTTCGTGTTCGGTTACGGCGGAGCATTCTTCAAGACCATTTTCGCTTCGGCAGCGGCCGATCTGGCCAAGTCGGGCGATCCGGAGGCCGCCGAGATTCAGAAGACCATGGAAGCGCTGCAGCAAATGTATGCCGAGAGGATCGAGCGCATCGACATGCAGATGCGCGCTGGCGAACGCGGCATCGAGTTCGTGCAGGATGTGCGCTTGAAGTAGCGCTCGCAGAGTCACCCCCTCACCAGCCTCCCCCTGGCTGCGCCAAGGGGAGGGGTTTCCTTAGCGTGCCGCCGCGATCAGTTCTTTCGCCGCCGAACGCGTGGCGCTGGTGATCTCGGCGCCGCCGAGCATGCGTGCGATTTCGTCGATGCGGGCCTTGGCTTCGATCGCGTCGAAACGCGTGTGCGTCTGGCCATTGGCGACCGACTTGCGCACCGCAATGTGCTGGTGGCCTTGCGCGGCGACTTGCGCCAGGTGGGTCACGCACAGCACCTGGCGGCGGCTGCCGAGTTCGCGCAACTTGCGTCCGACCACTTCGGCCGTTGCGCCGCCGATGCCGGAATCGACTTCGTCGAACACCATCACCGGCACATCGTCGGAGCCGATCGCGGCGACCTCGATGGCGAGGCTGATGCGCGCCAGTTCGCCGCCCGAGGCGATCTTGCGCAATGGCCGTCCGGGTTGCCCAGGATTGGGCGCAACCACGAACTCGATCTCGTCGCGTCCGGCCGCCGGGAATTCGTTTTCGGCGCGCGCTTCCATGCGGATTTCGAAGGTGCCGGCGATCGCCAGTTCGCGCAGCAGCACGGTCACGCGCGTGGCCAGCGTGGTCGCGGCGAAGCGGCGCGATTCGGACAGGGCGCGGGCGGCGCGCGTGTAGTCGACGGCGGCGCTGTCGCGCTCGCGCCGCAGCGTCTCGATCTTGCTGCCGGCATGTTGCAGCCGGTCGATTTCCGCGGCCAGTTCATCCAGGCGGATGGCGAGGTCCTGCGCCGGCACGCGGTGCTTGCGCGACAGGTCATGCAGCCGGGCCAGTTGCGAGTCGATCTCGCCGTAGCGCTCGGGGTCGAGGTCCTGCGCTGCACGATAGCGTTCCAGTTCGCTGATCGCCTCGACCAGCTGGATGCCGGCCGACTCCAGCAGTTCGGCCACCGGCGCGAGCGCACCATCGACTTGTGCCAGCTTGCGTGCGTCGCCGGCGCAGTGTGCGAGCAGCGAGGTGGCCGAGCGCTCGTCGTCGCTGTCGAGCGCATCGATCAGCTGCTGGCTGCCGGCGAGCAAGGTGGCGGCGTGCGCGAGACGGCGATGGTCGTCGATCAGGCGCGTATAGGACTCGCCGTTGAGGGCAAACTTTTTCAGTTCCTGGTGCTGGAAGCGCAGGTAGTCGAGACGGTCCGGATCGCTCTTTTCGGCGCCCGCGAGGTCGCTGATCTGACGGTCGATTTCAAGCATGCGCCGGGCGCTGCGTTCCACGTCCTGCAGGCGCTCGGAATGCTGGGCGAAGGCATCGAGCAGGCGCAACTGGTGGCGGCGCGAGAGCAGGGCCTGGTGTTCGTGCTGGCCATGGATCTCGACCAGGAAGGCGGCCGCGTCGCGTAGCACCGCCAATGACACCGGGCGGTCGTTGATCCAGGCGCGCGAGCTGCCATCGGCGCGGACCACGCGGCGCAGGCGCATCTGTTCCTCGTCGTCGAGCTCCTGCTCGCGCAGCCAGCTGCGTGTCGCGGGCAGCGTGCGCAGGTCGAACTCGGCCGAGATCTCCGCGCGATCGGCGCCGTGGCGCACCACGCCGGCATCGCCGCGAGCGCCCGCCAGCAGCATCAGTGCGTCGACCAGCAGTGACTTGCCGGCCCCGGTTTCGCCGGTGAGCACGCTCATGCCGGACGCGAAAGCAACGTCGGCAGCGTCGATGATGGCGAAGTCTTTGACGAACAGGGTGCGCAACATGGGCGAGAGGCTAGCAAGGGCTGGGCCATCGCGTCACCAGTCCCGGGTTTGACCAGCGTCGCGTGGCATTGATAGCGTCGCCGTCGCCCCCACCTGAAGCGATCATGCGCCGCCGCCTAGCCGACCACCTCGATGCCCGTGCCCGCCACCTGCTGCGCACCCTGATCGCGCAGTACATCCGCGACGGCGAACCTGTGGGCTCGCGCACGCTGGCGCGCCAGAGTGGGCTGGACTTGAGCCCGGCCACGATCCGCAACGTGCTCTCCGACCTGGAGGAAATCGGCCTGATCGCGGCACCGCATACCTCGGCGGGGCGCATCCCGACCGCCCAGGGCTACCGCTTGTTCGTCGATTCGCTGCTGCAGCTGCAGGCACCGCGACCGGACGAGATGGACGCCCTGCAGCGCGAGATTCCGCCCGGTGCCAGCACCCAGGACATGCTCGGCCGTGTGTCCGCCGTGCTCAGTGAGCTGACCCACTTCGTCGGTCTGGTGACGGTGCCGAAGCGCGAGCAGTTCGCGTTTCGCCAGATCGACTTTGTGCAGCTCGGTCCGAACCGCGTGTTGGTGATCCTGGTGTTCACCGACAACGAAGTGCAAAACCGCGTGCTCGATCTGCCGCGCGCCTATGCTCCGGGCGAACTGGAGCAACTGGCGAATTACCTGAACCAGAACTTCTCCGGCCTGGCGCTGGACGAGATCCGCCGCCGCATCGTTGCGGAGATGGAAGCGGCACGCGACTCGATCGACCGCGTCCTGCGCTCGGCGATCGACTTGGCCAGCGCCTCGTTCCAGGTGGAGTCGCGCGAAGCCTTCGTGGTCAGCGGCCAGACCAATCTGATGGGCCTGTCCGAACTCGCCAGCGTCGATCGCCTGCGCGAATTGTTCGAGGCCTTCAACCGCAAGCGCGAGATCGCCAAGCTGCTCGACGGCTGCATCCATGCCGAAGGCGTGCGCCTGTTCATCGGTGACGAATCCGGCTACGCCCCGCTCGGCGGCTGCAGCGTCGTCACCGCGCCCTACGGCGCCGACGGCAGGATGCTCGGCGTCATCGGCGTCATCGGCCCGACGCGCATGGACTACGACCGCGTGATCCCGGTAGTGCAGACCACGGCGCGGATCCTCTCTGGCACCTTGAAGAACGCCGGACTGGCCCCATAAGCGGGCCGGGGCAATCCGGCCACGACGGCCGCAGTACGGAGAATCCAATGAGTCAGGACACGACGTCGGCAGAGTCCGGCGACGATTTCGGCGCGCTGCCGGTCGAGGAGCTGGAGGCGCGCCTGCGCGATCTCGAGAACCAGCTGGGCGTGGCCAAGGATGAGCAGGTGCGCCTGCTCGCCGAGATGGACAACCAGCGCAAGCGCGCCGCGCGCGATGTCGATGCAGCGCGCAAGTTCGGCGTGGAGCGGCTGTTGAACGACTTGATGCCGGTGTGCGACGGTTTGGAGATGGGCCTGAGCCAGGGTGGCTCCGACCCGACCCGATTGCGCGAAGGCATGGACTTGACCCTGAAGCTGCTGCTCAAGGCGGCCGAGGGCCATGGTCTGAAGCGGCTGCATCCGGCCGGCGAAGCGTTCAACCCGGAGTGGCACCAGGCCATGGCCATGGTGCCGACGGGTGATCGTCCCGCCGGCAGCATCATCGACGTCTACCAGGCCGGCTATCGCCTGCACGAGCGCCTGATCCGCCCGGCCATGGTGACGGTCGCCACCGACCCGCTGCCGCCTGAAGATGCCTGACCCAGACCCTTGAACCTCGCTTTCACAGCCACATAACAGCGCCATCCGCCGCAAGGCATTTGCTATTCCGGAGACATCCCATGGGCAAGATCATCGGTATCGACCTCGGCACCACCAACAGCTGCGTTGCGATCATGGACGGCGGTTCGGTCCGCGTGATTGAGAACGCCGAGGGTGACCGCACCACGCCGTCGATCGTCGCGTTCGCGAAGGACGGCGAAGTCATCGTCGGCGCCGCTGCCAAGCGCCAGGGCGTGACCAACCCGAAGAACACCTTCTACGCGGTGAAGCGCCTGATCGGGCGCAAGTTCACCGACGCCGAAGTGAAGAAGGACCTGGATCTGGTGCCCTACAGCATTCTCGCCCACGACAACGGCGACGCCTGGGTGCAGACCTCGGATGGCAAGCGCATGGCGCCACCGGAAATCTCGGCCAAGGTGCTGATGAAGATGAAGAAGACCGCCGAGGATTTCCTCGGTGAGGCAGTCACCGAAGCGGTGATCACGGTGCCGGCGTACTTCAACGATTCGCAACGCCAGGCGACCAAGGACGCCGGCCGCATCGCCGGCCTCGATGTCAAGCGCATCATCAACGAGCCGACTGCGGCCGCGCTCGCCTATGGCCTCGACAAGTCCGGCGGCAAGGATCGCAAGATCGCCGTGTACGACCTCGGTGGCGGCACCTTCGACGTGTCGATCATCGAGATCGCCGAAGTCGATGGCGAGAAGCAGTTCGAGGTGCTGGCGACCAATGGCGACACCTTCCTCGGCGGCGAAGACTTCGACAAGCGCGTGATCGATTTCCTGGTCGAGGAATTCAAGAAAGAGCAGGGCATCGACCTGCGCAAGGACCCGCTCGCGCTGCAGCGCCTGAAAGACGCCGCCGAACGCGCCAAGATCGAACTCAGCACGCTGCAGCAGACCGATGTCAGCCTGCCCTACATCACCGCCGACGCCAGTGGTCCGAAGCACCTGACCGTCAAGCTGACCCGCGCCAAGCTCGAGTCGCTGGTCGAGGACCTGATTCGCAACACCATCGAACCCTGCCGCACGGCGATGGCCGACGCCAAGATCAAGACCTCGGATATCGCCGAGGTGATCCTGGTCGGCGGCATGACGCGCATGCCCAAGGTGCAGGCCGCAGTCACCGAGTTCTTCGGCAAGGAACCGCGCAAGGACGTGAATCCGGATGAAGCCGTGGCCGTCGGTGCCGCGATCCAGGCCGGCGTGCTCTCGGGTGCGGTCAAGGACGTGCTGTTGCTCGACGTGACCCCGCTTTCGCTCGGCATCGAGACCATGGGCGGCGTGTTCACCAAGCTGATCGAGAAGAACACCACGGTGCCGACCAAGGCCAGCCAGATTTTCTCGACTGCCGAAGACAACCAGACCGCGGTGACCGTGCACGTGCTCCAGGGCGAACGCAAGGAAGCGCGCTACAACAAGGCGCTTGCGAAGTTTGATCTTGCAGGTATCGATGCAGCCCCGCGAGGTATGCCGCAAGTCGAGGTGACCTTCGACATCGATGCCAACGGCATCCTGCACGTGTCGGCCAAGGACAAGAAGACCGGCAAGGAACAGAAGATCGAGATCAAGGCCGGTTCGGGCTTGTCGGAAGCCGAGATCGAACAGATGGTGCGCGATGCCGAAGCGCACCGTGAAGACGACAAGCGCTTCGCCGAGCTGGTTGAAACCCGCAACAAGGCCGACCAGTTGGTGCACAGCGTGCGCTCGTCGCTCAAGGAACACGGCGCCAAGGTGCCGGGTGACCAGATCGGCCGCATCGAGGAAGCGACCAAGGACCTGGAGTCGGTGATGAAGGGCGATGACAAGGCCAAGATCGAAGCCAAGATCGCAGCGCTCGAAACCGCCGCCGCAACGCTTGCCGCCGCCGCCCAAGCCGGCGCCCAGGGCCCCGGCGCGGATGCCGGAGCGCAGGGCAGCGCGCAACGCGCCCGCAACGACGACGTCGTCGACGCCGAGTTCACCGAGGTCAAGGACGACAAGTAAGCCGTTCGGGCGTCCCGCTGGCTTGACACCGGCGGACATGCCCCTAAGATGAGCCCATCGCTCCGACTACTATTCATGGAGCGGTCTACTATGGGGCTCCCTCGGGAGCCCCTTATTTTTTTTGGAGGTGTCGATGAAGCAGGTCGCGGTCTTCGTTGATGCCGGCTATCTGTTCGCACAGGGGTCACAGGAGCTGTTCGGAGAGAAGTTGCGACGGGGCGAGTTGGTTCTGGACGAACACGCAGTCATCCAGAAACTGACGGAGTTCGCGGTCGGTGTCTCGGGCCGAAGGCTGCTGAGAATTTACTGGTACGACGGCACGTCGGCGGGTCCGACTGCGCAGCATGCATCGCTTGCCTTTCTCGACAACACCAAGGTGCGGCTCGGCTTCGTCAACTCGGTTGGCGAGCAGAAGGGCGTTGACTCGTTGCTCGTGACCGACATGATCACGCTGGCGCGCAATCGCGCGATGTCGGACGCCGTGCTGCTCGCCGGTGATGAGGATCTCCGGGTCGGAGTGCAGCAAGCGCAGGAGTTCGGCGTGCGTGTGCACCTGGTGGGCATTCGGCCGGCGCGTGGAAGCCAGTCCACGTTCTTGCTGCAGGAAGCCGACACAAAGGTCGAGTGGGATGGCGCGTGGCTTGGCGCATTCCTGTCTCGCCGCGAGCGCGTCGATGCGACCATCCTGGTGGCACCTGTCGTAGCGACGACCGGCCTGCTCGCAGAGGTCGAATTTGGCGCTTTGCTCGACGAGCTGACGGTCTCCGAACTACAGGCGTTGATCACCGAGTTCGATCAGTTGCGCGGTGTGCCCAGAACCATCGATGCCAGGCTGCTCACGATCGCGCGAGCGCAGTTGGGACGAGATCTGGAGCAGAGCGAGAAAAGGGTACTCCGAGAGCGCTTGGTGGGAGGCGCGAGAAATCGTGTCTTCAAGACACCATGACGTTTTCGGCAATTGAGTTGGCCGTGGCAGGCATTGAAGCGAGAGCATGAGCAAGCGCGACTACTACGAAACCCTCGGCGTTGCCAAGGATGCGTCGGAAGACGATCTGAAGAAGGCGTATCGCCGTCTGGCGATGAAGCATCATCCGGATCGCAATGACGGCGACAAGGAGGCCGAGGTCAAGTTCAAGGAGGCAAAGGAGGCCTGGGAAGTGCTGTCGGAACCGGGCAAGCGTCGCGCCTACGACCAGCACGGTCATGCCGCGTTCGAGCAGAACATGGGCGGTGGACATGCCGATGTCGGTGACATCTTCGGCGACATCTTCAGCGACCTGTTCGGCGGCGGTCGCCGCGGACAGGCGCCGCGGCGCGGTGCCGACCAGCGGGTCGTGGTCGAGCTCGATCTTGAAGAAGCCGTGTTCGGCGTCGCCAAGGAAATCGACGTGCCCACGGTGGTCCACTGCGGCGACTGCGACGGCACCGGTTCCCAGGACCGCAAGACCAGCACCTGTTCCATGTGTCGTGGACGCGGCCGCGTGGTCGCCGCGCGCGGGATCTTCCACGTCGAGCAGGCCTGCCCGACCTGCAGCGGCAGCGGCAAGCAGATCGAGAAACCGTGCAAGAGCTGCCGTGGCCATGGCCGCGTGCAGAAGGAAAAGACCCTGTCGGTGAAGATTCCTGCCGGTGTCGATACCGGTGACCGTGTGCGTCTCGCCGGCGAAGGCCATGCCGGGCCGCCGGGTACGCCGAGTGGCGACCTGTTCGTCGAGATGATGGTGCGCGAGCACAGGATTTTTTCGCGCGAAGGCAACGACCTGTACTGCGAAGTGCCGATCCGCTTTTCGCTCGCCGCGCTCGGCGGTGACGTGGTGATCCCGACGCTGGAAGGCGATGCCCGGATCAAGGTGCCGGCCGAGACCCAGACCGGCAAGCTGTTCCGCCTGCGCGGCAAGGGCGTCAAGTCGGTGCGCGGCAGCGATTACGGTGATCTGCTGTGTCGCGTCGTGGTTGAGACCCCGGTGCGCCTGAGCAAGCGCCAGCGCGAGCTGCTGGAGGAATTCGAGGGCACCTTCGACGATGGCCGTGACCACATGCCGCGCCAGACTTCCTGGCTCGACGGAGTGAAATCGTTCTGGGACAAGATGACCTCGTGACGCGAACGGGTCGCGCGGCTGTTTCGAACCGTGACCCTGCCGTGATATTTGCGCGGGGTGCTTGTCGCCGGTGGTGGCAGCGCTGCTAGTCTGCGCTCCCGTTTTCCGGAGCCTGCCATGACTGCTGCACGTCTCGCGTTTGCGATTGCCCTCGTCCTCGGAGTGCCGTTGATTGCGGCGTGCACGCAAGCACCGGCACCGGTCGTGGAACCGGCAAAGCCGGTGGTGGTCAACCACGACCAGCAGTTCGAGGCCTTGTCGCGTTCCTGGCTCAGCGACTGGTTTCGCCTGAACCCGGTGTCGGCCACTCAGGTCGGTAGCCATATCGTCGATGACAAGCTCGACGACTTGAGCGAGAAGGGGCGCAAGGCCGCACTCGATTTCGCGCGCCAGAGCCTGGTCGCTCTGGATGCGATCGACCCGGCGACGTTGTCGCGCGAAAATCAGATCGACTACGCAATCTTGCACAACCAGCTGCGCAGCGACGTCTGGAGCGCGGAAACGCTGCAGGCCTGGGCCTGGGACCCGCAGGTGTACAGCCAGCTCGCCGGCAGCGCGATCTACACGCTGATGGCGCGGGACTTCGCGCCGCTGCCCGAGCGGCTGAAATCGGCGACGCTGCGCATGGAGAAGTTGCCGACGCTGTTCGAGCAGATGCGCAGCAACCTGAATCCGGCGCGGGTGCCGGCGATCCATGCCGAGACCGTGGCCAAGCAGCACAACGGCATCCTCGGCTTGGTCGACCAGTTCATCACCCCGAACCTCGGGCAGTTGGGCGAGGAGGACCGCGAACGCGCCGAGAACGCGATCGGCAACCTGCGCATCGCGGTGGCCGCGCACCAGACATGGCTTGACCAGACGCTGGTGCCGAGTGCGCAAGGCGATTTCCGCATTGGCGCCTCGCTGTACGACCGCAAGCTCGCGTTTGCGCTGAATTCGCCGCTCGGCCGCAGCGAAATCCGCACTCGTGCCGAGGCCGAACTGCAGCGCGTGCGCGCCGAGATGTACGAGATCGCGCGTGCCGTGCTGGCTGAGCAGAAGGGCGCACCCGAACTGCCCGAGCAGCCGACCCCGGAGCAGCAGCAGGCGGCGATCGCGGCGGCGCTGGAACTCGCCTACGCCGACCGTCCGGAACGCGACAAGGTGGTCGAACTGGCGACTGCGAGCACCGAGCGCGCGACCGCCTTCGTGCGCGAGAAGGGCTTGATCACGCTGCCGGAATCGCCAGTCAAGATCATCCTCATGCCCGAGTTCCAACGTGGCGTCTCGGTTGCCTATTGCGACTCGCCGGGTCCGTTGGACAAGCACCTCGACACCTTCTACGCGGTCTCTCCGATCCCGGACGAGTGGACGACCGAACAGGTCGATTCGTTCCTGCGCGAATACAACACGCGTTCGATCGAGGAGCTGAGCATCCACGAAGCGATGCCCGGCCACTTCCTGCAGATCGCGCACTCGAACAAGCATCCCTCGGTGCTGCGCGCGGTGCTGTCGTCCGGCTCGTTTGTCGAGGGTTGGGCGGTATTTTCCGAGAAGCTGATGGTCGATGCCGGCTACATGGACAACGACCCGCTGTTCAGGCTCGTGAACCTGAAGTGGTACCTGCGCGTCATCACCAACGCCATCATCGACCAGGCCATCCATGTCGATGGCATGAGTCGCGATGAGGCGATGCTGCTGATGACCGAGCAGGGCTTCCAGCAGGAGCGCGAGGCCGCCGGCAAATGGGTGCGCGCGCAATTGACGTCGGCGCAGCTGCCGACCTACTTCGTCGGGTTCCAGGAGCACCTGGACCTGGAAAAAGCCGTGCGCGAGCGCGATGGCGAGCAGTTCGACCTGCGCCGATACAACGACAAGGCGCTGTCGTTCGGATCACCGCCGGTGCGCTTCGTGCGCCAGATGATGCTGGACGAAGCGATTCGATGAGGGCGCTGAGTCGCGATCGGTCGGGACTGCCGGGATGCTGATTTCGGTCGTGCTGCCCTCGCGTCTGGCAGCGCTCGACGCGGCGGCGCCCGATAGTCGCTGGTTCGTGGAGCGCGCGCTCGATTGCATCGAGCGGCAGACGGTACTCGCCGACGGGCACCGCATCGAAGCGGTCGTCGGTGTCGATCCCGGCCAGGGCCAGCGCGCCGGAATGCGTCTGGGTGCGCGTGCGCGCGTCGTCGAGGCGGAAACTGGTGGTCAGGCGCAGGCCTTGAATGCGGCGGCAGCCGCGATTCGCGGCGACTTCGTCGCGTTTCTCGAAGACGACGACTGGTGGGACGACGACTACCTCGCCTTCGCCCTGCGCGCGCTGCAGCAGGTCGACTTCGTCAGTTCGACGCAGCTCGAGCGCACACCAGATGGCACCATCCTGCGCATTTTCGATTACCCGACGCCTTCGTCATGGGTGATGCGTCGTGCGGTCTGGGACGCGGTCGGTGGCTTTGATCCGGGCTATCGCTGGCATCTCGATTCCGACTGGCTCGGACGCCTGCGCGAACAGGGTGCGAAGCGCCTGCACTTCGTCGAGGCGACGGCACCGATCACGCTGAACGAGATCGGCGAGTCGCGTCTGCAGCTCGCTTATCTGGTGCGCTTCGCGCGAGAGAAGCTGCAGCTGGCGCGCCACACCCGCTTCTTGCCGCTGGTCACGCGTACCGTGCATCCGGGTTCGGGCATGGCGCGCATCCGCATCGACCCGGTGTTGCGCGGCGAAAGCCAGCTGGAATATGCACGCCTGCAGGAGCGCTTCGGCGGCCTGCCGTACTGAGCGTGCTCGTCACCGATTCGTCACGATCGCGGCGTGGGCAGGGCGTGCCGTGCTTCGCTAGACTTGTGCCATGGAAACACCAGCGCGCAGCAACAAGTTCAGCATCAAGTCGGCGGCCGACATTGCGCGCATGCGCGAAGCCGGGCGTCTGGCTGCGGACGTGCTCGACATCGTCACCGAGCACGTCAAGCCCGGTGTCAGCACCGAGGAGCTGGACCGCATCTGCCACGAGTACATCGTCGGCGTGCAGAAGGCAGTTCCCGCCAATCTCGGCTACAAGGGTTTTCCGAAGGTGCTGTGCACCTCGGTCAACAACGTCATCTGCCATGGCATTCCGAGCGCGTCGAAGATCCTGAAGGACGGCGATATCGTCAATATCGACGTGACCGTGATCAAGGACGGCTGGCACGGCGACACCAGCCGCATGTATTGCGTCGGCACACCGCCGGTGCTGGCGAAGCGGTTGGTCGATGTGGCCTTCGAGGCGATGTGGCGCGGCATCCGCGTGGTGCGGCCCGGGGCCACGCTCGGCGACATCGGGCATGCCATCCAGAGTTTTGCCGAATCGCATCGTTTCTCGGTGGTGCGCGAATACTGCGGCCACGGCATCGGTCAGGTCTATCACGAGGACCCGCAGGTGCTGCATTACGGCAAGCCCGGCGCCGGCCCAGCCCTGGTTCCCGGCATGACCTTCACCATCGAGCCGATGATCAACGCCGGCGCCGCCGCCACGCGGCTGATGCCGGATGGCTGGACCGTGGTCACGCGCGATCGTTCGTTGTCGGCGCAGTGGGAGCACACCATCGCGGTGACCGATGACGGCTTCGAGGTGCTGACCTTCGGCGCCGCGGACCGGGCCACGACATGAGCGAGTTGCGCGGCGCCGAATCCGCCGCGCCCGCGGCCTTTGTCACTTCGCACTGGCGCGAACGCCTGCGCAAGGAGCAATTCGGCGACGAGGCCAGCTTTGCGCTCGGCACTCCGGCCGAACAGTTGATTGCGGCACGTGCCGCGCGTGTCGACGAAGCGCTGCAGGCAGCGTATGCGGCCGGGCTGGCGGATGCGCCCGGCATGGTGCTCGCCGCCACCGGCGGCTATGGCCGCGGCGAGTTGTTTCCACAGTCGGACATCGATCTGCTGCTGATCATCGCCGCGGACGACGATGCGCGGCATGCAGCGATCGAGCGCTTCCTGGCCGCGATCTGGAACATCGGCCTCGGCGTCAGCCACATCGCGCGCACGCCAGAGCAATGCCTGCGCATCGGCGCCGAAGACCTGTCTTCGGCGACGGCGATGTTCGAGTCGCGTTACCTCGCCGGCGACGAAGCCCTGCTGACGACCACGCTGGCGGCGCTGGATGCGCAGGGCGTGTGGCCGCCGCAGGCATTCTTCGCCGCCAAGCGCGACGAACTGCGAGCGCGCCATGCGCGCTTCAACGACACCTCGTTCAACCTCGAACCGAACCTGAAGGAAGGCCCGGGCGCGATCCGCGACCTCGACACGCTCGGCTGGATGGCGCGCCGCTGTTTTGGCGTCAGTGCACTCTCCGGGTACGCGGCCGCCGGAGTCTGCAGCGACGCGGATCAGGCAGCACTGCTCGCCGCGCGTGCGGTGCTGGCGAAGTTGCGTTATGGCCTGCACCGCGCGGTGCAGCGGCGCGAGGAGCGGCTGCTGTTCGACCATCAGCGCGAACTGGCGAAACTGTTCGGCTATGCCGACCAGCATCGCGAGAACCTCGCCGTCGAGCAGTTGATGCAGGGCTTTTTCCGCGCCGCGTCCAGCGTGCGTCGCATCACCCAGCGACTGCTGCTCGACTGGGAGGAACGGCTGGCGCCGGAGCCGTCGCCAACGATCTGGTTCGAGGACGATTTCGGTTTGCGCCGCGGACGCCTTGCGCATCGCGATCCGCAGCAGATTGCCGCGAGCATGGCCGGCGCAATGCAGGTTTGCCATCGGCTGGCGCTGACCGCAGCGGCCGAGGGCCTGGCGCCGGAGCTGGCAGCAACGATCCAGCAGGCAGTGCCCGGCTATGCGCCCGAGGCCGAGCGCGACCATTGTGTCGGTGCCTTCCGAGCGATCCTGAAGCAACCGCTGCGCGCGGCGCGCGTGCTGCGCGTGATGTCCGAGCTGGACCTGCTCGGGCGCCTGATCCCGGCCTTCGAGCGCGTGACCGGGCGCATGCAGTACGACATGTTTCATGCCTACACCGTCGACCAGCACACGCTGCGCGTGCTTGAGCACCTGGCGCGTTTCGCCGATGCCGCCACCGCCGAGGCGTTGCCGCTCGCGGTCGAGGTGCGCGCGCGCCTGCGCAAGCCGGAACTGCTGTTGCTGGCCGGCTTGTTCCATGACATCGCCAAGGGCCGTGGTGGCGACCATTCCGAACTGGGCGAGCGCGATGCGCGCGAATTTGCGCGCTGGCTCGGGCTGTCGCAGCCGGATGCCGATCTGGTCGCATGGCTGGTGCGCCACCATCTGGACATGTCGCTCACCGCGCAGAAGCAGGACATCGGCGACCC
>Ga0073899_10002265_pt1 | contig 17343 bp, 11 predicted proteins | sample KloWWTmetaKNB5Ph_FD_88975 | JGI IMG/M metagenome (GOLD analysis project Ga0073899, IMG submission 88975) | Active sludge microbial communities from Klosterneuburg, Austria, studying microevolution and ecology of nitrifiers - Klosterneuburg... | ecosystem: Engineered > WWTP > Aerobic digester >...
CTTGTCAAAGCAGTCACGATTGATGCCGGCTCGTCGCTGCAGGGTCTCGCGGGCGACCGGCTTCTTCGTCAGCTTGGCGAAGATCGCGTCGAGCTCGAGCGGATCCGGGTAGTCGCGCTCGTGGAAGAATTCGTGGGTCTTGCGGTCCACGAAGGCGTGCATCAAGATCGCCGCCGAGGGCGCGCCGTCGCGGCCGGCCCGCCCGATCTCCTGATAATATCCCTCGAGGCTGCCCGGCAGCGCCGCGTGGATGACCGTGCGCACGTCGGCCTTGTCGATGCCCATGCCGAACGCGGTGGTCGCCACGATGACCTCGCGCTGGCCGGCCAGGAAGGCCGCCTGGACCCGGTCCCGGTCCTTGCTGTCCATGCCGGCGTGGTAGGCCGCCGCCACGCGGGGACCGAGCGCGCCGGCCAGCTCCTCGGCGCTCTTGCGGGTCGGCGCATAGACGATCGCCGGACGGCGCGACCGCTCGGACAGGAGCTCGCGGATCGCCGATGCGCGCTCGCTGGGGTTGCGCTCGAGGACCTCGATGGCGATGTTGGTGCGACGAAAGCCGTGGATGAAGCGCCCGGCGTCGTGCAGCCCGAGCTGGGTGATGATGTCGTCCTGGACCTGGGGCGTGGCGGTGGCCGTGAGGGCGATGATCGGCGCCGGACGCAGGGCGGGCAGGCGCTGGCCGAGCATTCGATAGTCGGGGCGAAAGTCATGACCCCACTGGGAGATGCAGTGGGCCTCGTCGACGGCGATCAGCGCGGGCGTACGCCGGGCGAGCATCTCCGGGAAGCCGGGCACGCGCAGGCGCTCGGGGGCGATGAACAGGAAGTCGAGCCGACCCGCGAGGTAGTCGATGCATGCCTGGCGCGACTCGGCGCGGTCCCTCCCGGAGTGGATGCGCTCGGAGCGGAAGCCCTGCGCCGAGAGCTTCGCCGACTGATCCTCCATCAACGCGATCAGCGGGCTGACCACCAGCGTCGTGCCGCCGCGGGCGACGCCGGGCAGCTGATAGCAGAGCGACTTGCCGGCGCCCGTGGGCATGACGAGCAGGAGGTCGCGGCCGAGCGTGGCGGCGCGACAGACCGTCTCCTGATACGGGCGAAACTCCGCGAAGCCGAACTCCCGCTGCAGCAGGCCGCGCAGCTGGTCCGGGGCGGTGGGAGCGCGGCGATGCTCGCTCATGCTCGGGGCGGCGGACGCTCGCGGCGCTCGCTCCGTCGCGGAGATGGGAGCGGTGCGGTGGGGTGTATTCGCGTTCGGGGGAGGGGACATGACGGGGCCACGCTCAGGAGGGACCGGGAGCTCGCCGGTGGTGACGCGGCCGATGACCCCCGCGACGAAGGCCTCGATCCCGGCCATGAATGTGGGGAGGTCGCCGTCGCCGCGCGACATCCGCTTGAGCTTGGCCTCCCATTCGCCGGTCATGGCCGGGCTCTTGACCTCGGGGTGGACGACCGAGACCAGATTGATGCCCTTGTCGGTGGCCTCGAGCGATTTGCCCTGCCTTATCACATACTCGCGGCGCAGCAGGGTCTCGATGATCTGCGCGCGGGTCGCGGGTGTGCCGAGGCCGAGGTCCCGCATGGCGTCCGAGAGCTCCTTCTCCTCGAGCGTCCGGCCCGCCGTCTCCATGGCGGTCAACAGGGTGCCCTCGCTGTGGCGCGGCGGCGGTCGGGTCTGCCTGGGCACGGCGGTGGCGCCCTGCACCCGCTGCGGCTGGCCGCGGACGAGGCCGGCGGGGAGCGCCTGATCGTCGTTGTCGGGCGCGTCCGTGTCGGTAGATTGTTTGCCCTTCGGTTTGGCGGTCTTCTTGCCGTTGCCGACGTCGAGCACCTTCCAGCCCGCGCGCTCGACCGCGGTGCCCCGGCTCTCGTAGCGGTCGACGATCGCGGGCGGCCCCGGCGTGGTGACGGCGGTGATCACGGTCGTCGCCGAATACACGTGGTCCTCGTGCCAGGCCGCGAGCAGCCGGCGACAGATGAGATCGTAGATCTTCTGCTCATCCGCCGCGAGCGCGCCGCCCCGGGCCGGCGTCGCGGTGGGGAGGATCGCGTGGTGATCGGTGACCCGGGCGTCATCGACGAATCGACGGCCGAGCGGCGTCGTCCCGGTGCCGGGGGCCAGGAGGCCAGGATAGCGATCGCCCACGGCGGCGACCACGGCCCCGAGCGTGGCGGCGATGTCGGTCGAGAGGTGGCGGCTGTCGGTCCGTGGATAGCTGATCAGCTTGTGCCGCTCGTAGAGCGCCTGGGCCACGTCGAGGGTCCTCTGCGCGCTCAGGCCATATAGGCGGTTGGCGTGACGCTGGAGCTCGGTCAGGTCGTACAGCAAGGGCGGCGGCAGCCTGCGCGTCTCGGCCTTGATCGACTCGATCGCGGCCGCACCGGCGAGCGCCCGCGCCACGATCGCCGCGGCCTCCGCCCCGTCCGCCGGGAGGCGCCTGCGCCGGGCCGGATCGTCGTCCTTGTCGCCCGGTACGGGCGGCCGGAACCATGTGCCCTCATAGGCCGGAGCTCGCTTCGGACCATCCGCGAGGGCCGGCGCGAAGCGGGCGACGACCTCGAGGTACTTCTCGGGGACGAAGTTGCGAATGGCCAGCTCGCGCTCGACCAGGATGGCGAGGGTCGGGGTCTGGACGCGGCCGACCGAGATGTCCTGGTCGAGCACCAGGCTGTAGGCGCGCGACAGGTTCATGCCGACCAGCCAGTCGGCGCGGCTCCGGCCGCGGGCGGCGTCGGCGAGCCCGTCGTATTCGGCGCTGCTCCTGAGGCGGGTGAAGCCGTCCTTGATCGCGTCCGGTGTGAGCGACGAGATCCACAGGCGACTGACCGGCTTCTTGCAGGCGGCGGCCTCGTAGATGTAGCGAAAGATCAGCTCACCCTCGCGTCCCGCGTCGGTCGCGCAGACGATCCGCTGCACCGACCTGTCACTCAGGATCCTTCGCACGACCGCGAACTGATCGCGGGTGTCGGGGACGACGACCAGCGGGAACTTCGCCGGCAACATCGGCAGGGTGGCCAGGCTCCAGCGCTTCCAGGCCGGATCGATCTCGTGCGGCTGAGCGAGCGCGACCAGATGCCCGATGGCCCAGGTCACGACGTGGCCCCCGCCCTCGAAGCAGCCGTCGCCCCGCTTCGTGGCGCCGAGCGCGGCGGCGATGTCACGAGCGACAGCGGGCTTCTCGGCGATGACTGCGGTGACCACTGGAAAACGCGGGGTGCAGGCGGCAATGCCGCCCGAGGCCTGGGCGCGCGACCTTAGCACACGGGGGCGCCGCGTCCCGCCTTCACGGGTCGCACCCCAGGCGCTCAGGCCGGGCGTCGGCGCAGCAGGCCGAGGCCGAGCAGCGTCAGCAGGGCCGCGGGGGCCTGACCCGCAGGGGCGCCCGCGCCGTTGCAGCCGCAGCCCCGGCCCTTGCCGTCGGAGCCGTCGGTCTCGGAGCCGGAGCCGCTCGAGTCGGTGGCGGCCGTCGACTCGCCTCCGGTGCTGGCCTCGCTCGTTGCGGTGGTGGGGTCTCCGGTGACGCTGCCGCCCCCGGTGACGCCGCCGCCTCCGGTCTCGCTGCCGCCCCCGGTGACGCCGCCGCCCCCGGTCTCGCCGCTATCCGTGGAGTTTGGCTCGCTGGTGGTGCTATCGGTGTCGGTGTCGAAACTGCCGGTATCGGTCCAGCCGCCGCCGCCGGTGGCGCTGGCGGTCGCGCTCATTGTGAGTATCACGGTCAGGGTGGTCAGGACGGAGAGCGGGGCGAGCCGCGGGAGCGCGCGTGGATGATTCATGGTCGAGGGGTCCATCATCGCATACAGCGTATCTGTCGGCGAGCTCGTCGATCGAGGGCGGTGAATGGCCGGCCTCAGCGGCCCGGCTCGCAGACGAAGCGGGTCTGCGTGCCGAGCTCGACGCGGACCTTGTGCGGCTCCCAGGAGCTCGGGGCGGCCGGGTTCCACACCTTTACCTCGTACTCGCCGGGGTTCAGGCGCACCTCCATGGCGCCGCCGGGCAGGCAGGTGCTGTTGCTGAATTCGCAGCGGTGGCGGCACTCGAGCTGCAGGACGCCGGTGCTGTCGGCCATCGACCGCTCGAGGAAGTAGTTGCCGGTCACGGCGACGACCAGAGCGCCGACGGTGAGGGCGCCCCACAGCACGATCGGCCGGCCCGCGGCCCTGGTTCGGGCCGGCCTGGCGTACTTGCCCCAGCTGCGGATGGCCTCGCGGATCTCGTACACCGCGAAGAGCACCAGCAGGGCGGCGAAGGCGAGCATCCAGTAGATCGGCGGGGTCACGACCTCGATCCGCTGGCGCTGGCCCGCGAGCAGCTCCTCGAGCTCGCGCTTGAAGGTCTCGGCGCCGGTCTGTCCGGCCGAGTGCACGCGGATCGACGCGCCCTTGGTGTCGATGAGCGACACGATGTACACGCCGCGCTGCTTGCCGCTGCTCTGATGGACCTCGACGGCGTGGATCTCCGCGAGGTCCTGGCGCGTACGCGAGGTCGGGTACGACTGGACCGTCTCACACGCGGCGGGCGTGCAGGTCAGCCGGGTCTCACGCAGCCCGAACACCGCGGAGCCGGCCGCGAGCGCCAGCATACCGACGCCGATCGCGAGCTTCGCGGTGGGTGACTGCGGTCCGGTCGAGGTGGCCACGGGACCCGATGGTAGCCCGGCGCCCGGCGACCCGGTCGGTGCCAGCTCCGCGCATTTGCGAGCTCGCAGGCGGTAACATGGGCTGCGGGCGCCAGGTCCCGGGGCCCGCAGCAACTTCACCGCCCGCGGCCTGCGCTGCGACGCCCGCTGCGCCGCCGGGTCCTGAGCCCAGGGCGCGCCTACGGCTTGAAGGCGACCTCCAGTTGACCGGCGAGCACTACGTCCGCGGCGAGCATGCCCTTCTCCATGATGAAGCTCTCGAGGTGGACCTGGCTCAGCTCGCCGCCGACGGTCAGGTGACCGGGCCACACGCCGCCGAGGGCCTTCGTGACGGCGTCGCCGAGCGCGGCGGCCCTCGTGTCGAGCTTCCAGCGCGCGCGGTCCGCGAGCAGCTTGCGCAGCGCCGCGTGGTTGGCGGCCGACAGCTGCTTGAGCGCCTCGTTGTCGGTGTCGACGGTGTAGTCGAGGTCCTTCACCGAGAGCTCGCGCTGCTTGGGATCCCAGTCGAGCTCGCCGGACAGCTTGAGGTCGGCATTGAGCGCGCCGCTGACGCTGACCACGAGGTGCAGGCGTCGCGGATGCCTGGCGTCGAATTGATCGCCGAGCGTCACCCGGGTCACCACGATCTCGGGTCCACCCCTGGCGGCGATCTGTTTGTCCTTCAGGTGCTTGTTGATCTCGTCACCGAGTGCAGCGAGCGGCACCCGCAGGCGCGCGCGCACCGCGAAGCCCGGAGGCTCCGTCACTGTCTTCAGCTTCGGCAGCGGGGTCGGCTTGGTCGTCGGCTTGTCGCCGAGCTGCACCGCGAGCTGACCCGCGATCGCCAGGTCGACGCGCAGGTCCTTGCCGTCCATCCGCGGCTGCGAGAGGCCGAGCGACTCGGGCCGCGCGACCAGCCACGCGGGCGTCGTGCACAGCGCGCCGGCCTCACTCGGGCAGTTGGCCTGCCCGAGCTTCTGCAGCGACTGCGGCTGCTGCAGCGCGGTCCACAGCTTCTGCGCGTGCGGCTTGAGTCGCAGCGCCTTCTCGAGCTCGCGGTCGGCGTCGTTCAACGCCTTCTCGATCTGCGGCACGAGCTGACGCTCGAGGTTCTTGCGCACCATCGGCGCGATCGCATCCTTGCCGATGCACACCCTGACGATCGCCTTCACGCACACGTCACCGCTCGGCGCCTTGCCGTGATCGATGTCGTCGAGCTCGGCCCTGGCCTTGACGCTGAAGTCGTCCTGAACGCTGAACTCGGCGTGGAACCTCGCGCTGAGCGTCTGCGGCTCGGACTTCGTGCCCCACGACTCGCCCTTGGTGAGCCAGATCCTTCCGCCCAGCGGGTTCTTCGCCGAGACGCGCACGTTGGCCGCGTAGCGCACGCTCACGCCGACCTTCAGCGTGCCATCGGCGAAGCTCGCCTTGATCGGGTCGCGCCAGACCGTGTACTTCAGCTCGACCTTGGTCGGCGCATTCGGGGCGCTGACCGTTCGCCAGTCCTGCTTCGCGGTCTTCACGATCAGCGCGTCGATCTTCGCGACCGACTCCGCGAACGCGACGCGCACGGGCACGACCATGTGCGTCGCCTTCGGCACCTCGGGCTCGGGCCTGGGCTCCGGCCTGGGCTCGGGCTTGGGCTCGGGCTCGGGCCTGGGCTTGGGCTGCGGTTTGGGCTCGGGCTTGGGCTGCGGTTTGGGCTCTGGCTTGGGCTTCGGCGGCGTGACGGGCTTGGGCTTGGGCTTGGGCTTGGGCTGCTCCCGGGCGGGTTTGGGCCGTGTGGCGGGCTTCTTCGGCCTGGGCGTCGCGCTGGCGTGTTGCCCCGACGGCGTCGGGGGCGGATCGTTGTGCACGACGATGCAGCCGCTGCTGCCGAAGACGAGGAGAGTGGCGAGCGTGACACCGCGCATCGATGAGAGTGACATCATGGGTAGCGAGCCTTCTGAGCGCCGATGAGAGCACGTTCCGGGGGCGCGCGGGAGCCCGACGCCGTGATCGGCGGTCGTCGGCTTGGCAATTACTGCGCGAGGCGTCCCGCGTGGGCGCAAGGGCGGCGACCTGCGTGGTCTCGGCCGTCGGCTCGCGGCCTCCCGCCCTCTAGTCTGCGCGCGGGAGATCGCCTAGGCTCCCAGGATGGCCCTATTTGTTCGTCGGAGCGGCTGGGGTGTCGCATCGTCGCTGCTCCTGGCCCTCGGGGCCTGCCCGAAGGGGGGTGGCGATGGGACCTCAACATCGACGGCGACGGCTGGCACGACCGGCACGACCGGCACGACCGGCACGACCGGCACGACCGGTGCGACCACGGCGGGCGCGACGGTGACGACGACCGTCGAGCCATCCACGTCTGGAACGCTCGACCCGTCGACCACCGCCGAGCTGTCGACCAGTTCGACGACGGGGACCATGCCGGAGTCGATCTGCGACCCACAGCCAGAGCCTGTCCTCGCCAACTTTGCCGTCGACGGTGACAACGACGGCGGTGTCGAGGACCTCGACTACCGTGACCACTGCACGGTCTCCAGCGTGGTTCAGGGCGCCGCCCTCACGATCAAGCTCTCCGACTGCAAGGCTGATCCGAACGACCCCGAGGAGCAGCCGAGCAGCCACACGATCGACGTCGAGCTCTCGCCGGGCGGGCCGATCGACCTGGTCGTCGGTGAGGAGGTCTGGCTTCACTATGTCGTGAATCTCTCGTGGTGGTATAATCACGCTTTTACGCTGCGGCGCCCGTCGCAGGAGCTCGTGGTCGCCGGCCTCAGGACCTCCGCAATGCTGCCCGGGCAGCAAGGCGGCCCGCCGGTCGACTTCCTCGACCCCCTGCGCTTGAGCCTCCTCGAGGTCTGCCCCTTCGAGCCGATCGAGCCGATCGACAACAGCGAGACAGCCTGCAGCTTCCTCCACTGCGATGGACCCTGTTATCAGGAGCGCCGCGATAGCGTGCGCTTCGAGTGGTCAGGCGGCGCGAGCGTGGATGTGATCGACCGCAGCGCCCAGGTCTGGCCCGACCAGCCCTACTGGGCCGTGGTCAGCGCCGCACGCCACTTCAAGGATACCGGCGTCTGCACGGATCAGCGGAGCCGCTTGTTGCACGTGATGATCCTTCGTTATCAGCCGTAGCGGCGCGCGCATCGGCGCCGTGCGTGAAGCCGCGCGGCGAGAGGCGAAGCCGCGCGAAGCGAGGCGAAGCGAGGCGAAGCCGCGGCCGACGCGACACCTGAAGTTGGCTTGCAAGATAGATTATGATCTGGCTTCATCTCGGCTGGGCTGTACTCGCGCAGCACGACATCCGCTGCGCCTTCGATCGCGCGCCCAGGATCACGCGATCCAGCGCGAATAGCCGATCACACGCCGCGATAGCAGCAGTATGTTCATAACCATCGACACGTTCCGCTTCGTGCCCCCGACAGGCTTCGCCGACGTGACGGGGTACTCCTTCAGAGCGCGCGGCGCCAAGGAGCTCATCGACGTGTCCGCAGGGGTCCTGCCGGCGGGGATCGACACGCTGGACGCCCTCCTCGCCGAGCGGCGCCGCGAGCTCGAGCTCGGCCTCCCGGGCTCGATCCAGATCGACGGCGAGGGCGCGACGGTGCTCGCAGGGCTGCCCGCACGGACCCTGGCCTTCAGCTTCAGCGACGGCGGCGGACGGATCCGCGAGCACTGGGCGCTCGCGCTCGACACCGCGGAGTCGTACGTCCAGCTCTCCAGCTCGGCGCTGGCTGAGGACGAGGCGGCGCGGGCACGCTTCGCCCATGTGGTGGACAGCGCGTCCTGGACCGAGGAGCCGTCCCTCACTCCGGCGGGGTGGGTGCGGCGATGGGCGGGCAAGCTCTGGCTCGACGTGCCCGCCCACCTCCAGCTGCCACGCACATATCGGTTCAATTCGGCCGACGAGGCGATTCGGCTCGAGGTGGCCCACTTCCCGGACGGGGCGCCGCCCGCGATCGAGAGCGAGCTCGCGCAGGACACGGCGCATGGTGAAGTGGTGACGACGCGCTCGAGCCGCGAGCTCCGCGTCGGGCCGCTCCGCGGCGCGCTCCACGAGTTCACGCTGAGCGGCGTCGAGGACGCCGTCACGATCGACGACGTGGTTCGGCGGGCGCACTTCGACATCGGCCACCGCGATGTACACATTTACGGACGGGCGCGAAGGGCGGACGAGGGCGCGCTGGATGCCGCGTTCAATGTGCTCGTGGCGAGTCTCGAGCAGATCGGGCCGAGCCCGGGAGCGAGGCCGTGATGCTCCGGATCCGCAGGGAACAGCAGGAGGTCCTCGGCGCCGCGCAGGTCGCTGACTTCGAGCGGAGGGCGGCGGTCCACCTCAAGAGCTTCTTTCCGGAGGCGTGCGACGAGCTCGGCGACGCGGCGCTGCGCGAGCTCATTCGCTATGGGATCGTCCGCGCGGCGAGCTACGCCGTCGAGGCTGAGCGCGAGGTCACCCTATATCTGGACGTGATGATGACGATCGGGCACGACTTCGATCGTGACGCCGCGCTGCCGTGGGCCTACGAGATCCTGGTCGACCCGGAGCTGCCCGAGCCGGAGCGGAGGATGCGGCGGCTGTTTCGTACGGTGCTCGCGCACGTCGAAGGCACGAGGTGACCGGCATGGCGATCAAAGGCATCACGAAGCTCTCCGCCGCGGGGAAGGCCGCCCTGAAGGGCAGCCCGGAGCCTGTAGGCAGCGTCTGCAAGCCCTGCGAGGCCAAGGAGAAGAAGATCCCGATCGTGTTCGTCCCCGGCGTCATGGGCAGCCGGCTGACCTTCACGGCGATCGATGAGTCATGGGATCCCGACAGCACGTGGGCGATGATCCACTGGCTGCGGATCAGCGCGGCGCGGTCCCGGGACGAGCTGCGTCACAGCACGCCGGCCGTGGTCATGACGAGCGGCAACGACCTCTCGCCGGACGAGTTGAAGCACGGTTACGGCGGCATGGCCATGGACTTCTACGTGCCATTCCTGCGGTTCTTGCGCTCGCAATCGTTCAGGCTGGGCGTGGCTACGCCGGTGTACGCGGTCGGCTATGACTGGCGACAGAGCAACAAGACATCCGGCGCATATGTGGCGAAGGAGATCGATCGCATCCTCGCGGCCGAAGGGGCGAGCCAGATCATTCTCCTGAGCCACAGCATGGGCGGCATGGTCACGCGCTCGGCGATGAAGGACGGGCTCGCGGGCAAGGTCATCGGCGTGGTGCACATCTTCCAGCCGGTCGACGGCGCGCCCGTGCTCTACCGGCGCTTCTTCACCGGCGCGCAGAGCAGCATCGACGGCGGCTTCGGGCTGTCGACCATCCTCGGCAACACGCCGGAGAAGTTCGCCACGGTCTCTAGCGGCATGCCCGGCCCGCTCCAGCTGCTGCCGACGAACAAGTACCGTGACACCGGCGGGGCGCAGTGGCTGCGCTACAAGCAGGGCGGCGTGACCGCGTCGTGGGCGGGCGATGTCTACGAGCTCTACATCGGCTCGGCCTCACCGCCGGCGTTGTTGAACTTCGCCAGTCCACCGCGGGGGGTCAGCGCGGCGGCGGCCGCCGATCTCAAGGCAAATGTCCTCAAGGCGAGCAGCTTTCACGCGACGCTCGGGCACTATCAACACCCGAAGACCAGGACGATCCACAGCACCGGGCTGGACACCGACATGGCGGTCGTCTTCGATCCTCCGACCCAGCCGGGGCCGCAGCTGCAGACGATCTACACGGAGTTCGGGCCGGTTCATTTCAACGCCCCCCCCGAATGGAAGCACAAGGGCGCGACGCGGGTGCACCGCGCCGAGGGCGATGGCACGGTCCCCGGACCCAGCGCGAACCCGCTGACCCCGAACGTGGCCGTGAGCGGCGTGGAGCACTCGGCCGCCTGCAGCGACGTCAATGTCCAGCGCCGCATCCGAAAGTGGATCGAGGAGCTGCTCTCGTAAGAGCGCCACGATCGCCCCGCGTCGGCGGCCGGCGGGGCGCCGGCGAGCGGCCGCGCGCGCTGGCCAGCGGCCCGGTGGGGAGTTTCGTGCCCTCGGATATAGCGATGGCATGTGTTAGCCTCGATCGCCATACACGCGCCGATACAGTCGAATGTGCCCACGCCGACGCGCCGGGCGCTGCGCCGCTGGGGGGCCCTCGCCGCAGCGCTGCTCTGCCTCGTGCTCGGGCTCGCGGTGCCGGTGATGGTGGGGGTCGAGCTGGGAATGATGGCACTCGTGCTCGGGCTCGCGTTGGCGACCCTGCCGGTGCCGCTGTACGTGACGATGCTGCTGTGGATCGACCGCTTCGAGGCGGAGCCGCCGGAGCTGCTCGGGCTGTCGTTCTTCCTGGGCGCGACGGCGTCGGTGTTCACCGCGGCGGTCGCCAACACGGCGATCCGCGGCTGGGCCGGGGGCGAGCCGGCGCTGGAGGTGTGGGTGATCGCCTCGGGGCCGGTGGTCGAGGAGCTGAGCAAGGGCGCGGTGCTGATCGGCCTGTTCCTGCGCCGCAAGGACGAGTTCGACGGTGTGCTCGACGGCATCGTCTACGCCGGTATGGTCGGCCTCGGCTTCGCAATGGCCGAGAACATCCAGTACTACGGCCACGCCGCGTTCGCGGGCGGGGTCCCTGCGGGCACGCGAATGTTCGTGCTTCGCGGGCTGCTGGCCCCGTTCGCCCACCCGCTGTTCACCGCGGCGACCGGGCTCGGCCTCGGGCTCGCGCTGCGCGCGCGTCGGTCGGGGCTGAAGCTCGCCCTCGGCGTATTCGGGCTGATCGGGTCGGTCGCCTTGCACGCGATCTGGAACCTGTCGGCGATGTACGGCGGCGCGACGCTCAAGGCGACCTACGTGTTCGTGATGGTGCCGGTGTTCGCGCTCGGCTTGCTGATCATCGCGCTCGAGATCCGGCGCGAGGGTCGGATCGTCGCGGAGCAGCTGCTGCGGGAGCTGCAGGCCGGTCTGCTGAGCCCCGCCGAGCACGCGCGTCTCGCCAGCGTGCCAGCGCGTCTCGCCGCTCGTTGGCGGGCGCTGCGACGCGGCGGGTTCGCGGCCTGGAGGGCCTCGGCGCGCCCCCACCAGCTCGCTGGCGAGCTCGCGCTGCTGCGCCATCGCGTCGCCGCGGGCGTCATCGCGGCGGATGATGCGACGCGCGCGCGCGAGTCTGCCCTCGTCGACTCGCTGATCGCGGCGCTCCGGGCGACCGACGACGGTTGAGCGCCGGCGCGGCCTGGCCGCGTCGACGCTCACCCTGAGGTCAATCCTTACACTTGAAGAACGAGCACTTGCCGGACTTGCATTGAATGCCCTTGGTGCAGGCCTTGCCGTCGGCGAGCAGGTCCTTGCACTTCGCCTTGCCGGAGATCGGGTCGCCGCAGTACTCCCCGACCTTGCAGTCGCCGTTGGACCGGCACTCGTCGGCGTCGGCGCAGAAGCCCCAGGAGCAGCGGTCCGAGGCGCACTGGGAGGCGCTGGTGCAGCCGACGCCGTGGGCCTTGAGCGCCTTGCAGGTGCGTTTGCCCGAGATGGGGTCGCCGCAGTACTGGTTGCTGGCGCAGTCGGGGTCGGTCTGGCACTCGTCGGCGTCGGCGCAGAAGCCCCAGGAGCAGCGGTTCGTGGCGCACTGGGAGGCGCTGGTGCAGCCGACGCCGTGGGCCTTGAGCGCCTTGCAGGTGCGCTTGCCCGAGATGGGGTCGCCGCAGTACTGGTTGCTGGCGCAGTCCGGATCCGTCTTGCACTCGTCGGGGTCGGCGCAGAAGCCCCAGGCGCAGCGGTTCGTGGCGCACTGGGAGGCGCTGGTGCAGCCGACGCCGTGGGCCTTGAGCGCCTTGCAGCTGCGCTTGCCCGCGATGGGGTCGCCGCAGTATTGGCCGCTCGGGCAGCCCGAATCCGCCTGGCACTCGTCGGCGGCCGCGCAGATGAACGCGGAGCAGCGGCCCGTGGCGCACTGGGAGGCGCTGGTGCACGCCGCGCCCTGGGCCTTGAGCGCCTTGCAGGTGCGCTTGCCCAGGACGGGGTCGCCACAGTATTGGTCGCTGGCGCAGCCGGAGTCCTCGGCGCAGTTCGGGCCCCCGCCGAGGTTGTTGGCGAAGGTCTGCCGCGGGATCTGCTTGCCGACGGTGGACTTGGCCTCGGCCTTCTCCCACATCGCGACGAAGGCCGCCGCGCCGTCGTTCTTGAGCTGGTCGACGTACTCGCCCTTCAGTCCGACGACCTCGAGCTCCTTGTGCCACTTCTTCATCATGCCGATGTGGGACAGGCCGTCGGCGATCTCGGTGCCGTACTTATGGAGGTAGTCGGTGCCGAGCTCGCGGCCGCAGTTCGTCATGGTCCGAGAATGCACGCCCTGGGTGACGGTCGCATAGTCGAGCGAGTAGCCGACCTTGAGGTTCCTCTTCAGGAGATAGGCGAGGAACTTGGCCGACTCCGTGCTGGTCTTCGCGCAATTGGCGGTGACGCCGGATTCGCCGTAGTTTGCGGCGTCGAACGGCCCGAGGCGGACCCCGAAGAAGCCGCCGGTCTCGCTGATGTAATTGAGCTCCGTGTCGTCGAAGTCGTACTCGTGGCGAAACGCCTTGGCGTCGGTGCCCGCGCCGGTCAGCAGCTCGTTGGGGTTGTTGTGGAGCGCGTTGAGCGGATAGCCGCCGAAGTGCTAGGTGGCGAGGTTGTGCATCTCCTTGCGCGCGGTGCTGGAGACGTGGTCGATGTTGACGATCATCCCCTTGAGCATGGCCTCGCGGACGACGCGCTCGCCGTCGTGGGACAGACCGAGGTTATTGCGCTGGACCTTGTTGTTGTCGGTCCGGAGGCCGCCCGAGCCCTTGAAGCCCGGCGGGAGCGGATAGATGGCGAAGCCGTTGAAGGTGCCGCCGCCGCGCGTGAGCACGTAGTCGGCCATGTTGACCTCGGAGATCTCGCTGAACTTGCCCGCGCATTTGTCGGTCAAGCCCCCGAGCTTGTTGCCCTTGAAGAAGTTGTTGCCGCAATCATTGTTGCAGAAGTTGTGGCCTTGCTCGTTCTTGAGCGGGAACGGGCCGACGTTGTCGTCGTAGTAGAAGCAGCCGGAGATCGCCTGGGTGGCGCGGATGGTCTTGCCCCCCACCGAATCGTTTGAGTGGTAGATGTCGGCGCCGGCCAGGCGGCTGTTGATCTTGTGGGCGAGGTAGAAGGTGCGCACGCCCTTGTCGTAGTAACGATTGAGGCGCTCGACGGGGTCGAAGGTGCGGTCCTCCGCGCCGAAGGAGTACTCGGACTCGATGCCGAGGACGATCGCCAGCTTGTCGGCGTTCACGATCCGCCGCGCGTCCGCGGCCGTATACGCGATCTCCATCCACGAGCTGTTCGCCGCCGCCCACGCCTTGAGCGCGTCGAGCTGGCGCTCGAGGGACGCGAGGCTGTCGCCCTTGGAGCAGGGATAGCCGTCGCCGCCCGTCCCGCCCTTGCCCTTGTTGGCGTAATAGAGCTGCTCGCACATCGCCTCGTTCTCGACGGCGAAGGCCACCATGATCCGCATGCGCGAGTCCTGGAACTCGGCCTCCGTGGGCTTGAACGCCTCCTTGACCCACTCGGTGCTGTAGCGGAGGTGGGAGTTGCTGTCATGGACGGGGCCCTTGAGGCTCGCGTGGTCGCCCATGTCGGAGCCGAGGCTCCCGGTCGCCGCCGTGATGTTGCCCTTGACCTCGCCGTGGTCGCAGCCGCTGAGCATCTTGCAGCCCCCGCACTCGGCGGTGTAGCCCTTCTCCATGACGCCGTTGCGGAAGTTGCCGGGCGCGCCGGAGAAGGCGTAGTTCCCGCCGAAGGCCATGCCGTAGGTCGGGTGCTCGTGGGTGAGCACATAGCCGTCCTTGACCGGCGTGGGCTTGACGACGGGCTTGGCGACGGGCTTGCCCGCCGGGGCCGGGAGGTCCTTTGCGGCCGGGCTGGCGCCGGGCTTATTGAGCTCGACGCGCTGCATGGCACCATCATTGAAGACGCCGTCGTCTTGTCCGCCCTCGCCGCTACAGCCCTGCGACGTGACCAACCCGAAAGCGACTAGACCGATGTAGAGCTGCGGTGCGATCGTCATGGTACCCTCGTTGCCAGCGGTGGTCACAGGCGACCACAGCGCACTTTACCGTGAAGCTGTGGGGCCGGCGATGGCCAAGTCGGGTCGCGCTATTGCGTCCGTCTTCGCGCGGCCGAGGGCGGTCGTGGTTGTAGGCGAGGGCGCCGGTGCTGTCGGTGTGGCCGGAGACCTCGACGCGCACGCTCGGGAACTCGAGGAAGACCGCGCGCAGCACGCTCTCGGAGCGCTCTCCTTCGGTCGGCGGTGAACCGCTCAGAAATACGACTTCAGCGGGCCCCGGCGCCGAACATCACAGGTCGCGCAGTGAAGACCGCCGCCGAACACATAGTGGTCCTTGAAATCGACGGGGATCGGCCGGAGACCGATCTCGCGGAAGAAGCGGATCGTCGGCTCCTCCGAGGCCTCGACGACCACCCGCTCGGAGTCGATCATCAGGATGTTCATCGACAGCCAGCAGCTCGACATGTGGAACTCCGCCACCGCCACGCCGCGGGGCGGATACAGCACCTCCCAGCGCGCTCGCTGGAACATTTCGAGCACCTCCGGGGACAGACACGGCCGGTCGGGGCAGGAGAGCACCCGCCCCTCCCCGATGGGGACCCAGGTGGCGTCCATGTGGACCGGACCCGGATCCCGGAACCGCACCCGGTGGACCCGATAGTTCGGCGCCAGGTGGCGCTCGACCCACTGGATCCCCAGCTCATTGGTTACCTGGCTGCGCTGGGCCAGGATGTCGCGCCCAAAGCGCGTGAAGTCGGCGGCGTCGAAGCACGGCTCCGACTCGGTGGTGATGAAGCGGCCGTTCAACGGCCCCACCGTGTCCGGGACACCGGCCTCACCGCGGAACCAGGCCATGTCCTCCTCGGGATAACCCCAGTCGTAGAGCGCGTCGGCCATGCTCGTCTTGGGAGCCGCCGTCCACCGCGCGCCGCGCTGCCAATACTCCTGCACCAGCGGCCGGTAGCGCAGGTGCTCGAAGTAGCGACAGCGCTGGGACATCGGCGCCTCGATGATCTCATCCCCGACCACCAGCAGCACATCCCGGACATCGGCGTTGAAGAACCCCGGGGTTTCGAAATGCGGGGTCCTGGCCACCCGGGAGCCGTAGTCCACGGCGCCGGGGCGGCGCACCTTGACCCCCTGGTCCTCCAACACCCGCTGCAGGTTGTCGAGGGCAGCGGCGGCCCGCTTCACCATCTCGATCGGGTAGGGCTGCCCGGCCCGCTCCCGGTAGAAGTCCCAGTACTCCTTGCGGACGAAGGCCTTCATCTCGTGGGTGAGCGCGGGGACCGAGACCCCGTCGATGGTTCCCACGATGATCTCTTCGAGGGGATCCCACTCATTGTAGCTGCAGACTGGAATTTCCACGCTCCGCCTTCGTTCGAATCAGGTTGGTGCTGGGTGAGAGGGCTGGTGCGAACCGCCTGCTCCTGCGGGCTCGTCTGCCAGGCCTTGCTGCGGGAACGGGGCGAAGGGTAACAGGGGCAGGAGCCTGGGGGAAGGGAACCCGACCCGCCGCTTGCATGCTCGTCACGGGCCCCATCGAGGCGCTACCTGGGGGGCTGCTGGATCGGCTCCCGCTCTCCGCCTTCGATGTGGCGCTCGCGCTGCGCATCTCCTTGGCCGCGGCCTCGGAGTTCGTGGAGGCGTCGTCCAGACCGCGCTGGTCCTCAAGCACCTTCGGGGAGCGCAGGCGGGGGCGCGCACCGGGCCGGTGTGGCCGGTGAACAGATGCGTCGCGTTCGGCGTGCCGTCCGGGGCGATGCCCACGAGGTGGACGCGGCCGTCGTCGGCGGCGAGGGCGAGGCGGTCGCTGTTCGGGCTCCACTGCAGCTCGGTCAGCGGCGGGCCCGGTGTAGCGGAAAGCCGGTCGGGCCCGGCGGGTCGGCGGGTCAACGAGTGACTGCGCAGCCGCGCCCCATCGTCGCCGCCTGCCAGCCCTGCTGGCGGCGCGCGAGGGCGAAGAGCACCTGGCGAGCCGGGCGTCGCGCTACGCTGTTTAGCAGCCGCCCTGGAGAGCACGACCACCGCTTCCTGGCGACGCGGACCGCGGGCACCTTCGCGCCGCTCGGTACGAAGGTCGGCGCCGCGGTCCGCAACGTCATGTTCGACGCGGTCGGCGACGCCTGGTTCGTGCTCGTCGACGGGACGACCTGGATCGGCTTTCGCGAGGGCGATGCCTGGAACTTCGATCCCGGCGGCTCGTTTCACGGCTGCGACAGCGACGGCTTCCGCGAGCTCGGGGACTACATCCTCTGCGACGATGGTCACGCACGCGAGCGGTTCTCCTTCGTCGACGAACCCGGCGCCCCGCTCGAGCACTACTCGCCAGCCCGCGCCGCGACGGCCAGCGGCGACAGTATCATCGTATTCGGCGAGGACGGTTTCGCTCGCCTGTATGCGGCGGACCACGATTCTCGACGTTCGGACGATTGTGGCCACTGGCCCGGTTGAGGCCGCCGCGGCCCGCGGAGACGCGTCTCCTTCAAGGCGCCCTGGCGCAGCGGCACCGCCCACGCCGTTGCGGTCAAGGAGGACCTGCGTCCAGTACAGTTCAACAGCGCCCGCGAGTTGGCCCTGCTCGTCCAGACCCACAACCAGGCGGTGCTCGAGGATGGCATCAAGGCACGTTTCATGCTCCTCGAGTGACTCGAGGATATCAACGCAGATGAACTCGGCGCGCCGCGGTTAGCGGTTAAGAGTTTTCA
>Ga0073899_10002267_pt1 | contig 17333 bp, 15 predicted proteins | sample KloWWTmetaKNB5Ph_FD_88975 | JGI IMG/M metagenome (GOLD analysis project Ga0073899, IMG submission 88975) | Active sludge microbial communities from Klosterneuburg, Austria, studying microevolution and ecology of nitrifiers - Klosterneuburg... | ecosystem: Engineered > WWTP > Aerobic digester >...
AAAGCGACGACCGCACACGTTAACCATGCCTTGAAGGCGCTGGCCGCTGAAGTGCGCAAGGAAGGCTTCAAGAGCTTGGCCGTGCCGCGGTTCGCGACCGGCGTCGGTGGGCTCGACTGGAACGATGTCAAACCGTTGGTTGAACATCATTTGGCAGACTTGGACATTCCCGTCTACGTGTACGAGCACTACGTTGCCGGACAATCGGCGGACGAAACTGCGTAATCACGGATACGCGCCGTAGCAAACGATTCGTTACGGCGCATCTCCAGCGCAAAACGCGTCAACCGCGCGTTGTCGAGTCACGGCTTTGATGTCGGTTCAACGAAATCTTCGATTGCCATCGAGTGATCACCCGGGCCGCTCACAGCATGGGTGGCGATGCCGGGCGCCGGGCCCTGCAAACGAATACGCAACGAAAGGTCGGTGCGCGAATCGGCATGATCGATGGCATCCCGATAACTGATGCGTCCGCCGGCATAAAGCAGATACAGCGATTCGTCGAACGTTTGCATGCCTTGCTCGGCGCCTTGCTTCATGGCTTCGCGAATGGTCGCAATGTCGCCCTTCGCGATCAGGTCGGAAACATAAGCACTCGCGAGCAGGATCTCGACCGCCGGCACACGCTTGCGGTCAAGTCCCTTGAGCAGACGTTGCGAAATCACCGCCTTGAGGTTCAGCGACAGGTCGATGAACAACTGGTGGTGCGCCGTCTCGGGGAAGAAATTGACGATGCGATCGAGCGTCTGATTGGCATTGTTCGCGTGCAGGGTGGACAGGCAGAGATGGCCGGTTTCGGCATAAGACATCGCGGCTTGCATGGTCTCGCGGTCGCGAATCTCGCCGATCATGATGACGTCGGGTGCCTCTCGCATCGCGTTCTTCAGCGCATTCGCATAACTCATCGTGTCGAGCCCGACCTCGCGTTGGTCGACGATGGATTTCTTGTGCTCGTGCACGTATTCGATCGGCTCTTCAACCGTGAGAATGTGGCCGGTCTTGACCGAATTGCGGTAGTCGATCATCGCCGCCAACGTCGTCGACTTTCCGGAGCCGGTCGCGCCGACCACCAGCACCAGGCCGCGCGGAATCATGATCAAGTCGCGCAGGATCGGTGGCAGGTTGAGGTCGCTTAGCGATGGAATATGGCTGGTGATGTAGCGCAGTGTGAACGCGACATCGCCGCGCTGGCGATAGACATTGACGCGATAGCGTCCGATCTTCGGCAGGCCGATGGCGAGGTTCATCTCCATCGTCGCCTCGAACTCCTTCTGCTGTTTTTCGTTCATGATCGAGTACGCGAGATCATGCACCTTGTCGGCAGTCAGTTGCGGCTCGTTGAGCGGGCCGGTCTCGCCGTCGATCTTGATGTTCGGCGGCGCACCGACCGTGAAAAACAGGTCCGAGGCGTTCTTCTGCGCCATCAACTGCAGGTACGGCGTCAGGTCGGAATGCATGCGGGCTCCTTGTCGTCCAATTGGGCAATGATGCGCTATCCATCGAATGCCGGTTGCGTCATCCGGTCGAAGTCGTTGCCGATCAAGCCGGCTGATTCAGACGCACGGCTTCCTTTGCAAGCGCCTCGATCCTGGCGAAGTCGCGTGCAGCGAGTGCAGCGATGGGAACCATCCAGGAACCGCCGACGGTGATGACGTTGTCGAGCGCGAGATAACGCGGCGCGCTGGCCGCGTCGATGCCGCCGGTTGGACAGAACTGCACCTGCGGAAACGGTCCGGCAAAGGCCTTGAGCGCACCGACACCACCGCTCGATTCGGCCGGGAAAAACTTGAAGCGACGGTGGCCGTGTTCGAGTCCGCGCATCAATTCGCTGGCGCTCGCGATGGCGGGAATGTGCGGAATTGTTGCGCGCGCTGCCGCGAGATACACCGACTCGGTGCTGCCAGGCGAGATCGAAAAAAGCGCGCCGGCGCGGGTGACTGCATCAAGGTCGTCCTCATCGAGCACGGTGCCGGCGCCGACGATCGCACCCGGTACCGCGCGGACCATCGCGGCGATCGCCTCAAGCGCGATGGCGCTACGCAGCGTGACTTCGAGCACGGGTAGGCCACCCGCGACCAGCGCGCGCGCCAGCGGCACGGCGTCTTCGAGTTTGCTGATCGAGATCACGGGCAGGACCGGTGCGCGCGCCAAAAGGGCGTCGACCGTGCTGCAGCGCTGCTCGATGGTCCAGTGAGTCATGAACGACGAACTCCTGTTCAGTTTTCCGAAAAAAGACTGCACGCACCCCGTTCGGCCGAGCCGACGTGGGTACGCATGTTGCCGAACAGTTCGCGACCCGAACCGACACGGTTTGCCGCGAGGTCGAAAGTTGCCGGTGTGCGCGCGGCGAATTCGGCGGCCGGCAGCAATACGTCCATGGAGCCGATTTCGGCATCGATGCGGATGATGTCGCCATCGCGCAATTTTGCGAGCGCACCATCGCAGATCGTTTCTGGCGACACGTGGATCGCAGCCAACACTTTGCCGGATGCACCAGACATGCGCCCATCGGTGAGCAGCGCGACGCGCTGGCCACGATCCTGCAGCACACCGAGCGTCGGTGTCAGCTTGTGCAGTTCCGGCATGCCGTTCGCACGCGGCCCCTGGGCGCGGACCACTGCGACGAAATCACCGTTCAGTTCGCCGGCGTTGAATGCCAGCAGCAGTGCATCCTGTGACTCGAATATGCGCGCCGGTGCTTGGATGCGGCGAAATGCCGATTTGACCGCCGAAGTCTTGGCGATGGCGCGTCCGAGATTGCCTTGCAGGCGAACGAGGCCGCCTTCGGCGTCGAATGGTTCGGCGACGCCGCGCAGGATCGAACGATCCAGCGAGCTCGCCGGTGGCTCGCGCCAGCGCAGCTTGAGGTCATCGAGAAACGGCTCGCGCGCTTGGTCGCGTAACGTTCCACCATGTACGCAGCGGATGTCTGCGTGCATCAGTCCGGCATCCAGCAATTCGCGGATCACCACACCAAGCCCACCGGCGGCGTGAAAATGATTCACGTCGCCCTCGCCATTTGGATAGATGCGCGTCAGTAGCGGTGTGGCACGGCTCAGTTCGTCAAGGTCATCCCAATCGATGATCAATCCAGCGGCCCGCGCGATCGCCACCAAGTGGATCGCATGATTGGTCGAACCACCGGTCGCAGCGAGTCCAACCATGGCATTCACGATGGCTTTGGCGTCAATGGTGCGGCCAATCGGCGTGTACTCGTCGCCCAGCGTGGTGATTGCGCAGATGCGTTCTGCCGCCGCCACCGTGAGTGCATCGCGCAACGGTGTCCCCGGATGGACGAAGGCACTGCCGGGCATGTGCAAGCCCATGACTTCGACCAGCATCTGGTTTGAATTCGCGGTGCCGTAAAACGTACAGGTGCCGGCACTGTGATACGAGGCCGCTTCGGCATCCAGTAGTTGTTCGCGCGTCGCCTTGCCCTCGGCATACGCCTGCCGCACGCGTGCCTTTTCCGTATTCGGCAGACCGGAGGGCATCGGGCCTGCAGGCACCAAAATGATCGGCAAGTGTCCGAACGAGAGCGCTCCGATCAGTAGTCCGGGCACAATTTTGTCGCAGACGCCGAGCAGCAGGGCACCATCGAACATCTCGTGGGTGAGTGCGATGGCGGTCGATTGGGCGATCACGTCGCGCGAAAACAACGACAGTTCCATGCCCGCCCTGCCCTGGGTGACGCCATCGCACATCGCCGGCACACCGCCCGCAACCTGGGCGCTGGCGCCGACGCCACGCGCGGCCATGCGAATCAGTTCGGGGTAGTGCTTCAGCGGCTCATGCGCACTGAGCATGTCGTTGTAGGCGGTGACGACACCAATGTTCGCACCATGCACGCTGCGCAGGAGCGGCTTGTCAGCAGCGGATGCCGCAAAGCCGTGGGCGAGGTTGCCGCAGCCGAGCTTGCCGCGAGCGCTACAATGACGCGCGCCGCTTCAATCTTGGCGAGATAGTTCGCACGCAATTCGCGGCTGCGATCGACGATCCGCGCGGTAACGCGTGCAGTGACCGGATGCAATGTCATCACGGACTCCAGTGAATTTCGGCGGAAGGGTGCGCGCTGGCGAGCAGGGTCGCAACCGGCAGGGTAGCGTCGCCACAACGTGCGCGCTCGAGCACATCTCGTTTGTCGCGGCCGCTGATCAGAAGCATCACCCGACGGGCATGCAATAGGCGCGATAAGGTCAGGCTGATACGCGGGTGCGGACCTGCTACCGGCATCGGGTTGGGCAGGATCGGCAGCGCAGCGGATGTGTTGCTCAGCGACAGTGCCGAAGCCAGATTTGCTGCACCCGGGAACAGTGATGCGAAGTGACCGTCCGCGCCCATGCCAAGCATGCAGAGGTCAAAAGGCTGCGGATACGCGGCGAGCGCGTCGTTCGCGAAATTCGCACTCACAGTTCCCTGCGGCGATCCAGGCACCAGTGACAACCAGCGTATGTCATCAGCACCAGCGAAGGCGTCGCGCATCTGGCGCAGGTTGCAGTCCGGATGATCCGCCGGCACCCAGCGTTCATCGCTCGGTAGCACGGTCACGCGCGACCAATCACGCGGCCGGCTGGCGAGGCGACGGAATACTGGCGGCGAGGTGCGCCCGCCGGCGAGCGCTAACAAGACGGCGCCGCGTTCCTGCAACGCGACGTCGAGATCAGTGTCGATGCGCGCGGCACAGGCGGCTGCGAGCGCATCAGCATCGTCGTAGTGAAACTCGGTCCAGGTCATCGCTGCGGCGCGCTTCATTCGCGCCAGCTGTGGCCATGGCGTTCAGTCAATGCGACCGAACTGCTCGGGCCCCAGGTTCCGGCAGGATAAGATTTTGGTTGCACAGCGTGCGCGCGCCAGCCATCGAGGATGCCATCAATCCATTGCCATGCGGCCTCGGTCTCGTCGCGACGCACGAACAGCGTGCCATTGCCTTCGATTGCATCGAGGTACAGACGTTCGTAGGCGAGACGGCGGCGCGACTGCGCGAAGGCATCGTGTACGTCGAGGTCGAGCGTGACCTGCGCCAGCTTGAGCCCGGAACGATCGAGCCCGGGCGTCTTGTGCATCAGCATCAGCTCGATCCGTTCTTCGGGCTGCAGTTTGATCACCAGCGCATTTGGGTCGGCATGCGCGCCGGTACCCTTGAAGATTGAATGCGGTACGGCGCGGAATTGGAGGTAGATCTCAGTGCAGCGACGGGGCATGCGTTTGCCGGTGCGCAGATAAAACGGCACGCCAGACCAGCGCCAGTTGTCGATATGTGCGCGCAATGCAATGTAAGTCTCGGTACTACTGGCACGTCCGAGTTCGTCGCGATAGCCGGGCACGGTGGCCGCATCGACTGCGCCATTTGTGTATTGACCTGCGACGCTGTGCGCGGCGACCTCGTTTATTCCGATCGGGCGCAGCGAGCGCAGCACCTTCAGTTTTTCGTCGCGCACCGCGCCCGGATCGAAGTGCGATGGCGGCTCCATTGCGGTCAGGCACAGCAGTTGTAACAGGTGATTTTGCAACATGTCGCGACTTGCGCCGCTGTCGTCGTAGTAATCACCACGGCCCTCGACGCCGATGGTTTCAGCAACGGTGATCTGCACTTGCTCGATGTGACGCGCGTTCCACAGCGGCTCGAACAGCGCATTGCCAAAACGCAGCGCCAGCAGGTTTTGCACGCCCTCCTTGCCGAGATAGTGATCGACGCGAAACACGCGTGCTTCGTCGAATACCCGCGTCACACCATTGTTGATTGCGATCGCGCTACCGAGGTCGTGACCGATCGGTTTTTCGAGCATCACGCGGGTGCCGGCGCCGGCGAGTCCTGCCGCACCGAGCAAGTCGCAGATCGGCGCATAGAAGCGTGGTGCGGTGGATAGGTGATAGACGACATCGCCGCGCGTCATCGCGCAGATACGATCGGTCAATGCTTTCGCCGCCACCGCATCGTCGATCGCCGCGGCCTGATAGTGCGCGGCTTCCAGAAATCGTTGAATCGATGCTGCGTCACGATCGCCGACGGCGACGCGCTTCGCTAGTGTTTCGGCAACACCGGCTCGAAAACCAGCATCATCGAGCGCACCACGTGCCGTGCCGAGAATACGGATATCGGCTGGCAGCAGACCATCGCGATAGAGGCCGTACATCGATGGCAGCAGCATGCGCTGCGCCAAGTCACCGGTCGCGCCGAAGATCACCAACAGGGAAGCGGGTCGTGCGCTCATGCCACTCGTTCATCGTCGAAAGGACAGGAGCGTAGCGCGCCGCTGCAAGACGGCAAGGCTTGTATACGTTTGCAGCAGGTCACTCCAGCGGGCGGGCGTCGATCCGCACGTCGGTTTTCAATGACTGCCCGACGAAACAGCCGCGATGCGCGCGTTCGTGAAGTTTCGCGTACTCCTCGGCATTCGGTTGGTTATCGCCGGCGAAGCGGACCGTTGGACGCAACGTCGCCGACACCACGGCCATCGCCCCCTCGGCGTTCTTGCCGAGTTCACACTCGGCATCGTCGAGATATTCGTCGACCACGAAGCCGCGATTTGCGGCCACCGCGAGAAAGGTCAGCAGATGGCAGGACGATAGCGCCGACAGCAGCATTTGCTCGGGATCAGCCAGCGCTACATTGCCGCCATAAGCCACGGCGGACGACACCGCGAGTGTTTGCCCACCGAGGTAACGGACTTGATGGTCCTTCGGAAAGTTGCCGCGCTCAAAGGCAGCATCGTGACGCTGCCAGTTCAGGGTGATGCGATGGTCGCTCATGGCTTACTCCTGCTTCAGGGGGCAGCGTCGATCATGGCAGCGTGACGCAACCGCGTGCCTTGAGCCGGATCAAGTGACGCGGCGATCGGTCAGGCCGGTGCCAGCACACCAATGCGCGTGGCAACGCGCGTAAAGGCGTCGATCGCGCAATCGAGATGCGCGCGTGTATGCGCCGCACTCATCTGGGTACGAATGCGCGCCTGGCCTTTCGGCACCACTGGGAAAAAGAAGCCGGTGACGTAGATGCCTTCGTCGAGCAGTTGTGCTGCCATCTGCTGCGCCACGGGCGCCTCGTAGACCATCACCGGCACGATTGGATGCACACCGGGCTTCAAGTCGAAGCCGGCCTGCGTCATCCGTTCGCGGAAGTAACGCGTATTTTCGGTCAATTGTTCGCGCAAGTGGCCAGCGGAGGCGAGCATGTCGAAGGCCTCAATGCCGGCCGCGACCACGTGTGGCGGCAGCGAGTTCGAGAACAGGTACGGCCGCGAACGCTGACGCAATAGTTCGACTACCTCGCGTTTGCCAGTGGTGAAGCCACCGAGCGCGCCGCCCATGGCCTTGCCGAGCGTGCCGGTGAATAGGTCGATCTTGTCCATGACGCCGTTCACTTCCGCCGAGCCGCGACCGCTGGCACCGAGAAAACCGGTGGCGTGGCATTCATCGATATGCACCAGTGCGCCGTATTGCTGGGCGAGTGTGGTGATGCGGTCGAGCGGCGCGATGAACCCGTCCATTGAGAAAACGCCATCGCTGGTGATCATGATCGTGCGCGCGCCATCGGCACGCGCCTGTTTCAGTTGCGCCTCCAGATCGGCCATGTCGCAGTTCGCATAGCGATAGCGCCGCGCCTTGCACAGGCGCACGCCGTCGATGATCGAAGCATGGTTCAACGCGTCCGAGATGATCGCATCCTGTTCGCCCAGCAGTGGCTCGAACAGACCGCCGTTGGCGTCGAAACAGGCCGCGTACAGGATCGTGTCTTCGCTGCCGAAGAAAGTGGCGATTGTTGCTTCCAACTGCTTGTGCAGATCCTGGGTACCGCAGATGAAGCGTACCGACGCCATTCCGAAACCGTGACTGTCGAGCGCGCGCTTGGCTGCTGCGATGAGATTCGGGTGATCGGCCAGGCCGAGATAGTTGTTGGCACAGAAGTTCAGCACTTTGCGGCCATCAGCGAGTGTGATCTCGGCCGACTGCGGCGAGGTGATGATGCGCTCACGCTTGAACAGACCGTGCGCCTCGATTGCGGCGAGTTCGTCGCGGAAGCGCTGCAGGGTGGTTTGGCTCATTGCGGTTCCTCGGTGGTGTCGCTGTCGCTGTCATCGAGCAGCAGTACGGTGTTGTCGTAAACCGGGGCAGCTGCCGGCGGCATGCCGGGCGCGGTTTCCGGAGCAACGACCGGTGCTTCGCGCTTGGCAGTTTGGTAGGCATAGGCGACGAATATCAGCCCGATCACGACGCTGATCATCGCGATTCGGCGCATGCGCGCGGCCATGTCATCCGGTCCGTTTCCGGGAGCTTCCCAGCGCGGCATCGGCGCATTGGCATCGGGACGTGTAGTACCCATCAGCCCTGCGGCGCGAAGCATTTCGCGCGCTTTCGGCATGTCTTCGGCGAACACGACCTGCACTGCCGGCCATTCCTTGCTGTTGGCTTGCTCGTTGAAACTGAAGCGCTGGAAACGGCCGCGGTTGATCTTGTCGCGCTTGAGAACGCGCGTCTGAATACCGGCGTCGTTCAACATCGCTTCGACACGATCAACGTTTTCGGCCCTCGGCGACGCATAGACCTGACGCATCAGTGCATCTCGCCGTCGATGATGCGGATCAGCCCTTCCTGAGCGGTGGAAGCGACCAGCACACCGTCACGGGTATAGAACATGCCGCGTGCCAAACCGCGTGCGCCCTGTGCGCTTGGGCTGTCGCAGGAGTAGAGCAGCCACTCGTCGATGCGAAATGGACGATGGAACCAAATCGCATGGTCGAGGCTGGCCATCATCACGTTGTCCTGCAGATAGGAAATGCCATGCGGGAAGGTGGTGGTGCCGATCAGATGAAAATCTGAGCAATACGCCAGCATCGCGCGATGCAAATCGGCATCGTCGCCGATGCGGTCAACGAGACGCAGCCAGACATGCTGGAACGGCGGACGCTTCGGTGGCTTCAGTTCGTCGCGCGGATAGACATGACGGAACTCGAACGGGCCCTTATGCGTGAGCCAGCGTTGCAGCTTGGCCGGGATATGTTCGAGTTTTTCCAGCGGAATTTCACCCGGCGGTTCCAGGTCTTCGGGCTTCGGTACATCAGGCATCGACAGCTGGTGTTCGACGCCCGGCTCGGGTTCCTGAAACGACGCTGCCAGGCCAAAAATCAGTTGGCCGTGCTGTATCGCCGAAACCCGTCGTGTCGAGAAACTCTTGCCATCACGAGACACTTCGACTTGGTAGACGATGGGCGCAGTGATGTCGCCGGCGCGCAGGAAATATCCGTGCAGCGAATGGACATGGCGTTCGTCTGGCACCGTCTGTTGCGCCGCCGACAGCGCTTGGCCGAGCACTTGCCCGCCGAAGACATACTTGGTGCCGATGTCGCGACTGGCGCCGCGGAACAGGTTCACTTCGAGTCGCTCCAACTGGAGCAGGTCGATCAACTCGGTCACGATGGGCTGGGTCATAGCCCGGCATTCTACCGAGCTTGTCGCGGCTGGCGCGGATCAGCCGGTATCCGCCGAACATTTGCCGGTAGTTCGCTCGCTGCGCATCGCTGCGGGTCAGGGCAGGCCCAACTGCGCCGCCAATGACTCGGCGAACATGCGATTAGCTTCCTCGGGCAAGGTGGCCGCACGTAGCGCCGGCAAGTAGGTTTGCAACAATCCGACCGCCTGTGTTCGATGACCGCGCTGCAAAGCGACTGCCGCCTGTTCGCAGCCAACAATGGCGCGATCGAAGTCGAGTCCGTTGTCGCCGATCATTGCCGCGGCTTGATCAAATTCACGTTGTGCGTCGTCGAGCCGCTGCTGCGCCAGCGCGATCTGGCCGCGAATGCGATGCGGCTGCGCCAGTGCTGGATGCAACTCCGGCAGCGACGCGATGAAGATTGGCTCGGCTTCGTCCAAAAGCGCCGATGCCACGTCGAAGCGGCCGGCGCGGCGCTCTAATTGCGCAAGGCGATAGGTTTCGAATGCCCATGGCCAACTACCGGCGCGGCCACTCAGCGCATATCGAGAACGCACGCTGTCGAAGCGCGCGCGCGCCTCGTCGTAACGACCACGCAGCCCGATCACGCGTGCGAGATTGCCCTCGGCGCGCAGACGTTCCTCGGCTTCGGATGACGCTTCGGTGGTGTAGAGGGCGACACTCTGTTGCGCCAGATCCTCGGCGCGCGGGTAGTCGCCGGCATTCTCAAAGGTCGATGACAGATTCATCAGGATCAGGGCGCGGTCCAAGGACGAGTTTCGGCTGAGGTCGGTCAATGTCATCGCGCGTTCGGCATGTGGCAGAGCGGCCAGCGCGTCGCCACTATCGTTGAGGCTGACCGTGAGATCATTTTCGAGGTCGGCCAAACGCGCACCGCTATCACCGATCACCGTTTCGTGCATCGTGATTGCGGCACGCAGCATCGCCTGCGCTTCACCGTAGCGGCCGAGTTGATTCAGCACCGCCGCACGTTGCCGCATCGCCGGAATGCGGTCTGGATGTTGCGCCGGCGTGCGCGCTTCGACGCGTTGTAGTTGTTGTTGCGCATGTCGGTCGGCGAGATCGAGATCGCCGGCGCGCATCTCGATGTCGGACAGCGCCGCGATGCTGTCCTCGATGCGCTCGTCGAGCAATTCCGGATGACGTTCGGCGAGCGCGAGTGCCGCTTCAAGGTCTGGGCGCGCCTGCGTGGTGAGTCCACGCCGATAAGCGATCCAGCCACGATTGCGCAGCGTGCGTAGCTGCTGTGCCGGGTCGTTCGGTAACCAACGTGCGCGCAGCGCTTCGGATTCAGCGTTGGCTGCGGCGGCGCCGTCCAAATCACTGATGCCAAGCAAGGCGCTGGCAAGTTCGTCTTTGAGGTCGGCGCGCAGCAAATCGGTGTCGCGTGCAGCGGCGCTCGGAAGATGCGCGATCGCTGTTCGCAGCAGTTCCGCGGCGCGCAACGGTTCGCCGAGTTGCTGGTAGATATTCGCGACAGTGGCGTACACCGACACGCCAGCGCGACTGTTGTCGAGTGGTTGCCGCGACAGTTGCGTCTCGGCGGCAGCGATGAATTCGCGTGCGCCGACCGGGTGACCCAGCGCGACGCCGGGGGCAACACTGTCGAAGATGCCTTGAAGCAAGTCGAGTGATTGCCGCGCGCTGTCACGTTCATTGGCGGCCAATGCTTCGGCCGCTAGTGCGCGTGCACGCTCGACTTGTAGGCGCCAGACAAAACCGAGCGCGAGTGCGAGTGCGATAACGCTCGCCGCAGCGGCAATGCGATGCCGCGAGATGAATTTACGTGTGCGATACCAAGCGGTATCCGCGGCGGCGCTGACCGGTAGGCCGGCGCGCAAGCGCGACAGGTCATCGCACAATGCTGCGACCGTGGCGTAGCGATCGCTGGCCGACTGCGCGGTTGCTTTTGCGATGATGCCGGACAATTCGGCGCTGGCCGGTATTCGCGACAACGACTCGCGCAACATCACGCCGAGACTGTAAATGTCGGTTGCAATGCCCACCGATCGCCCTGCCGCCTGTTCCGGGCTCGCATAGCCCGGCGTGAACACGCGTGTCGAACCGTGGGCATCAGCATCGCCGACATCAATGAGTTTGGCGACGCCAAAATCGAGCAGCTTGATGTCGCCCTCGTCGGTAACCATCACATTCGATGGTTTGAGATCACGATGAATCACTAGATGCTGATGTGCGTACTGCACGGCGGCGCCGATGCGCTCGATCAGCGCGATGCGCGCATCGCGTTCCGGTTGCTGCGCTTGCAAGTAAGCGTCCAAGGTTTGGCCGCACACGTATTCGACGACCAGAAATGGCTGTCCGGCCTCGGTTTCGCCGCCGTCAATCAGGCGCGCAATATCCGGGTGTTCCAACGCGGCCAAGATCTGTCGTTCCTGACGCAGTCGGCGCATACCGTCCTGCGATGGAAAACCGCGAATCAATTTGATCGCCGCCTGCTGCGTGAATCCGCCTTTGTCGCGTTCGGCCAGGAACACGGTGCCCATCCCGCCCGACCCGAGTTCGCGCACGATTCGCCATGAGCCGATGCGCTGTCCGGCCAGCTCCGGGGCGATTGTGGCTGCTGCATCGCTGCACAAGGCCGCATCAATGCCCGCGTCAGACGCGGCGTCGGCCTCAAGCAAGGCGCGCAGGCGTGACGCAAGTTCGGGCGGTAACTTGGCGAGTCGTAGCGACCGCGCTTCGGCGTTGAGCGCCAACAGCATCTCGAAGCCGTCACCGAGCGATTGTTCGGAGTCAGCCGGATTCGCGCTCACGCAAGGCGTCCTTGAGCCAAGCGCGACCGAAGCGCAGCGCACGGTCGATGGTGCTGGTCGACACATCCATCAGGCGTGCGATCTCATCGCGCTCCATGCCGGCAAAGTAAGTCAACGAGATCACCTCGGCAGCGCGTGCATCGACCGCAGCGAGCGCGTGCAGCGCTTCGTCAACCTGCAACGTATCGCCGCTGCCTGGTGCTGCGACCAGTTCCGCTTTCGATCCGAGATCGGTGACCGGACCGCTATCGCGCTTCTGTGCGTGCCGTCGTCGTGCCGAATCGACCAGAATCTGCCGTGTCGCCAGTGCAATCACGTTCATCAAATGGCGCCGACTCTGCCATTCACCGGTTTGGCCAAGCACGCGCATCAGCGCCTCATGCGCGAGTTCGGTCGCCGCCAGCGTCGCATCTCGATGTGCGGCGAGTTGCCGGCGCGCGATCGCACGCACCTCGTGATAGACCAGATTCACCATCGCATCGCGTGCTGCGAGTTCGCCCTCTCGCCATGCCGCGAGCAATTCGCTGAAATTCAGGGTGTCGCTCATGGCGCGGACGATATCGCAGATCGCCTGGCGTGAAGGGTGCGCTGGCGCGCTATTCGGTGTCCGTTGGCAGCGGCGCCAAAGTTAGCCCGGCAAGCACGTCGGTCCATGGAAACATCGGCCCAGGATCGCGTTTGCGGAATACCCGTTTCGAGGCATCGTCGCTGGCGCTGATTTCCGCGCTATCGAGTGCTTCATGGCCGGCGATATAAGCCAGTCGTGGCAGTGCCGATGTCAATTGCGACAACAAGCCGCGCAGCGCCGAGATCTGTTCGGCGGTGTACGGCTCGGTCATTTGTTGGTGGCGTGAATCGAACCAGTTTGGATAGCGCCCGCGATTGACCAACTCGATTCCGACCGACTGTCGGTTGTACCCGCGTGTGTGGTTCGCCACTCGCGTGACCGGCACGAATTCATGCACTCGGCCGTTACGATCGATGTAGAAATGCCCGGAATTGCCGGTGCTGGATTCGGTATAGAGCACGCGTTCGCCGTATTCGCGCGCAGTCGCGAGGTCCGGTAGTTCGGTGCAATGAATCACGACAAGGGTGATCGCATCGCGGTCGCGCAGTTCAAGTTGGTCGACATAGGGCAAGGGCCAGTCGTGGAACGTAGCGTCGATCATGTCATTTTGCGCGCGTCGGCCGGATGCCGCGCGAGCGACTGCGGGTGATCACGTAGACAGCCGCGGGCGGCACATTCCAGACGGTGAAGCCGGTCCGTTTTGCGCTTAGGTGCAGGTCACGCATGACATCGCGCTTCACCGGATTGGTCGGCCCGTAGGTGAACTGGATGAAGCGACCGTGCGGCGCGAGCACGCTGAATGCCGCCTCGAGGATGCCATGTTGAAGCTCCTGGCTCATCGACAGCAGACCGAGCCCGCTGACGATGGCATCGACTTCGCCCGGTTGCGCGAATTTCTCTCGTTCGACCACCCGCGCAGTCGACAGCGCATCGGCACAGACGATCCGGGTGCTCGGAAAGCGCTGCGTCAGGTGCAGATGTAGCGATTCGTTGAGTTCGAAGACGAGCAGGTTTTCGGGTGCGATACCGCGTGTCAGCAGGGCTTCGGTGAACACGCCGGTGCCGCCGCCGAGTTCGATTACCTTGGCAGCGCCTTCCGGTAATTGGCTGAGCATTTCCGCCGCCAGTTCGCGGCTGCTCGGTGACACCGCGGCCGTGGTCAGCGGTGCCTTCAGCCATTGCCGGAAAAACGTCCAAGCAATGGCTGCGTCATCGCGACGCTGGCGCAGGACACGCCCGATCTTGGTTCCGCGTAGCGGCATGCATGAAATCCGTGTGAACAGCGTCAGATAATACGGCGCGCCGGCTTCACTGCAAGTCACAAACGCAGACGCCCGGCCGAAGCCGGGCGTCGTGGTATGCCTAGATCGTGGATTTACCAGCGACGACCGTAATAGATGCTGGTGTCGTAGGCCATTTCCTCAACACGGTCGTAATACGCCGCGCTGCCGTAGTCAGAACGCTCGTAGCGGCCGTTGCGATAGCCGTCCGAGTAGCCATTGTTGTAACCCTGAGCGTAGCCGCCATTGCGGTGATGCACGTGATACGTGCGATGCGCGGAACACCATGGATCGCGGCGGTTGTAGTTGCGCGTGCCGTAATCGCGGTAGCGGGCGTTGCCGTTATAGCTCTGGCGATACGGCGTATAGCCGTAGTTGCGGTTGCCGTAGCCGTAGTTGCGACGGTCGTGATCGCGATAGTTCACCGACCAGCCGTTGTTCCAGTTTCCACCGCGGGCGGAGACGCCCCAATCGCCGGCCTGCACCGTTGAAGTTGAGGCGATCATCGCCGCCACACCGAGACCAACCACCAAAGCCAAGCGAGTCAATACATTCATCGTGAACACCTCCGTAGGTGGGGCACACTGTGCGGCTACGAGGATGAATCGCTTCTGAAATATCGCTACACCGATGCTGAATGGGCCAGCCTGTTGGCGACGATTCAGCCGATTGAGTGACGGCGGATCTCGAAACAATGATGGATTTTGGGGTCGCGCGCGAAGTCGATCGGGATGGTGGTCGGCGTAATATCGCGGATCTCCAGTTCCGGCAGCGCCTCGCGATCAATCTTGAAACGACGGTTGTTGTTCGAGAACAAGATCAGCCCGCCAGTCGCGAGTCGGGCGACGCAGGCGGTCAGCAGACGCACGTGATCGCGCTGGACGTCGAAATCTTCAGCACGCTTCGAGTTCGAAAAAGTCGGTGGATCGACGTAGATCAGGTCATATTCACCGCGCTCGCGCTCGATCCATTCCATCGCATCCGACTGCACCAGTCGATCGCTGGAACTGCCCAAACCGTTCAGCGCCAGGTTGCGCTCGGCCCAATCCAGATAGGTATTCGACAAGTCGACGCTGGCGGTACTCGCGGCGCCGCCGGCACACGCATAGACGGTGACCGCGCCGGTGTAACAAAACAGATTCACGAAGCGCTTGCCGCGCGCGAGTTCGCGCACCTTGGCACGCAGCGGGCGATGGTCGAGGAACAGGCCAGTATCGAGGTAGTCGAACAGATTGACTTCGAACTTCAGTCCGCCCTCATTGACGGTCATCGCGTGGCCGCGCTCATCCTGGCGCCCGTATTGTTCAAGTTTTCCGCGTTTCATGCGCGTCTTGATTGCGATCTTGTCGCGCGCCACACCGAATACCTCGCTGGCGATACGCACCAGTTCGCGCAGGCGCTTTTGCGCGATGTCTTCGGGGATTGTTTTCGGCGCCTGGTATTCCTGAATGTGCAAGTGATCGACGTAGACATCGATCGCCGCGGCATAGTCCGGCAGGTCGGCATCGTAGGCACGAAAGCATTCAATGCCATCACGCTTCAACTTTGGGCGGAGGTGCTTCAAATTTTTTTCGATGCGGTTGCGTACCCCTTGCGCTGCTTCCGATAACGGTGCCTGCGGCTTCGGTTCGGGTCGGCTCGCAAATACGTCGAAGCGGTAAAGGGTGCAGGCCAACGCACCGTTGAACAGTGCATAGCGCTTGTCCGCGCGCAGACCAACCGCGTGCGCCAGTGACTCGTCTGACGTAATCAAGGCGGCCCGCCAGCCGCCGAATTCGCGCTTCAGCAGTTCGCCGAAGGCGATATACGCTGGTGCCGCAGCGCGGTTGTCTTCGAGGCGTTCTCCATACGGTGGATTGGTGATGACCAAGCCGGTTGTGTAGCCCTCCGGCCGATGTGCTTTGTCGACCTCGTGATGGTGCAGCGTCAGGAATCCCGAAATACCTGCTTGTTGCGCATTCTGTTTGGCCGCTGCGAGCACGCCACCATCGCGATCAGAGCCGAAATAGCGTGCGCTATCGCTTTTGCGGCCATTCGCCGCACGTTGTTCTGCCTCATCGAGCAGGGATTGCCAGATTTGTGGCTGATGACCGCGCCAGCGCAGAAACCCAAAATGCGTGCGCAGTAGACCTGGCGCGACATCGGCCGCGATCAGCGCGGCCTCGACCAGCAGTGTGCCGGAACCGCACATCGGGTCGACCAAGGCGCCGCCATTCGCGGCAATCTCCGGCCAACCCGCGCGTAGCAGCATCGCCGCAGCAAGGTTTTCCTTGAGCGGCGCAATGCCGGTGTTGCGACGGTAGCCGCGCTGGTGCAGAGGCCCGCCGGACAAGTCGAGTGCGATCTGCGCCATCGATCCGCGCACCAATACGTGCACGCGCAAATCTGGGGTGTAGGTGTCGATGTTCGGGCGTTCGCCACTGACCTCGCGCAGACGATCGACGATCGCGTCCTTGACGCGCTGCTGGGTGAACTGAGTATTGCGCAGGCTGTCGTTTACGCCATGTGCATCGACGGCGATGGTGCCGTTCGCAGCGATATGCGTTTCCCACGCCATTGCGTGCACCGATTCGTACAGCCGATCGGCACTGATTTCCTCGATTTTCAGCAGCGGCATCAACACTCGGCTGGCAAGGCGCGACCACAAGCAGACCCGATAGGCAGTGTCGAGTTCGCCTTCGAAGTGCACGCCCGCGACAGTTTGTTTGACCTCGCCGCCACCCAGCGTCGCGAGTTCGGTCGCCAGTAGTTCTTCGAGTCCCTTCGGGCAGGCAGCGAAGAAGTGCATTAGCGTGGCAGCCGTTCAAGGAACTGGCCGAACCATGCCGCAGTCGTAAGCACATGCTCGGATAGGCGATGAGTATCGTTGACCAGATGCAGGGTGGCGCGCCGTGCTTCGGCAAAGTCGACAACGGCGCGCGCCGGAATCAACTCGTCGTCCCAAGCGTGCACGATCGCGAGTGGGACGTCGGCTGCATCGAAGCGTGTGTCGTGGCCACGCAGTTGCAGCGGCAGGGCGAGCAGGAACAGCCCCTTGGTGTCGACCTGCAACGAGGCCAAGCCGCTGATAAAGGCGCCGAAGCTTGAGCCGGCCAGCACCAGTGGTCCATCCACCGACTTCGCCGCATCGACCAATCGCGCCAACCGAAACTGTGCGCATTCCAGTCCGTGCGCCGAATCGAGGTCGCGGTAATCTGGCCGGATCGTCTTCCAACCGAGGCGCTCGGCCACTACCGCCATCGCGGTGACCTTGGTCGCGTCCG
>Ga0073899_10002268_pt1 | contig 17332 bp, 13 predicted proteins | sample KloWWTmetaKNB5Ph_FD_88975 | JGI IMG/M metagenome (GOLD analysis project Ga0073899, IMG submission 88975) | Active sludge microbial communities from Klosterneuburg, Austria, studying microevolution and ecology of nitrifiers - Klosterneuburg... | ecosystem: Engineered > WWTP > Aerobic digester >...
CGTGATGCTGCTGTTGAACACGATCTCGGCGCTGACCGCCTCCACCCCAGGGATCATCCGACCCAGCGCCTCGGCATCGGCGTAGGTCAGCCCGGGACTGAACTTCTTGACCTGCTTCTCGTTCGGGTCCTTCGCCTCGCCCTCTTTCTGCTCCACGAGCGGCGTGATCAGGATGTTGTTGGCGCCGAGCAACCGCATCTGCGCGAGGACCTCCTGTTCGGCCCCCTTGCCGATCGCCAGCATGGCGATGACCGAGGCGACGCCAAAGAGAATGCCGAGCGACGTGAGCGCCGCACGCAACGTGTTGTGGCGCAGCGCCTCGACGGCGGCACGCAGGCTGAACAGGAGCTGTGCGAGGGCCTGACCCCGCCCGGCGGCGGGGTCTCCGGAAGCATCTCCTCGGCCGTTCATGGCTTGGTCGGAGCCGTGGGCAGCGCCGCCGGTGGAAGCGCCACCGAGTCGGAAGTTGGCGCCTTCGGCGGCGGTGCGGAGTCCGATCCGGCCGGCGTCTCGCGGATCGGGGAATCCGGCAGGCGCTCGATCGTGAGATCGGCGGCATCTCCCGGCGGCATCAGGAGCACCTCGTCTTCATCCACGAGACCCTTCGCGATGACGACTTCGTCGTCGTTCATCGGACCGGTCACGATCTCCTGCATGGTGACCGAGCCGTCACGGCGCCGATAGACGAACGGCACGCCACCCTCGCTGTTCACCGCCTCCAGCGGCACCACCAACGCATCTGCGGCGCGGTACGTCTCGATCGCATTGGATGTCGTCATCCCGGGCCGCAAGGTGGTGTCGGACTCGGTCACGGTGACCCGCACCTCGAACACCTTCGCGTCGGTGTTGGGCCGCTGTTCGCCGACGTTCGCGACCGTGGTCACCTTGCCGGTCAAGCGCTTCGTCGGGTCGGAATCGAGGGTCAGCGACACCGCCTGTCCGACCGCCACTTTTCGCACATCGATTTCATTGACGTAGGTGATCGACTCCATCTGCGTCAGGTCGGGGAGCGTGGCTACCAGGGGATCCCAGGCGGAGACCCGCGACCCCGTCGCGCGCTTCTTGCCGTTCCACTCCTTGGTGTAGATGACCATCCCGGGCGCCGGGGCGGTGATGGTGAACTTTGCCATGAAGTCCTGGATCGCCTGCAGCTTGTTCTGTTGCCGGGCAAAATCGGCGCCGACCTCGCGCATCTTGGCTTGGGCCTGCTCCGTTCGCGTCTTGTAATCGAGCTTGGCCTGGGCCAGTGCGCGCTGTGCCTTCTCGAGATCGATTTCGGCCTGCCGCCGCACCGTCGGCGCTTCGAATGCGGCCTGCTGCTTGGCGAGGGTCTTCTCCTCGAGGCCGAGCTCCATGGTCCGCATCTCTTCGCGCGCCTTCGACAGGTTCAGGGCGGAGTCGAGCATCGCCTGCTCGTTCAGCGCAGAGGCCTTCTGGAGGGCGAGGTTCACTTCCGTCATGGAGTTCGCCAGGGTGGCGCGGTCCAGTTCGGCCACCAGGTCGCCCGCCTTGACGACCGTCCCCTCAGGCACGATCGAGGCGATCTTCATCTCGTACGCGCCTGCCTGCTGGGCACCCTCTGGCACGGTGATCTCCACGAACTTGAGTGCGCGGAGTTCTCCCGAGGTGGTGACCGTCACCGTGAAGGGACCGCGTCGAACGCGAGCGATCGTGCCGGACTCCGTTGCCACACCATCCTGCGCCATGAATCCCGCGACCCCAAGGGCAACGGCCACCAGGATCACGACCAACCACCAGCGCTTGCGGATGAGCTGCATGAGGGCCTCGGGGGGGAGGACTATTGATAGATGGCAATGCGCTCTCGTACGGGAGGGGTTGGACGAACGTTTCAGTGCGGACGAATCACAGCGTCCACCGCGCCAGAGTGGAACGTACGACTGGGCGACTGGAGCCTCACGGGTCACAAAGGAGAAGGCCGCCTCGGAGTGAGGCGGCCTTCTGTCCCTTCGCGTGCCTGCGCTGGGATCAGCGCGGCCAGACGTTGTCCGCCACGTTCCGATCGGGGAAGCGCCCGTCCGGATCGAGCGTGACCTTGGTCACCTTCCGGCCCCCGAACATCAAGTCGGCCTTGAAGGTCCTGCTCCCCGCAAACCAGACATCCACAGGATAGGTCACCACCGCGGTGGCGCTGTCGGTCATCACGGCATTCCGCATCGGCCGGATGGCCGGACCGGTCGGTGCGAACTCCACCTTGAGTACCACGGGCGAGGGCATCGCCCCGTCCTGGCGCACCACCACGGAGGTACGGATCCCCGCCGGCGCCACCGACTGGATCGAGCCGTCCACCGATTCGGTGGTGAAGAGCCAGTAGTACCAGAACCAGCCCAGATCGCGCTTGAGGGCATTGTTCATGAAGAACATGTAGTCCCACGGCGACGGATGCTTGAAGCGCCACGCCTGCGCGTACTCGCTCATGGCGCGGTGCACGGCCGAGTCGCCCACGATGCCGCCGAGCATCGAGAGCATGAGCGGCGCCTTCTGGTACGTCTGGAAGCCATACATGCTCCCACCGTTGTTGGCGCTCCACATCATCGCCGGCTCGCGCTCGTCACCGCTGATGCGGCCGTAGCTCTGACCGAGACGGCCGAGCACCGCAGGACGCCCCGCGGCGTCGGCATCGGAGAGGATGTTCATGTACTGATTGAACCCCTCGTCCATCCAGCCGTACTGCGTCTCGTTGGTGCCGACCATCATCGGCCACCACTGGTGGGCCGTCTCGTGGTCGGCCGCGCCCTGGTTGGAGTTGATCACCATCGGATACTCCATCCCGGCGCTCGGCCCGTCCTGCAGCGTCATCTGCGGGAACTCATACGGCATCCAGAGCTTGGAGTAGAACTCGAGCGCATGCCGGGTGATCTGCCCCGCGCGCGCGAAGGCGCGCGCGTTGCCGGGCTGGAACACCATGTGGATCGGGACGCGGCCGCGATTCGGGATGGTCGCGCGCGTGGCCTGCCAGACAAACTGCTTGGCGGTCGCCCAGGCAAAGTCGTTCACCGTGTCGGCGACGAAGCGCCAGACCAGACGGTCGCCCGCTGCGGTGGCCTTTCCCGCCCCGGCCTCGTCAGGACCGACGATGGTCACGATGGAATCGCTCTCGAGCACCCGCGCGAGCCGGCCGCGCGCAGTGGGCGTCAACACCTGCTCGGGATTCTGCAGCACGCCCGTGCCGCTCACGATCCATCCCGCCGGCACATCGATGGAGACATCGAAGCGGCCGAAGTTGTTGTAGAACTCCGAAGGGCCGAGGTAGGGCTCGGTGTCCCAGCCGCGGAGATCATCGAACTTGGCCACGCGCGGATACCACTGCGTCGGCTGGTAGAGGGTGTCCCCCCACCGCTGGGTCATCCGGTGGCCCACGCCACCGGGCCCGCCCGGGAGCTTGTGGTTCCACTCGATCTCGAGGGTGGCGGTGCCCTTGGCGGCGATCGGGGTCGGCAGGAAGATGTTGGCGTTGGTCAAGCCAAGTCCGCTGACGCGGAGGGCCCCGGCGGCCGGTGCCGCCCCCCCTCGACCGCCACCCGGCGTCGCCAGGTCGGCAACCACCCCGTCCACCGCCAGGCGCGTGATGATCATGCCGTCGGTCGTTTCGGCCGGTGTGGACCCGCCACGCTGGACGGTCGGCCGGAAGATGTTCGGATCGAGGCGGAGCGCGATGGTCCGCAGCACCGTGTCGGAGCGGTTGTGGAGGACGATCGTTTCCCGACCGTACAGCCGGCTGGTGCCCGCGTCGAGACGCACCTGAATGGTGTAGTCGGTCCGGAGCTGCCAGTACTTCGCCCCCGGCCGCCCGGTGGAGTCGCGGGTACCGGCGGCAAAGGCCCGCCGAATGCTGTTGGTGATCGGGATGTCGCGCCGGATGGCGCGATCCGGCACGGGACTCGTGACCTGGGCAGCCGACGGGCTGGTGGCGGCCAGGGAGACGGCGAGAACAACGGCGAGACGGCGCATCAATGGACTCCGGAAGGGTGTCACGAATGGCGGCCACGACGGGGCGACCGCGTCCAAAGTTACATCCACCGCCATCCCCGATGCCCGACGCAACCATTTGCCCCCCCGCGTCGTATCACCCCTGCAGTGTGCCGGATGACTCGCGGTTGGCCGGCGCCACAAATAGACGATGCAACCGGGGGTTTCCCATGAAGGTTCTTGGCAACATGCAGCGGCTGGCGCTGGTCCTCGCCTTGGTGACGGTCCCCACGGCCGGCATCACCGCGCAGGGGCGTGGCGGGGCCGGCGGTGGCGGTGGCATGGGCGGCGGCGGCGGCGGCTTCGTCGACATGACCGGTATGGGCGGCGGGGGCGCGGCGAACATTGCCCGTCCGCTGCACTACGACCTCGATGGCCCGTTCTCGTTCGACTCGTTCACTGTCCTGCTCACCCTGGACTCGGTGAAGCATGCCAAGTTGGAATCGCTGCGGGCGGCCCATCTCGCGACCACGGCCGTGATGCGTGACTCGGTCAAGAAGGCCGCCACCGAACTCGGCCTCACCTCCGGCACGGCATTCAGCCTCACGGCCGTCTCCAAGCCCGAGCTCTCCAAGGCGTACGACAAGCAGATCAAGGCGCTCCGGAAGCTCGACGTGGCGTTCTTCGAGAAGCAGGTCAAGCCGGAGCTCAACAAGGAGCAGTACAACGCCCTGAAGACCTGGTACGGCCAGCAGCGCCCGATCGGTCAGGCGGCCCGCGGCGAAGGCGGTCGCGGCCAGGGTGGCATGGGTGGTCAGGGCCGCGGCGGACGGGGCCCCGGCGGCGAGTAACTGAGGGACGCGGTCAGCGATGGTCATACGCGCCTGGACGAGATCTCGTCCGGGCGCGTTGTCGTGTCCCTCATGGCGCCGTCCTGATCGCGCGGTAGTCGTCGGGCGTGTCCACGTCGCGATGGTCCCCTGGCGGCCAATCCAGCCAGGACGCCTCGTCCTGATGTCGCGCGACGATGGCCTTGCCGACCCCCTCACCGTGCATCGCCAGCACCTCGGCGAAGTACCGTCGCGGCACGGCCAGTGGCGGCGCCTGGATGCTGCCGTAGCGCGAGACCACCAGCGGCGCGCCTGGCTGTCGCGCCGCGCGCACCACTTCCCGCAGCATCACGGTGGAGACGTCGATCATGTCTGCAAGGACGATGACCACGGCGGTCACCTGGGGCATGAGGGCGCCAATCCCGGCGTGCAGCGACGCGCTCATCGCGGTGGAATCCTCGCGCGGCTCGACGACGGTCACCCTCAGTGGCGCCAGGAGTGCGCGCATGTCGGCGGCATCCCGTGGCACCACGACCACCACCTGCTCCGCGCCTGCAGCGACCGCCCGACCCACCGCGCGCTCCAGCAGCGTCTCCCCGTCCAGCGACAGCAGCAGCTTCGGCGCCCCCATTCGCACCGAGGCGCCAGCCGCCAGGACAATGACGGCCACCGGTGCGTCAGTCTCGATCGGCATGGATCGGCTGCATCCGCTCGCGCAGCGGCCTGGCCGGCCGCCCCGATCGCGTGGCCATAATCTCCGCGAGCACCGAAAGTGCCACCTGCTCGGCGCCGTCAGTTCCAATGTCGAGACCGACGGGTCCGTGCACCCGGGGATCGTCTTCCGAACCCGGTGGCATGACGTGCGCAAGCAAACGCTCGGTACGCTGCCGTGGGCCGAGCATCCCGATGTACGCCACGGCACTGGAGAGGAGCGTGGCGAGGTACGCACCGTCGTCGGCGAAGTGATGGGTCATCACCACCGCGAAGGTCTCGTCATCGGGTGACACCGCTCCCTCGAGCGCATCCGGCAATGCCTGCACAAGGCGCACTCCGTCGGCAAAGCGCGCGGGCTCGAGCAGCCCGGGACGACGATCGGTCACCGTGACGCGGAAGCCCAGGTCAACCGCCATGCGCGCGAGCGGGATGGCGTCATCCCCTGCGCCGCAGAGCAGCAGCCGGGGCGGCGGCGAGAACGCCTCGACGAACCACTCCGTGCCATCCGCGTCCATGACAATTCCGGTTGCGCCGGCCGCGGCGACGATGCGGCGCGGACCACCCGCCAGCGGTGTGTGCACGGCGAACGGCACTTCACGGCCGAGCGCGGCGCGCTCGGCGGCGTACTCATCGTGTACCGGTGCGACGAGAATCTCGACCTCGCCCTCGCACCCCACGCCGAGGTCCCACGCCGCGATCTCGTCGCTCCCCGAGCAATAATGGCGTCGCTCGGCAACGCCGCTCGCAATCACCCGCCGGGCGACTTCCCGGACATCCTGCTCGAGACAGCCGCCGCTGACATTGCCGACCACGGTGCCGTCGGCGCCGACGACCATCTTGGCGCCCTCATGCCGGTAGGCAGAGCCGCGCACGCGCACCACGGTCGCCAGCGCGGCACCGATGCCGCGCCGGTGTAGCGTTCCGATGGCGGCGTAGACGAGGCGGGACTCCAGCCAATGCTTCACGAGATGTCGCTCGCCTCAGGTGGCGAAGAGCTTGTGGTGCGCCAACGGCAACGACCGGATGCGTCGGCCGGTCGCCGCGAAGATGGCGTTGCAGAGCGCCGGAACGACCGGCGGCAGCGCAGGCTCCCCCAGCCCGGTGGGCGCGTTCTCGGAGAGCACGAAGTGCACGTCGATGACCGGCGGTGACTGGGACATCGTCACCAGCGGCACGTCGTGGAAGTTCGACTGCACCACCTTGCCGCCAACAATGGTGATCTCCTGGGCGAACGCCTCGGAGAGGCCGTCAATGATCGACCCCTGCACCTGATTGATCGCGTTGCTCGGGTTGACGATCTGTCGCCCGATGTCGCCCACCGCCCACACCGCGTGCACGCGCACCCCACCCCGCGACGACACGCTCGCCTCGACCACCTCGGCGAAATAGCCGCGGTGCGAGAAGTGGAACGCGACGCCGAGTCCGTGCCCCGCGGGGAGCGCGCGCTTCCCCCAGCCGGAGCGGTCGCGCACCGACTCGAGCACGCCGCGCATCCGGCCCGCGTCGTAGATCATCCGCCCGTTCTCTTCGACGGCCCGGGGGGTGCCGAGGAGGTCGAGCCGGAACTGCAGCGGGTCCTTGCCCGCCGCGACGGCGAGTTCATCGATGAACGACTGCGCCACGAAGGAGAGCGCGTTGCTGCCAGGAGCGCGGAGGAATCCGGTCGGTACACCAAGCGGCATCACCGAACTGTCGAGCTGGTAGTTGGGGACGAAGAGCGCGGGAAATTCGGTCGCACCCATGTTGGCACTCGCCGCGAAGCCCTGCCCCTCGCCGAACGAGACGAAGTGATTCTTCCAGGCCACGAGTGCCCCGGATGCATCCACGCCACCCTTGAGATAGTGGAAGCCCGCGGGACGATAGAAATCGTGCTGGGTGTCGTCCTCGCGCGACCAGAGCAGCTTGACCGGCACGCCGGCCTGCTTGGCGATGGCGGCCGCCTCGACCATGTAGTCGTTGTTCAACCGGCGCCCGAAGCCGCCGCCGGCGCGGGTCATGTGGATCGTCACGTCGGCCTCGGCCACGCCGAGGGTGCGGGCCACCAACTGGCGTCCGGAGTTCGGGTTCTGCGAGCCCGCCCAGATCTCAACCTTGCCATCGGCCACCCGCGCCGTGCAGTTCATCGGCTCGAGCGTCGCGTGCGGGAGAAAGGGGTAGCTGTACTCGGCCTCGACCGTTCGCGCGGCCGTGGTGAGTGCCGCCAGCGCGTCGCCGTCCTTGCGGAGCGTCCGTTGCGGCGTGCCGGCAGCGAGTGCGGCCGCGCGCTCGGCGAAGCCGACGCTGCTCTGTGCCGCCGTGGGCCCCTCATCCCAGGTGACCTGCAGCTTGAGGCGCGCCTGATTGGCGGCCCACCAGGTATCGGCGAGGATGGCGACGCCACCGAGGAGGCCGGCGAGCGCCGTGCCCCCCTCCAGCACGAACGCCTGGCGCACGCCGGGCATGGCGCGGACGGCATCGAGGTTGGCGCTGACCACCTTGCCGCCGAACACCGGACACTTCTGGTAGACGGCATGCAGCATCCCGGGCACGGTCACGTCGATGCCGAAGAGCGGCTTGCCGCGCACGATGGCGGGATTGTCCACGCCGGGCACCGAGGTGCCGATGACCGAGTAATCCTTGGGGGCCTTGAGCTTGACCAATTTCAGGTCGGGCACCGGCATCGTCGCGGCCTTGGCGGCGAGTGCACCGTACCGCATCGCACGCTTGCTCCCGGCGTGGCGCACCATGCCACCACCGGTGGTGCAGTCGGCCTCGGGCACGCCCCAGGTGGCAGCGGCCGCCGCCACGAGCATCTGCCGCGCCGCTGCACCGGCCTGTCGCATCGAGTCGTAGTGCGCCGGGGTCGCGGTGCTCCCGCCGGCCACCTGCGATCCGTACTTGGCCGGCTCGCTTGCGGCCTGCTCGATCGTCACCATGCTCCACGGCACGTCGAGCTCTTCGGCCACGAGCATGGGCAACGAGGTCTTGATCCCCTGCCCGATCTCGGGATTCTTGGAGACGATGGTGATGACGCCATCGGCGGTGATGCGGATGAAGGCGTTGGGCGCGAAGGGCTCGACCAGCTGTCCGGCCGCCGAGAGCGGCTCCCACCATGACCCGATGGCGAGACCGCCACCCGCGAGGGCCGTGACCTTGAGGAACTCGCGACGATCGAGGGCGGTGTTCATCGGGCCCCCTTGGCCAGCGTGGCGGCCTGGTGAATCGCCTCGCGAATGCGGGTGTACGTGGCGCAGCGGCAGAGGTTGCCGTCCATCGCCTTGTCGATCTGGGCGTCGGTCGGATTCGGGGTCGTGGCCAGCAGCGCCGCGGCCGACATCAGCTGCCCCGACTGGCAATAGCCGCACTGCGGCACGTCGATCGCTTCCCACGCGCGCTGCACCGGATGGCTGCCATCGGGCGAGAGCCCCTCGATGGTGGTGATGCGCTTGCCGGAGGCCTCGCTGATGGGCGTCTGGCAGGAGCGGATCGCCTCGCCGTCGAGGTGCACGGTGCAGGCGCCGCAGAGTTCCTCGCCGCAGCCGTACTTGGTGCCCTTGAGGTCGAGCACATCGCGCAGGACCCACAGGAGCGGCATCTCCGGCACCACATCCACCGTGGTGCGCTTGCCATTGAGGGTGAAGGTCACCGGCATCGCTGGCTCCAATCGTATGAGGGGAAGGACACGAGATAAGCTATGCGTGGTACGACCGCGCGAAAGGGAGGTTTCAGTCGGCGGGGCCAAGCTCCAGGAGGACGACGCCCTTCTCCACCGCCGCGCCCACCTCGACGCGCACGGCGATGATCACCCCGGCCATGGTGGCCTTGAGTTCGTTCTCCATCTTCATCGCCTCCAGCACCACCAGGGCGCTGCCGGGTTCGACCCGGTCGCCGACGGCCACCTGAATGCGCACCACGAGCCCCGGCATCGGCGCCTTCAGCACGCCGCCGGCGGCCGCGCTCGCGCCGGCGCCGACCAGCGAACGAATGTGGCGACTGCGCTCGTCCTCGATCGCGAGGTCGTGCACGGCACCGAGGTGCACCAGGCGCCAGCTGCCATCATCGAAGCGATCCACCGCCACCGAGGTGGCCACGCCATCAACGATCACGCGCTGCTCCGGCGTCCCGGGGACCGCCTCCAGATGGGCCGTGTGCGCGGTGCCATCCACGCGCAGCTGGTCGCCGTCCACGTCCACTTCGACGACGCGCTCCCCGACCGTCACGAAATACTTCATCGCTTCTCCAGCAGGGCCACGCACTCGAGGTGCGCGGTCTGGGGGAATTGATCAAAGGCCTGGACCCACGTCACGGCGTAGGCCGACTGCATGCGCGCGAGGTCGCGCGCCAGGGTGGCGGCGTCGCACGAGATGTAGGCGATGCGGGTAGCGCCCGATGTGGTGAGGGCGTCCGCTGCAGCCGGCTCCATGCCGGTGCGCGGCGGGTTGGTGATCACCACGGCCGCAGGACGCAACTCGGCGATCCGCTCCTCGACCGTGCCCACCCGACGCTTGGGACCCGCCGGTCCGAGGCGCTCCGCCTGTTCGACCGCGCGACGATCCAGCTCGATGCTATCCACGGTGGCACCGCGCTCAAGCAGCGCCACGGTGGTCTCTCCGATGCCGGCATAAAGGTCCCACGCGTGCTTGCCCTGCACGTCACCCAGCGAGCGGAGCGCCGCCTCGCGCACCATGCGACCCATCGCAGGGTGCACCTGCTCGAAGACGGTGGCCGGCCACGGCTGCAGGCCACCGGCGACGGCGCGCGGCGCACCGCCCTCGGGGTGCCACCAGACCGTCGCCGTCACGCCCGCCTTCTCCAGCCGCAGGTGCAGTTGACGCCCGAGCACCCAGGCCCCCTCGCCGTCGGTGCGCACGACCACATGCAATCCCCCCTGCTGGTCACGCCGAAAGACCACGCGGGTGGCGTCGGGCGGCAGCAGCGACATGGCTCCGCGCACGGCCTGATGCAGCTGACGCACGGCGGGTTCGGCGATGAGGCAGTCGCGGATATCGAGGACGCGATCGGGGTTGCCGAGCGGATGGTATCCCATGCGGCCGCCGGACACGGCGAGGGTAATCTTGGCGCGGTATCCCAGCTGCGACGGCGCAGCGACCACGTCGGGATCCGGCAGGTCGAGCTTGCCGATGCGTCGGAGCGCGTCACCCGCGATGCGGCCCTTCACGGCACGTTGCGTCGCCGCATCAAGGTGCATCAGCTGGCAGCTGCCGCAACGGTCACGGATGTAGTGGGGACACGGCGGCGTGGCACGCCCGGCTCCATGCGCGAGGATCTCGCCGATCTCGGCGCGGGCAAAGCGCTTGTGCAGTCGGAGCGAGCGCAGCCGGAGCCGGTCACCCGGCGCGGCGCGCGGGATGAAGACGGTGCGCCCATCCTCCAGCGTGGCGACGCCGTCGCCGCTTGAGGCGATCCCGCGTACCTCGACCTCGACAACGCCGTCGCTCACCGGAGGCCGTCGCGACGAGCCGCGAGTCGCCACGCGGACGCGGGCGCGGCCACACTGTCCGACGCCGCGAGACTGGCCGGCTTGCGGAGCCGACGACGCTGCTCCTCGAGGAGCGCCGTCGCGATGGCAAGCTGCACGACCTCCTCCTCGCTGCTCGGCACGCCCAGCAAATCGGGGCGACGCTCGAGGAATTAGATGTCGATCGCCCCGGCGATGAAGTCGGGATCGGCAAGCAGGCGCCGCTGGAACGGGACGTTGGTGGCGACACCCACGATCACCAGCTCCGCGAGGGCGCGCTGCATCGTGGCGATCGCCGCCGACCGATCCGGTGCATGCACGATCAGCTTGGCGAGCATCGAGTCGTAGTGCAGCGTGACCTCGGAGCCGGCCTCCACGCCACTCTCCCACCGCACGCCGGGGCCCGAGGGTGCGCGCATCCAGCTGATCCGTCCGGCACTCGGGAGCAAGCCGTTCGCGGGATCTTCGGAGGTGATGCGGCACTCCATCGACCAGCCGCGCGGCGCCAACGGACCGGGCGGGAGCGACATTGCCTCGCCGCGCGCGATCCGCAACTGCTCCCGGACGAGGTCCACGCCATACACCTGCTCGGTCACCGGATGCTCGACCTGAATGCGGGTGTTCATCTCGAGGAAGTAGAACGAGCCGTCGGCCGCGAGGAGGAACTCGCAGGTTCCCGCCCCGCGATACCCCACCGCCACCGCGGCTGCGACGGCGGCCGCCCCCATCTGCTCGCGCAGCGCGGGCGAGACGGCCACCGAGGGAGCCTCCTCGAGCAGCTTCTGATGGCGACGCTGCACCGAGCACTCGCGCTCGCCCACGTGGACGGTCCGCTCGTGGTCGGCAAGGATCTGGATCTCGACGTGTCGCGGCCGCTCGACGTACTTCTCGAGATAGACGCTGCCATCACCGAAGGCCTTGAGCGCCTCGCTCGCGGCCGACGTCAACGCCCCCGCGAGGTCGCCCGGAATGCGCACCACGCGCATGCCCTTCCCCCCGCCGCCCGCCGCTGCCTTCACGAGCACGGGATAGCCGATCGACGCCGCCATGGCCGCCGCCTCGGTCGGATCGTCCACTGCAGCCACGGCACCGGGAACGATCGGGACGCCGGCGGCCTGCATCAGTCGGCGTGCGGCCGTCTTGTCGCCCATGGCCTCGATCGCCGAGGATGGCGGGCCGATCCAGATCAGTCCGGCCTCCTCGACGGCCCGCGCGAACGGTGCGCGCTCCGAGAAGAAGCCGTAGCCGGGGTGGATGGCGTCGGCGCCGGACGTGCGCGCCGCCTCGAGCAGCAGCTCCTGGCGGAGATAGCTCTCGGACGCGGGCGCCGGTCCGAGGCGCACGGCCACGTCCGCCGCGCGCACGAACGGCGCGTGACGATCGGCATCGGAGTAGACCGCAATGGCGAGCAATCCCTCGTCGTGGCATGCCCGGATGATGCGCAGGGCAATTTCACCCCGGTTCGCCACGAGGACACGGTGCATCGGGCGTGACGTCATCGGGTGCAGGAGGCGATCGTCGGCAGCCCCTGGGCATCGGGCCGAGTGAAGAGGGTCTCGCAGAGGCGACGATTGCGGCGCGCGGCCAATTCGTAGACCTCGCGCGCGGCCTCGCTCCAGACTGAGCCGGCGAGCCCGGTGCGAGCGAGCTGGTGCACGCTCAATGCGACGGGAGGCTCGCCGTTGGCGAACGGCCCCGCCACGAGCACCAGCTCGTTCGGGTCCCAATCGAGCGCCGCGTTGGTGATGGAATCGGTGGTGGGCGTGATGCAGACCGGGCGGCGCTTCGCCGCGCGGACCAGCGCCTCGGTCAGTCCGGTGGCGGGCTCGGCGCCGATCGCCATGGCCATCTGGCCGCGATACTCCAGATCGGCCTCGTACAAGTCGGGCCGGATCAGGACGAGGTCGCCGCGCTCGTCGTCGAGGAGCCTGACGCCCCAGACAGCGGCCGTCTCGACCAACGATCCGGTCACCAGTACTCCGCCACTCGGGCACGAGCCCATCAGATTGCGACCGAGTTCGGTGAGGACGGGCGGCAGGGGGAGCTCTTCCGGCCGGAGCGGTTGCATGGCCCCTGCCCAACCGAGGCGCTCGATGCGCATCGTGGTCCGTTCCACCACGGCCAGCACGAGGTACACGGAGGCGGAGTCGGCGAGCAGGTGGTGCGCCTGCTCGAAGGCCGACGTGGCGAACTCGACGACCGGGATGCCACTCCCCTCGGCGGGGTGACCTTCGCGATGCCACCGCTGGGCGTCGCCGAGGTGAATCCGCCCGAGCGCGAACCAGGCCCGCCCGTCGGTTGGTGACAGTGCGAGGTACTCGCCGAGAAACATCTTCGCGTCGCCGCGTCGCCCTTCACGCAACAGCGCCTCGGCACGCTGCACCGCGGAGGCGCCACGTGAGGCGGCCCCACCGATCGGCGTGGCCTGCGCGGCGAGGCCGCCGGCCCAGGCCGCGAGGCCGAGGGCCGCAGCGGCGGCGATGGTGCGGCGAGAGGTCAGAGTGGAATGCATCCGTGCTTCTTGGCCGGGTTGCGGTCGCGTTTGGTCTCGAGGGTCTGCAGCGCGTCGATCAGCCGGGGCCGGGTGTCGCGCGGGTCGATGACGTCATCAATGTAGCCTCGCGCCGCCGCCTGGTAGGGGTTCGCGAATGCCTGGGTGTAGGCGTCGGTCTTGGCCGCGGCCTCCGCGGCCGGATCGGCGGCCTTGGCGATCTCGTGCTTGTAGAGGATCTCCACCGCGCCCTTGGGCCCCATGACGGCGATCTCGGCCGTGGGCCAGGCCAGGTTCACGTCGCCGCGGATGTGCTTCGAGCTCATCACGTCGTAGGCCCCCCCGTACGCCTTGCGGGTGATCACCGTCAGCTTGGGGACGGTCGCCTCGCAGTAGGCGTAGAGCAACTTGGCGCCATGCCGGATGATGCCGCCATGTTCCTGCCCCACCCCCGGCAGGAAGCCGGGCACATCGACAAAGGTGACGACCGGGATGTTGAAGGCGTCACAGAAGCGGATGAAGCGGGCCGCCTTCACCGAGGCATTGATATCGAGCACCCCGGCCAGGACGGCGGGCTGGTTGGCCACGATGCCCACCGAGCGCCCCCCGAGTCGGCCGAAGGCGGTGAGGATGTTGCCGGCGAAGGCGGGCATCACTTCGTGGACGATCCCATCGTCCAGCACCAGGCGCAGGACCTCGAGCATGTCATAGGGCTTCGAGGCGAGATCGGGGATGAGTTCGAGGAGTCGCTCCTCGCGGCGGTCCACCGGATCCGACGTCGGAACGAGCGGGGCCTCGTCCATGTTGTTCGACGGCAGGAAGCCCAGCAGGGTGCGAATCGCGGTGAGGCATTCCGGCTCGGTCGCGTGCACGAAGTGCGCAACGCCGGAGACCTCGGCGTGCACGTCCGCGCCGCCGAGATCATCGAAGGTCACGTCCTCGTGGGTCACCGTCTTTACCACGTTGGGGCCGGTGACAAACATGTAGCCGACGCCGCGCACCATGTGTACGAAGTCGGTAATCGCGGGCGAGTAGACCGCGCCCCCGGCACAGGGACCGAGGATCGCCGAGATCTGCGGCACGACGCCGGACGCCATGGTGTTGCGCAGGAAGATGTCGGCGTACCCGCCGAGGGAGGCGACGCCCTCCTGAATGCGCGCACCACCGGAATCGTTGAGCCCGATCATCGGCGCGCCGTTGCGGACGGCGAGGTCCATCACCTTGCAGATCTTGGCGGCGTGCGTCTCCGAGAGCGACCCGCCGAAGACGGTGAAGTCCTGCGAGAAGACGTAGACGAGGCGGCCGTCGATGCGCCCCCAGCCCGTCACCACGCCGTCACCGAGGGGCCGATCCTCGGCCATGCCGAAGTCGGTGGCGCGATGGGTCACGAAGCGATCGAGCTCCACGAACGAGCCCGGATCGAGCAGCAGGTCGAGGCGCTCCCGCGCCGTGAGCTTTCCCTTCTTGTGCTGCTGCGCGATGCGCGCGGCGCCGCCACCCTGTTCCGCCAGGGTCTGGCGGTGGTGGAGGTCCTCGAGGCGGGACGGGTTGTCAGGCATAGGAGCGAAAGCTAACGACCGAAGGCGGGGGGCGAAACGAGCGCGGGGGCGGCCAGTGGCCGCCCCCGCGTCGTATGGTCCAGCAATGCTGCCTGGCTCAGCTGTCGTCTTCCAACTCCGACATGTCCACTTCGATATCGCCCGGCTCGGGGAGCTTGGGGATCTCGGAGAGGCGCGGCTCGGTGCCCGGCTCCGGAATGCCGTCTTCCGGATACTCGATGATGGCGACGACCACGCGATGATGGATCGGGTCCACCTCGAGGATCTTGGCAATCACCTGCTGGTTGAGGACGACCGCATCCTCGGGGTTCTGGTCGTGGCCGATCCCCATCTGCGACACGGGGGCGAAGCCCTCGATGTCGTTGCCGAGGTCGAGCACGATCCCCTTGTCCACCGGGCGGAGGACCTTGGCGCGCAGCTCGGTGCCGATCGGCAGCTTCTCGCCGATCGTGAGCCACGGGTCATCGGTCGCCTGCTTGAGGCCGAGGGAAATGCGCTTGTTGTCGGCATCGATGTTGAGGATGACGACGTCCACCGTGTCGCCCTTCTTGACGACTTCCGACGGATGCTGCACGCGCTTGGTCCACGACATGTCCGAGATGTGGATCAGGCCGTCGATGCCGGCCTCGATCTCGACGAAGGCGCCGAACGAGGTCAGGTTGCGGACCTTGCCGGTGATGCGCGTGCCGATCGGGTAGCGGAGCGGGAGGATCATCCAGGGATCCTGCTCGGTCTGCTTCATGCCGAGGGAGATCTTCTCCTCCGACTCGTCGACCTAGAGCACCACCGCCTCGATGGTCTCGCCGATCGAGACGATCTTGCTCGGATGACGCACGTTGCGCGTCCAGCTCATCTCGGAGATGTGCACCAGGCCCTCGATCCCCGGCTCCAGCTCCACGAAGGCGCCGTAGTTGGTGATCGAGACGACCTTGCCCTGCACGCGGCTGCCGACCGGGTACTTCTCGGCGACGTTCTGCCACGGGTAGGACTGGAGCTGCTTCATGCCGAGCGAGATGCGCTCACGCTGCCAATCGATGTCGAGGATCTTGACCTCGACTTCGCGGCCGATGCCGACCAGCTCGCTCGGATGCGAGACGCGCCCGTACGACATGTCGGTGATGTGCAGCAGGCCGTCGACGCCGCCGAGATCGATGAACGCACCGAAGTCGGTGATGTTCTTGACGATGCCCTTCCGGACCTGGCCGACCTCGAGCTCCTTCATCAGGTGCTCGCGCTTGTGCGCCCGCTCGTTCTCGAGGATCACGCGGCGCGACACGACGATGTTCCGCCGGCGCTTGTTGAGCTTGATGATCTTGAACTCGTACGTCGAGCCGAGGAGCTCGTCGATGTTCGGCACCCGGCGGAGCGCGATCTGCGACCCGGGGAGGAAGGCATCGACGCCCATCAGGTTCACCACGACGCCACCCTTGATCTTCTTCATCAGGGTGCCCTCGACCGGCTGATCCGACTCGTGGGCGACGCGGATCTTCTCCCACACGCGCATGAAGTCGGCCTTCTTCTTCGACAGGACGACCGCGCCTTCCTGGTCCTCGAGGTGCTCGAGGAAGACCTCGACTTCGTCGCCGACCTGGAGGTTCTGCGGATCCTTGAACTCGTCCAGCGGGACGGACCCCTCGGACTTGAAGCCGACGTCGAGGATCACGGCGTTGTCCGTGATGCGCAGGATCTTCGACTTGACGATCTCGCCCTCGACGATCTGGGACATCGTCCCTTCGTACATCGTGAGGAGCGCTTCGTACTCGTCGCTGGTGTAGTCCTCGTCATACAGGTCTGCGCGCACGCGCATGCCGGTCGACATCGCGAAGGGCATCGCGGCGGTCGACTGGAAGGTGGGCGCGGCAGGCGCCGCGTCGAGCACTTCGGTGGGGGTCTCGGTCTCTGACATCGGGAAGGTCCTGCGACGGCGAGAAGCCGCGGCGCCAGTGCCACGGGTTGAGGGAAAGTCCTCGGCCGGGCCGATTTCAGCCCAGCCAAGAAGGATACGCGCCGGTCAGGCTGGCGGCAACCCTCGTTCCCCCGCCCAGGCCACGATCTGTCGGACTTGCGTGGCGAAATCGAGCGTCGTGGTGTCGAGCAGGAGGGCATCCGGGGCCCGGCGCAGGGGGGCCACCTCACGCCCGGCGTCGAGACGGTCCCGCTCCGCCAGCTGCCCAGCCTCCAGGGCGACCGCCTCCTCCGCCGGTTCACGTCCCTCCTGCAGCAGGCGGCGGCGGGCACGGGCCGTCGGCGTTGCAGTGAGAAACACCTTCAGCACAGCGTCCGGAAAGACGACCGTTCCGATGTCCCGACCATCCATCACCCCGCCCCCTTTGGCCTCGACCGCCTCGCGGAG